>Ga0302140_10010041_pt1 | contig 11723 bp, 6 predicted proteins | sample I_Bog_E1_1_FD_202095 | JGI IMG/M metagenome (GOLD analysis project Ga0302140, IMG submission 202095) | Peat permafrost microbial communities from Stordalen Mire near Abisko, Sweden - I_Bog_E1_1 | ecosystem: Environmental > Terrestrial > Soil > Wetlands > Peat | place: Sweden: Abisko, Stordalen...
GGCCGCGGCCTGGGGCGCCGCGGCGGCACGGATCGCTGCCGGTGCCCCCGCTGCCTGCGCGGCGGCGGGCGGGGCCACGGCGGGTTTCGGCGCGGGGGGCATTTTCTCCGCGAGGAATTTTGCGAGCGCCGGGATCGTCGAGAAGTCACCGAGCAACTGGCGGAAGGTGATCTTCACCTTCATTTGTGATTGGATCTTCTGGGCCACCTGGGTCAGGAATAGGGAGTCGTAACCCATTTCCAGGAACGTGGTTCGAGCATCGGTGGCCGCCGGCCGCTCGCCGGAGAGATCCTCGATGATGGCGGCGACCATGCCGCTGATGTCGGAAATGCGATTGTCCACGGGGCTCTGCTCCATCGTGCTGTCGACCTGATTCGTCAAAAGGGGTGGCTCGTCAACGCGGGCTTCGGCCATCGCGCCGGACCCGCCGCCGATGGCGGCCTTGGGGGGCTCGATCCAGTGCCGCTTGCGCTCGAAGGGATATGACGGCAACGGCACACGCGCGCGCGGCGCGCCGTGGACGGCCTGCCAGTCGGGCGTCGCCCCATAAATCCAGAGGCGCCCCAGAGCTTCGAGCAGGCACTCGCGATCACTGCGCTCGCGCGCCGCGTCTTGCATCGAAGCGATCACCGATACGCCGCGCCCGCGCGTCGCCTGGGCGGCCAATGCGGACAAGGTCGCGCCGGGCCCGACCTCGAGCAACGCCGCCGGCAGGTCGGCTATTTTCATCACGCCGTCGGCAAACCGGACCGGCTCGCGCGCATGCCGGGCCCAGTAGGCCGGGGAAGTCGCCTCCTCGGAGCGGATCCAGTCGCCGGTCACGCACGAGACGTACGGGATGGACGGAGCCGACAGCCGCACCGATTGCAAGTGCGCGCGCAGCGGCTCGATCATGGGATCGACCATCGCCGAATGGAACGCGTGGGACGTGTGCAGCCGGCGGTTCACCACGTTGCGGGCCGCCAGCGTCTTTTCGAGCGCATCGACCTCGCCGTACGGTCCCGAGACTACGCACAGGGCCGCACCGTTGATCGCGGCTATCGCGAGTCCGGGAGTCAGCAGCTGCAACACCTCGGCTTCCGGCAGCCGAACGGCCAACATCGCGCCGCCCGGCAGTTCCTGCATCAGCCGTCCGCGGGCCGCGACGATGCCCAACGCCGCCTCGAGAGAGAACACGCCCGCGAGCGCCGCTGCGACGAACTCGCCCACGCTGTGGCCGATCATGGCCCGGGGTTTGATTCCCCAGCTCATCCACAGGTTGGCAAGTGCGTACTCGATGGAAAAAATCGCCGGTTGTGCGGCCACGGTCGACATCAACCGCAGCTTCGCATCCGCCGAATCGCTCGAAGGATACAGCAGCGTGCGCAAGTCCGTGCCCATCAGGGGCGCGAGGATCTCCGAACAGCGATCGATTTGCCGGCGGAATTCGCCCTCACGCTCATAGAGTTCGAGCCCCATGCCCGGGTACTGAGCCCCCTGGCCGGGAAACATGAACACGACGTCGCCAGCCTTGCTTTGCCGCGTTCCTCTCTGCACCAGGCGCGACTCGCCTTCATCGAGAGCCGCGACCGCCGCCGCGCAGGTCTGCGCCACCACCGACAGCCGGTGATCGAACGCGCGACGGCCCACCTGCAGCGAATAGGCCACGTCCGGCAGGGCGGGAGCGCCGGGCTCGCGCAGCCTGTCGGCCAGATTACGGCGCGCGGTGTCGAGAGCCGCCTCGCTTCTGGCCGACAACACGAGCAGCTGTGCGCCGGCTGCCGCCCTGCTGCGCTCGGCCGGGTTGCGCGGCGCTTCCTCGAGAATCACGTGGACGTTCGTGCCGCCCACGCCGAAGGCGCTGACGCCCGCGCGGCGCGGGCCGGAGCCGGCCGTCCAAGGTCTGAGCTTGTCGTTGACGAAGAACGGCGTCTGCGAGAAATCGATTTGCGGGTTCGGCCGCTTGTAATGCAGCGTCGGAGGAATTTGCGCGTGCTCGAGGGACAAGGCCGCCTTGATGAGTCCGGCGACTCCCGCAGCCGTGTCCAGATGGCCGATGTTGCTCTTGACCGACCCGATCGCGCAGAACTGGACGTCGCTCGTGCCGGCTGCAAACGCCTTGGTCAATCCGGCCACTTCAATCGGGTCTCCCAGCGGTGTGGCCGTGCCGTGGCATTCGACGTAGGAGATGGAGCGGGCATCGACGCCGGCCGCCGCCAACGCCATCTCAACGGCCCCGGCTTGGCCTGCGACGCTGGGCGCGGTGAAGCCGACTTTCGAGGCGCCGTCGTTGGTGATGCCGCTGCCGCGGATCACGGCATAAATGTGATCGCCCTCGCTCAGCGCATCTTCGAGCCGCTTGAGCAGCACCACGCCCGCGCCGCTGCCGAATATCGTGCCGGAGGCGTCGGCATCGAAGGGCCGGCACGTCCCGTCGGCGGACACCATGCCGCCGTCCAGATATTGGTAGCCGCGCTTCTGGGGGAAGGTGATCGACACGCCGCCGGCCAGCGCCATGTCGGTTTCGTAGAGCAGGAGACTTTGGCAAGCCTTCGCCACGGCGAGCAGCGAGGTGGAGCAGCCGGCCTGCAGCGTGAGGCTGGCTCCCTTGAGGTCGAGCTTGTACGAGACCCGGGTGGCCAGGAAATCCCGGCTCGCACCGAGGAGCATGGGATAGCAGCCGACTTGATAGCTGCTCGTGTACTCGTCGATGGTGCGGCGGTCTCCGCACACGTTGTTCAGGAAATAGGTGCTCGGGCTGCATCCGGCGAATACGCCGATGGCGCCCCCGTAGGTGGCCGGGTCGTAGCCGGCGTCCTCCAGCGCCTCCCAGGAGCACTCCAGGAAGACCCGTTGCTGGGGATCCGTAAGGTCGGCTTCCTTCGCATGCATGCCGAAGAACGGGGCATCGAACAGCTCGGGGTTCTCGAGGATGGGACGCGCCTTGACGAAATTGGGCGCATTGCGGATCTCCGCGCCGAAGCTGTCCTCGAGATCGGAGTCCTCGAAGCGTGTGATGGACTCGACGCCGCCGCACAGGTTTCGCCAGAACTCCTGGAGATTCCCGGCGCCGGGAAACCTGCCGGCCATGCCGACGATGGCGATGGCTCCCAGCGGGGCATCCTGATCATCCGTATCCGTACGGTCAACCATTGCAAGAAACCGTCCTTAACATAGCGATCCGCAGGTGTCCATTGGGCCGTTCCAAGCCATTGCGCAGAACCATCAATGGCGGCCGAAGGTGAATCCGGTCACACATTACTTTATTGATATTGGAGTCAATAGCGCCTCATTACCAGGACCGAACACGCAAAATCCATCATCCCCGGCGCGCGCCGGTCAAAGGCCGTCACGCCGGATCTTGCGCTGAGCCAATAGCGTTTCGCGCTGCCGCTGGGCGCGTAGGAGATTGGCGTTCGGGGCGGCCTTCGTCTCCGCGCCGACCGAGAAATGAGCTGCGAGCGCGCGCACCGTCGAGTGGGCGAAGAGTTCGGTGATCGAAAATTGACGCCCGAGCAGTTTTTGCAATCGAGCGTGCACCTCCGCCACATGGATGGAGTTGCCGCCGACGTCGAAGAAGTTCCGGTCGAGGCCGGGCTCCGGTATCTGCAGGACGTCACGCCAAATTTCCGCGATCCCCCGCTCGAGCGGTGTGCCTTCAGTGAGTGCGGCGGCGGGCGGTACCGCGGGCCGGGAGGGCGGGGGCAGCGCCTTGACGTCCAGCTTGCCGTTGACGGTGAGCGGGAGCCGGTCGATGAACGTGAAGGTGGCGGGCACCATGTATTCCGGCAGCCGACGGCGCAACGCCTGCCTGAGCTCCGCAACATCCAGGTCCTCGCCCGCGTTCTTCACGATGTAGGCGGCCAATTCCTTCTCGCCGGCCGCGGAATCGCCGACCACGACCACGCTCTCGCGGATTCCCCGGTGTAGATCGAGCTCCGCGGAAATCTCGCCGAGCTCGATGCGAAAGCCCCGGATCTTCACTTGCTGGTCGATACGGCCGAGATATTCGAGATCTCCGTTCGGCAGATGCCGCCCGAGATCGCCCGAGCGATACAGACGCCTACCCGACGCCGGCGCAAAGGGATCCTCGATGAATCGTTGCGCGGTAAGTTCAGGTCGGTTCAAATAACCGCGTCCAACACCTTCACCGCCCACGTAAATTTCGCCCGGTTGGCCCGTTGGCACCGGTCGCCGCTCCGCATCGAGGAGGTGCACCTGCAAGTCCGGTATCGGTACGCCGATGACGCTGCCGGCGGCGAGGTCCGCCGCCCCGATCGGGCGGTAGGTCACGTGGACCGTCGTTTCCGTGATGCCGTACATGTTGACCAACTGCGGACGGGCATCGCCGTGCCGGTCGAACCAGGGCTTCAGGCTCTTCAAATCCAGCGCTTCGCCGCCGAAGACCACGTAGCGAAGCTCGAGGCCGCCCGCCGCCGCATTCTCGTCGGCGCGAATCAGCTGGCGAAACGCGGAGGGCGTCTGGTTTAGGACCGTCACCCCCTCGTCGCGGAGCAGTTGGAGGAACGCATCGGGCGTGCGGCTCAGGCCGAACGGCACGATGACCAGGCGCCCTCCGTAGAACAAGGCGCCCCAGATCTCCCACACCGAGAAGTCAAAGGCGCACGAGTGGAACAGCGTCCAGACATCCTGATCGGTGAATCCGAACCACGGCTGCGTGGCCTCGAACAGCCGCACGACGTTATGATGCGAGATCAGCGTGCCCTTCGGCGTCCCGGTGGAACCCGAGGTGTAGATCACGTAAGCCAGATCGTCCCGCCCCACCTGCACGCGCGGATTCGAGGCCGGCTCCAAAGAGATCGCCGGCCAATCCTTGTCCAGCAGGACCACCCGGGGTTGCGATGTGCTCGAACCCGGTGCGAGCGCCTCCTCGGTGACGATGATCGGCGAGTTCGAGTCCTGGAGCATGAACGCCCGCCGCTCCGGGGGATATTGCGGATCGATCGGAACGTACGTGCCGCCGGCCTTCAAGATCGCGAGCAGCCCGACGACGAGTTCCAGGCGGCGGTCGAGGCAAATCCCGACGAGCACTCCGGGCCGCACCCCCAGGCGCGCGAGATGGTGTGCCAGCTGATTGGCGCGGCCGTTGAGTTCGCGGTAGGTGAGCTTGGCGCTGCCGAGTGAGACGGCGACGTTGTTCGGGGAGCGTTCGACCTGCGCCTCGAAGATCTCGTGTATGCAATCCAGATTGAAGGCGCCGGGGCGGCCTTGGGTTGACATGGCGCCGTGGGTCAGGCGGAAGTGACTGGCGCCGAACCGCCCCGCGAAGGACGCCACACGGGATACGCGGCGGCTGCGGGATCGGCCGTCACCGCCCGCTTGCGCAACATGGCGAGCAGCAGCTCCAGGCCCACCGAGGCCTTCTCCTTGACGGCGTCGCGCAGCGTCGAGGTGCCCGGTGGCGAGGGCCTCATGCCGACGCGCCGCATGACGCGGTTCAACGAGTAAATCCGCCGCATGCGCTGGTGCACCGAGATCAGATCGAAGTTGATGTTGATCGAAATCGACATCTCATCGCCGTTCTCGACCCAGTGGGGCGCCGTGCTCGGGAAATGCACGCCGTGTCCCGGCGTCAGGCAGTAATGATGGGCGTCTTTTTGCCGATCGGGCTTGAAGATCGCCCCGTTGTGGTCGCCGCCGCAGTGGTTTTCCAGTTCCTCGTGCGGGACGATGGAGCGGTCGGCGTGATCGTGCACGTGAACGAATTTCTGGCCCGCGACCTGGAGCAGGAAATTCGACTCGAGATCCAGGTGATATGCCGTCACGCGCCGCGGCGAATTGAGGAATATCAGCGACTCGCCGAGAACGATGTCGGCCTGCGAGCCTGGCGAGGTGAATGAAAATATGCGCTGCAATATTTCCTGCAGCACCGGCCCGTACACCGGATCCTGCTCGGCGTGCTTCAACACCACCAGCGAGTCGTTGTTGGCGATGTTGAGGATGGTCTCCTCGAGCGACAGGCGGGTGCCCGGGTTCGCCTCCCACCGGTCATTGACCTTGACGCGCCCGTTCTGCCAGTAGACGAAGTCACGATATTTCGGAATCCGATTCGCGAGCCCGAGGAGGGCGCGCGGCTCGAACATGGGGTGATGCGCGAGGCCGTGATCGAAGAGAAAATCCGTGCGATTGAACTTGGCCGCGAACTCGCCGTTCGGCGGCAGCAGGTCCGGGCCCGTGGGGAACGAGAGCTCCGGTCCGGGGGATTGTGCAACGCTCGCACTCACTGTCACGATTCGCCCTCTCGCCTCCCGGGGTGCGGGAGCCGCCCCCGCGCACCGCCGCTGCGTTTCGATCATATCCAAAGTCCCTGTTCACCGCATGCGCGAACGCGGATGCGAACCGCGACGCCATAAGGGTTAAGCTTACCAATCAACCCATCGAGATTCGCCGCGCAAAGTGTCGACCCAATCGCAATTCCCGCCGGAAGCATCGCTGCCCGAGGCTGCACTCGCCGGGCTCTTTCCCGGCGCGGTCGTGGTACGGGAGCGCCGCATTCCGGGCGATGCCGCTGATTTATTGCCGTCGGAGGCGGTTTTCGTGAAAAACGCCCGCCCCAAGCGCATCAACGAATTCGCGGCGGGCCGCTGGTGCGCCCGATCCGCGCTGGCGCAGTTCGGCATGCCGGATGTTGCGCTGCACCCGGCTCTCGACCGACAGCCGAGCTGGCCGCCGGACTACGTGGGCAGTATCACCCATACCACGGGTTTCTGCGCTGCCGCGGTGGCCAAGCGGAGCCAGATTCAGGCCATCGGACTCGACAGCGAGGTCGTCGGTGCCCCCTCGGCGGACATCTGGGCGACGATTTGCCGGGACGAAGAGCTGGCCTGGGTGACATCGCTGCCGGAAACCGCCCGTCCGGCCGCGATCACTCTGCTGTTCTCCGCCAAGGAGGCATTTTACAAGTGCCAGTACCCGTTGGTGGGTGAATGGCTCGACTTTCACGATCTGGCCGTGCAGGTGCGTGACTTCGGGCGTGCCATGGGTGCCTTCGCGGTGCGGGCCTGCCGGGATTTGCAATTTCGCCGCCGCGTGGACCTGCCCATCGATGGGCGCTACCTCTTCCACGAGGAATTCGTTTCGGCGGGCATCGTCGTCCTCGGCGAGCCGGATCGGGCTCAGTAAGCCTTGTCGTCGCGAAAGATCTTCACGACCGTGAGCAGGATGATCTTGATGTCCAGCATGGGCGACCAATGCCGCAGGTAATCGAGATCGAAATTGACCCGCGCCTCCATGTCCTTCAATTCGGCGGTCTCGCCGCGGCAGCCGTTGACCTGCGCGAGACCCGTGATGCCGGGTAGAACCTTGTGCCGCACCATGTAGCCCTTGATGAGCTTGCGATACTCCTCGTTGTGCGCGACCGCATGCGGGCGCGGGCCGACGAGGCTCATGCGGCCCTGCAGTACGTTGATGAGCTGGGGCAGTTCGTCGAGCGAGGTCCGGCGCAGGATGGCGCCAACCCGGGTGATGCGGCTGTCGGTGCGGGAAGCCTGCCGGATTTGAGCGCCGTCCTCCGTCACGCGCATGGTTCTGAACTTGTAGACGGCGATTTCCCGGCCGTCCAGCCCGTAGCGGCGCTGTTTGAAGATAACCGGACCCGGCGACGAGACCTTGACGACAATCGCCACCAAGGCCAGCAGCGGCAATAGGAGCACCAGGATCAACAGGGAGAGCCCGATGTCCGTCAAACGCTTGGCGACGCCCCGGTAACCGTAGAACGGCGTCTCGCACATGGCCACCACCGGGATCCCGTGAATCTCGCCGGAGCGGGCCTGAATGAGGTCGAAGACGAAAATGTCGGGGACGTAGTAAATGGAGGCCGTGGTGTCCCGAAGGTCATCGAGCAGGTTCATCACGCGCTTCACGTGGCGGATCGGCAGCGCGATGAAAATCACGTCCGTGCGGTGTTCCTTGGCATACGTGCCCAGGTCGCTCAGGCTGCCGATGAGCTTGGCGTCGGGCTCCAAGCCGAGCCGGTCGCTGCTCCGGTCGTCGAAAAAGCCGGCGACGTCGATGCGCATGCCCGGATTGCTCCTGAGGCGGCGGGCGAGTTCCAGGCTGCTGGTGTTGTAGCCCGCGACGATTGCGCTGCGGCTGTCGAATGCGTTGATCAGGAATCGGCGCATGATTTCTTGCATGGCCAGGGTCGCCATGATGAGCGCGACCGGCGTCAACGCAGCCCACGTCAGAAACACCCTTCTCGGATACGCCTGGAGGGGCGATTTCGTGATGTAGCCGATGGCGAGCAGGACCGCGAGCAGCAGCAGCCACCGGAATATGACGTCGACCACGGCCGAGACGCGGGCGGAGCTGAACTGTGAGGTGACTTCGCGGGGCGGCTGGACCAGGACGAGGCACAGCACCGCCACGATCACGATGGCCGACGACGACGGATCGAAGGTGTCGCCAAACAGGATGATCGTGGTGTAAAGGGATGCCACGGCAACCGCCGCAGGCATGATTGCCTGCGCCGCCGCCAAAATCGCGATCAGAAAACTTTGCTTAGCTAGGACCGGCTGGGTCATTTCTAATCCGTTGAACCGCCATCGTCGGCCGCAGCTCCGGGCAGCCGTGGCTTGAACTGCGACAATTACTGCAGAGCATTATCAGGCATTCGCCCGGGGACGTGCGTGACCGATCTCTATAATAAGGTCTGGAAAAGTTAAATTGCGCACCAGATGTTATTCTAGTGACACATGATAAACGTTCCATTACTTGATCTTAAGGCGCAATACGCGCAGATTCGCGACGAAGTGATGCCGCTGATCGAGCGGGTTTGTGCGAGTCAGCAATTCATTTTGGGCGAGCACGTGCGCGGTCTCGAGGCGGAAATCGCCGGCTATTGCGGCGCGCCTTTCGGGATCGGCGTGTCCTCCGGCACCGATGCGCTGCTCCTGGCCCTGATGGCGCTCGAAATCGGCCCGGGCGACGAGGTGATCACGTCGCCCTTCACTTTTTTCGCCACTGCGGGAACCATTGCACGCGCGGGCGCGCGGCCGGTCTTTTGCGACATTGATCCCATCACCTACAATTTATCACCTAACGCGCTGGAATCGTTCATCGAGCGGGAGTGCAGTCCGAGGAGCGGTGGACTCGTCAATCGGGCGACCGGCGGCCGAATCAAGGCGATCATCCCCGTGCACTTGTACGGCCAGGCCGCCGACATGGCGCCAATCATGGACGTCGCGCGGCGCCACGGCCTCAAGGTGGTCGAAGATGCCGCCCAAGCCATCGGCACCGAATACAAGGACGGGGCGCGGGTGGGTTCGATCGGCGACGTCGGCTGCTTCTCCTTCTTTCCGAGCAAGAATCTCGGCGCATTCGGCGACGCGGGAATGTGCACGGCGCGCGATGCGGAACTCGCCGAGCGCATGCGCGTGTTGCGCGTCCACGGCGGCAAGCCGAAGTATTACCATGCCTTGATCGGCGGGAATTTCCGGATCGATGAATTGCAGGCCGCCGTGCTGCGCGTCAAGCTGAAATATCTGGACGGCTGGACCATGGCGCGTCAGCGCAACGCAGCATTCTATACCGCGGAATTCACCGCGGCCGGCTTGGGCGATCGCCTGACGACGCCGTCGGTGGTGCCGGGACAGCGCCACATTTTCAATCAATACGTGATTCGCGCGCGGGGCCGCGACGGCCTGCGGCAGTTCCTCGCCGAGCGCGGAATCGGCACGGAGATCTATTACCCGGTGCCGTTGGACCGCCAGGAGTGCTTCGCGTACCTGGGATCGAAGCCCGGGGCCTTTCCCCATTCCGAGCGGGCCGCCGCCGAGACGCTGGCGCTGCCGATCTATCCGGAATTGACCGAAACGCAACTAGGTGCGGTGGTCGCCGGGGTCGCTGAATACGTCAGGTCTTCTTGAAGTCGTCCGGCAGCAGCTGATGGCGCGACAACAGCTTGTAGAAATCGGTTCGATTGCGCTTCGCGAGGCGGGCCGCCTGGCTGACGTTGCCGGTGGTGATCTGGAGGATTTGCGACAGGTAGTTGCGCGTGAACTCGTCGCGGGCCTCGTCGAAGGAGGGTAGGCGCGCCGGGCTGCCTCCCAGCGACTGTTGTACCAGCTCGGCCGTGATGATCGGGCCGTGCGACAGCGCCACATTTTGCCGCACCACGTTGTAGAGCTGACGGACGTTCCCCGGCCATTCGGCGGTCGCCAGGAGCTCCACCGCCTCGGGCGCGTAGATCTTCCGATGCCCGGTCTCCTTGGCAATCCTCTCGAGAAAATGCGCCACGAGCAGCGGAATGTCCTCGCGCCGGCGTCCCAGCGACGGCATTTCGATGTGCACCACGTTCAGCCGGTAATACAGGTCCTCGCGAAAATGCCCGGCGACCATTAGCTGGTGCAGGTCGCGGTGGGTGGATGAGATGACTCGGACGTTGATCGGCACCGGGGACTCGCCGCCGACCGGGCGAATCTGGTTCTCCTGCAGCACCCGCAACAGCTTGACCTGCAGCCGCATGGGCATGTCGCCCACTTCGTCGAGCAGCACCGTGCCGCCATCGGCCGTTTCGAACAATCCCTTCTGCGCGCGGGTGGCTCCGCTGAACGCCCCCGCTTCGTGGCCGAAAAGCTCCGACTCCAGCACATTCTCCGCCGTGGCGCTGCAGTTGATCGCGACGAACGGCTTGTTTCGCCTCGGGCTGGCGTCGTGTATGGCGCGTGCCAGCAGTTCCTTGCCGGTTCCGCTCTCTCCGGTGAGCAGCACTCGGGCATCGGTGCCCGCCACCATGTTTGCCTGGGCGAGCTTGTCCTCCATCAGCTGATTGCGCGTCACGATGTCGGCGCGCCAGTCCTCGTCCACTTGCGCAAATCCGGACACCTTGAGCGCCTTTTGCACGTGGTCGAGCAGTTCCTGTTTGTCGACCGGTTTGGTGAGAAAGCCGAACGCTCCGCTCTGGGTGGCGTGCACGGCGTCCGGAATCGTGCCGTGGGCGGTCAGGATGATCACTCGCAGACCCGGCCAGCGGCTCTGCAGCTCCTTGAGCAGTCCGATGCCGTCCATTTGATCCATGCGAAGATCGGTGATCACGAGGTCGGGACGGAATCGCGTGCACGAGGCGAGTGCCGCCGCGGCGCTCTCCACGGCCTCGACCTCGTAGTTCTCGGCGCGCAAGCGGATGGTCAGCAGACGCAGCAGCCCGGGGTCGTCATCGACCACCAGAATTCTCGCCTTGCGCTTCTGAGGCGCCGAAGTGTCCTTGGCGCCTGCGGGGAGCCCAAAGCCCAAGGGAGTGGTGGCGGCGGTCACATGGTTGTTCACTGGTCTCTCCGTCATCGGCGATTACTCGACCATCGGGGCGCCCGCCCGATCAAGGATTATGCGCCTCATTGGCTTTGCGGTCGTTGATGGACCGCTCGATGTGAGTAACCGCGTCGAGTTTTGCCTGAGCTTCATCCAAGGCTTTGCGTAACCGCGCATTCTCATCCGACTCCGCCGACAGCCGGCGATTGATGGCCGAGAGTTTGTCACGCGATTCGCGAGGAGCCTCCTCCCGCAGTTGCTTGTTTTCCTCCAGCAGAATCAGCCGCTGATCGACTTCCTGCAATTCAACCATCGCCAACAGGCGTTCCACGGGCACCAGAGTCTCAGGGGTAGCCAGCAGTTCAGACAACTGTCGCTGCGCGGCGACTGGATCGGAGCCGCTGTGGCCCGGTGTTGCCAGCGCCAGGGCGTATTTCAGCCGATTGCTCGTGGTGGGGTAGATCGCGGCGGCATCC
>Ga0302140_10010048_pt1 | contig 11718 bp, 8 predicted proteins | sample I_Bog_E1_1_FD_202095 | JGI IMG/M metagenome (GOLD analysis project Ga0302140, IMG submission 202095) | Peat permafrost microbial communities from Stordalen Mire near Abisko, Sweden - I_Bog_E1_1 | ecosystem: Environmental > Terrestrial > Soil > Wetlands > Peat | place: Sweden: Abisko, Stordalen...
ATTGGATTTATTAAATCCCTATTTTTTTTGATTTTTTATTATAGTATTTTAAAATTTGCTCTATCGAAATGTTCTGTTATTTAAATCTTAGAAATAATTAAAATTATTTGTATTTTCAAAAAAAAAACAATAAATTCCTGAAAATATGAAAAAAAAATATTCCCAAAAAATCAAACCTGTTTTTATTTATTCGTTACGAATATTTTTGAGAGATTTAATTTATTTATTTAAACAGCCTCAAATCCAGCAAAAAATAATATCGATTTCCATTATTTTACAAGCAATGGTTCAAAATCGCCTTTCGCTATTGTTTTTCCTCTTCCTTTTTTCAAGAGTGACCTTCACGCTTCAGCCAATTCGACTCCAACTTTTGCATGCAAGCAAAGTAAAATCTCTTGCTGAAACTGATGTAGAATGTCAGAATTGCAAATCTCAAGACTCTGAAAGCTCAACAGGACGTTTGCAAAAAGTTGGAGTTTATTATGGGAATTGGAATGGTTATGGCCGAAATTTCCAAATATGCAATGTTCCAGGAGACAAAATAGACTATTTGTTCTATTCTTTTCTGGATCCTTCGACTGGTGTTTGCCAATTTTCAGATCCTTGGCTCGACCTTCAGAAGATAGGACCTATCGATGGAGTTTGTGGGGGCATAAATCAAGCAGCCTCAGATCATTTGTTGGGAAACATGTACCAACTGAAGATGCTGAAGCATAGATTCCCTACTCTGAAAGTGATTGCATCCATTGGTGGTTGGAGCTATTCAAATGGCTTTCATAATTATATTGGAAGCCCCACCACTCGAACTGCTTTAGTTTCGTCTTGCGTAAAGTTGTTAAATACTTATTCATCTTCCTTTGATGGGTTTGATATTGATCTAGAATACCCTTGTCTTACCACAGATGTTCCTTGCGGAGATAATATCACTCCCACTTCAAATGACAAAGGAAATTTCGCAGCCTTGATTCAGGAATTCAGAAATCAAATGGGCCCAACTCCATATTTAAGCATTGCGACTTCTGCAGATCAAACCAAAATCAAAGCTCTTGATTTTCCTAACCTCGATCATGCTCTCAATTCTTACCACATCATGACTTATGATTTCACAGGAGGAGAATACGGAGACGCTTACTCAGGGCATCATACCCAATTGAATCCCAACCCAGAAGATCCAGATAGCTATAGAAAAACCCTTTCTGCAGCAAATGCTGCCAAAACCTTCGTTGCAAATGGTGCCAGTCCAAGTAAAATCAACATCGGAGCGGCTTTCTACGGGAAAAGCTTCAAAATTGCCATCAATTCCTCCCCGAGTCCCTTTGTGAAAAGTTTGGGAGCTCCCACTATTGGTACTTGGGACCCAGCTGTCTTCGACTACTATGATATCATAAACAATTATTTAACTAATAGCAATGGATTCTATGATTCTGTGTCTGAAGCAGCTTATATTTTGGATAAATCAAAAGGGTTGTATATTACCTATGATAATCCTAAAAGCATTATGGCTAAAACCAGCTTTGTAAGACAGATGGGATATCAAGGAGTGTTTGCCTGGCAGGTCTCCAGTGATTCAAGTGATTTCCAGTTGACCTCAGCCATGGGTCAATAAAGCCATTAATTTATTATTTAATTATAAAAGTTGTCAACAATGAAAAAAAATTGAAATTTATTATACTATTTTTTATTAAATGAAAATGATAATAAATAAATTAAAAACCATTTTCACCTAAATTTTCTTTGAATTTTAATAAAAAATTTTTTTTACTTCAATTGCATCAAAGTTCCTTTATCGGAATTTTTTCTAAGATAAAGCATTTTTTATAAGTTTTTTATATGAACTTATTCCATTTCCTCGACAAAAATAATTTTAACTCAGAATTAAACTCATTTTATTCGTTACGAAATTTTCATAATATATACAATGAAATGGATCCAGTTTGATCAAAAAAAGAATATATTTCCTATTTTAATTTTCTGTGAAAATGGCTCAACTTGACCTTTCCATATTGTTTTTCCTCTTCCTTCTTTCTTCAATGTCCTTTACTCTCAGGCCAAAACGTGTTAAAATTTTGCTTCCAACTAAAGAAAAATCTCTTGCTGAAACCAATGTCAAAAGCAGACAAGAACGTTTGCAAAATGTAGGAGTATATTATGGGAATTGGGATGGCTATGGCCAAAATTTCCAAATATGTAATGTTCCTGGAGATAAAATAGACTATCTGTTTTATTCTTTCCTCGATCCTTCCACTGGAAATTGCCAATTCTCTGATCCTTGGATGGACCTCCAGAGGCCAGGGCCTATTGATGGTGTTTGTGGTAGCGTATCTCAATCAAGCACTGATCCTTTGTTGGGAAACATGTACCAACTGCAGATGTTGAAACAAAGGTTCCCTAATCTGAAGGTGATAGCATCCATTGGTGGTTGGAGCTATTCAAACGGTTTTCATAATTTCATTGGAACCTCTGACGCCCGAACTGCTTTAGTTTCATCTTGTGTTACGTTATTACAGACTTATTCATCTTCTTTTGATGGTTTTGATATTGATCTTGAATACCCCTGCCTGTCTGCTGACCTTCCTTGTGGAGACAATATCAGTCCTGCCTCAAATGACAATGATAAAAACAATTTTGCTGCCTTGATACAAGAATTCAGAAATCAAATGGGTCCAATTCCTTATTTAAGCATTGCCACTTCTTCAGATCTCACGAAAATAAAAGCTCTAGACTTCGTCAACATGGATCCCGCTCTTAATTCATACCACATAATGAGTTATGATTTCACAGGTGGGGAATACGGAGATGCTTTCTCAGGGCATCATACCCAATTATACTCCAATCCAACAGATCCCGATAATTATAGAAAAACACTCTCCGCAGCAATCGCTGCAAAGACCTTCGTTTCAAATGGAGCTAGCCCTAGTAAAATAAATATAGGAGTAGCTTTTTATGGAAAAAGCTTCACGATTGCTACAACTCCAGCGACAGGTCCGTTTGTGCCTAGTGAGGGAGCCCCCACTTTTGGAACTTGGGAACCAGCCATTTTTGATTACTCTGATATTGTCACTAGTTATTTAACCAGCAGCAATAGATTCTTCGACCCCATTTCGCAGGCAACTTATATTTTGGATACAACAAAAGGGTTGTATATTACTTATGATGATCCGATGAGTATTATGGCTAAAACCAACTTTGTTAGACAGATGGGGTATCAAGGAGTGTTTGCCTGGCAGGTATCTAGTGATACAAATGATTTCCAATTGACTCAAGCTATGGGCCAATGATGCTCATACATTAATATTATTTATTTATTTTTATTTGAATAATATGAGAAAAGAAAATTTTTTCTTAGGTTAAAGATTTTAATTAAAAAAAAATTAATTTAATGAATTTTAATATGAAAAAGTTCACCATATTTTTGTTATAATATTTTCTTTTAGTTAGAGGATTATTTCAATTTGAATGGCCAAAAATCATATTTTCATTCTTTTTTTTCATTTCATCTCATTTCCCCTCCTGATTAACACCGATCGTCTTCAAAGCGTCGGGGTATATTATGGAAACTGGGACGGATATGCTCAAAATTTCCAAATTTGTAGCATTCCTGGAGACAAAATCGATTATCTTTTCTATGCCTTTTTGGATCCTTCCTCCGGCACCTGCCAATTCTCAGATCCTATTGATACCAACTTTGCTGGTCCCATAGATGGAATTTGTGGTAGTCCTGCCCAACCATCTTCAGATCCTTTGATGGGTAACATGTATCAATTGAAAAAGCTCAAGGAAAGGTTCCCGAATCTTTCCGTCATTGCATCCATTGGAGGATACGACTTTTCAAACGCATTTCATGATTATATCGAAAGCCCGAGCTTGCGAAGTCAATTGGTGGCTTCCTGTGTCGATTTATTAAAAGCCTATCCTGATATTTTTGATGGATTCGACATCGATCTTGAATATCCTTGCATTAGCACAGATATTCCCTGTGGAGATAACATCACCCCCACTTCTGATGATAAAGGGAATTTCGCAGCATTGATTCAGGAATTCAGATTACAAATGGGACCGAGCCCGATTTTAAGCATCGCCACTTCCGCTGACCTCACGAAGATCCAGGCTCTTGATTTTGAAAAATTGGACCCAGTGCTCGATTTCTATAACATCATGACCTATGATTTCACAGGAGGGGAATATGCAGTTCTTTATACAGGGCATCATACCCAATTAAGATACAATCCTTCAGATCCGGTTGACTATAGACACACGCTCTCAGCTGAAAATGCCACTAATCTTTTTGTTGCTAATGGGGCAAGTCCCAGCAAAATCAATATAGGCGTTGCGTTTTATGGCAGAGGCTTCTCCATTGACTATATTAACCAAACTAACCCTTTTGCTGATAGTTTAGGTGCTACGACAGAGGGGACATGGCAAGCTGGGGTTTTCGATTATGCCGATATTATGAATAATTACATAACAGATAACAATAGTTATTATGACAATGTGTCTGATTCGAGTTTTATTTTAGATAATGAAAAAGGATTGTTCATCACTTATGATAGTATTAGGAGCGTGATGGCAAAAACTCAGTTTGTTAGAGATAATGGATTTTATGGTGTATTTGGTTGGCAAGTGAGCCAGGATAGTGAAGATTTCCAATTGCTTCAAGCAATGGGGGATTAAATAAATTTATTGACTTGCCTTTAGATTTCAATAAAAATATTCATTAATTAAATCTAAAAAAAAAGCATTCATCTAGAGAACATATCACCATAAAACCTATAAAAAAAAACGAATTGATTTAGGTTTGTAGAGAAAGTAATAAAAAAATGATGTCTTTTCAAAAATTAATTAGAAATTTAATGCGATTTATAAAAAAATAATTAAAATAAATTATTTCGTTTGAGCTTTCAAGATATCGGCGCAACATTTGTAAAGAACTGCCATGGTATTTTGTGAACTCATATCCAAACATTTCCTATTGAACTCAAATAAATCGAAATTCTTCTTTAATTTCTCCTGCATCTCAGAAAACTTCACCCAAACCTTCCTATTTCTCTTTCCGAATTCCTCAGTCATCGCCTTCAAAGCATTTAAGCTTGTATAATCCACTTCCTTCAATCTAGAACATTCAAAAATGACCGCTCGAATTGTTAATTTTCTGCTTTCATGTGTAATGGCCTTTATTTCCACACTTTTCTGGGGACTTTCATCATCAAAGTTCTCATCATTTCCCGGACTGTAAGGATTTTCCTGTTGATTTTCAGGATTGATCTGCATTTCAAATTGATCATATTTTAATGGATTTTGAATTAAGTTTTCTTCCTTTTCCTCAACATTTTCGGGAAGTGTGGTTTTCACCATGGTTTTTTTAGACAATTGGTTGATTTTCCCCTCAAGATCTATGGTCATAAATTCAGTTTGTTCTTTTAATCCCTTGATATTAACATAACTCAATTTTCCATGCAAGCTAATGACAACCAAATGGCACTTTCGGTCACATTTCCAATTATGGCAAAGACATATATCATCAGCAGTCAAATGATCATGGACATTCTTCTGCTTGATTACATTATTTTTGGGCTCTTCAAAACTTGTCAATCTCTTCAAATTTACCAACCATGTGGCATTTGCGTCTATCATTAAGTTTTGTTGATCTTGTTCGTTATCACATTTATCAGCAAAAGAATTTATGAGAAGCAAAGTATTTTTTTTCGCCAGAACGTGATTAGTATTTTGCAGCTTTTCTTCGTCGCTTTCAAAGGCTCTGAATGACCAAATTGGCCTCGAAGAATTTTTCAATATATAAAGTAAAGAAATTATTATGGAAAGAATCAAACCATTTGCCAACCCAACTGTTAAACCTAGCAGAAAAGTTATCAAGAAAAACACAAAGTCAGTTTTGAAATGTTTCGCCCAAAAAAACACCTCCTTTATATCACCAAAAATCAAAGAACATGAATAAAAGACAAATCCACTGATTATGGTGATTGGAATCTGTTGCAAAAATCCTGTCAAACATAAGGATTCAACAATAACCAATATTCCAGTGATCATTCCTGCCAATTGGTTCTTGGCTCCAGTCAGTTCTATGATCGGACTTCTGCTTAATGAGCCAAAAGCTGGCAAACTTGTAAAAAACGAGCCTACAAAATTGGCGATCCCCAACGCCAAAAATTCATATGTGACATTTGTCTCATAATTGTATTTTTTGCCTAATTGTTTCGTGATCAACAATGATGTTGTAAAACTGACAATGCAAACCTTCAAAGCATCAGCCCAGGTAGTCCATAAATAATGATAACTGAAAGGTGGAATATCAAAAGGAGGTGCTCCTCCAGTGATGTTTTTCGCTGTTTCAATACCGTATTTTTCCGGAAGTTCCAATAAGTAGGAGATCAATGTGCCTGTGGCCGGAATAATGAAAGGCATGCAAACAAAAAAGAGACTGTTTGGAAAATATTTCTTCTTTAAAAAATGCACAATGAAAAAAATCAATATGACCAACACTCCTATAAACAGACTAAGTAGGTTGATCTGGTCCAAACTTGTAAATAATTGATAGAATTTGTCCCAAAGGTGTCCCTTGAATTTGATATGACAGATCTTGCTGATTTGTTCAAAAACTATTAGAAACGCGGTGGCCTGCAGGTACCCAAAAATTATGGGTTCTGAGAACACATTCTCAATGAAACTCATACGTGCACATCCCATGACAATCATCCAGAAACCAATCAAACAAGTCATTATTCGTGCCAGATTAGTTCTCTCTTCAAATGGCAAGTCATAACTATCAATCGATTCAGCCATGATGTAATAAGTGGTGGCCAAAGGACCAATAGACGTTTGTTTGCTCGTCCCAAAAATAGAATAGGCTATCAAAGCAATCGTGCATGAATTCAACCCATAATTCACAGGAAAATCAACCATTGCACAAAAAGCCATAGATTGGGGCACGGTGATCAAGGCCACTATCACACCTCCTATGAAACAATTTAAAATCAGATGAGGCTCGTTGATCAATTCAGGAATCCATTGACGTATAGGAGGCCAAAGGATTGATGCTGGCTGCTTTTGATTTATTATATCTGCAAGCTTCATCTGCTCCTCCATGTTGTTGGGCTGATTTTGGGGGTTCATATAACTTTTTTTGGCCTCTTTCATAACATTTGAAAGATCGTTTGGCAGATGACTCTTCGGCTTCAATTTCTTTAAGTCGGTTATGAGATCGCTTAATCGGAGTGGTGTGGGTAGGATGAAGGAGAAAGTAGGGCGTGCTGTTTTCGTTTTCCATGTGCAGAAAGAATTAAGATTTTTTTTTTAATTAGGGAATTTTTTCATTCAGAAGAATTTCTTAAAAATTCACAGAAATTTTATATATAAAATGAAAGGCAAGGGAAAAATTTGTTAAAAATGTGAATGTTTTTAATATTCAACCTCAAGAAATTAAATAAAATATTTAAATTATTTCATGAAAATAAAATATATCTAATGAAAGGAAAAGAAAACCTTTGTTTTAAAATATTTTCAAATTAACAATGATAATAATACATAAATATGAAAAAAAACAATTACATTAGAAAACTTAACGAAAACAAAAAACCACACAAATACCTAATTTATCATTACATGAAATTTAATAATCTGGGTTTCTTCTCCTCTGATTTGATTAATTACTGTTGGAAAATTTTTCACAATTATTGTTAAACAACAACAATTTTGAAAAAGATGAATCCTGTTTCACAAGCGCACTTTTTATTCCATTTCCGCTTTCAAAAGAATGGTTTCCCTTACTGAAAAAATCAGTTTTTTTCTCTAGGGACTCAACCTTTTGGCAGATCATGCTTCTTTTGCTTTTATATTTTTGATATTCTTTTCGAACCTCCATCGAGATCTAAAATTAAATATTAGATTTTTTCTGGAAATTGAAGTTTTTTACGTTTTGATGATTTAAGGTGTTTGGATTTAATTCCAGATAATATTCCACCAACTTCAAAGCATATTGTTTGCAATTTTTTGCTGGTTTTTCAATTATGTGATCTCCTAATTTCATTGAATAGAACTCTTCTTCTGTGATTTTAGTGTAAACCTCCAAAAAAAAATCTGCAGCTATTAAAACAAAAAATTTACTAGTTTAAATCATTCCTATAAAAACATATGGAAATTGGCCCTACCCCCCACCTCGCTGCCCCCCCCCTCCCCATTTTGATTAATTATGTTAAAACATTTCATTTTTCTCCCAATTTTGATTAATTATGTTAAAACATTTTTTTTTGTTACCTTTGTTATATTCATGATCAAAAAGAGAACAAAAGAGTTTAAATCCAATTGAACAAACCAAATGGTTTTCACTATTGCCTGAACCGAGAATCTGAACCAATCCTTTGAGAGAGCCTTCCCCTTTGATGAGGATTTCCACTATTTTGGTGCTGACCTTCGGTTTTTTCTCAAAAAGGAAATCATTGATCTTTCTATTTAAAAGTGAAAAAATTAACCCAATTGGTAAAAAAACAAATATACTGGAAATTCTGCAAACGATTCTGTTGAGATATATTCAATTTGATCAATAACTCTAAAAGGACATAATCATCCTTGGTTGAGGCATGATTTTTGCAGCTCTTGAGGCTGGAAACCAAATTAAAGCATTCTTTTGAGTTCTTGTATTTTTCTGTATATATAATTAGAACTGAGTTAATTGGATTAAAAGTATTTATTACCATATAGTTTTAAAAAATCCAAAAACTCATAGATCCTGAACTCCGTATGTATTTCAAGCAAATGTTGGAGGAACTCTAAAATTCAAATGAATTTAATAAATTTTGAATAATTTAATAAAACAACCTCCCAATTTATTCTTTCTTTCCTCCAGGCAAGTCTTGCATAAATTCCGGAAAATCCTTTTTTTCGGGAAGTCCGGCAAAACGATTTTAGGGTAATTAACCAAAATCTATGAATTTTTTCAGAGAAAATTTTGTTATTAAATTATTACTGTTTGGCACAAAGCATTGAATTCGCTATATCTTTTTTCCACTTCATAGGTCATATCCATAGTGGTGATGGAAATTTGATAGACCTTCATTGAAATAAAATGATCAAATTTCAAAAGGGAAATTAAAAAACCGCATATTCTGAAAATCTTTGCTTCCTTATGACATAGCTCCGAATGGTGATGCTGCTAATTTCTCTATAATTGAGGAAATTCTCATAAAACATATCTTTTTCACTCATCGGCTCAAAAAATCTGGGATGACCGTTTTGTTGAATTGGGGATTGTATTTGCATCAGGGATGAATTCTCTGACATTTTTTTTTGATTTTCTAAGATTTTTTTATAATATAAATATTTATATTATTATTTTTTTTTTGGATATTTTATGGGTGAGACACAAAGGTGGCGAATTAATCGAAAAACCAACGAATAATTAGAAAAACCTTATAGCATATACTATCAATAAATTCTGAAGTTTTAATGGTTTTTTAAAGTTTTTGCCAATTTTTGAAAACTACAATTTATAAATTTTTTTCGTACAACGAATTTTCTAAGGAAAACAAGCATCTGGCTGCCAAATTTTTGTATTATGAAATTTTTAATTAAAAGGATGGGGGATCTTTTCGAATATTTGGATATTTTTAATTTTTCATGAAAAAAAAAGACTGCAATTAGGCAAAAATTTTGATAATCCAAATTTTTGAGAAGAAGAGAAATTTAATTTTTGCACTTTTTTTTTTCTTATTGCATATTCTAGAACTAACCAATGGGTACTCTTATTTTCCTCGGAAATATATTCATATTTTTATATAGATGATGAGCATGACCTTTCCCCTATCTTCATTAAAGTGAAAGAAGAAGAAAGAGATCTGACAACACTTTTTGAGAAATATATAAACAATGACTTCATTCCTTTTCATCCCCCAACTTCTGACTACCCCTTTACCCTCATAGAAGACATAAGGATACTTCATTGGATTTCAAATCGACAGTCCGAAGAAAATAATTTAATGAATGCATTCAAAGGATTAGTTGAAAAGAAATTCTTGGATCGACCAGCAGAAAGCATAATAGAACGATATGAACTATTAAAAATGCTCACAAATGAAGATTTCAGAAATATGTATTCCAATCATTTAAGGCATCATCAAGCTAAAGGGTTCATGATTTTGGACAAAATTGACGGTCAAGTTATTATAAAGAAATTTGCTCTAGATCTCAAAGAAAACCATAAAAATTCTAAAAAGAAGCAAAGCCTAAATAAAAAGATGGACTTGCCTGATGAGAAGGAAACAAACAACAAACCAGGAAAATTACCTTATTCTTGTGATTTATGCAATAAATTCAATACTATCTTAAAAATGAAAAATGATACCCCTTGGCCGGCTTTTTTTGAAGAAAATCAAATGATTTCTTTTGAAAAACTCACAATCGCTCGGAGTTTTCTTACAAATGAACGAATTATCATGGGTACACAGCCAAAGGATAAAGAGTTCGAAAAACTGTTAAAAAACGTTGATTATTTGAAACGCAAATATAAAAAAACCTCGAACGAAATCATGGAAATATGTAAAAATGTTTCTGGAACCTTTGATTGTGTTGAGGAATATTTAATTGCTGAAGAAACCTGTAGACAATTTCTGGTCTGGACCTCAGAAGATGATGAAGTTTTACTGGAAGCAAAATCAGCAAATGACCTAAAATTTAAATTGATTTTGAATTATAAAGGTTCTGATAGAATAAAAAAGAGGCTCCGATTTAAACAGATCGCATTGCCTTTCCAATTTTGAATTAGGCAAAAATGTATATATTAAATAAATGGATTCATTTATAAATTTACTGAGAAAATATTTTTTTTAATTAAATATTTCTTCATTTATAATTTTCTTAAATTTTCAAAATCAAAAAAAAAAAAATTTATTGTCTTCACGAAATGAGTCTTCGGAAATCAGTCAATCATTGTGCCTTCTGTGAAAAATGCTCAGTTATTTCAGGTTTTACAAATAATGTTAGCCTGCGTTTTTTAGAAGTAGAACAGGAGGAAGCCTGCCTCGATTCCCCTAGCTCTATTAAAATAATAAGAAACTTTACCACAAATAAACGAGAGATTATTAAAGCCATGGATCCGGAATTGGAGCTTCTCAAAATCGCTATTGACACTTTGAAAAGGAAATACCATAAAACTACGGAGGAAATTATAGAAATTTGTGAAAAAGTTTCGGGATCAATTCGCGATGTTGAAGAATATTTAAATTCAGATGAAGATCAAAGAAAATTTTTGATTTGGACGCCTGAAGATGATGAGGTTTTAGCATTGGCCAAATCTGCTGATGATTATATTTTTAAAGTGCTTTTGAGATATAAGGGTCCTCAAAAAATAAAATCGAGGCTTGTTTTTAAAAGTTTGGCTTTGCCTTTTCAATTGTAAACATTTTTTATTTTGAGGTAATGTGTAAATTATTTTTTACAAAAAATAAATTTTTTGCTTTTTTGAATTTTTTAAAAAACAACTCATCACCCCTGTATTTTGAGCCTTGTAATTTTATCATCCGTTATAAACTTTTGATTTCCTATGGGAGCAACTATTAAAATTTCGTTAATTGACATTTTTATTACTTCCTGACTTATCAAAAGCTCATTATCTTTTTGGTTGATAGAATTATTTAGGTCATTCATTCTCAAGAGAGCTTTAGCTGTATCTGTGTATAGTTTTAATTTGCTGTTTTCCTTGGTAAAATAAAA
>Ga0302140_10010051_pt1 | contig 11716 bp, 10 predicted proteins | sample I_Bog_E1_1_FD_202095 | JGI IMG/M metagenome (GOLD analysis project Ga0302140, IMG submission 202095) | Peat permafrost microbial communities from Stordalen Mire near Abisko, Sweden - I_Bog_E1_1 | ecosystem: Environmental > Terrestrial > Soil > Wetlands > Peat | place: Sweden: Abisko, Stordalen...
ACGTCAATCCACAAAAGCTTAGGCAGGCTCATCTAAGGACCTTATCTCGAGAGAACCCGTACCCGCGGCTGCGAGAAAAGATCAAGTTCTTGCCACGATCGAGCCTCTGTCTCACCGCTCTCTGAATACAGATTACAGAAGCCCCGAGCGGATGTCATCCACAACTATCGATTGACAAATAATGTGCGTGTGCACTTTCCAGGGGCGCAGGAATTACTTCGTGAAGGAGTACGACCTACAAAGCCACTTGTTCCATGACCATCCCGAGTGCGATTACTGCAAAACCAAGGTGTTTAATCAAGAATATTTAAACTATCACATTGAAGAAAATCACCCTCTTTGCCAACAATGCTTTCGATGCTTCCGGACTGCAAAGTAATTGGACACACACATAGCAGCGCGCCGGGTGTCTTGCCCTGTATGCAGCCAGTTTTGCTGCGATCTTGACGCTGCTAGACGCCATGTGGCTGAGAAACACAAGCAATGCACATACTGCAAAGGCTGGTTCCGCAATTCTCAAATCGGAGAGCATGAGAAGGCATGCCGTCTGACGTGTCCATCGTGCAAGGAGCAATTTCGCTGCCGTAAGAGGCTTCAGGCACATTGGGAGAAAGGGAACTGTAACCTGTGTCCATCAAGACCCCATATCAGCTGCGACAGAGCGGCTCTCTACACACACTTGGAAGAGATACATATGCACTGTTCTTAGTGCAATACAACGTTTGCATACGCCAATCAACTTCGATACCATATGGACAATGAGCACCCCCAGTGTCCAGTCTGTGAACGCTATTTCACATCAAAAGAGGAACTTGGAGACCATCGCAGATCATCACACTATTGCTATGGTTAGAAGGTTAGTGTTGACCTTCCGGTTTTAGAAGCAGTGGGCTAACACTGACTATTGGGGTTGCTTTTGCTGAGGATTTATTCTTAGTTCTGACATGGACTAAGATAAAGCAGATCCATAAGAGAATGATAAACGTAGCATGCCAAGAACTATCAGGGAAATTGTCAGTGGACGGATGACATAATAGGCATGTAATTATTTCAAATTTGTTTCTCTCAAATGCGAGCAGTCAGTACTGAGAATCTAGTATTTAAAACTTGAGATACCGAATATTAGGTTTCGTCTAATACTATTATAAGTGCAGAGTATTGGGATAGCCCAATTCTCCCTATAACTTTAGCGATATACGCACTATAAATCCCTGTAATTATAGTATGAACGCCCCCTATGTATGCCACAAGCTAATATGTGCACAACTCGCTTGTCGCTTATCAGCCAGCAGATGGCCCCTAAGTACGTAAAGAGACTTGGCTAAGATTAGCTTTCGTCCGTTTCAAACCCATGCTCCGCAGCTAAAGGGCACCTGTAGATGCCTCTGAGTAATTTATAAGACTTGGCTAAGATCATAATTCGGAGACTTCCAAAGCTCCTAATCCCGCGAGTGAACATATAAAGTCTCTATTCCTGCTCACCATAAATCCAATCTTTCTCTATTCTCTAAGCATTCCTAGAGTCAAGAACTTTCATCTCTATTGCAAATCTCAAATCAGCCTCAAACCTCAAACATTTCATATACTACTTTCATTGCACGCAATCTGCAGTTCCCTACTCTCACTACGACTGCCCTAGCAACAAATTTTGTACTTGCTACCTCCGTGTCTGCAAACACCTGTATTTGAACCAAAAACGGCGCTCTGCTTCACTGGGACGTTTGGGCGAATAATGTCCAGGATAGTTAGTCTTCTCTTATTTCCTACCTACAATTTCTCTGCTGTTATTTTAAGGGTTTTATATCCTTTTATGCTTCCTTGCCAATTTCACTAGCAAGTTTGGTTTTGATTAATAGTTGCTGGTCAATATGCCGGTATGTGGGCCAATCTTTACCGTGGGGATTGCGCTCCGTCCAATGCATACTGTGGCGGTATTGAGGCAACCCATATCTTGAATTGGTCCTTTGATGGACAGAACTTGTGTAATGGTGGAGACATTGAACATGCTTGGGGTGTGGCAACTGCGAACGACTGGGGTGCTATTGAATGTACTCTCCAAACGTAGTCCTACTACTTGGCTCTAGGATCGGCTGGCGTGCACCTGACTATCATATTTGTGGCCATCGGATTAGTTCTAGTACACAGTTGGGCTTAGTTTCAACGTATATTTAAGCTTCAAAAGATCACAGAGTAACAGTAGTCCTGTTTTCAATTGAATACACAGATTCCAATTAGAAAATCATATATTACGTAGAAAAAATTGATGGCCGCTTTTTCATGGCATTTGCCAATCGAGGACACAGAATCGAGTTCATAGTTTGGAAAACGCTACTACCTAAGTCTTGACCCGCGGGCAATATTCCCCGAGCCTTCGTGCAAGCTTCAGCTACGTTGATCGGAGTAATTGAATTTCAGAGTCAAAATCGAGGACGAATGTATGTATGTATAGATTGTGTATTCAGATGCGATCTTTCTATCAGGCTGTAGATTGCTCTAGCAGTGACCTCGTCTATCTATTCTATTGCTATACAACGTAAACGAAATGCTAACACTCCGGCAACATTGAGAAACCAAAGATCCTCCAACGCCACCAGATTCGATCTACCATCTACCCAAACAAATTAAGGTTTCTTTGGAGAAAGTGATCTAGCCTACCTTTTCTGCGGCGGAATAACCAACCATTTATCGAAAAACAAACACCTCAAGAACCACTTTGTGAATCCAATACCCTTTTCCTCTGTATCCTTCATCACTCCTCACCTCCCACCAAGTCCCGCGGTCTCGCCTTGCCGTCTATCCCAGGTGGTGCAGGACGTGTGTGCTGTGCATATTATGCCAGAATATATCGTCGATATTGATGTTGATAGCAGAGCACCAAGGATTCCGTGGGAGTAGGATTGAGATGAGGAAGGTGTTTGAACGGTAAACTTTGGAGAAGGCGCCGAGGAAGTTGTGGATTTCAGGGGTGTGGGGGATGGCCGCCCAGTTGTGTTGGAAGTAGGCAATTGCTACTCCGTTGGAGTTATGGGATGTTTATGCTCCCAGTTCCATCTGCCATTTATGCAAGACGAGGCACAATCTCTTCTATTTAACACGGTATCGTGCAGAATTAGGTAACATTGGCACGACTCTGCAGCTCTAAGAGCCAGTGTATAATATATGCAGAATGAAGTTGCATGAGAAATATGGTATATACCAAGGTTCGATCCTCAGGACTCTAGGATCGTCGAGGGAAGACAAGGCAAACTCTTCCATGTCTGTGCTTACTGTCGTGAAATCTATACAGCGGCGAGACCGTATCAAACAGGAGTCACACCACGGTCCAGTGGTTTCGGGGAGATTCATGCAAGCCCTAGCAAGGCAGAATTATTTCGGCATTGATACTGAAAATATGGTAACGAAACAGAGTGAAGGATCAGCTGAGTATGTGAGGGCTACATGGTGGCGAGACCGCGTCAATGAGGAATCAGGTTCAGTGGCTTGGGAGATTTATGCAGATCCTCGCGAGGCAGATTTGCATCGGCATCGGGAAGCACGAGAGGGCAAGCCGTTGATACCGAAGTTCTTGTATCGCAGGGGAGGGTCACCATGAACACAGCAGTGATGACACGTACGGGCTGTAATATCCGGCCCGGTTTGATTGCGCTCATATACACGTTTTTAGTAAGCCTTAACGCTTCCTAGTACACAGTCTCAAAGATACGGCTTTCCTTCCGTATGAGAGATAAAGACGCCTGCATAACCACCGTCAACAGTAGCCTTATTCACGAGACCCAAGACCGATTTGACGCTGTCTTCGGGCTTCGCAGGTCCTTGAAAGGTGGGTGAATATTCCTTAAACTTCCCAAACAAAGCCATAGCCAACTTTCCCTCCTCCTCAGTTTCTATCAAAATGTCAGCAAAAAGCCTATCCTTTCACCTGTCAAGGCGACTACACACCAATCTGAAGACTGCCGGTGTCTACAGCACCAGGGCATATAGCCATGACGAGGACGCCTTTCTCACGGTATAAGGCGCTGAACTTGGCGACGGCCATGTTGAGAGCTGCCTTGCTCATTGAATAAGACGTGGCTTGGAACATATCGGCCTTGAGGGTCATCTCAGTGTCCGATGCGCCCGTGGAGATGGCAATCACTTTCTTTGCCCGACCTTTTAAAATAAGGGGCATGAAAATATTGAATAGATGGATGGGGCCGATGGCATTGACTCGGTAGTGCTCAATCAAGTCTTCTTCAAGGGCTTTTGGATCCTTGCTCCTATGGAAGCATTAGTCCCAATTCAACTATACCAGGGATATTTGTCACTCCGCCTAGAACTTACAGAGTATCAAAGCCAACCAGAGCAGTCTTAGCTTGAAGCGCGGCATTGGCTATGATATAATCCAGGGTGCCATTCGTTTTCTCAGAAACATACTCAGCTGCTTTCTAGAAAATGTTTGATCAGTTTTGACATCAGTTTTATTGACCACTCACTAGCCTACCTGCAATGCCTCAGGGTCCGTGGTATCGGCTTCAATGATGTGAATATTTTTCCGACCTATTTCAGCGGCAACCTTGGAATCAACGGCTGCTTTGTTGCGGACGAGGCCGAAGACGGTATTGGCTGGGTTTTCAGAGAGCTGGCGGACGAACTCGAACTAGATGATGGATTTTTTATTAGTTACGAGTCTTGTACATGAAGTAGGATAAGAGCGTACGCCATTGCCACGAGAGACTCCAGTAATCACGAAGGAAGACATTGGAATGGAAGTTTTATGATTTATAAAACTGAGGTTGATCGTAGGATGAGTCTAAGACGTCGTACTGAGCGTTGATAACCCCAGAAGAGACGCAATAGAGCGTGTATTTATGTCGATTTGGACCCATCCTTGAAGCCTCGTTTGCTCGCTTTTCGATTTCAAATCTGCTCTATTTTGTTATAATGGCAGCTGTTGTTTGTAAAGATTCTCTCAACCGAGGGTCCACTTTAAATTGACGAGGCACAGAAAAGTTGCCTGTTTTCTAAAGGCGGAAGATCAGCGAGCTTAATAATCGGAAATGCGGGGATAGTGGGTCTTGATAGGGCCCCGAGTGCGGCGATAAAATACAGGTCTACGGAGCGGCTGTTACCCCTCTCCACCTATGTAGCGCATTTGTCATCTCCGCGCCAAAATAGAAAAATGGCAACTTTTCTGTAGATGCTTAACAATTCTCAACTTACAAAGTCAAGATATCGGAGAGGATACCAATTGATCCAGAATGCCTCCGAATGAGTGCTGGGCTTGCAGAGGTACTGTCCCTGTCTAAGTGAAGTGCATCTAGGGGGCCAATTACTCAAGCACTACAGACTCTAGGGCAGTTTGCAACCGCGTACGCCCACGTTGTTCAAGGTGTGCCAAGTATAATAGACCATGTCAGTATGGGTTGCGGCTGTCGTGGCCAAAGGATATCAACACGAAGCGGAGCTTGACCCATTCCCTTCAGGATGTAGTTGGGACTGCAAAAAGTTTCTCCCAGATGAGCTTTGTAAATGCTACATCATGGGATATCCAGCTCCACGATTACCTGCGAATGAATCAAGGTTTACTCACTCGCGGAATTTGCCTATCACCCAACTAATGCTCTGGCGATAGGACTTGGTAGTCATAAGGGATTTGCCTTTCGAAGACTCGATCCGCCTATGGCGCTATCATGGCTCCCAATCAACCTGGGGTACGAGGAAAGAGAACTTCTTGATCACTGTAAATATATAATACTAGCTTGTAGAATTTTATGAAGCTAACAATTGAGTTATATATATGGCGTCGTCCACACTGGCGATTTTCGAACCTGACAAGAACGAGTTCTTGAGTCTTTTGGTGCGTCTAGCTCTTTCAGATAGTTCACCGCCTTCTATGGCTGTGTTACAATCGGCGTTGGCGCTTTCGTCGTTTCACCGGCATGGTCTGCAAGCAGACGTTTTTCGGTTCAAAGCGCGCGCTCTCCGCGCACTGATCATATCTTGCAATGACTATTTTGAAAGTCTCACGGTAGTTCAACATATTGCGGCTAGTATGATACTGTGCCACCTCGAGGTATGTTCAAGCATGGGTATATATCTTCGTTTGAACAAACACTCACCAGCGCTCAAGATGCTCGGAATGCCAAATGAATTATCACTATGGTTCTGTAAGTGACGTGTGGTCTATTTATTTCTATTTGCTTAGCCTAGAACGATATATCCCATCTACTGTGTTAGTCCTTCTGCTGCCTTTTCATGAAATGGGTGGCCTGATTCTTCAAAGACATTGCTAAACTGGATCTTGTATTCTAGGCCATTTGAGTGAAGCTAGACATTTAATCGACAACGCAGGCCTTGACAGCCAAAACTTTCAAGGAGAATTTTCCAGACTTCTAGACTGGGTAGAGTATCATAGGGTCATGAGCCGGTTTAGCCACCGACACTGGTATATAAATGCAGAGCCTATCAGAGGAATCGGGAATTTCGCACCTGTGGAACAGGGAACTTGCCACTCACAAAAGGTTAGGCTGAAGAATATGAAAATCCATCTCTGCACCGTCATTTATCTAATATGAGATAGGTTAAAAGTGTATCGCACAGCTCACAGGAAATTCTTCGACATTTCTATATTATGTTCGAGACGATTCGAACACCAACAGACTCACTATACCACAGCGACGAATACGAAAATTCCTTGCGTTGCCTCGAAAACAGGATAACTAATATTTGTCCAGTTGGCACCAGAAGGTATATCTGATACTATGTCCGACTTGAGCACAGCCTGGGTGGCTACAATCGAGCTTTTCAAACTAGCTGCTCTAATTTACCTCAGAAGAGCATCGCAGAATTTTTCAGGAATCTCCCCTCAAATAGATGCAATGGTTGAGAGGGCCTATACACTTCTCGACCACCTGCAGACCTTCAATCCGGCATTTCCACTGCTGATTATTGGATGCGAGGCTCGGACAGATGAGCAGAGGATGAGACTTCTAGAACACATTGAAAGAGCAATGAAAACCTCGAGTTTGAGGAGCTTGCATGGACTGCAGAATATTCTCCAGCAGGTATGGGTCCAGGACGACCTTGCTGTTGATTATAAGCTAGACTACTTGAATCGGTTGGACGCTGTAATATCTTCTTACCGGATTATGCCGAGTTTTGTCTAATATAAGAGCTTCTCGGATTTGGAATATGATAGATAAATAGGGAACCCGTCTTCCGTGAGATGTTGCTTTGTGAATTCAACTATGCTTTATACAGGATCTTTAGAAGACTCTTACTTGCTCGTGATATCACCCAAGCGAACTTATAAATCTATCTTCACGTTTCCTTATTGCGTATTTATCTTTTTTGTCAATCTATTAAGTATGTAGGAGTCACAACTTTTGCCAAGAGTCAACTTTCCACCCTGTTGATTAGCTTAAACTGTCCATTTACCAAGAAACCCAGTCTTGTAATCTCGGTATTCGCTCCTCGCTATAAAAGTCCACTTGAACCAAAAAGCTTAGCCTTGTAAAGGCATAAGCGATTACCTGTCTAGTGTTGACAACTTTCGCACGGCAGAGCTAAATTGGAAGTAAATCTCGGTTAGTTAATGGAAGGGAGAGAAGGAACGTGACTGAGTACGCTAGTGAGTCAGCTGGATCACACTCAGGGGGGGTCGTTTTTGGCTCCCTTGAGAATAGGTTATAGTTGGCTGTAATATAGCCACCTCTTTGAGCCTATTAAGATATCTGATAACTCAAACCGTCTTTTGAGTCTATTAACAAGCATTTTTATCACTACGCACAGATGGCAGGTTACCCACGCAGGCCTATCGATGATTCTTGAGGCATCGATTTTGAATCGATTCTGTGGCATATTAGTTAGAATTGACAAGGATCGATTCGCAGGCAATCAAATCCTTGTCTTCGTACGATTTTCATTCTCTTCATATAGAAGTCAAAGGTTTTTATAGCCTGCTAGATACAGGCTATTAAAAGAAATTTAGCAAGATTCTACTAAGTTTTAAGTTATCTGCGCGTCGTATAAAATGTAGCAAAAGTGTTGAAGGAATGGAGGATTCAGTGCAGATCACGTGGCCGAAGGAATTCCCTCTCACACGTGATCGGTACCAAAAGGGAGTGCAAGGGCTTAAGAGCATACGTTTTAGCGTAGCCCTAAGGCCGTACACAAGTATATAGTAAGAGCTGTTCTCGACAGCTCTCTTACTCTCCTCAGTACAACATCGCCAGCGGCCTCATTACCCTCACCATCAGCGGGCACGAACAGCGACCTCCCAGCTCCAGTCTCACTGTACGTGAACCAAGTATTCTCCCCCTCGACTCTGGACCCTTACGATTAACCCTCGCTGAAAAAGGGTGCTCACGCGCTACCTGGCACGGGGATGTGCACCTCCAATGCAACGGTCTGCGCGGGAATGACCTCCGTTATGCCTCGGTGTCAGAGATGAAAGTATATTTCAAGATGGCTGTTGAAGGTGGTACCGGCCTCATCCTCCCCCGCATCCCCATCCGATCGGCAACCGACCTATTAGTCTTCAATAACAACGACAACGAGACCGGTGATGCGTATATGCGTACGATCAATGGTTCGACGCCGAGCACCGGACCAAATTCCTAGGCGCCGCATGCCCCAAAATGAAAGTGCTGCACCCTAACTAACTAACTAAAGCCTGATGCTGCAAAGAAACTCGAAGTTAAACACCTAGGAGATGGAATTAGCGAAAGCGCCTGGCTGCCGAGATTTCATGACGTACTTCTAGTCCGGAAACCCCTTTTTCTAGTTCTTTGATACCGAACTATTAAAGCTCAAATCCGAAGCTGGTTCTAGTACCGGGACCAGTATATTAATTATTAAAATCAAAGCTATATTCCCACTTTATAGAGTTGTTAAAGACTTAATATATAAGGACTTAATAGTAGGGTATTACGCAAGCTCTTAGTAGGATTAATAAAGTATGTCTAAAGTAATAGAGTAGCCAAGCTCTCTAAAGCTTAATTCCAAGTAATAAACTAATCGATGCCCTATTTTAACTACCAAAGAACACGTTCTTATATCCCCTAGCGCGAAGTATAGGCCACGCCAGTGCTTTCCCTGGCTGGGAAACACGCTTTGGCCACACTGCACATAATTGGACTTGTGCACATCACACCGACACATGGTTTTGTATTAAATGTTCGATTACTTGAATAAATTCATAGTAATATCTGCTATTTGATATTCTATTTTTATAGCAAGCCTGGAAAACAATATGCATTTAAGCTTACCCCGTTGAGAATAAAGATATCCTATTTGGATAACCACGATAGCGGATTTTATAGTAATCTAGACAAATCTCTCAATCCTCTGACTGAGAGACTGACATATTCAGACCGGCTTAGTTGGGGTTGTGCCTACAGAAAGATTCGACCTCGCCGTACAATTGATCTGGCAATGGAGGACTAACAGGTGCCGAATCTCCAGCAATACTGTCCCGGATCTGGGAGCTAACTTCACTTAACATCCGTGGTCTCGGAAGATTTTCCTCACCTTCTGCCAATGTTGCTGTCTGGGGTGCCGGTAATTTGGTATTGGGACAAGGGGCCGCCAATTCAGATCCCTCGTGCGGACTCCTCAATTCTGCTGCCACTTCCTCTGTAGCCAGCAGCTCGAAGATCCGAGCTTCATTCGCCTCAGCTTCTTCGACCCACCGATTTCTCTACGATTCCAATTCTTGATTGGGTTGCATATCATCACCATGTAGTTCGGATTTGTACCACTTGTCATCGTCCTCGGATGTTAGTGTAGTCGGCTCCTTGCCTGAAGGGCGCCGGGACTTTCTGACGCAGTTCCAATAAAGCAGGCCAGCAAACATCATAATTCCCGCGATACCACCGATTGTGCCGGCAACGGCAATTTTGATGACACGCGGCTTCTCCGGAGAAGCCCAAAGTGACTTGATGGCAACCACCATAGCATCTGATTTTACCCAATTACACTGAAATACAGAAAAATTGCCACGCTCATAGTCTGCGACTACATAAGCCTCCTGGAAAAAGGTCCTTCCGAGAGTGAACTGTATGCTGTTGGCAGCCCGTTTGAAAGGAAAATATCGGCTTGTAGTGGTCACAAGTGGCGGTGAAGCGGTTAGATCGAAAGCAGCATAAGGAAACGTGATATTCACGTATGCATCATTGGGATCACCGATTGTGAAGACCACAGTCGCATTCTGAAGTACAAGTGTGTCGTGTAAAGAATCGTTGACGAGGTATAACTCTGTAGCGTTGTCCCATGTCAAGCCAAAGGCCTCCTCAAACAACACGCAGGCTTGGGACGGCAACCAGATATATGGAAAAGAGCTATCCATAAACGCTGGAATAGATTCAGGCAGAAGAGAGCTTCTCACCGAACCATCGAACATCGCGATAGAGTAAATTTGGACGGTCTGTTCGTTTGTCAGCCTTTTTCTTAACTTTAAAGGAGGGAAATAAGAGGGCATGGGTGCAAACCCACGAGATCTTTGAAGTCTTCAGACATAGGCCAATTGGCAAGATTGTCAGCAATCTTAGATGCATCGTACCCGCCCAAGATGAGACTTCCTTCCTGTTTTCCTATATCTCGAACTTAGCAATTTATCATGGTTTTGCATTTGGGATATGCTCACGATATTGGTTCCCTGCTGTGTATGCCCATGATAGGCTCGGAATCATGGACTTGTTACGGAGGTTTTCCATGTAACTCGGAATAGGATTTTCCATTCCCGAAAAGTTGCTTGCACGAGGCGCTATGCCAAAAAACCCAAGATACGTATCCTTCGCCATGACACCAGCAACGGTTTGATTCTCCAGAGTCGGGTAATCCAACCCCAGAGCCACATTATCAAAGCCAAGCTCTGCCAATTCAAAATATCCTAGAGCTGTGCCAACGCCAAGTGGGTATATATTCCCCCACGTCAGGTTTGCGGTGTTGTTCACCCACGACGACGAGAGATTGTAATCGAACAAATGTCCTCCAATCCCACCCCTCAATGCCACGCAATCTTGAGAGTCTGTGGATTTACATCCCTGTGGAACAATCACAGACGTTTGATATCTATGGGCATAAAACTCGGTTCAACTTGTCTGGAGGTAGAGGCATGCTGGGTGCCTACGCTGAGGTGGAGACAAAAACTTTCATACTCTGGGGAGGTGTCCCAATTTGGACCACAAAAGATGACCAAGGGCCATCATTCCCATCCCAGCTTAGGCTTGAGTTAACCACGATGGGCCCATCTCTGGCCAGCACTCTAACATTTGACCACTGGAGTGATAATACAATCAATACGGCAACCAAAACTATGACTTGCATCTTCTTAGAATGACTCGTCCATCGAGGAGCATACTACCCCAGCAATTTCCTTAAGGAAAGATACGATAAGAGCAATGTGATGTATTGGGAAAGAATGGGGATCTTGCTTCACAAACCTCACCAGCACGTACTTGTGCACTTGTATGACGTCCCCTGCTTCATCTGATATGGTTTCCCCTGCTGCTTGCTGGAAGGCAATTCATTGAACCCTGTCCAAGATGGGGGCGCATGCACTTGCGCTTTAAAATGGCGGAAGCGCTGCGCTTCTGGAAAATATTTCAAAAAGGCGTGGGTTGATGCACTGATTGCCCCTTGTTGCGATTTTAGGCTATATTGGGAGGTCACGTGTAGCGTATAACTGGTGGTTGATGCTCTGAATTGACTGCTGTTCTACAGTGGTAAGTAGCCT
>Ga0302140_10010053_pt1 | contig 11716 bp, 10 predicted proteins | sample I_Bog_E1_1_FD_202095 | JGI IMG/M metagenome (GOLD analysis project Ga0302140, IMG submission 202095) | Peat permafrost microbial communities from Stordalen Mire near Abisko, Sweden - I_Bog_E1_1 | ecosystem: Environmental > Terrestrial > Soil > Wetlands > Peat | place: Sweden: Abisko, Stordalen...
GTTGGACCACGGCATGCTCAGCGTAACGCTGCTCGCCGGTGAGCAGATGCGCGGCTGCCAGCGCTGGCACGGTCAGTCCGAGTGTGAACAGGGCGTCGCGGTGCGCGGTGAACGGTAGCGGCTGTCCGGAAGGCGCGGCCTCGAATTCGGTGTCGGGAAGCGCCTCAGAGTAATAATCATGCACAGTGCCGGGGCTGCGCGGGCATTGCAGCGAGGTCAGGGGCGTGGGTGCCTGGGTGAGGCAGCGCTCGGCTGCGTCCAGGATGCGATCGCGATCGACGGCAGCAACGTCGGGACGGGACGGGGTTTCTGGGGGTTCAGGGGAGGCATGAGCGGTCCGCTCGGCAGTCTGGCCAGCCGCGCTCAGGAGGCCGACGCGACCGATGAGGGTAGCGGCTCCACAAAACGAGGCAGCCGCGGAGCAAAAGGTTCGCCGGCTGGTTGGGGTTGTGATGGTCTTTGGCGTCAAAGGCATAGATCCCCGTCACAAGCATCCTATGCGTAGAGCGTCGCAATTTGAAACTTGCACGGTTCCGGGATTCTGGATTATTAGGAGGAGAATGGTCGCCGGCCTGGGACATCTTGCATTGGCCCGCGTTGGCACAACGCTGCTGGCAGCGTTCTTTGCTTCCCTGGTGGAGTGCGTCGAGGCGCTCACCGTGGTGCTGGCGGTCGGAATCGTGCGCGGATGGCGCAGCGCGCTGGCTGGAGCAGCGACCGCCTTGGGTGTACTCGCTGCCATTGTCGCTGTTCTGGGCAGGGCGCTCACCCGCATACCGCTTCAGGGGCTCGCGAGAATTCCGTTTCACATGGTTCAACTGGTGCTTGGTGCGATGATCCTGCTCTTCGGTATGCGCTGGTTGCGCAAGGCGATTCTGCGCTCCGCTGGGCTGGTTCCACTGCACGACGAGCAGATTGCATTCGCAAAGGAACAGGAACTAGTCCAGAAGAAGGCCGCACCCACGAACGAGGCCTCTGCCAGAGACATTTTGCAGTGGGACAAATTTGCCTTCAGCGCAACGTTTAACATCACCATGCTTGAAGGCACCGAGGTGGTTTTCATCGTCATTGCGTTCGGGGCGAGCGGAGCGGGACTGCTATTGCCAGCCAGCCTGGGCGCTGTGGCGGCCCTGCTGGTGGTTGCGGCGCTGGGATTCACGCTGCACCGGCCGCTGGCGCGCATTCCGGAAAATACCTTGAAGTTCCTCGTCGGCGTCCTGCTAACCGCCTTTGGAACGTTCTGGGTGGGAGAGGGCGTTGGCCTCGCATGGCCGATCCCCGCACCCGCCAACCCCGACTTCGCCATACTGTTCCTGACCGCGGCGTATCTGGGCGTGGCTCTTTGCCTTGTGCCGATCTGCAGGATGCAGGCGCGTGTTGTTGCGGAAGGGAACTAAGGTGCGCTGGCTCAAGTCCATTGTCCGTGAAATATTAGGTCTATTCGTCGACGACGAGAGCTTCGCAGCCGCCATTCTCGTATGGGTCGCAGTGGCCGGCCTGGGGCTGCCGCGCTTCGCTTCGGCGGCGCACTGGACCGGGCCGCTACTCTTCACCGGGCTGGCGCTGATCCTGATTGAGAGCGTTGTACGGTTCGCGCGGCGAAGAACAAAATGAAGGCGCTAGAACGCCACCTTCAGGGTGCAGCCCTTCGTCGAGCTCTCTCGCGCCATTTCCAGCAGCTTGGTCACGCGGTAGCCGTCCTCCGCGGTGACGGCAAGCGGCGACTTGCCCAGCACTGCGTCGCGCACGTTGGCGTAGAAGCCGCGATAGTCGCCGAGTTCTGTCTTCACCTGGTGCTCGACGAGCATCGCTGGATCGGCCGGCACCGGAGCGACGCTTAGCTTGCCCCACGCGGACTCCTTCTCCTGCAGCCAGACTTCATTTGAGCCCATCACGGGGACCTTCGCGCCGCCAACCAGGGCCGGCTCCTGCGGGTCGAGCCCGTGTTTCTTGAAGCTGCCTTTGGTTCCGTGCAGCAAGAAGCGAGGCGCGTTGTCGCAAGCGAGGTAGCTGGTGCGGCAATGCGCCAGCAGGCCTTTGCCATTTTTTTCCACCCCAGCAAGGTTACTTGCTGGGCGCTCCGGTTTGCCGGGATAGTGCAAGGTGATGTCGAAGGCGTCCTCGATTGCAGTTTCGTCGCGGTCCGCGCGCACGCTGGCGGTAATTGAGTCCGGCGCGCCGAACAGCGCAAGCACCTGGTCCACGAGATGTGGGCCCAAGTCGAACAGCATCCCGTTCGCTGGATTTTCTGTCTCCTTCCACGTGTTCTCGCGCGGGATGGGGCGAAAGCGGTCGAAGTGCGATTCGAAGGTAACCAGCCGGCCGATCGCTCCTTCCTGCAGCAGCTTCCGGACGGTCTGGAAGTCCCCATCCCAGCGGCGGTTGTGGAAGGGAATCGCCAGCAGGCCTTTACTCTTGGCGAGGAGGCCGAGTTCGCGGGCCTCCGCGCTGGTGGCAGCGAACGGCTTGTCGATGACTACGTGCTTGCCGGCTTCGAGCACCTGCCTGGCCAGGGCAAAGTGCGTCTCGTTCGGCGTCGACACCACCACGATCTCGACGGATTTGTCCGCCAATGTATCCAGAAACGACCGCTCGATCTTCACGCTGGGGTATGCCTTCGCGGCTTCGTCGCCCTTGCGCTGCATGATCGAGACCAGCCGGAGCCCCGGCACCGCGCTAATGAACGGCGCATGAAACACGCGGCCGCCTAACCCAAATCCAATGACTCCTACGCCAACTTCCCGCTCTGCCATTTACGTCCTCCCAATTTGTCTCAATGCAGGATAAACCCGCCGGAATTTGTGATATGCCTCAGCCATAGCGGGTGCATTTCGCGGGGCAATTGTCTCGGCTACTTTGACCGTGGCGGCGCATGCCGCTTCGACGGTGGACCATGCACCCACACCAACGGCTGCCAGGAGTGCCGCGCCGAACGCACCACCTTCCTCTGCCGCAAGCAGTTCTACGGGACGCCCGTATACGTCGGCCTGGATCTGCCGCCACAGCGGGCTGTGTGCACCGCCGCCGCCCAGCCTGATGCGGGCTACTGGAATGCCGAGTTCTTCGAACAAGGAGAAGGTGTCGCGCAGGCTGAACGCAACGCCTTCCATCACCGCACGCACACAATGGGCGCGAGTATGCGAGGCGGTGAGTCCTACGAAAGCTGCCCGCGCCTCGGGGTCGAGATGCGGCGTGCGCTCGCCGAAGAGATATGGCGCCCAGAGGAGCCCGTCGCTGCCCGCTTGAACCTTTGCCGCCTCAGCGGATAGTTCGTCGTAGCTTACGCCGGGCGCGAACGTGTCGCGAAACCAGCGCAGCGAGAGGCCGGCTCCGTTGGTCACGCCCATGACGTGCCAGAGGCCGGGCGCTGCGTGGCAGAAGGTGTGCAGGCGTCCCAGGCGGTCCATTGTGGGTTTGTCGGTGGAGGCGAAGACTACGCCGCTAGTGCCAATTGTCGCGGAGACGGATCCGGTTTCCACTATTCCCATCCCGACGGCGCCCGCGCCCTGATCGCCCGCGCCTGCAGCCACTGGGGTTCCCGCGGCCAACCCGGTCGCGCATGCGCCGATGGCGCTGATGCGCGCACAAATTTCTGGGCCTTCAAACAGGCGCGGCAGCCAACTCATCGGGATTTCCGCCGCCTCTGCAACCTCTTGCGACCAACGCCGGTGGGCGACATCGAGCAGCAGCGTGCCGCTTGCCTCCTGCATGTCGATGGCGTATTCACCGGTGAGGCGGTAGCGGACGTAATCCTTGGGGCAGAGCACGTGGGCGATGCGGGCAAAGATCTCGGGCTGATGCGTGCGCACCCACAGCAGCTTGGTCAGGGTGAAGTTGGGGAGCGCCGGGTTGCAGGTCAGCTCGATCAGCCGCTCGCGCCCGATCTTTGCCTCCAGCCAGTCGCACTCAGGCTGCGTTCGCTGGTCGCACCAGATGAGCGCCGGCCGCAGCACATTGCCGTCGGCGTCGAGCATCACGCAACCGTGCATCTGGCCGGTTAGCCCGATGACCTCGACTTCAGCGCCGGTCAGCCCGGCCGCTGCCAACGAGGCGGCGATGGCCTCGCGGGCGGCCCGCCACCAGTCCTCAGGCTCCTGCTCGGCCCAGCCGATGTGTTCGGAGTGGATGGGGGCATGTTCGCTGGCCGCCGACGCCACCACGACGCCGCGACGGTCCACCAGCACAGCCCGGGTTCCCCCTGTTCCGACATCGATCCCAAGAAACATCTGAAGACTCCTGTCTGCCGCATCGAAAGTGTATCCGGTTCCTGCTGGGGAGGTGTTCAGTGTTCCAATTCGGCGCCGCGATTCTGGGGTCGTCTTCGAATCCGTACGAAAATCGCCTCATTTTTTTTGCACTTCTTCGAGACGCCCCAGCATCCAACGTCTATCGCAAAGAGCGACGGATGAGTTAGTTGTAAGCTCCTATCAAAAGTGCGGGTAACATAGAACTAATGACTCAAAGCAAAGCAGCGCCGTCCGCGCGGATGGCCCTTATGGTTACCGGCCTCGTGGGTTTATTCCTGCTGGCCGAGGTTGGTCGTGCGTCTGCGCAGGGCAGTTCGAACAGCCCTGGCGCCACCACACCCGGACAGGCCCAGGCGACCGAGGGCGCATTGCAACAGCTCTCGGCTCCGGCCGGCCAGAACCCAGCCGCGCCGACACAGGATTCCTTCAACGGATCGTTGGTCGAAGGCAAGGCCACGGATGCGATCCTCGACCTCTCGCTGGACGATTCCATTGCGCGCGGGCTGCGCCAGAACTTGGGCCTCATCCTACAGACGACGGCGCAGCAGAACGCGAAAGGCCAGCAGTTCGAGCAGTTACAGGCACTGCTGCCAACAGTTACCGGTGACGCCTCTATTGAGGTCGAGCAGGTGAATCTCGCGGCGTTCGGCTTGAAGTTTCCGGGACTGAACCCCATCGTTGGCCCATTCCAGGTGATCGATTTTCGCGCGTACCTCACGCAGAGCCTGATCAACGTGCCCGCGCTGGAGGACTACATTGCTGCGAAGCACAACTTCGCCGCTGCCAAGCTCTCCGCGCAGGACGCTCGCGACATGGTGGTGTTGACGGTGGGGAATGCCTATCTGCTCTGCATCGCGGACGCCGCGCGCATTGCTGCGGTGAATGCGGAACTCGCCACGTCCAAGGTCTCGCTCGACCAGGCGACTGCTTCGCACGACGCCGGGATCAGCCCGCGCCTGGATGTTCTTCGCGCGCAGGTGGATTACCAGAACGAGCAGCAGAGCCTTATCTCCGCCACCAACCAGTTGGCCAAGGACAAGCTCTCGCTCGCCCGCGCGATCGGCTTACCCCTTGACCAGGCATACCGCCTCACCGACACCGAGCCGTACGTCGGGCTCGACAACCTTGACCCGACTGCCGCGTTTGCGCAGGCGCTGAAGAACCGCAAAGACCTCGCAGCGGCGAGTGAGCAGGTTGCCGCAGCCCAGTCCCAGAAGACGGCCGCATTCGCCGATCAGTTGCCGACTGTGAAGTTCACGGGCGACTACGGCGATATCGGCGAGACCGTCAACCACTCGCACGGCACTTACACGGCGACCGGAACGGTGTCCGCTCCGATCCTGCAGATCTCCAAGACCAAAGGCGAGGAGGACGTTGCCGACTCGCAATATCAGCAATCGCGGGATAAGCTGACCGACCAGATCCAGCAGGTCAACGCCGACATCCGCGACTCGATACTAGACATCCAATCCGCGGCCAAGCTGGTTGAGGCGGCGAAGTCCAACCTCGACCTTGCCAACGAGGAGTTGAGCGAGGCGCAGCAGCGGTTCCACTCCGGCGTTGCGGACAACCTGCCCGTCTCGCAGGCGCAATCCTCGGTGGAGCAGGCCAACGATCAGTACATTAGCGCCCTTTATCAGCACAATACCGCCAAGCTCTCTTTGGCCCGCGCGCTTGGCGTTGCTGAGACCAATTTGAAAGACTATCTCGGAGGAAAGTAACCGTGGCAGACGAACAGAATGAGAGTGGCGCTCCGGCCGGTGGCGAATCGGCCAACGGCAACAAAGGCAATCAGGAGACGCAGGCCGAAGCGCCTCCGCCAAGTTCCAATCGCCGGCTCATCGTCATAGGCGTCATCCTGTTGCTGGTCCTGGGCGGGGTCTTCTTCTACTGGCGCTCCACCTTCACGGAGGACACCGACGACGCGCAGGTAGACGGCAACCTCTACCAGGTGAGTGCGCGCGTAACCGGGCACGTCGTGAAAGTCTACGTTGACGACAACCAGACCGTGCAGACTGGCCAGCCGCTGGTCGACATCGATCCCACCGACTACCAGGTGGCGTTGGATCAGGCCCAGGCTGATCTCGCCAGCGCGCAGGCTCAGTACGTCAGCGCCACGGTGAACGTGCCCATCACCCAGGTCAACGTCGGCACCGGCGTTACCACCAGCGGTTCTGACGTGAAGGGATCAGCCGACCAGGTCGCGCAGGGGCAAAAGCAGGTTGAGTCCGCGAATGCGCGGGTCGATCAGGCCAAGGCTAACGCCGTAAAGGCCCAGCTGGACGTGGACCGCTACACCCCGTTGGTGCAGAAGGACGTGATCTCCAAGCAGCAGTTCGATGCTGCTGTCGCGCAGGCCGCCGCATCGAAAGCTGCCGTGCTCGAAGCCGAATCGGATGTGCTGGCAGCCCAAAATGCAGTCGAAGCCGCCCAGCAGCACCTTGCGCAAGCGCAGGCTCAGTCGCGGCAGTCGGTCCAGAACGCTCCCGGCCAGGTCAAGGTTGAACAGTCCCGCGCGGCGGCTGCCGAGGCTGCGGTCAAACAGGCTGAGACACGGGTCGAACAGGCAAAGCTCAATCTTTCCTACACTCACATCACCGCGCCTACAGCGGGGATCGTGAACAAGAAGAACGTCGAGATTGGCGCCAACCTCTCCGTGGGGCAGGATCTGATGACGGTCATTCCGCTCACCGATCTGTGGGTCACGGCCAACTTCAAGGAGACGCAGCTCGAACGCATGCGCCAGTGTCAGGTGGTCACGCTGAAGGTGGATGCGTATGGCGGTCGCAAGTTCTCCGGCCGGATCACTCAGGTTGGAGGAGCCACCGGATCGATGCTGTCGCTGTTCCCGCCCGAGAACGCCACGGGCAACTACGTGAAGGTAGTTCAGCGCATCCCCGTGCGCATTGATTTCACAAACCTGCAGCAGGAAGACGGCGACTACGCCCTTCGCCCAGGCCTGTCGGTGACGCCGGAGGTTGAGGTCAAGGGCGACCTTGCCCACGGTGCGCCCGGCTGTCCGTAGGGCGTCACGCCGGCTGTATAGCGTGGCCGATGAGTAGAAGCACTGGAGCTGGACCGACCGCATCGTCTTCAAGGCCTGCCAGAGTTGTGCGATGTACATGCTCGTCGGGCGTACTCGCCTTGGAGACGGCAACGCAGGGCGTGTTTGCGTCAATGCCTGAGACGATGAGTTCGTCGGCGAGTTGGCGGAAACGGCGCCCAGGCATATACACGACCAGGGTGGCGTCTTTCGGGAAAGCGCCCTCCCAATTGGGAGTCAACTCCAACTTGTCTTTCGCGTGGTGCGCGGTTGTGAAGACAAGCTTAGAAGCCGCCCCGCGGTCGGTTAGTGGAGTCTTCAGTCCCGCCGCAACTGCAAAGGCGGTAGTGATTCCCGGGACAATCTCGAATGGGATTGCGGCTTCGGTGAGTGCGGCGATCTCCTCGGCCGCGCGACCGAAGACCAACGGGTCACCCGACTTCAGCCGGACTACCGAGCGGCCAGCGCCTGCATGCTTCAGCATGAGCGCATGAATGCCAGCCTGGGTGATGCGCGGCTGGCCGCAACGTTTGCCGACGGGAACCACGAGTGCTGAGGGAGGGGCGAGGGCGAGGACTTCATCGGAGACGAGATCGTCGGGGAGAACTACGTCGGCAGTCTGGAGGAGGCGCAGGGCGCGCAGGGTGAGGAGTTCCGGATCGCCGGGGCCTGCTCCCACGAGATAGACGACGCCGGGCGCAGCCGAGGTGTTCACGGCTTACGCTCGGTTGCGGGCGTTGCGGGCAATGGGTTGGTGCGGGCGTGTTCGCGGGCGAGCGTGCGAGAGGGGCAGCCGTTGTAGCCGCAGACTTCGCGGCTCGCGAGTTGATGCAGAAGTTGCTTGCGGGCGTCGTTCAACGGTTCGAGTTGCAGGACTTCGCGGCGGAGGTTTCCGAGTTCGGAGAGCCAATCGCCGGTGTCGAGCGGGAGCAGCGCGTTGATTTCCTTGCGGAGGCGCTGGGCGAGCGCGGGACTGTGGCCGGCGGTGGAGATGGCGATCTGGAGATCGCCGCGACGGACCACGGAAGGGAAGTAGAAGTCGCAGAAGGGCGGATCGTCTACCGCGTTGATCAGGATGCCAGAGGATTCGGCTTCGGCGAAGACGGCGCGGTTGACGGCGGGGACGTTGGTGGCGGCGACGACGAGGAAGCTGCCGGCCAGGTCGCCGGTTGCGTACTTGCGCTGGTGCCAGGTGATTTCGCCGGTGTCGGCCATGGCGGTGATGCGCTCGGTGGCAGTGGGAGCGATGACGGTGACGCGGGCGTTCGCCGTTTGCAGCGACTCGATCTTCGACTCAGCCAGATGGCCTGCGCCGATGACGATGCACGGGCGGCCGGTAAGTTTGAGGAAGATGGGGAAGAGGGACATGGCCGCTTACTCTCCCGGCGCGTGGCGGCCTGCGCCTATGGGCGCGGGATCACGTTCGACGGCGGCGGCGAAGGTGCCGGCGAGCTGCGCGCGCAGGCTGTCGTCGTCGGTGCGGGCGAAGTAGGCGCGGAGGTCTTCGCCGGGAGTGCGAGCCGCGAGGTAGGCGCGCAGGAGGCGTTCGATGGCTTCGGGGCAATCCTCTGCTGCGGCGCGGTAGCCGATCTGGCGGGCGATCCGTGCATACTTGCCAACTGCTCCGCCGACGCAGAAGTAGAACGCGTCGACCATGTTGCCGTCCTTCTTGATCTTTTTGCCTTCGAGGCCGATGTCGGCGATCCAGCTTTGGCCACAGGAGTTGGTGCAGCCGGTGACGTGGAGCTTGATCTGCTGGTCGAAGCCGGGCAGCCGCTCTTCCATCTCGCTGGTGAGCCACTTGGAGAAGGTCTTCGTCTCCGAGATCGCGAGTTTGCAGAATTCAGTTCCGGTGCAGGCGATGGCGCCGCGCCAGAACGGCGTCACCTCGACGTGCAGCCCGATCTCGCCCAACCGGTGCACGAGGTCGCGCGAGCGAGCGTTGGGGACGTTGACCAGGATGATGTTCTGCATGATGGTCGCGCTTAGATGGCCGTCGCCGAACTCCTCGGCGAGATTGGCGAGTTGGATGAGCTGGTCGCCGGAGAGACGCCCGCCCATCACGCTTGCTCCAACCGCCGACAGGCCCGGTTGACGCTGCGGCGTGACGCCGATGTGGTCACGATAGACGTCGTCGGGAACTGAATCTTCATCGACCGGCGACGGATCGAGTTTGTAACCAAGCTTGGCTTCGATGGCCTCGAGCATGGTTTCCGCAGTCCAGCCGTGGCGCATGAAGAGGTACTTGATGCGGGCGCGGGTGCGGTTCTCGCGGAGTTCGGTCTGTTCCTTGAAGATGCGGAGGACGGCTTCGACGACGGCGTAGGCCTTGTCCTGCGGGATGAATGCTGGGATGCGCACGCCGATGTGCGGCTCAGTGGAGAGGCCGCCGCCGACGCGCAGGGTGTAGCCGATCTCTTCCAGGCCGTCGACCTCGCGGCGAATGGCGGTGAGGGCGACGTCGTTGATCTCGGGGTAGGAGCACCACAGGGGACAGCCGGAGACGGTGACCTTGAACTTGCGCGGCAGGTTGTAGAACTCCGGGTTGGCGGTTAGTCCGTGCGCGATCTCGAGCGCGAGGGGGCTGGCGTCGATAAGTTGGTGGCCGTCCAGTCCGGCGAGCGGGCAGCCGGTGACATTGCGGAGGACGTCTCCACAGGCGCCTTTAGGGCTGAGGCCGATCGCGGTGAGAGCCTCGACGATTTCGGGCATCGCCTCGATGGTTAGCCAATGGAGTTGAATGTTCTGGCGGGTGGTGATGTCGGAGAGGTTGCGCGCGTACTTCTTCGTGAGGTCGCCGATGACGCGAAGCTGGTGCGAGGTGAGCAGACCGTTAGGCAGGCCGATACGCATCATGAAAAATTCGGTAGCTTTGCCCACGCCATCCTTGCCTCCGGTAACGCCGGCGCCGTCTCCCTGGGTGTAGACTCCCCACCACTTGAAGTAGAACTCCGCCCACTCCGGCAGCACCGCGGCACGGCCTTCGCGCGCAAACTGGCGCACCTCGTCCCAGGCCTCCCATGGATTCTTTGCGAGCTTCAGACGCTCGGCCTTCTGGGCCTTGGTTTCTTTTGCGGCGGGGGGTGGGGCCGGTGGCGTCGGGGTTGCGGTGTCGCTCATTAGATTCCTTGTCGTTTACGGCTGAAACTGGCTGAAAAACTGGAGCGAAGCCACTCGCTCAATGGAAAAACGCCCACCGGATTTGTGGGCGCTCGTGCGGCTTGTCTTAGGCTTCGTGGAATGCGATCTTTACGAGGCGGGACAGAACCAACTGAGCATGCCTGCACGACAACAGCTCGAGCAGCAGGCGCACCGGTTCTGGTCGCACATCCTCATTGCTTCCAGCTTAATTGGGCAGGTGCATCGCGTCAAGGCCAGATCCGGATGTCATCGCGGCCCTGCCGAGAGGGCCGGCAGGCTAGTCGGCTTCGGCCAGAGACATCTTGTGGCGCACGTCCGAGCCACGCAGCCAGAAGATTACGTCCTCCGCGATATTGGTCGCGTGGTCGCCTGAGCGTTCCAGGTTTCGCGAGATCAGGATGGCGGTCAGGGCCTGCACGCTGAACTGCGGGTGCTGCTGCATCATTTCGACCAACTCGGCCTGCACCGCCCGGTTCATGTCGTCGACATCATCGTCCATGGTGAGCACGGTTTCGGCCATTCTCGCGTCGGCCTCGAGCAGTGCCTGGATTGCCGTCCGGATCATTACACCGGTTTTTTCGCCCATCTCCTGAATGTCGATCGGGAGCGATATCTCGGGCGTGTCTTTCATTACCTGCGCTCGTTCGGCGATGTTGGCTGCCTGGTCTCCGATGCGTTCCAGATCGCCGTTGATCTTGATCACGGACAGGATGAAGCGGAGGTCGATCGCCATCGGCTGCTCTTTCGCCAGCAGGTCGTAGGCCATCTCGTCCACAATCGTTTCCGCTGCGTTGATGGCTTCTTCGATCTCGAGCACGTGGTTACACAGCCCCATGTCGCGCTCGAGGTACGCTTCGACGGAGAACTCCAGCGCTTGCTGCGACAGTGCCGCCATCGCCAGCAGTTTGTCCTTTAATGCGGCCAGTTGCTGATGAAAATTAATGCGCGGCATACGCCTCCCCGGCGGCGGAATCAACCATGCCTCTATTTTGAGGCAAATGTAAAACTGCTGTGTGAATATGCCGGCCGAGTAGCCACAAAGATACCCGGGAAGCGCCGGCAGGAACTGGCGAAGCGGACGTCGGGCTAGGTTCCGAAGACGGCGTGGATGTAGTTGCCGTAGCCGACGATGACGGTAGATCCAACCAGAAGCAGCAGACCGCAGGTGACTAGCAGCTTGGTGCGCATGCTGGTACCTTGCCACTCTTTCAGCACCAGGCCCCAGAGCGTCGCAAAGATGATGATCGACGCCATGTGCAGGGTCCAGGAGGAGAAGTCGTATTTG
>Ga0302140_10010058_pt1 | contig 11713 bp, 5 predicted proteins | sample I_Bog_E1_1_FD_202095 | JGI IMG/M metagenome (GOLD analysis project Ga0302140, IMG submission 202095) | Peat permafrost microbial communities from Stordalen Mire near Abisko, Sweden - I_Bog_E1_1 | ecosystem: Environmental > Terrestrial > Soil > Wetlands > Peat | place: Sweden: Abisko, Stordalen...
GGTTGAAATGAACAGTTGTCGGAGATCGGGTCCTACGCTAACTCGCTAACTTGCTATCGCGGCGAAGCCGCGGCTAACTTGCTGAATATACTGAACCAGTTTTCTTGTTCATAGGGAGCGACCGAAGGGAGTCGAATGAACCGGCTTCTGCTCTTCGGCAAGCTCTCCCGCCGGGTGCCCCATCCTCGCCACGTCCTTGTTTTTGTGGCTACGGTAAGCCGCGACAAACCACGCCCAAATCCACCCAAAAAATAAATCCCAAAACTTTGCAGTCTATTTGCCCCGAAACGCGCACAATCCTTTCATGAGCACAAATACGGCCCAGCCAGCCCAAATACCAGGCACCGAATCCGCGCTCCCTACCGAGCGCAATCCAGCCGTCCAGCGCTGCTGCGAAGCCCGCGAGCGCTCCCTCGAGTTCAGCCAAGCCAAGAAGATTGATTCCTGGATCAGGAAAGAATCCGCTGCCGCAGCTTATTGCGAGGCCATGCCCAATCTCTCCGGATACGAAAATATCCGCGACTACATCGCCTGCACCGCGCACGGCATGGTAATCAAGGTCATCGACCGCAGTGAAGGCCCAAAGCTCCTATACGCCGCCCAGGTAGCCCTGAGCGCCCTGCGTAGCCAGCCAAAATCCGAGAATCAGGGGCCCCATACCCCACCCCCTGAAATCTTTAGTACCCAAAAAGAAAAAGTGAGGTAACACCGGTACCCGGGCGAATCCAGCCGTGCCGCATGCACCGCAAATATTCCGTGCCCCGTCGGGGTACCCTCTGGGTCACCTTCCTTCTGGCGCAAGAGCCTGCCCTGAGCGAAGTCGAATAGGGCGGAAAACCTCAATCCCCGATCAGCGCTGTCCACGGAGAACGGCTCTGAACCGGCAACCTCCTGATACGCTAATTTTGTGTCCACCAACTCCACATCTCCACTCAACTGGAAGCCCGTCCCAACCGTCGCCCCCGTTACACTGCGCGGCCGCACCGTCACCCTTGAACCTCTTGACGCCGAACGCCACGCCGCAGGCCTCTGGCAGGCCGTGCAGGGCCATGACGACCTATGGACATGGCTCTTCGACGGCCCCTTCGCCACCGAGGCCGCCCTGCGCCAGTCCCTCGAAGAGAAACAAGCCGGAAAATCCGCCGTCTTCCTCGCCATTATCCCTAATGAGACCGCCAAGGCCGCCGGCTACGCCAGCTTCATGCGCATCGAACCCGCCCACGGCGTAGTCGAAGTCGGCAACATCCTGCTATCGCCGATTCTCCAGCGCACCACAGCCGCCACTGAAGCCATGTACCTCATGGCCCGCCACATCTTCGACGACCTCGCCTATCGCCGCTATGAATGGAAGTGCAACGCCCAAAATCAGCCCAGCCGCCGCGCCGCCCAGCGCCTCGGATTCACCTACGAAGGCATCTTCCGCCAACACCTCGTCGTAAAAGACCGCAACCGCGACACCGCCTGGTTCTCCATGCTCGACCACGAGTGGCCCGCCAGAAAGCAAGCCTTCGAGTCCTGGCTATCCCCCGCCAACTTCGACGAATCAGGGAACCAACGCCAGCCCCTCAGCCAGCAACCCACTTCCAGTACGTAATACCACGGCCGCGTGATTCTCTAAGTCGCACTCCAGGCATGTGTGCTCCGGCTCTCGCGTTTGAGACCCGGGAGACCACAAAGCTCAATCATCACATTCATGGAAAGCCCTCATCCGACGGCCATTCAATCGTCCCTCAGTTCCCCGCCACCAGCACCAGTTGCTGCTGATCGCTCGTCGCAATCTTCTGGTAATACTCCCGCAGCGCCGGATACTCCTTCGCATCCAGCAGCACAAACGCCCGCGCAAAAATGTGCTTGATATCGATAGTCCCTGCTGCCGGCGCAGTCTTCACCACCAGGGCCGCATGATCCGGCCACGGCAACTGCTCCGCCTGCGGCGCGCTCTCCACCGCATACCCAGCAGGCAAGTGATACACCACGTCGTCAATCACCTGTTCCGCATAATGCATATCGATCGCGGACTCGCGCTTCTCCTCCCCCACAAACTGCGTATGAGCACCGGTCGAGAAGAAGAATCCAGGCAGCATCAACCGCTTGCCTGTAGCGCTTCCCAACTGCCCAGAGACCTTCACAGCCACAGATAGGTACCCCGCCGAAGTGTCCATCCCCTGAAACCCTGTCACCTCTCCCGCGATACCCTGCGGCAACACCTCATGGAGAGACTCGCTGAACTGCCTCTTCACCTCGTCTGGATCTGTGGTCAGATTCAGTTGCCGCCAATAAAGCGCCGCCGGCCCATTCATCAGGATTTTCACCGTCCCGCTCACCCCACCCTGGGCGTCAACAGTCAACTCGGCAGCATGCGCCGTAACAGCATCCTTAGCCAGATTCGGCGGCGTGTACATCGGCCCCTTGGCATTCTCCTCCAGCCCGCCAGCCAGCAGATGGGTCCAGGCCAATTGCCCAAACGGGCAAAGCTTCTCTCCTGGGTCGAGATAGATTTCCTTCCCATCGATGTGCAGCACTACCAATAAAGAATCAAGCTGGTACAGGCTCAGATAGTTCGGGTCAAAAATATGCCGGTCTCTATCGGCCACCTTGAATCCGTCCGCTTGCAGCCCCGCCGCACGCGCCAAAGCCAGATACAGTGCGGCAATATCATTCCCCGTGCCGCTCTTTTCGGCCCATACATCCTGCGCGTTTTTCTGTCCCGATTTGAGCTTCAATCGCCGCCGCTCGGCTTCGGTCTTGGCACGCGAGAAATCCGTATTCTCCAACGCCTGCACCGCGTCGTACAGCTTGCGCGCTTTGGCTTCAGGTGTATCGGTCGCTGCCACAATCTGACCGGTTGCGGCCTTGATTGCCTCAGTCGGGTTTGCGAATTGGTCCAGGTTTTTTGATCCACGCTTGATCTCGTTGTCCCAATAGGCCGCTGCCGTCGTATACGGCGTGTAATAGAAACGCACGCGATACTGAAGACTGGCCTGCGGGGGAGCATTTGCCTCGTGTTGCAACGCAGGTACATCCTGCATATCTAACGCAAAGTCCCCCTTCGGGCTCTTCGTCACTTGCACCCCGGCTGGCAGGCGCGGCGTATACAACAGGTAGCTCGCCCGCTCTCCATCCACAAACCAGGTAATAGTACTTCCCAGAACATTAGACTCTATATCCGTGAACGGATTGTAGTAAAAATGCTCCTTGTGAACGTAGATCCTCTGCTGCACTCGCCATTCCGGAATCTCCGACGCAAGCTCGGAAGCTATCGTCCCCTCGTCCGCGTCGGAAGCGCCGTTGACGGTCCCACCCGTATGCGGAATCGTCATCTTGTATTCCAGAATGCTGCCAACCTCGACACTCGGCAAATTGAATACTGCCGCCTTGAAATTGCTGCTCGTAGTCTTGAACACCACAAGGTCGCTAACCTTGCCGACCAAGGGAATCACCGTTCCATCTGCATGGATCGTCCGGCCCTCAATTATCGGTGGAGCGCTGTTCCCTGGGTCGTATGGGATTTCAACCGTCGCCCACTCCTTGCCCAGTTCTGTGAGCACCTTGATGCGGGCGTAGAGACTGGTGTAGTGATTTCGGTTATCGGTGATCTCTTCTCTATAAAAGAAGACCGCTGGCGCCCCTGGCGCCTTTGGATCCGAAGTCATCTGCAACTCTTCTTTCGTCGGCTCCTGAAATTTCTGCGCCACGCCCAAGAACGGCATCGCCAGTGCCACCAAGGTCAGCAGTCCACCTGCCCAAACATGAATCCGCATGAATCGATCCCCCTATACGCGCAACCGCACACGCCAAGCCTAAGGACGGTGCGCTCGCATAGTGTATTTTGATTGCGCCCGCCATCATAGCATTCAACGCGGCACACACAACACCCAAGGCACAGATGGATGATTGTAGTTTCGGGGTCGCCAGAAATGCTTCGTGCCCCGTCGGGGTACCCTCTGGGTCGCGATTTCTTTTGGTCGCAAGGGCGGGAAACCTCAACTCTCAACCGGAACCCTGTTCATCTGGCGCGGGCCGTGAATAAAAAAGAAAACGCCGCCCATTTCCAGGCGACGTTTTCTCATTCGGAAGTTAGAAAATCAGTTGCTATCCCTTCGAATCAATCCGCATCCCATAGAACGACTTGTGTACAAAGAACACCGACACCAGGAAGAACGCCACAGCAAGCACATGCGTCAGCGTCGGATTGTTCACACTGAGCGTCACTGCTAGCTCCACGGCAAGTAATCCAAACAACGTCGTGAACTTGATGATCGGATTCATCGCCACAGAAGACGTGTCTTTGAACGGATCGCCAACCGTATCCCCAATCACGGTTGCATCGTGCAATGGCGTCCCCTTTTGTTTCATGTCCACTTCGACAATCTTCTTGGCATTATCCCAGGCGCCACCTGCATTGGCCATGAAAATAGCCTCATACAGACCGAAGATCGCAATCGAGAACAGGTAGCCGATAAACAGGAACGGCTCAATGAACGCAAATGCTAGCGTCGAGAAAAAGACGGCAAGAAAGATGTTGAACATACCCTTCTGCGCGTACTTCGTGCAGATCTCAACCACCTTCTTGCTATCGCTGACAGACGCCTTCTCCGCACCTTCCAGGTGGATGTTCGCCTTGATAAACTCAACCGCGCGATAAGCGCCTGTCGAGACCGCCTGTGTGGATGCACCCGCAAACCAGAAGATCACCGCTCCACCGCAGATCAAGCCCAGCATAAAGGGCGCGTGCAGCAGAGAGAGTTTAGCCACGTTGTCCGTAAGTCCGTGCGTCAGTGCCATGATGATCGAGAAAGTCATCGTGGTTGCACCCACCACAGCCGTGCCGATCAGTACCGGCTTAGCCGTAGCCTTGAACGTATTTCCAGCTCCATCATTCGCTTCGAGCAAGTGTTTTGCGCGTTCGAACTTCGCGACGATACCGAAGTCCTTCTTCAGCTCAGCCTCGATGTTGGGAACTTCTTCAATCAGCGAAAGCTCATAAACGGATTGAGCATTGTCTGTGACAGGTCCATAGGAATCGACCGCGATCGTGACCGGGCCCATGCCCAGGAAGCCGAAGGCCACCAGGCCAAAGGCGAACACCGCCGGTGCCAGCATCATGCCAGCCGGATTGTTCTGCAAATCGGGTATGCCCAGGCTGAAGTAATAGCCAAGTCCCATCAGTGCGACCATGCTAAGTCCCAGCCAGTAAGCAGAAAAATTGCCCGCCACAAATCCCGACAGGATCCCCAGCGAAGCTCCGCCTTCCTGCGCCGATTTGACCACTTCCTTGACGTGCGTGGATTTGGTTGAAGTGAAGACCTTGACCAATTCGGGTATGAGCGCGCCCGCCAAAGTTCCGCACGAAATAATCGAAGCCAGCTTCCACCAAAGCGTACTGTCACCATTCAGATTGGGGAGCATGAGATACGACACAATGTAAGTCAGGATGATCGAAACGATCGACGTGATCCACACCAGCGATGTAAGCGGCGTTTCGAAATCCATCTCATCAGAATCTTTGTATCTCGCGCTCGCAATCAGGGTATTGAGGAAGTACGCACCCGCGCTTGAGAACAGCATTCCCACGCGCATGACGAAGATCCAAACCAGCAGTTCCGCCTGGATAGTCGGATCCTTGACCGCCAGCAGGATGAACGTGATCAGCGCTACGCCGGTCACACCGTAGGTCTCAAAGCCGTCCGCGCTCGGGCCAACCGAATCGCCCGCATTGTCCCCCGTGCAATCGGCGATCACGCCCGGGTTGCGCGCATCGTCTTCCTTGATTTTGAAGACGATTTTCATAAGATCTGCGCCGATATCTGCGATCTTGGTGAAGATGCCGCCCGCAATACGCAAAGCCGCTGCGCCCAGGCTTTCGCCAATCGCGAAGCCAATGAAGCATGCGCCCGCATAATCGCGCGGAATGAACAAAAGAATCGACAGCATGATCAGCAGTTCCACCGAGATCAGCAACATGCCAATGCTCATGCCGGCCTTCAGCGGAATCGCCATGATCGGGTACGGCTTGCCGCGCAAACCAGCAAACGCCGTGCGTGAATTCGCAAAAGTATTGACGCGAATTCCGAACCAAGCCACGCCGTAGCTTCCTGCAATGCCGACCAGGCTGAATCCCAAAATGATCGGCAGCGTAACCCAGATAGGTTTATTCGGCACCGGCGCCAGCCATCCAAAGTACAGCGAGATAATGACGGCGATGAACGCCCAAAGCAGCATGATGAACTTGCCCTGCGTGATCAGATATGTCTTGCAGGTTTCGTATATCAACTCTGAGATCTCGAGCATGCTGCGATGGACCGGCGCATTCTTCAACTGCACATAGATGGCAAGCCCAAACAACAGGCCGCCGACGCAAGCGACTAAGCCGATCAGCAGCAGCGCATGTCCGTTCATCCCGAAAAAACTCACGGTCGACAAATCCGGAAGCACCAGGTTAGCTTCGCCTCCGCCCGCATGTTCCGGCTGCGCGTTCGCAACTGCAGGAAGCAGCAAGCCCAGCCCAGCCAACACGAACCTGTATGGGCGCCTCACGATTGCTTCCGCGCCTCCCTTGATTGCACCGGCGATCCCTTCGCTCTCCGAAGTCCAAATATTCGAGCCGATCACCCGGCGCACAAACAGAGAAAGCACGCTCACAGCAAGAAAGAATTCCACCCAATTCATTACAGTCACATGTCCTCCCGAACAATGGTTTGAAGCCGTATCTCGAACGACCCCCAGAAAACTTGGACCTCCCAGAACCCCGGGGCTAAGTCACCGGAAGCCTATCATCCGTATGTACCGCTGTCGAGTGATTGCAGTCACAGAGTTCCCCAACCCCTGTCTTTCCCACAGAACCCGCCGCCCGCCCGGTTTGCCGGACCAAGCTTCAGATTCATCCTGAGCAGCATGACTTGTGTCGCCAAGCTGCCGCTGAAATGAACGTTGTGCCAGGCGCGCTCCAAAGCTCCGTGCCCCGTCGGGGTACCCTCTGGGTCGGATTTTCTTTTCTTGTAAGGGCCGGAAACCTAAACCCTCAAGCAGTCTTGTTCATAGGCGAAAACAACCCTGGAACTGAGCACGAATCCTTTATTCCAGCGGAATATCGAATTTATCTTCCGGAAACCTGATTTGCAGGTTCTCATCCGCCGGGTCGTATACCCTGCCCCCCGACAGCGGATGCAGTTTGAACAGCACCAGCACATCCCGGTCAGCGTTATCGAAGGCATGAAAACTGGCCACCTGCTCCACCCAATAGCGGCTATGCAGGTCCTCAATCGCACCCTTGTCCAGCGTGTTCCAGGCCGCATACCAACCCGGCCGGTAGTACCCAATCTTCCCTACCAGGTCCGGCATCTCTGCCGTTGGCGTCACAAACAAATCGTTAATCGCCGGCAAATGCGTAATCAGCGTAATGTCATCCCCGCTCACCGACAAAAGCAGCCGATTCCCATTAGGATGCTCATCAATATACCGCGCCATCCGCTCCGCGGCATCCACAAAGGTGTACTCCGGATGTGCCGCGTAATCCAGCATCAACGCTCCATTCATCCCTAAAGCCACCGTCACCAGTCCCAGCCCAGCCAAGCCAAGCCAGTTTGCGATCCCTGTTTGAATCCGCCACTGCTCTCGACCACCGAAAACCCCAACTAGCGCCCCCGCTCCCTGCGCCACGACAAGAAAACAGAAGACCGTCACCACCGCAAAGTACCGCGGCTGCGGATTGTCCTGATACGTCATGAAAAGGATGTACCCTGCAACCGCCAGCACCGAAGCCCCAAAAACCGGGTCAAGCAGCAGCTTTCTGCCGCGCTCGCTCCGCCAGCCCAGCGCCGCGCCCACCACCACCAACCCAGCCAGAGGAATCAGAATCCGATCCGCCCAAAGTCCACCATGAAATGACCACCACAAGCTGATAAGCGGCCAGTAAAATTCCTTCGGCTTCGGGTATCTGTTCACAAAAAATAGATACTTGAAATCCGTCAGCAGCCCAGCGCGAACAACCACCGCCATCCAGATCCCATAGCCGACAACAAAGGCTCCACTCGCGGCCGCCACACAACGAATTGCCAGCTTGCGTCTCTCCCAAAGCGGCAACACCATCGCCCATACCAGCGCCGGCAACAGAAACAAAGCCGTAGTCTTGGTCAGCATCATCAGCGTGAACAGCAGCCCGATTTCCAAAGAAACCCAAACCGGCCGGCGAAACCCTGCCAGCCGAACTCCGAGATTCAGCGCCCCCAGCATCAGTGCCGTCTGCATAGGCTCCAGAATCGCCAGCCTGCTGAAGCAATAAAGAAATGGACTCGTCACCAGCATCGTCATCGCCAGCAAGGCCACCCACCGCGGCCTCCGCATCTTCAGCAGCGCATAGCTCAGCAGCAGATTGACAAAGAAAAACGCAACGGCCAGCCCCCGCGCCGCCTCCACCGTAACCCCGGTAGCGAAGAAGACAATCCACTCCAGAAATGGCCACACCGGCACCGCCGCGGCAGGATTGAAATCCCCCGGCAGATACCACTTCCCAAACAGGTGTGCCCGTATCGCCGCATTCCCATACCATCCCTCATCGGTATACTTGGCCCAGTCCGCAAACCACGGCGTGTGGTTCGGGAAATCCGCTCTCAAGTGCAGCGCATGCAGCCCCGCAAACCCGCAGATCAACAGCAGCCATGCCCAGTAATACCACTGTTTTGTAGACAAAATCGGCTCCCTCTCTACGTCCGAATCAGAGCAATTCAAAAGAAATCAGCCTGCAGGATTTCCCCGAGTATACCGCCCCTTTCTGCGTCAACACATCGCCGCGCCATACCGTGACGGGTCGCCGGTAAAGCTCAACAAAGCCGCACCCCCGCGAATTTGGTTGATTCTCACCACTACCGCCCTTATATAATCCCGTCCAAGTCGATGCCGTAAAGTACCCGAATTGAAAATCCAAATCGTTCTGTATGTCCTGAAATCTTCTCCGTTGCGCGGGCCCCCATAAGAGTCTCCCTCCTTGTATCCGCAACGACGCTGCACCTCTCGACACTATCCTTGGTTGCGCCAATCGATTCCGATCCCAGATCCGCAGGAGAGTTCCCTATGTTGATATTCCAGAAGAATGCCATCCAGCAGAGTGTCCGGATTACCGCCGTCGTCGTCTTCTCTCTCGCTTCCGCAAATGCGCAGCAGCCCCAACAGGCAATTGCCTTTGGCAAATCTCCGGCCACACGGACTCTTGATGCGGCAAACCAGGTCTCACCAGCGGAGCGCAGTCCAGATGCCCTGGTGAGAGCAGACTACCGGGAATTCGCTTCATCCAAAGTCGCCCAATCCTCAGAGCCGGAGGGCTTCCGATTGGAGTTCCATGCGGCCACCACACTCGGCGCCGTCTCCGCTAACAACGATTTCCACGTTACCGGAGGAACTTGCATCGAGGGCCACCAATACGCCTCGGGCGATGTCTGCTATGTGGACGTAACCTTCACACCGCAAGGCCCCGGCCATCGCACGGGAAAGCTTTCCGTCGTTCACTCCGCGTCCCCTACTCCGCTTCTGGCGCCCCTGGGTGGCACCGGATACGCCCCTGCCGTCTCTTTCATCCCTTCACGAATCGATGCTGTTCCCGGCACTTATACTTCCGGCGGAACTGTTCAGGGGAGCCTTCTTAGCCCCGGCGGACTGGCCATCGATGGAGGAGACAGCTTGTACATCGCCGATACCGGCAACAACCTGATCAAGTTTCGGGACTCAAGCGGCGCGATTACCACGCTCGTCGGCGGTGGCTCCACCTCAGCTGTTGGTTATTCCGGATTCGGATCGGGCATCAAGCTCAATGGCCCGATGGGCATCGCGGTCGACTACTCGGGAACCTTCTATATCGCGGATACCGGGGACGACGTCGTACTGGTCCGTTACATCGACGGCATCATCAATAACCGCCTTGGCGATGGATCGACAACAAGTTGTCCCTATAGCTCACCCTGCGGCCCTTCCGCGACAAAGATTCCCCCCCCGTACGATCTCGCCACCGATCCAAGCGGCAACCTCTATGTCTCATCAAAAGTAGGCGGATCCCTGCCAGGTTTCTCTATAGGCGAGAATGACGTTTCGTCAGTGTCGCAGGAATATTACGCACTGGGCACCACTGCCTATAACTACTACTCAACCTCACCATCCATTGCGGTCGACGCGTATGGCAATCTGGACTACACCTATGAAGATCCAGGCGGGCCGCTATTGAGCCCGACACCACTCTGCTATATCCTGGCGCAAAATCGAGCTTACAGTACCGGCGCCGCGGGTCAGCGCTTCTGGACGATTGCCGGGTCGGGCCTCTGCGGCTTCAGCGGAGATGGCGGCAAAGCCGACGGTGCCGAAATCAGCACCAGCATCGGCCAATTCGCTTATGACGCAGTCGGCAACTTCTACTTTGCCGACACCGGCAACAATCGCATCCGCCGGGTCGACGTCAACACAGGCATCATTCGCACCATCGCCGGAAACGGCGCCACCGGCTTCGGCGGTGACTACGGCCCGTCGACAGCTGCCCGGATCCAGGCCCCCGTCGGCCTCGCTGTCGATTCCAATGGACTCGTCTACGCAACCGGGGTCCTCGCCACCGGGTCACCATCGCCCACCCCCACTATCCTGCGCAGGTTCGGCACCACAGGCCAGTTGCTATTCGCCACCCAGGCCACCTCCACCCATTCCCTCGCGCAAACAGTGCTCGTCTCAAACGTCGGCAACGACACTCTCAACTTCACGCATGTGGGACTTTCTTCCGGCGCCACGTCCGATTTTGCGATTGACCCTAACACTACCAGTTGCAACTTCACAGTCCCACTCGACTCGGGAAACAGTTGCAACATCGGTTTCATCTTCACACCCACGGCTGTGGGTACACGAAGCGCTGTTGTAAGTCTGCTCGACGACTCCGTGAGCGGTCTTCAGACCATTAACCTTGTCGGCGTCGGTGCAACCACCGTTACGCTGACTCCCGCACCACTCCCGTTCGGGTCGCTTCAAGAGGGTGTCTCCAGCACTGCCAAAACAGCGACTCTCAAGAACACTGGCTCGGCCGTGCTGACGATCTCGAAGATCGCTATTACAGGCGCAGGTGCTTCTTCCTACTCCATGACAAAAACCTGCGGCGCAACGTTGGCCGTCGGGGCAAGCTGCACCATATCGGTAACTTTCAAACCGGCCGCAATCGGCTCTCTGCCGGCTTCGCTCGTCGTGTCGGACAACGCGGTCACGACTTCGCAAACTGCTGCTCTCACCGGCACGGGCTCCGCGGCGGCCAAAGCTGCTCTGTCTCCTTCGCCTCTTACATTCATCAGTTCAGTGAAGGTCGGAACATCCAGCGCGGCCAAGCCCATCATCCTGTCGAACGCCGGAGGATCGCCATTGACCGTGGGCGTCTTTACCATCTCCGGCACCAATGCCTCCGACTTCACACAGACGCATACCTGCACCACCACCATGGCCGCACTGACACAATGCACCGTCAGCATCGTTTTCAAGCCATCCGCCGCCGGCGCTCGCAGCGCCTCGGTTTCTGTTGCCACCTCAGCGGGGACCGTGACCGCGGCTATTTCAGGCACTGCCGTCACGCCCGCGACCACGTCCAAAGTTACGCGGGTATCGAAATTCAAACCGGCTTTGGGGAGCCTCAGCCACAATTCTCTTGGCGATATCGGCAACCCTTTACCGTTTGGAACCCGCGACGCCATCACATCGTATC
>Ga0302140_10010059_pt1 | contig 11712 bp, 8 predicted proteins | sample I_Bog_E1_1_FD_202095 | JGI IMG/M metagenome (GOLD analysis project Ga0302140, IMG submission 202095) | Peat permafrost microbial communities from Stordalen Mire near Abisko, Sweden - I_Bog_E1_1 | ecosystem: Environmental > Terrestrial > Soil > Wetlands > Peat | place: Sweden: Abisko, Stordalen...
TCATTCTATCTACTGCCTTGTCCACAGGGCCGGTGTAGGGAAGTGCGGGTGAAGCAACAACCTGGTCATTAAACCTCAGATCAAGCGTTTCGTATTTATCCCAGCCTATGCGGTTCAACACGTTTTTATAAAAAAGGAACAGGTTGTGCAATTTATCTTTCACTCCAGTTGCATCGCCTAACAATATTTTCTGGTCACCAAGCACCGGCACTAACTCAAAGAAACCCGGTGAGTCTACAATGACCTGCGATATCTGGGCATTCCAAAATGAATCAGCCTGTATGGTATTCACTAGGCTCACAATCTGCTGCCTTAAAGCCCAGCCTGCGCTATCATTTCGGAGCTCGGGAACATTTGTGACAACCGTGGTGTAATACACATAATTTGTCGACAGCGGCATGATGCTTAATGATCCGTCCAGGTAATAGCTTTTAGTGTCCTTTTGAAAAATCCTTGCTACCGGCAACCGTTGTGTAACATACATCTGCAAAACCCTGTTGTTATCAATATATACCTGAGCATGTGCCACCCATGGATCCTGCATTATAACCTGCTCCATGCTATGTATATCCAGCTGGGAAATAGGGGTATGCATGATATCTATGTTGCGGTTACTGATGGCAAGGTCCATCACTTCCTTTTCTTCAATAAAATGATACTTCTTGTCATTTTTGAAATGCACCGCAACACTTGCCAGCGTTTTATTATCTTCTATTTTAGAAGCGCTCACTATCGCAATAACACATCCGGTGCTTACCACTATGGTAACAAACACCTGGAGTATTTTACGAATTGATATTTTGCGCTTCAGCTTCATTTTGCTAACATTATATTTTTAATCGGTTCTACTAATTTGTCAATATCTCCGGCGCCAGCGGTAATAAACATATCCAGCGGCGCAATGCGTACATACTCCAGCAACCCCTCCTTTGATAGTATAGTATGGGCAGGGTTGCTCATTTTATCTGAGATCGTTTTTGACGTGATCCCTTCCATGGGTAATTCCCTGGCAGGGTATATGTCTAATAAGATCACTTCATCGGCCATATCAAGGCTTTGGGCAAACCCATCAGCAAGATCACGTGTGCGACTAAAAAGATGAGGCTGAAAACAAACCACATTCCTGCGGCCGGGGAACAGATGCTTTGCGCTCTTTATGAGTGCAGCAAGTTCCTCGGGATGGTGTGCATAGTCATCTATATATACCATCTTACTTGTCTTCACTACATATTCAAAGCGGCGCTTCACACCTTTAAAGCCTGCGAGCTTTGCTTTTACCATTTCCCCTTCTATACCCAGCAAATGAGTAACGGCTATCGCCGCCACTGCATTTTCCACATTGTGCATACCGCCTATCTGCAAATGCAAATTCTCAATACTCCAGCCGTCTCCTACCACATTAAACATATAACCGCCATCTTTCTGCATAATATCATCTGCATACACATCGGCTGCATTATTTTGCAAACTATAGGTGATTGTGTTAGGCCCTTTCAATTCGGCCTGCCTGTGCAAGCCATGCTTTACAAGCAGTGTTCCACCGGGTTTTATGTTTTTTGTGTATTGTATAAACGCGGCTTCCATTTCGGCAACTGTGCCGTATATATCCAGATGATCCGGATCAATTGAAGTAAGCACAGCAATATCCGGGTGTAACTTCAGGAAGCTACGATCATACTCATCTGCCTCTATGACTGCTGTATCATTTTTACTACTCCAGTAGTTACGCTCGTAATTCACAGATATACCTCCCAGGAATGCGTTGCAACCATAATCTGTTTCGCGTAACAAGTAAGCGATCATGGTAGATATTGTTGTCTTGCCATGTGTGCCCGCTACTGTTACAGCGTGCATAGCTTCAGTGATCCACTGCAATACGTCGCTGCGTTTATAAACTGGGTAATTATTATTCCTGTACCAGTTGAGCTCTTTATGATCTTTAGGGATGGCAGGGGTATAGACCACTAATTGCGCGTCTTTGTCCAGCAACATCTCGTCATCGGTATAGTGGATGCCCATACCTTCTTTTGACAATTGAATAGTAAGTTCAGTTTCAGTTTTATCATAGCCATTTACGACAGTGCCCTGCTCACGGAAAAACCGTGCCAGTGCGCTCATGCCTATGCCGCCTATGCCTATGAAATACACTCTTTTAATCTCCCTTACATTCATACTATACTGTTAATTCATTCCTGATATTTCAATTACTTTACCTGCTATTCGTTCATCTGCATTTTTGATCGCCATTGCTTTCAAATTTGCCGACATTGTTTTTTGCAGGTTACTATCCTGCAGTATTTTTTTCAATGTTTTTATAAGTGTTGCTTTAGCATCACTGTCTTTTACAAGCATTGCGGCATTGCGTTTTACAAGTGCCATTGCATTACTTGTCTGGTGATCTTCGGCTGCATAAGGGTAGGGCACGAATACTACCGGCTTACCCACGATACACAATTCGGCAATTGCCAATGCCCCCGCTCTTGAAATAACCACATCCGCAGCAGCATACGCACAATCCATCTCCTTAATAAAATCAAGCACTTTCACTTTATCGCTAAATGGTTCTGCACGTTTTTTTGCTTGTTCATAGTATGGCTTGCCTGTTTGCCATATTACCTGGACATTTTCCTTCATCAACTCATCAAGGCCGGCATCAACGCTTTCATTTATTGATTTTGCACCCAGGCTTCCTCCTACTATCAATATTGTCTTTATCCCCTTATTTAAGCCAAACTTTGCAATTCCTTCTTCGGTAGTCTTCTCCATGTCAGAAATATTCTTCCGTACCGGGTTACCGGTAATTATTATTTTATCCTTCGGGAAGAACTGCTCCATATTTTCATAGGCTACGCATATAGCCTTTGCCCTCTTGCCTAATATTTTATTACTCTTACCGGCAAAAGAATTTTGTTCCTGAATAAGCGTAGGGACATTCATGCTCTGGCCTGCATTTAAAACCGGGAAGCTGGCGTACCCCCCTACGCCAACTATAACTCCCGGTTTAAACTGTCTTATGATGCTCCTTGCTTGCATCCGGCTTTTTAATAATTTCAAAGGCAGTGAGAGGTTTTTTAATATACTGCCTCTTTGAAAACCAGCAATGTCCAGTCCAATGATCTCAAATCCTTCCTGCGGCACCTTCTCCATTTCCATTTTATTCTTCGCTCCAACAAATAATAACTCTGTACCGGGCCTCATACGCTGCAAAGCATGGCCAATGGCCACAGCAGGGAATATATGCCCCCCCGTTCCACCTCCTGCTATTATTACGCGCAAATTGCTCATCCTACTGCCGGTATTTGTTTTTTATTGGTGATCGTTCTCTTACTAGTCTTTTTTTCATTGGTCAATGCTTCTGTTGCTATCTGTTCGCTTTCCTCTTCATCTGTTTCCTGTTCTTTATACTCATTATATTCTTCATCCTTAAGTGCCTTTCTGCTTGCTTTCTTTTCAGCACTGCCTTTCTTTTCACCCTCCATTTCATCTACATACCTGCTTACACTAAGCACTATGCCAATGGCAATACTCGTAAACCAAATGGACGACCCCCCCATGCTTATCATTGGCAGGGTAAGACCGGTAACCGGAACGAGGTGAACGTTTACCGCCATATTAAGCATAGCCTGAAAGACAAGCGTAATACTCAATCCAACCGCCAGAAAAGCACCGAACGCAAACGGGCACCGCTTGAAGATGAGTATGCTTCGCCATAAGAACAGCAGATACAATAACACTACTACTGCGCCACCGATGAGCCCATACTCCTCGACTATTATTGAAAAAATAAAATCAGAGTAAGGATGTGGTAAAAAGTTTTTCTGTAAACTCCTGCCCGGGCCGCGACCTGTAAAACCACCGTTGGCTATAGCGATCTTTGCCTGCTGCACCTGGTATACATCTTCGTCTTTGCCATCTTTTTTCTTGCCGCCGGCAAAGTCTTCTATGCGCTGCTGCCATGTTTTTGCACGTCCAAAACCTGTGAGTTTCGATACGGTAAACAACAAGGACACGCCCATTATACCTACTGCGCCCAATAGCAACAAATGTTTCACCTGTACCCGCCCTATAAAGAATACTATAGTGCATGTAGCACCAAGCATCAATGCCGTGGAAAGATTGGCAGGGGCTATCAATGCACAGGTAAACAGCATAGGGAGTAATACCGGTATAAAGCCTTTTTTAAGGTCTTTGATTACATCTTGCTTCATACTTAACGTACGGGCAAGGAACATGAACAATGCAAGTTTTGCAAGGTCTGATGTTTGGAAAGTAAGGTTGACAACGGGCAGCTTAATCCACCTGGATCCCTCATTAAGGCTGGTACCAAAAAACAGTGTATACAACAATAGTGGTAAACTCAACAAATAAAGTATCACTGCCACCTTGGCGAACTTGGTATAGTTTACCCTATGCACCCAATACGTGATCAGCAAACCCAGTCCCAACACCATTACTTGTTTTACTAAATAATAACTTGAATTCTTTTCCATCCTGTAGGCAAGAGAACCTGTACTGCTATACACAGCCAACAAGCTGATAAACGACAGGACGACCACAACGCCCCAGATAACCTGGTCGCCCTTCGTTTTTGTTAGCAATTGTTTCATCCTGTCTGTCATAATTCTTAAAATTCCTAAACCTTATTATTTATTATAAATTTTTAACCGCTTCTTTAAACTGCGCTCCCCTGTCTTCGTAATTTTTAAACAAATCGAAACTTGCACATGCCGGCGCCAGCAGCACCACATCGCCGCTATCGGCAAATGAATAGGCCGCATTTACTGCCTCGTCTGTGCTTTTGGTGTCTATTATAGTATCTATTACGCCATCAAATGCAGCATGTATCGGTGAATTGTCTACACCCATGCATACAATAGCTTTTACTTTTTCCTTTACAAGATCCAGTATCTCGCTATAATCATTACCCTTATCCTGTCCGCCAAGGATGAGCACTACCGGTTTTTTCATACTTTCCAGTGCAAACCAAACAGAGTTTACATTGGTAGCCTTACTATCATTTATAAATTCCACCCCTCTTATCGTAGCTACATATTCGAGGCGGTGTTCCAAGCCCTTGAATCCAGCGAAGGTTTCCCTGATCTTCTCCTTTCGTACGCCTGCAATGCGTGCAGATATTCCCGCTGCCATGCTGTTATATTGATTGTGTTTGCCTTTCAAAGAAAGGTCGTGTATAGACATGTCGAGGTTTTCTCCGTCGTAGTCTATATACAGTCGGTCGTTGCTGATATATCCTTCTTCGTTACCTGCGTTGTTTTCGTTCATTGTGAAATAAATTGTAGTAGCGTGAATAGAATGGGTTGTTATGAATTCTGTTATTACGTTGTCGTCTTTGTTTACAATAAAATAGTCAGCCGGTGCCTGGTATTTCGTTATCCTGAATTTTGATTCTATATAATTCGAAAACTTGTAATCGTACCTATCCAAATGGTCGGGGGTAATGTTGAGCAACACAGCTACATCGGGCCTGAACATATGCGTATCATCCAGTTGGAAACTGCTTACCTCCATTACATACCATTTGCATGGTTGTTCTGCAATTTGTCTGGCAAAGCTGTAACCTATATTACCTACCATTGCAACATCATAATTTGCATCTTTCAAAATGGTATAGGTAAGTTTTGTAGTAGTGCTTTTGCCGTTACTACCAGTGATTGCTATTATTTTACTGTCTCCCTTATACCGGAAGCCAAATTCTATCTCGCTACATACTTCGATCCCCGCCGCACGCACCTGCTTCATTATGGCCACCTTTTCACTGATTCCCGGGCTCTTTACCAGGCAGGCTGCATTCAGTATTTTATCAGTAGTATGCATCCCTTGTTCAAATGCTATACCGTTCTCCGTTAATTCTTCCCTGAAATTTTCTTTTATAGTTCCACCATCACTCACAAACACATCCCAACCCTTCTGCTTACCAAGCAAGGCTGCGCCCACACCGCTTTCAGCGGCGCCGAGAATGACGAGGCGTTGTGTGTTTGTACTCACTATTGCAGTTTTAATGTTACTATACTCAATATTGCCAGCAGGATACCAATGATCCACATGCGTGCTACTATTTTTGATTCATGATATCCTAATTTCTGGTAATGATGATGCAGGGGTGCCATCTTAAATATCCGCCTGCCCTCACCATACTTCTTTTTCGTGCGCTTGAAATACCATACCTGTAAGATCACCGACACATTCTCTACTAAAAAGATCCCGCAGATAATGGGTATCAAAAATTCCTTACGAACTATTATAGCTAGCGATGCGATTATGCCACCCAATGCAAGGCTACCGGTATCGCCCATGAAAACCTGCGCGGGATATGCGTTGTACCATAAGAACCCTACACATGCACCCACAAAGGCACCAATAAAAATGGACAACTCACCAAGGTTTGGGATATCCATGATATTCAGGTAACCAGCAAAAAGGTAGTTGCCCGAGACATATGCAAAGACCCCGAGACACACACCAATGATTGCAGACACCCCGGTAGCAAGCCCATCTATACCATCCGTAATATTTGCTCCGTTAGATACGGCTACTATGATAAAGATTACGAACAGTATATAAATGATAGGGGTTGTTACCTCCACATACTTTGCACCAAATATCTCCGCAATTTTTTCATACCTGAATTCGTGGCTTTTTACAAATGGTATAGTAGTTGTCGCAGTTCTCACATTTACATAAGATGCGATCTTGCCGTTGTCTTCCTTACGGGTAAACTGACCCGGCTCAAGTTTTTCTGCTGCACTACGCAATCCGTTTCCACCATCTGTTACTTCCCTGCTTATGACTACGTGATTGTTATAATACATCGTAACACCTATGATAATACCAAGGCCTACCTGGCCCATTACTTTAAAACGGCCGGCAAGGCCTTCTTTATTTTTCTTGAATACTTTAATATAATCATCAAGGAATCCTACCATACCCAACCAAATGGTAGATACGAGCATCAATACTATGTATACGTTCAGCACACGGGCAAATAACAGCGTGGGGATAAGTATAGCCGCAATAATAATGAGCCCGCCCATGGTTGGAGTGCCTCTCTTTTGTGCCTCGCCCTGCAATCCAAGGTCGCGCACAGTTTCACCGATTTGCTTACGCTGCAAATACGCAATCAGCCGCTTACCCATGAGCATGGAGATAACAAGCGACATAATAATTGCCATAGCCACGCGAAAGGTTATGTAATTGAACACACCCGCACCTGAAAGGTGAAATGTGTCGCGTAGATATGTGAACAAATAATACAGCATGAACCTTGTTTATCTATTTAATGTTTCAAATGCATCCGTTAATACTTCCCTGTCATCAAAATGATGTTTCACTCCTTTTATTTCCTGATACGTTTCGTGTCCCTTGCCAGCTACGAGCACTATATCTCCGGCCTGGGCTAGTGTACATGCCACTTTTATCGCTTCCTTCCTGTCTGTGATACGCAGACTTTTCCTTTTCTGTGGCGCTGTTAAGCCAGCCTCCATTTCATTCAGTATTTCCTCCGGATCTTCACTGCGAGGGTTATCGGAAGTAAGAATTGCTTTATCGCTGTGCTCACTAACTACCTGCGCCATTATCGGGCGCTTGGTTTTGTCTCTATCTCCTCCACAGCCTACTACCGTGATCAGTTGTTGTCCGTCTTTTCTTAATTGATTTATTGTTGCCAGCACGTTTATTAAGGCATCAGGGCTGTGTGCATAATCAACGATGCCCAATATTTTTTCTTTCGGCGACAGATAAGTTTCAAAACGCCCCACAGCTCCTTGCAAACCACTTAATATGGCAAGCACATCCATTTTATTCTGCCCCAGCAACTTTGCAACGCCATATACTGCCAGAAGGTTGTACGCATTGAATGTACCTATCAGCCTGAAGTGAGCTTCCTGCCCATCTATTGAAAGTACCAGGCCGGTAAGGTTGTTTTCAAGCACTTTCCCTTTTATACTTGCAGGCACGCGCAAACTGTATGTGCTTTTCGATGCCTTGGTATTTTGCAGCATTACCATGCCCCTCTTATCATCTGCATTAGTCAGTGCAAACGCATCCCCTGGCAAATCATCAAAAAACATTTTCTTAACTCTTATATACTCATCAAAGGTTTTATGATAATCAAGATGGTCATGCGTAATATTTGTAAATACCCCCCCTGCAAAACGAATACCCGCTATACGATGCTGATGAATGGCATGAGAACTTACCTCCATAAATGCATATTTGCATCCGGCATCTGCCATATCACGCAACAAGCTTTGTATTGAAATCGCATCAGGAGTAGTGTGTGTAGCTGCTACAGCCTTATCATGAATGTGATTTTGCACTGTAGAGAGCAAACCGCTCCTGTACCCTAACGCTTCAAACAGCTTGTATAATAGTGTTACAGTTGTTGTTTTACCATTTGTCCCGGTAACACCTACTACTTTAAGTTCTTGTGATGGGAAATCATAAAATGCATCTGCCATTAAACCTGTCACCGCAGCACTGTCTGCTACCTGCACATAGGCAATACCTTCTTTAAGGATTTCCGGTAATGATTCGCACACAATAACCGCAGCACCCTGCTCTATCGACCTATCTATAAATGAATGACCATCTGATAAAGTACCACGCACAGCAATAAAAACGCAACCATCAGTTACCTTACGCGAATCTATGCACAAGCCGCTTACAGGCATTGCCATATCGCCCATTGTGGAAACCGGCTTTACGTTTATCAATATGTCGCGCAGTGTCTTCATTTACCCTAACTGAAGTATTATATTTTGTCCTTTTGTTATTGCTGTACCCGGTGTTATTGATTGCATGTATACTTTACCTTTTCCCTGCACAGTTACCTGTAAGCCACTATTCTCCAGCATGTATACGGCATCCTTAAGGCTCATGCCAGTTACATCAGGCATTATATTCCTGTACATTTTACCGGCAGTTATTGTAACATGCTTATTTGAATCCGTCTTCATCTCCATCAATGCGTTCATGTGGTCGCTTTGAAGAGGAGGTTGCTTTCCAAGTGCATTCAACATAACACGATAATTCCTTGCAGTAGCTGCTTTCGCAGGTATTGCAGTAGTACCTTTTTTTGCCAGGCTATCCAGCGGGCCTTCCCATGCACCCATATTCTCAGAGAATATCTTATCTGCCACCATCCGGAAAACCGGCGCGGCAATGGCACCGCCATAATATTCCTTTGAATGTGGTTTGGTACGGATCACTACACAAATGGTATATTTAGGTTGGTCGGCTGGTAAAAACCCTACGAATGAACCCTGGTAAACATCATCGGTATACCTGATGCCCTTATCCGCCACCTGCGCCGTACCTGTTTTCCCCGCCATTGTATAGTAAGGAGATTCAATACCTTTGGCAGTGCCTTCTGTTACCACCGCACGCATACATTTCTGCAACTGCGCCACCGTACTCGCGTCGCCCACTTGCTCTATCTCTGTAGGCTGGAATGTTTTCACTTCCTTACCATATTCTTTTATAGAGCTTACGAGGTAAGGCTTCATCATTTTGCCATCGTTCGCTATCGAATTGTACAGCATGCAGGTATGCAGTGGTGTTATCATCACACCATATCCTGTAGCCATCCAGGGAAGTGAGGAATTGCTCCATTGAGGGTTATCCGGGGTTATGACTACTGAACGGCGCTCCCCGAGCAGATCAATACCCGTTGGTTTGTCGAGGTGAAGCGCTTTAAGATGCGCCACATATTTAGACGGGTTATCTTTATAATAAGTAAAAGCCAGTTTAGCCATTGCAGCATTACTTGACTCTGCATATGCTTTCCAGATAGGCATTACGTGCAATCCCAGGTGAGAATCTCTCATTGTCCTGTTCCCAAAATGTATCAGTCCGCCTTCAGCATCAACAGTATTATCAACGTTGATATATTTATCATTGAGCAACGATAGCAGTGTCACCAACTTAAAAGTAGATCCGGGCTCGGTTGGAATTGTGGCATAGTTAAAATCTTCCAGGTAGCTGCCGTCTTTCTGCCGCCCAAGGTTCACAAGCGTGCGTATCTTCCCTGTCTTTACCTCCATTACTATACAGGTGCCATACTGGCATTCATACTTCTCCAGTATGCTCATCAATGCATGCTCTGCTACATCCTGCACGTTAATATCTATGGTGGTTACAATGTCTTTGCCATTTATCGGGTCTACTTCCGAGCCTTCAATCGGCACCCACACATTTCCTGTGCTTTTTTGTACTACCCTACGTCCATTCTCCCCTACCAGGTCGCTATTGTATTTTGCTTCAAGCCCGGTCATGTTACTATCCCGAAACTCACCTATTACACGTTTAGCCAGCTGATCATATGGCATCATACGTTTTTCTTTCGAGTCTTCAATAAACCCGCCATATCCTTTTCCTTTATTGAAAATAGGAAAGCTGCGCAGGGCTTCATACTGGTAATACTTAAGTTTATGGCCAAGCTGGTAATATCTTTCCTCATCGTTATATGCGCGCACAAATTCTTCTTTGTATTCTTCAGGAGTTTTATCCATGAATAGGCGGGAAACACAGCGCGAGAGTGAATCGATATTTTTAGAAAACAAACCGGAGTCAATTACAGAGAAATCGATATGCACATCAAACTCCGGTATTGATGAACTCAACAATACACCATCTTCTGTATATATATTACCACGCTCTGCCAAAAGGGTATCAAAACGTGTATGCATTTCCTTTGCCATTGCCCGCAACTTCGGCCCTTCTTTTATCTGTATCATCGCCGCCTTTATAAGAATAGCGCAACCAAACAAGCAAATGCAGGTAAAAGCGATATACACCCTGAATCGTATGTCTTTCTTAATATTCAATTTTGTTCCTGCTGTGCTTTTAAAACTTTACTGTTGTGCTTTTGGTTTTGCCTCCTGCGGCTTGTCAATTTTATATGCTGGCAATAATGAAGGTTTCAACCCTATTTTTTCGGCACTCTTTATTACCTGTGTTTCTGTTTTTACATACATCAATTGCGATTTGGTATCCATATACTTCCACCGCAATTCCTTTAATATTTTGTTTTGGGCATTCGTTTCCCGCTGCATTTCTATTGCACGGTGACTGTTGCTGATATACAACACGCATAACAGCGCTATAAATGCCAGGAAAGGAATATTATTGACTATTGCTTTATAAGATACTTTCTCCACCAGCGACCGCCAGTCGCTCCTAACCCGCTGTGCGGGCGTCAGCGCTTCCTGCTGCTGACTATTCTGCTCCTCGTTACTCATGCTCTTTATAATAAAGCCTGCCCCTGCAGGTCAAATTTTTTCCGCTATCCTCAATCGTGCGCTTCTTGAGCGTGGATTGCTTTTTATTTCCTCCTCGCCGGGTTCAATCGGTTTTGGGTTCACGAGTTTCAGCAATGGTTCCACCCGCTCCTCATACTCTCCTGCCTCATCCCAACGGCCACGCTTCATGTAGTGTTTCACAATCCTGTCTTCCAATGAGTGAAACGATATCACACACAATCTTCCTCCCGGTCTCAGGCTCATTGCAGCCTGTTGTAAAAATTCTTTTAATACACCTAGTTCATCATTCACTTCTATCCTCAACGCCTGGAACACTTGTGCCAGGTACTTATTAGGGTTACCGCGCATTACCGTGGCGAGTATTGCTTTAAGCGCCCCTATTGTTTCCACGGTTCTCCCTTTCCTGCTTGCTACAATGTGTTTTGCGAGTTCT
>Ga0302140_10010062_pt1 | contig 11710 bp, 7 predicted proteins | sample I_Bog_E1_1_FD_202095 | JGI IMG/M metagenome (GOLD analysis project Ga0302140, IMG submission 202095) | Peat permafrost microbial communities from Stordalen Mire near Abisko, Sweden - I_Bog_E1_1 | ecosystem: Environmental > Terrestrial > Soil > Wetlands > Peat | place: Sweden: Abisko, Stordalen...
CATTTTAAATAAAATTAGATAGAAAAATTCAGATAATTAAAAGGTGATTCTATACTGTTTGATGGAACATCACTTTAATACTCGACCGTAGGGAGATTTTGTTCTTTCAGATGTATTAGGTACATCATTAAAAGTAAGAATAGAGAATCATTAATGTTTTGATGTATAGATGAATAACTAAGATATACTTAGCAAATAATAATAATGCAAGAATAATAAATAAAAACATTTTAGTATAATGAAGAAAACGAGGTAAATGCGATGAGAAAAATGAAAACTATGGATGGTAATACAGCTGCTGCATATATATCTTATGCATTCACAGAAGTAGCAGTGATTTTTCCGATAACCCCATCATCTCCAATGGCAGAACATGTAGATGAATGGGTTGCACAAGGCAAGAAAAATATTTTTGGTCAGCCGGTAAAAGTTGTTGAAATGCAATCAGAAGCCGGAGCTGCAGGTGCACTACATGGATCACTTCAAGCAGGTGCATTAACATCTACTTATACAGCATCTCAAGGACTATTACTTATGATACCTAATATGTATAAGATAGCAGGAGAGTTGTTGCCATGTGTTATACATGTAGCAGCTCGTGCACTTACAACATCATCATTAAATATATTTGGAGATCATCAAGATGTTATGGCTGCAAGACAAACTGGATTTGCAATACTTGCAGAGAGCTCTGTTCAAGAAGTTATGGATTTAAGTGGAGTTGCTCATTTAGCAACATTAAAATCAAGAATGCCATTTATGAATTTTTTTGATGGATTTAGAACTTCACATGAAATACAAAAAATAGAAGTAATAGAGCAAGAAGAACTTGCTAAGTTAGTAGATTATAAAGCTATTGATGATTTTAGAAAAAGAGCATTAAATCCAGATCACCCTGTTACAAGAGGTACTGCTCAAAATCCAGATATTTATTTCCAAACAAGAGAAGCCGTTAATACATATTATGATGAAACTCCAGAAATTGTAGAAGAATATATGAGTGAAATTACAAAGCTTACAGGAAGAGAATATCATTGTTTTGATTATTATGGAGCACCTGATGCTGATAGAATTATAATTTCAATGGGATCTGTAAATGATGTTGTAGAAGAAACGGTTGACTACTTAAATGCTAATAAACAAAAGGTTGGACTTGTAAAAGTTAGACTTTATAGACCATTTTCAATAGAAAAATTATTAAAAGTTATTCCTAAAACTGTACAAAAAATTGCAGTTTTAGATAAAACAAAAGAACCAGGCTCAATTGGTGAACCATTATATTTAGATATAGTAAGATGTTTCTTTGGAAAATCAAATGCTCCTGTTATTGTAGGTGGAAGATTTGGCCTTGGATCAAAAGATCCAACACCAGTTTACATAGCTGCTGTTTTTGATAATTTAATATTAGATGAGCCAAAGAATAACTTTACAATAGGTATAATTGATGATGTTACTAATACTTCAATCAGACCACTTGATGATATAGATGCAACTCCAAGTGGAATTACATCATGTAAGTTTTGGGGACTCGGTTCAGATGGTACTGTTGGAGCAAATAAAAGTGCTATTAAGATTATTGGAGATCATACGGATATGTATGCTCAAGGGTATTTTGATTATGATTCGAAAAAATCTGGTGGTATAACAGTTTCGCATTTAAGATTTGGTACCACACTGATAAAATCACGTTATTTAATTGATAGAGCTGATTTTATTGCATGTCATAATCAATCATATGTTTATAAATATAATGTATTAAGAGGTTTAAAGAAGAATTCTAAGTTCTTATTAAATACAATTTGGACACCAAAAGAATTAGATGAAAAGTTACCAGCATCAATGAAGAGATATATTGCAATAAATGATATAGAATTTTATACAATAAATGCTGTTAAAATTGCTCAAGATGTTGGACTTGGCGGAAGGATAAATATGATAATGCAAGCTGCATTCTTTAAGATAGCCAATATCATTCCAGTAGAAGATGCTGTTAAGTATTTAAAAGAAGCAGTTGTTACATCATATGGTAAAAAGGGTGAAAAGATTGTCAATATGAATAATCAAGCTATAGATGCAGGTACAGAAGGAATAGTTAAAATAAAAATTCCAGTTGATTGGAGTACTGCTGAAGATGAGAAGCTTGAGCATAATGAAGATTTCCCTAAGTTTGTTAAAGAAATTGTAAAACCAATGAATAGGCTAGAAGGAGATTCTATGCCAGTTTCAACATTTGTTAATGCTGGAATGCATGATGGTACGTTTATGCATGGAACTACAGCTTATGAAAAGAGAGGAATAGCTGTAAATGTTCCAGAATGGATACCGAAAAATTGTATTCAATGTAATCAATGTGCATTTGTATGTCCACATGCGACAATTAGAGCATTTTTATTAAATGATGATGAAAAAACTAAGGCACCAGAAAGTGTTAAATTACTTGCTTCTAAAGGACTTAAGAGTGAGGAAAATTTATATTTTTCAATTGGAGTTACCCCACTTGATTGTACTGGATGTGGAAATTGTGCACAAATTTGTCCAGCGCCAGGTAAAGCATTAGTAATGAAATCACAAGATAGCCAACATGAACAAATAGAAGCTTGGAATTATACAATTGAAAAAGTAAGTGCTAAAAATCCACTAAATAAAAACACTCTTAAAGGAAGTCAATTTGAACGACCATTACTTGAATATAATGGCGCTTGTGCAGGCTGTGGTGAAACTCCATATGCAAGACTTGTAACTCAACTATTTGGAGATAGAATGATGATTGCAAACGCTACAGGATGTTCATCAATTTGGGCTGCTAGCACACCCGCAAGTGCATATACAATTAATCAGCAAGGTAATGGACCAGCATGGGCTAATTCATTATTTGAGGATAATGCTGAATTTGGATATGGAATGTATTTAGGCACTAAGACTATAAGAGAAAGGATAGCTAATAACGTTTCACTTGCCCTTGAAAGTAATATGTCAGAAAACATAAAAGAAGTGTTAAAAGATTGGTTAGATAATAAAAACAATTCAGAAGGTACTAGAGATAGAGCAAAGAGATTAGCAGAAGTTCTTGAAAATGATAATAGTGAGATTGCTAAGCAGATTTTAAAAGATAAAGAATCCTTTGTTAAGAGATCACAATGGATATTTGGAGGTGATGGTTGGGCTTATGATATTGGATATGGGGGTCTTGATCATGTACTTGCAAGTAATGAAAATGTAAATATACTAGTATTTGATACAGAGATTTATTCAAATACAGGTGGTCAATCTTCAAAATCTACTCCAACAGCTGCAATAGCTAAATTCGCTTCATCTGGTAAGAGAACTAAGAAGAAAGATTTAGGAAGAATGGCAATGACTTATGGATATGTGTATGTTGCTCAAATTTCTATGGGAGCAGATAAAAATCAAACTCTTAAGGCTATAGCAGAAGCAGAAGCGTATGATGGACCATCATTAATAATAGCGTACTCTACATGTATTAGCCATGGAATTAAAGTAGGAATGTCTAATTCCCAAGATGAAGAGAAAAAGGCTGTGGAATGTGGATATTGGCAGCTTTATAGATATAATCCAGCATTAAAAGGAGAAAAAAATCCATTTACATTGGATTCTAAAGAACCAAAGGGTAATTTCAAAGATTTCTTAATGGGAGAAGTACGATATGCATCACTTGCTAAAGCATTCCCAGAAGAAGCAGATGCATTATTTGAAAAAACTGAGCAAGATGCAATGGAAAGATTAGATATTTACAAAAAATTAGCCAGTCAAGAATAAAATATATAAATTATTTTTTTAAATAGCATATTAATTAGACAAGAGATATTTAATATGCTATTTTACAAAAAAGTAAATTAAATAGTATAAACTATAAATGAGCAAATTTGCTAACATTTATTTACATGCTAAATAAAATCAACGGTTTATGCATTGTCTATAATAAGTAAAATTTAAATTGAAAAGACATCTGAAGTATTGAATTTACTTGCGTTGTTAATTAATGGATGCAAAAACGCTCATTTATAGGTATAAAGATATACAAAATGGTAAAGATTATTTAAAGCTTTCATTAAATTTTGCAAAAGACAAATATTCCTTGTTTCTTGATATACAAGGTAGGTTAGTCAAAGATATAGATGATACAAATACAAAAACATATGAGATATTATCAAAAATGATTAAGAATATAAAAAAGCAAATTTAAACTATTGAAAAAACTATAATATAAAAAATAATAAAATAACAGTATGCACAGATATTGATTTAAACCCAATTTAGACTATTAAGTAAAACTTGTTTGCTTATAGTCTTTTTTAGTATACCAAAATATATAATACAGAAATAAGAAATATAGATTATATACTTGAGAAATGAAACATAGTTATAAAATAAGGAATATAAAAGAAAATAACAAGTAAAAGATTAGTAATGTCTTCAAAATCACACAACTTAATGAATAATTTAGATTGAAAATAAATATTATTAAATATGAGTAATATTAGTCACATTCAAAAAAATAATAGACCAGTCTGCTTGTGTATTATTTTCTTTCATGTGCCTTAAGGAGATAGATGTGCCCAATTTAAAGAAGTGTAATTTATATTATGGGGATTCACCTGATTATCTAGTTGAATATAGGGGAAATTTTCAAGAAGAAATAGATAAGATATCATATGCTTGTGGAAATATAATTACTAATACTATTGGAGTTGTATCTACATCTCCTCAATATTTCGATCAACTTTTAAAGGATGTACCATCAATTATTTTTGTTGATCCTAGAAGCAAGTATGTGCTTCAGGATATTTCTCCATCAAGTGTAGATAATATAAATGCTATTAAAATCAATCCTTACTTAGATTTAAATGGTAGAGGTGTACTAGTAGGTATGGTTGATACAGGAATAGATTATGTGAATGAGGAATTTATTAGAGAAGACGATACATCAAGAGTAGCGAGTATATGGGATCAAACTATTCAAGATACTAGTGATCAGTCTGTATATATTGGTAAAACTTATTCTAATCAGGAAATTAATAATGCAATTAATGCTTATAGGAATAAGAAAGATCCTTATGCAATTGTACCTTCAAAAGATGACATTGGGCATGGAACAGAAATGGCTGGAATTATAGGAGCAAAAGGATATAATAAAGAATTTCAAGGAGTTTCTCCAAGTTGTGAGTTTGTAATTGTTAAACTCTTTGAATCTATTAATTATAAAAATGAATTAATAGCAAATGGTGTTAAATATACTCCTGTTTATAATAGTTCTGAAATTTTATCAGGAATAGAATATTTGAAAAATTTTTCTATAAAAGCAAATAAACCTATGGTTATATATTTAGGAATCGGTACTTCAGAAGGTAGTCATGATGGTAATAATCTGATTTCAAGATATTTGACATCTGTTGGTACTATTAGAGGGATTGTCTTAGTTGCAGGCGTTGGAAATGAAGGAGCAGCAGAGGGTCATGCTTCTGGATATATACAAGCAGTAGGCGATATAGTTACAGTAGAATTAAAAATACCAAGAGAAATTAAATACTTTTCTTTTAATATATGGGTGCTAAAACCTAACAGAGCATCTTTAAATGTAATTTCACCAAATGGGGAATCATCTAATTTTATTAAAGCAAAATCAAATAAAATAGAAAGATATAATTTTATTTTTTTCAAAACTGAAATGATTGTTAAATATTATGCGCCAGAACATTTCACAGGGCACGAAGTTATAAATGTTACTTTTAATAATGTAAAAGCTGGAATATGGACATTTCAACTAAGAGGAGATTATATAACTAATGGTAAATATCATATATGGCTTCCACCTCAAAAAACATTGCCAGAAGATACAAAATTTCTTCAATCAGATCCATTCACTACTTTAACAATACCATCTACAGCTAGAAAAGTAACTACAGTAGCTTACTATGGTAATGACAATGCTTTAGTTGCTTCCTCAGGACAAGGGTTTAATACTAACGATATTGAAATTAATCCTGACATTGCTACTATAGGAATAAATATTTTAACAACCAAAGCTTTAGGCGGAATTACTACTGTATCAGGTAGTTCAGCAGCAACTGCAATAGTATCAGGAGCCTGTGCACTTTTAATGCAGTGGGGAATTGTCAATAGAAATGATATAACTATGTACTCTACAAAAGTTAATACTTATTTAATACATGGAGCCGATAGAAGTAATCCTATTTACAAATATCCTAATAGAGAAATTGGTTATGGATTTTTTGATTTACTAGGTACATTTAATATTATTAGCAGAAGCTATAGAAAAGATGATGGTATAGCTTTAGATAATAATTTTATTGAATATTATGTTAATAAATTATTCATAAGAATTCCAAAACAGAATATGGAGGAGGTTTAATGAAAAAAAGTAAAAGTGCAGATAATATATTACATGATATAAATTATTATCATTATATTGTACAATATCAAGGAGATATTGAGGCAGAAATTTCAAAAAGACCAGATTATTATGCCACAATAATTAATGATAAATATGCAATAGTATCAATAAAGAAAGAACTGGTACAGCAAGGGTTGGAAATTAATATGAGTGAAGAAACAAGTTTTCAGTCTATTGTATATGTTAATCTATCAGTAATGTTTACATTGCAAGAAATTTCACCAATTGAAGCATCTCAAGCTAGCTTCGTGCAGATAGGATCCCCCTTAGACCTAACAGGAAAAGGGGTTAATATAGCAATTATCGATTCAGGGATTGATTATTTGAATGAGGAATTTATGGATGCCAACGGAGAAACAAGAATTGAATGTATTTGGGATCAAACAATAATTACTACTGAACAAAATGAATCTGTGCCATATGGAACTATATATATAAAAAGCAAAATAAATGATGCTATAAAGGCACATAAAGAAGGGAAATCTCCCTATGAAATAGTTCCAAGTAAAGACGAACTTGGACATGGAACAAACATGTCTGGAATAATTGGTGCTACTGGGAAAAATCCAAATTTAAAAGGGGTCGCTCCTGAGAGTGATTTTGTAGTTGTAAAATTGATAGAAGATTTTTCATTTGAAGCTGATTATGAACCTACAGTTCCTGTTTTTAATATAACATCTATTTTTGCAGCCTTGCAATTTTTATATGAATATGCATTAAGCAATTATAAACCAATGGTTATATATTTTCCTCTTGGAAGTTCTTTAGGTAATCATAAAGGAAATGGTATTCTAGAAGAATTTATGGAATCAATTTCAAGTAATAGTGGTATAGTAGTGGTTGCTGGAACAGGTAATCAAAGAGATGCTGGAGGTCATGCATCTGGCATAGTATCTAAAGTTACTGGAATCGAAGCTTCAGGAGCTGGTGTTATGGAATTAGAGGTGTCACCTGAACAAAAAAAATTGTGGGTTGAAATTTGGGTTGATTTACCCAATATAATGTCCTTAGAGATATTATCTCCTTCAGGTGAAAGTACTGGTACTATACCAGCCATAATTAATTACACTAAATATCATAATTTTATATTCGAAAGAACATCAATTAACGTTAATTATTATTTCCCAGAAGAAAATACTGGAGATGAATTAATACGCATTATGTTTTATAATTTACAACCAGGTATATGGAGACTTAGAGTATTTGCAAATTATATTTTAGATGGGAGATATAATGCATGGATACCACAAAAAGGAATAACAGTTGGAAATACTAAATTTAATTCTCCAGATCCCTTCGGAACAATCACTAATCCATCTAATTCTATTTATATAGCAACTATAGCAGCATATAACCAAAATAATAATAATATCGTTGATTATTCTGGTATGGCATTTCTAGATGCATTTGTTGATAGAATAGATGTTGCAGCAGGAGGGGTAAATGCATTAACAGTAGCTCCTGACAATAAAACAGCTGTTGTTAATGGAACTAGTGTATCAGCAGCAGTAGTTGCTGGAGTTTGTGCTATGCTATTTGAATGGGGAATCGTTAATGGTAATGATCCATATATATATTCTCAAACTATTAGAGCATATCTTGTAAAAGGAACTAATAAAAGACCTGGCGATATTTCTCCTAATCCATACTGGGGTTATGGAATGTTAAATGTACCTAAAATTTTTGAAAATATGATATAAATGCGGAGTTTTTCAAAATTTAGAATAACTAAAGTTAATTTGTAAACTTGTCTTATTTTTATTATAAATATTTACATTTTTCATAATAATAGTGATATACTATATTTAAGTTGAATTTGTACTCAGAGTATAAAAACATATATTCATCATAAAGATAGGCTAATGCAAGTAAGTAAAAAGTTATATACACTTCTCTTATATTTTATAAGAATCACTTGATTTAGAAGCTGTATATAGAATCAAAGAAAAAAATTATATATTTTTAGGAGGGATTATTATGAATAAGTATATGTTAAGTGAAAATTTTATTGCTGGAGATTCAGATGGAAAAAGATTATATCAAATTATTGCTTTAAAAAGTTTTAGTGATATCGAAAAGGGAGAAGTTGGAGGATATGTTGAAGATTTGAGGAATTTATCTCAGTATGGGAATTGTTGGATTTATGATAATGCAAAAGTATTTGATGATGCAAAGGTATCTGAAAATGCTGTTATAGCAGGAGATGCAAAAGTATCAGGAAAAGCTAGAGTGTATGATGATGCAATAGTAAGTGATAATGCAGAGATATCTAACAATGTAATTGTATCAGGGAAAGCAAGTATATATGATAATGCAAAACTATCAGATTATGCAAGAGTATGTGATAATGTACTTGTTTTTGATAAGGCTGTTGTAGGTGGTAATGTAATCTTATCAGGAAATGCAAAAATATATGGATATGTAAGAATATCAGGAAATGTACATGTATGTGATGAAGCAGTAGTATGTGATACTGCTGTAATTTATGATAATGTAATAGTATCTCATAGGGGAAAAGTATGTGGAAATGCCGAATTATGCAATAATAGAAATATATGTGACTCAGAAGTAGTATCAGGGGATGAAGAAAATGTTTCTGCATAAGTAGATTTTATATTCATTATCCACAAATTATTAGGTGTATGTATAAAAACCCTTTAACGTTGAAAAATACAATGTTAAAGGGTTAAGTAGTATTTAATACTATCTATCAAAAGGCATAGTTAGATTTCTTCTAGGAATTTTAAAACCAATAGTATCTTCAATTTGTTCTAAATCTCTCATGTTTTTAGGATCTACAAACATACATGTATAACCACTTTCTCCAGCTCTACCAGTTCTACCTATACGGTGGATATAGCTTTCAACAGTTTCTGGTATATCATAGTTATAAATATGAGTTATTCCACTTATATCTAAGCCTCTTGCGGCAACATCTGTTGCAATTAAATATTGAATGTCTGCATTTCTAAAAGATTTCATTATTCTTTCTCTTTTGTTTTGTGGAATATCGCTATGTAATTTTACACAATTGTATTTACGAGTATGTAATATTACTTCAAGTTCATCAACTCTCCTTTTAGTCCTACAGAATATAATAGCCATAAATGGCCTATCTTCATCTAATACTGCACATAAAGCATCCCTTTTATTTCTATCTGTAGTTTCAACTACATCTTGTTTAATAGCACTTAAAGTAACTTCTTCTTTTTTTATAGAAACAATACTTGGATCATTCATATATCTATATGCTAATTTTTTTACTGATGAATCCATAGTTGCAGAAAAACAAAGCATTTGGTATTTTTTAGGCATTACTTTCATAATTGCTTCAACTTCATTTTTAAAGCCCATTAATAACATTTGATCTGCTTCATCTAAAACAAAAGTTTTTAGCTTACCTAAATCAATTGTTCCTCTTTCTAAATGATCTAAAAGTCTACCAGGAGTTGCAATTATTAAATGAATATTATTATTCAACTTTTTTAGCTGAGAGGAAATATCTTTACCACCATAAGTTGCTAAGATATTTATGTCTTTAGCTTCTTTAAGCTTATTAGCTTCATTAGTTATTTGAATAGCAAGTTCTCTCGTTGGAGTTAATATAAGAGCTTGAATTTCATTTGCCGCACAATTTATATTCTCAAAAAGAGGAAGTAAAAAAGCAAAAGTTTTACCAGTTCCAGTAGCTGCTTCTGCAATTATATCTTTTCCTTCTTTTATAAGAGATATACTTTGTTCTTGAATTGGGGTAGGAGTAGTAATTCCTGTATTTTTTAAGATATTTATTAAATCATCACTAAGACCTAATTGTTTAAAATTCATATTCTTCATACCTTTCATAATGAGATGTATAGATACACAAACTTCAAGCAGCTCTTATACTTTGCAAATATATCTTCAAAATCTTCAGTAACGGTCACAAATGCAGGCCTCTTTATTTTGATGGAATATTTGTACAAATTATAGTTTTTGCTTTAGTACCTATATTAATCTAATATTTTAATTAAGCACTATTCTATATAATATAGGTACTTATTTATAAAAGTCAATTAGTAAAGAACATTTATTTTTATAAATAGCTTTACAAAACAAGAAAATATGTTAAATTTAAATAGAGTGGTAATATGTACTAAAATTATGGGAATACTAGATGTAATAAGATTTTGAGTATAAAGAAAGGGATTTGTATAAGGCAAATTGAAAAAAAATTGAATATAAGACATAAGTTAATATTTGATTTTTTCAACATGAGTTAATATAATTAAAGTAAAGAGAAAGGCTAAGGAATGGTGATTTTATGAAAATTTCAACAAAAGGTAGATATGGATTAAGAGCATTAATAGATATCTGTTTATATTCATCAGCTGAAATGGTGACAGTAAAAAGTATTTCAGAAAGACAAGGAATATCAGAAAGATATTTAGAACAAATATTTTCTTCACTTAGAAAAGGCGGAATAATAAATGCTAAAAAGGGAGCTCAAGGAGGATATTTTTTAGCTAAAAGCGCTAGAGAATTTACAATTGGGGATATTTTAAGTGTTTTAGAAGGAGATTTACTTTTAATTGATGTAGAAAAAGATGAAAATGCAATAGAAAATTTTATAAGTGAAAACTTATGGAATGTTATAAATAACAAGATAAGTTCCTTTTTTAATTCTATAACTTTAGCAGATTTAGCTACTGACTATAAGAATAATAATAAGGAAGATATGTATTATATATAATCTATTTAGGCATATGACATAAGGCACAATCAAATAAATAACAAGTCCATTTGCCAGCCTATTTTCCATCATGCTGCGTCGGCAAATTGACCTAATAGGCCCGCTATGAGGGCAATTCGTCTTCTTGCCTGATGAAAAATATTCATGGCAACTTTGGACCTGTTATTTATTTTCATGTGCCTAAAGTGAAACTTTTCATGTGGAATTCTATATTTCAGATACATTAAGGCAAAATAGAATAATATACTGACTTGTTATTTTTTGAATGGGACTTATTCAATACGTCTAGATTGATGCATATATATATGTCAGTTAACAAATTGATATCTAGCTCATTAGTCAATATAAAATCATGATGTAGAATAATATGTAACATATTCAAGTCTTGAAAACGCATTAAATATATAATACTTAATAACTGAAAAAATCACGTTGAATCGTACCCAAAAACTGCGTAGTAAATTAGAAAATCTTATCCAAAGCTAGAGAAAATAACATTGTAGCGATTTTATTAAATTCACCAAAAAAGTGTATAAAAAAAGTGCCCT
>Ga0302140_10010064_pt1 | contig 11707 bp, 7 predicted proteins | sample I_Bog_E1_1_FD_202095 | JGI IMG/M metagenome (GOLD analysis project Ga0302140, IMG submission 202095) | Peat permafrost microbial communities from Stordalen Mire near Abisko, Sweden - I_Bog_E1_1 | ecosystem: Environmental > Terrestrial > Soil > Wetlands > Peat | place: Sweden: Abisko, Stordalen...
TGCATCAATACCAGTCTCGCTGACAAGGAAATCGTGATATATGACCGGAACATGATCTTTGGTGAGTTGAACATCAAATTCCACATAGTTGGCACCAAGGTTGGCCGCAGCAATGAATGATTGAAGCGTGTTCTCTCCCAATTGAAGAGATTTGTTCGAGGTCATGTTCTTGCCCAATCCTCTGTGCCCGATCAACATTGTCGAGGATACCTTCTTCCAGTATGTGTGCTCAGTAGATATTCCCATATTTGGGTGTGAAAACGGGGTAATGACGAGGAAATTGAAGTTGACAACACCAATGACCTCAAGGTCTGTGCTCATGATGGGAACACTGACGTCTCCTTGTAGATTCATCCGTTTCAATCCAATCGCTTGTTTTATACTGGATAAAATGGCGACACCGCGCCCGACTTTGTGCTTATTACTGCCAGAATAAGTGGGAACAATGTCGAAGTAAAGCTTCACTTTTGAGACGTCGGTGGTGGTGAAAACCATCGGCTCGGTAGATATGTTGTCCTGGACTGGGAGATCGATGATTGTTGGCTCTCCTAAAGCGCCTTTTGAGCTTACTACAACAGACAACGCAGTATCAAGCTGAGTAGAGTGGGCTTCCGCGATTGGAATTCTATCCAACTTGACTGCGGGAATCGCCTTCCTCATGTCCATTGACCCGAGACTGACGAGAATCATGCTTTCGTCAGTAAGATATCGATGTCCAAACGTCTTGACTGATTCAGTCGTTCGAATAGGCATCTGCGAGCGGGATGCCTCCATAGAGGACATGACTGGTGGAGATGATGCGGCCGTACTCCCGGAATCTTCTGATCCGGAACCAGAGCTAAAGCTCTCTATTCCTGCCACTTCCAGAGCCTGTGCAATATCCATATGCCCTCTCAATGCAGCATGTTCTCTAGCTGTCCAACCAGAAGCATCAAACTTATTGATGTTCGCTCCAGCAGCAATAAGTAATTCCACAATAGAGAAACTCCCATCGACTGAGGCAACGTGCAGTGGCGTCCAAGAAAAAATCTTCTCCGTAAGCTCAAAGTCGGCTCTCTGGTCTTTGGTACCTTCGAGCAGAGTTCTGGCGCAATCATCGTGTCCGTGTCGAGCAGCAATATGCAGCGCAGATTCTCCATTTTCGTCCTGCCAGTTGATATCAACCCCTGCATCCACTAGTAATTTGACGATGTGGGTAAAGTTCGATTTCGTGGCAAGTGCGAGGACTGCGCTAGATTTTGAGATATCTCTTCTCATAGCTGCTTTGTTGTCACTGTGCCCTTTCCAATTTTCTCCGGTCAAGAGAGCCTGAGTCGTTAAAGGGTGACCACCAATCACACTCAGATGTAGAGGTGCAAGACCTTCATTATCTTGCCATTCCGGGGCATCTATGCCATTCTCAACATTGAATTGGCCCCAATCCTGCATATACTTCATGACCAATTCGCAGATGACCACGAACCCAAATTGGGCTGCGTAATGTAGAGGCAAACGCCCGTACGAGTCTTTGGTATTCAGAGCAGAGCGTTGACGCGGCTCCAATCGGTTCAAGACATAGGCCAGAAGTTGCACGGATTCATCTTCCAGACTCAGAAGACTAGATTCCTTCAGATCGCTTTGGCCAGGGCCAAGAGGAGGAGACTCTGCGGGGCTAAGATAGCGCATTCCTTCAGAGCCATTGGACTTGACAACGTCGATTGTTTGACTTCTCAAGCTCGCCGATTTGGAACGTCCAATAGATATGACGAGGCGATGCAGGCAATTGCGATGGTTGATGTCGTCTGCTTCGTCGAGGGTTTTGATTTCCTTGAGCAGATACTCAATTGATCTCCTGGATCTGCAAGAAATAGACCGCTGCAAGAGGTTGATAAACAATTGTTGCATCCCCGGTGCATTCGATTCGAGGTCAGTCTCCGCCAGTGACTCCTTCAATATTGGAACATCATCATTCCTGACTGCTTGGTCGACGGTATCTAGGAGGCCTTTGGGAAGGCTCAGAATAGATCTTGAAGATACTCGCTTGATCGAATGGACCGAATGAACGGAATGAGCGTCTTCTTTGCTCTGCGCTTTTCCTAAGTTTGAGATCCAGTCGTTGAGGGGATTCAGCACCGCATGGACGGTCGCATCAGTCGAGAAGGGTTTCAAAAACACCTTCGAAGAAAGATATCGTTCCTGCGTGCAAACACTCGGGACTTTCTTGTCTAATTTCTTCGTGATCTTAACAAAGCCTCTGCGATTTACTTCGCCAAACCATCCTATCCTCCTCAGCTGTTCTCTGAGGTCCAACAGAGCTCCTCTAAGCTCATCAATTTCGTTGTGATCTAATGCTTCGAGAGATTGTTTCGAGGTACCATATCGATCCTCGAGGAGTTTCAATCGCCGTGTAATATCTCCAAGTTTCTTGTTGTAGAATTCGTCAACATCTTCCAGATTACGATCTAAGGAAAAGAAGAATTCTGCAAAGAAGAGTCAGCTTGCGTTGATAGAGTGTCGCTAGAAGCAGAAGAGATTTACCAGCAAGGTCAGGGTCTCTGCCAGTTTTTGCTGTCGCAACAGCGGTCTTGATCAGCTTCTTCAGGCCTTTGTAGTTGATGTACGATGAGGCCCATTCCGGAATCTGGAATTGCGGAAGTCTGCGAGACAGTAATTAGAAAAAGCTCTGAGAAACCAGGAGGATAAAATCGAAGATCCTAACGTACGTTCTGCCAAACTTCATCTTGGCGACTTCTATCAATTGGCGGATCTTCTAGTCTGTCTGGTCCGTACACCCTCTTAGAATAGCCGGAGACTGTAGTCTCTTTCGCACAAGCTCCCGAATAGGCTTTCCCCCAGTATATCTCTGAGAAACCGATTCGCAGCGGGTTATCGTGCAAGGAATGAAACGGAGCTTCGTTTGTCGAATAAGAGCTTACTTGGTGAAGCCATTTATGGTGGGGTCGACTGGGCGTTTCAGTGCTGGGATGCGAGAAAAGGTCACGCCTGTGGTGAGAGGTTTATCAATTGCCGTAAGCTGTGCAGTGAATTGCTGAACCTGGCGGGTATTCTCAAGCTTCTGGTATCGAGAGATGTGGGAGCGTGGAAGCACAGAAAGCTGCGATTGGCGCAGGCAGAAAAGTTGTCCTCAAACCCTTACCTCACGCTTAGCGTCATCCTCGCAGAAAGGTCCCAGAAAAGCCCGAACTGCATGCTGAGCAATTTCAAGAAAGCCACGCTCGAGGCAAGATAGGTCTTTATAGGGGAACGCAATTCTGCTGTACGAAGACGTGAATTGTTGCGCCCCTTTGTCCTCGATAGGCTGAAAGAAGCCACCCCACATCACGTGGGATTGACAAGGGGGGGCTTCTCACCGCCCTCGTCGGCGTCTGTGCCCGGCGACTTCGGCTCTAGAGATCAGCAGGTACAGAATACCACGATGGCTTCAGATCTCCTCAGCACCTTCGAGTCAATGTCTCTTCTCGCTCCGTCATCTGATGCGAAGTAAAAGCCGACAGGTAGGGGGAATCTGCCCAATGCATCGTGAAGAGCCGTTGCGTATCCAGCGAGTCTACCTCCGGACTTTCATCATGGTTCCAAAGTAGGGATAGGTGCTCGGGGGTCGGTCCGCTGTGCTAGAGTTGGAATTCCTTCGTTAAGTCAGATTAGGGTAACACGACCTGTAGCCATATCAGAAGGCCAAGGGCATCTGCAGACGAACGGACCTCTTTATCGATAGCGAGTGTGTGCTGCGTCCGTCTTCGCTGCTCGGATTACAGACCACTATTGGATCCAGTTATTGAACGGCGCAAGTCCCTTTGTTCCTCGTTAGGATATTCGAAGGAGGGAAATCTGAATTCGCCTGCTCGAAGATAACCTAGTGACCTGCCAGATTCTCGAATACAATGTTAGCCTCGATGTGTCAAGACAGTAGAGGTTCCAAGCAAGTCCGTTCTATGAGCAATTGCATCGCTCAGGGGTATCTTGAATATCAACAGCAGAATCTGCGCCACTTGTTCTCATACTCTACCAGCCCCGTCCTCTGCCCCATCCTCTACCTCGCCCACGATTCCCTCTTCCTCCGCTCCGGCCACCCCCTCTTCCCCTTCGGCCAAACCCACCGTCTCGCCTTACTTCAGCAGGAGTCGGGCCAATTCGCATCCTCTCATCACGCTCTTCTTGGGTGGCGAAGAACTTATTCTCGATGCCGACCAGTTGACAGAATTGCTCCATTTGTGGATTGTTGTATTCCAACGGGCCTTCACTGACAATTTCTGGTGACCCAACGACGAACGCAGGTGCAGTCAGCACAAAGTTCTCTGGAATTTCCAACCTTTCCTTCTTCACAACATTTTCATCAATCCATAATTCCTCTTTTTCGATTAAAGCTCGATAATGGTCTTCTCCTAGATCTTGTGATGGTCTTGCATTTTTGTCCCCCACGACCAAGTCAGCGGCGAAAACACGAGTTATGGCCAGCCATTCCGGGTCGTATTCAAATTTTGGATTCTCCCGATTAGAGGACCTCACTGAAGGAGGCAAGGAACTTTCGAGCTGTGTAGATGGTATGACCTCCAAAAGCTGCAGGAACTTCCGACCAGGTAAGCATTTATCAAGGGCGAGGAACCGAATAGTCTTATTTGTAACACCATCCGGTGTAGGTTGACCGGGCTGTTGGCGTTGAGGTGGAGGAGCTGGTCGTGAAAAGGCTGCAGGCAATTGAGCTCGAAGATCTTCCGGAACTGCTGAAAGAGCAGGTAGAGCACCGATTGGCTCGTCTTCATTTAAGCTGATCTCATCATGATTTTTGAGTAGCGATGTGCCGTCCATTGCTATACTTTCTTCGGGGCCTGCATCATCTTCGTCCATATCAAGATCAATCTCGTCCGTATTTTGAATGATCACAGGCTCGAGCGGATCCATCGCTTTCAAGCCATTGGCAGTCGTGACATCGAGAGTCGAGGTCTCTTTATTTGCTGCAGTATCTTCGTAGGTCTTAGTTGCGGCAAACTTGCAGTGCATATGAGCAGCAAACCAGTATGGAGGTCTCAGGCGATCCATAACGTATGCTGCAGCTAGGCTGCCTAATGTGCCGTCCTTCGATTCCTGCTCAAAGTCCGATTTCATGTTGAAGAGTGCTCTAGAATTTCCATGATTCTCAATCGCCCTCGGCCAATCGTGGCTGATGCCAATGTCGACTTGTGTTCTAAGCTGGAGGAGCTTCCTTGTATCAAGCTCTCGTACATGGTATATGGACTTGATATCATCCTCATTGTATGGTAGCCTTTCATAATGCGGTTTGTTGAAATTATACCCTTTCCAGATTCCAGACATACCAGCAATTCTGACACCACCAAGTCGAATGACATTTGCAGCTCCCATATAGTAAATGTTTGGAGCAACCCAGCCTCCATAGTAGAGTTCCCATAGATGACTGCTTGCTTCGTGGTTACCGCCAACGAAAATGGTAAGGTAAGGGGCTTTTGTCGAACCGCCATAGTACGAATGGAAATCACCGATCTCGCGGAATTTCACTGGGCAGGACATCACTGTGAGGTCCTGAGCATTGCGGACTGCCTAGGTCTGTTAGCAACAGCCTTAACAGTAAAATCGTGCACATGCCTGAAAGTCCCCGCCAATGATCAGCAGATCTACACTTTCCCATCCTCGAGTCTCGCATGCTTTCTTAACAGATGCATATATGGCATGCAGTGTGCCATGGCCCTGAGTTCGTTAGATGTGTTAACCCAATTTGAGGAAAGATTAACCTACACACCCTTCAACAGCAATTCGCAAGCCGCCCAGTTTGTGAACAGAAGTCTCCATTATGGGCTTTCAAGCTCATCAACTGTCAGAATACCGGCGACGACTGGCTCATTGCGCAGATGGAGGCGTTGCACTGTTGTTGGTGTTTTCTACTGGTTCAGATGCTAGTTCCGTCGCAACCAGGATAGCTTCTTCAGCCTCGCTTGGCATTTCTTCCCCGCAAAGCCAATTTCTTTGTCGCACCATCCTTCACAAAACGCGTAATTCTGATCGACACCTTCTACGAATGGACTCGAGGCTGCACACATGTCTTCTTCAGAATTATCTGCGCGCCTGCGTTTCCTGAACGATTCGGCACACCTCCTCGCCGCCACTGCCCCGTCTACCTCACGGCATCTCCGTTCAAAATGCAATACACTGATATCCGAGCATGAACTTGTCCTCTCAAACACACAGAAAGGGAGTGCTTGCGGGGCATGCGGTACCATAGCAATAATGGGTTGGGAGGGCACAATGCACACCGAATTACCACCGTCTCGGCGGAAAAACGCTCGATTGAATGGGCAAGCTGCTAAGCAGACCAAAATCTTGGTCTATCAATGCAAGACCTGTGGAAGCAAGACTCGATCTCCTCTTGGCACTCCACCATCAGCTATTAGACGCAAGTCGACAACGTCAGATTCGAGATCATTGGCACCATCGCATTCTCTCAACAAGGCGACATCTAGTTCTTCCGTTCCAGAGGTAAAGTCAAATAGCAAAAAGCGGGCGAAAGCACGAAAAGGAGGCTTAGAGGCTCTTTTGGCTGCCAAAAAAGCAGGTCCTGAGGCTCCGGGATTCGGTCTTGATCTGATGGACTTTATGACGAAGTCATGAAAATACCGACTGCGTCATGTTCAAACAAATACCAACCGTATGCCAACAACGAACTCCCTCACGAATTGTCCTCGAAAGTCCTCTGTCCTCTTTTTGGAAGCGAAAGCACTGGGAGAGGAGCACCACAGACAGTAGGCATCTCGGGGGGAATGGAAATCTGAAGAACGTTGTTGAAGTCGACTTCAGCTTGCCAAGCAGCCTTCACTTAAGGGTGAAGTGGTAGCTCAGGATCCAACGCAAGGAGCAGAAATCACAATGAGCCTGGTTAAGCGGATTCTGAAGTGTAAACCCCCTTATTCCTGGCCTTATTCACCATTGGCGAGTGCTGTCGTCTGGCAGTTATTCCAATACCGGGATTGACGAACAGCCTCATACTGTATAATCATGGGGTCGACTATTGGATAGCCATGTTAGCTGTATCTAGGGTACAAATTCGATCCGGAAAAGAATGTCTGCAAGGCTTCACTCTGGATGGATTACCAGCAATCTGAAGGTCAACTGGCAATGCTATACAATTTCCGCCACATCTATCACTTAGGCATGATGACTAGGGATCGATTTTGAGGTTATTTGGACATGGAGGCAGGAAGCTTCCTAAGAACTAGAGGATTGTTGCGGGAAGCAGTGGTAGGTGAGGTCAGTAAGAAATAAGTCATGGATCGAATGGCTTCAGAGTTGCTCCTCACCAATCAAAATATTTAATTTTGCCCTGTACTGACAAGCGTCAATCTCTATGCATAATTTGGTAGTCATACGTTTCTCGGAGTTCATTCTTTTTCCTACCTTCAGTCCTGCTCACTTGCCTAGGACTTTGTCCTTCCACAGCCTTCCCCAGCCTCGCGCCCCACCTTGCATTCGGCTTTCGGTTGGTCAGCCTTGCCACGCAAAAAATTATTTGAACCCCGCGGTGGCACCACATCCCATCCCTTCTTGCAAGAGAACAATAACACAACAAGATGGCGACAAATTCTCACGAAGAACCCAAGCCAGACGGAGCCGCTTTCGACGACTTCTTTGAAAATCTAGGCAAGAAAGCCGAACATCTCACCATCGATGAACGAAATGGACCAAAAGACCCCACCACGAATGGTACTAGGTCGATGAATGCTGCTCCAAAGGAGGACGAGGTCAATGCAAATGAGCCAAAGATAGTAGATGAGATCGAAAGCCTTTGCATGAATTGCCATGAAAATGTATGTCGTTCATCGGCCAAATCCTTAGACTTTGCTAACGATTATTACCAGGGAATCACACGCCTTCTCCTTACACGTATACCCTTCTTTCGCGAAATAATAATAATGTCCTTCTTCTGCCCTCATTGCAACTTCAAGAATTCCGAAATCCAATCCGCAGGCGAGATCCAACAGAAAGGGTCTAGATACGAACTCCGTCTCACGGATTCAGCCGACTTTGCTCGACAAGTCGTCAAATCTGACACCTGTGTCGTCAAGTTCATCGAGTTGGATATTGAAGTTCCTGCTGGAAGAGGACAGTTGACGAATGTTGAGGGGCTGCTCAGTATGATTTTGGAAGATCTCGAACTCCAACAGCCAGAACGCAAAGAGCAGATTCCAGAAGTGTGGGCAAAGATAGAACAGGTAATAGCAAAGGGCCAAAAAATGATAGCAGGAGAGAGTTTTCCATTCCGGGTTGATCTTGATGATCCAGCAGGTAACTCGTGGATTGAGCCAGATCAGAAAGATGGTGTGGGAAAGTGGTCAAAAGTCGAGTATGCAAGAACACCAGAGCAGAATGAAGCGTTAGGGCTCGGTGCTGGAGACGAGGGACAGACAACGTCGGGAGCACCTAGTCAACCTACCGCAGCGACTTTCGAAGACGACGATATCGTTCCAAACGAAGTGTATTCCTTTCCGGCAACCTGCCCGGGATGCACCAAAAGTTGTGTCACACATATGAAGATGGTTGAGATTCCTCATTTCAAGCAAGTGGTTATTATGAGCACAGTTTGTGATCACTGTGGTTACCGATCCAACGAGGTCAAGACGGGAGGGGAGGTTCCTGCAAAGGGAAAGAAGATTACGCTTAAGGTAGAAGGACCTACAGATCTCGCACGAGACATTCTCAAATCCGAATCCTGCGCTTTAGAATGCCCGGAGCTGAACTTATCCGTCAATCCCGGCACTCTTGGAGGTAGATTTACAACAGTGGAAGGTCTATTGACCCAAGTCAGAGATGATTTGCATCAACAAATATTCGATGTTGGAGACGATAGTGGTGCTGGGGGTGACTCTCTGCCTTCCGAAGTAAAGCAGACTTGGAAATCTTTCTTTGATGGTCTCAACGAAGCAATCAAAGGGGAGAGGAAGTTCACAGTTGTGCTGAAAGATCCTCTAGCTAGCAGTTATATTCAGAATCTCTGCTTGCCTGAAAATGACCCTCAGATCGAGTCCGAGGAATATGAGAGGACAGCAGAGGAAGAAGAAGATCTGGGCCTGAGCGATATGAAGACAGAAGGCTATGTTGACGAAGTTGGCATCGAGAAGAAGAGGTTAGAGGACGAGAAGAAGACAGAGGAGATTAATGGTTGATTTCATGTGTCATCAAAGAATACATGAGATTTTTGTTTTGCATTGATTCCTTATTGTACATGCCGATTGCACGCAGAGGCCTAGAGCATCCCTACACGCATTCAGAGATGGATTGACTTCGACGTAGTGCGAAAAGCAGCTCATATGCAGCAGAGTACACAATTGAAAAAGAAAAGGATTTGGATTCGGTCGGAACTGCTTGAAGCCCTTCCACGCAAAAGAAATGAATGTGAAATACAGTCAGCTCTCAAGCAAGGAAACCACGATTCCCACAACAGCAAGTGCTGCATTTGGTATTTGGTGAAGCAAAATGGAGACGTAAAAGTGACAGTCAAGGTCGTGTCGGCAGTTTCAGGAGTGGTACCAATACAAGATCTTAAATGCCCTGATACGTCTTCTTCTGGGGTGGCGGTGGCTCCTTGAGAGTGACCCATTTCAAGAATTGCCGTCCCTCGGATTGTACCAACGAACTCGGTTCAAGGCTCTGGATGAATTTCTCCTCAGTTCCGTCCATGACTCGTCTGAAGGAGAGGCCATTGTGCTGAATAATCTCGCCCGTCGGCACGCCCGTATATTTGAGCCTACACTCAAGTAAAGAGATATACTCTTCATACTTCTTGCCACGCAGCTCGACCAGACGTTCCTTTGCCGCCACTTTTGTTGTCATTAACATTCCTGGACTTCCTGCATCGCTCGTGACTGATTCGAACAGACCACGCTCGATGTCAATTCTCTGGAGAGAAGCCGGAGGCTGCGTCTGATGAGCTGCGATTTGTGTTTGCATCCTAGACACGGTGGCTTTCAAGTCTGCAATCTCCTGAGCTTGGTCTCTCTTGTCTTGCTGTAACTTCTTAATCTCAGTTCGTGCTTCCAAAACCTTCTTGTCTTGAGATTGAGCAGATTCAAGAATCCGGAGAAAGCTATCGGCGTGTTCTCTAGCAGCTTGTTCTACTGGACATCTTCTTGCTTGTAAATTTGTCATCATGTCCTGCAACTTGAACCCCAATGCGTACTCTTCATTCGCATATCCAGTCGTTCCAATGGCGCGATGTTCTTGCTCAAGCATTGTTCCAGCACGCTCAGATTGTAAAACAGAAGCTTGAACTTTGTTCAAGTCAGCATATGAACGAAATTGAGAAATAAATATCATAACACGAGAATGTCCGAGCTTACAATTCGTCTGAGCAAGTCTCTCCAACTCTTCTTGAACTGCCTTTTTGGAATCCTCAAAGGTTGTTCCCACGAAGTTTTCTATGTAAACAATATCTTTATAACCAACCAGACGGTTACCGAACTCGAAACTGCTCTTTACTGCATCGGAAGAGCGAATGCAGAAGGTAGGATGCAGTTTACCCCCCACATGGCGCTTGAGGTAGCAGTAAACAGGGATCTTGCCGTCTTGTCGAGAAAACCCAACGTGAATCTCCTGAGATTTTAGAATCCATTCTTCTACATTCATCTCTTGGTTATCTCTCTTTGCCTCCAAGAAATCTTTGATCAGATTCTTCTTCTGCCTGTTGTCCAGTACCTCGAAATTGATACCGCGAAGTGACCGCGGGAAAAGATCCTTATCGAGAACAGTCTTTTCCAAGGGGATCGAAGCCCGCGATCCTAGCCAGCCCAAATTGTCCAGGGCAGCTTGAGAAGTCTTGTTCCCTATTGTTTGCACTACCAAGTTGTTCTTGGAGCCTAGAGATGCATAAACTGGGAGCGTGGGCTCGTTAACATGATGGCCGATGTGGAAATTTCGATGAGTGTCGGCTAGGCGCTCCCTTCGAGCTCGTTTTCTTGGGCCATCTTCCGTTCCATCTTCACTTGTGGATTCCGGGTGATCACGAGCGTTCTGGATCCTCTGCATAGCAAGAAGGCTTTCTACTCTAATTGGTGGCTGATCGTAAATAGCTCCAGAGGGTGAAATTGCTCCACGTGGCTGCGAGGTCATCGAGTATTCTGAGCCAGTAGCTAAGTCATTCGTCATTGAGCGGGGAGCAGAACTGTTGACATCTTGGCCTTTCTCCTTGCCACTACCAATGTACAAGCTACCAGCTGGAGATCCAAGGGAGCTCATATTATTCATCGTCAGATTGTCAGCATGTTACGACATCAAGTAGGTATGGTCTTGACAGTAAAATGAATGAGCTGGTGATCGGAAGATCGCTCACTTGAGTTGACCTCAACTTCGGGAGAAGCAGAACACATTTGCTCCCCACGTGAAAGAAAGAAGGTATGAATGAAAGAGAATATGTACGTACCGTCCGATTCCCTCGTTTGGTTTTTGACCAATCGGTCGAGGAGTATTTGGGAACGTCGACATTGTCGTGACGTGGAACTCTCAAGTCGGCTAGCTTTGCTTTCGGGGAATGTATGGGAGTGACTCAGCAGCCTCAGACTCTTCGCTGCCTTCTAGGAGGTGATCTCTATTTGGTTTACGTTAGTCGTTTTGCGTACTACAAGTTGAAAGAGGTGATCCTCAAAGGTGAAGAGACGTTGACACAACCAGAAGGACTTGAAGGATAAGGACTAGAGTTCACGGAGACTTA
>Ga0302140_10010066_pt1 | contig 11706 bp, 7 predicted proteins | sample I_Bog_E1_1_FD_202095 | JGI IMG/M metagenome (GOLD analysis project Ga0302140, IMG submission 202095) | Peat permafrost microbial communities from Stordalen Mire near Abisko, Sweden - I_Bog_E1_1 | ecosystem: Environmental > Terrestrial > Soil > Wetlands > Peat | place: Sweden: Abisko, Stordalen...
TTGAAGCATTGATAGAAGCAGGATAAAGGCCTTTTTCATGGTGCTGATTTTCTGATGAATGCGCACAGCATCACCTGTCCTTTAACCGTAACAAGCCATGAGGGGGAGTGTTTTATCGTCTCCTAGCAATGCGCTAACACCATCACTCGCACTTTCTCATTAAAACCTCTTCAGAGAGAAATAAACCTCTGTCAATGATCAGTGAATTAGCGATTTTCTTAACCGTTGAATTGTCGAGTTCCAGTTTTTACAGAGTAATTCATATAAAAATAGATCACCCAAGCTGTTATTGTGAACCGCTTGGGTGAAGTCGGACAGGCCCACTCAGCTTCTTTTTCGTTCAACCCGCCGCGCAACCCCTCGCCCAAGCTCCGATCTGCGACTCATCCCGATAAAAAACTTCTTGCTGACGCGCCATTTCAGCGGAAAATGATGAGTTAGGTCTCTTGGCTTCCCCCCATGAACAAACATCAATCTCGGAGTCACTTCCTCTCCGCGCTCGCGGCCAGCGTTCTGCTCCTCGGTACTCCATCCTTTGCCCAGAGTGTCGTGAGCGATCCCCTCGGCTACTCGACGATCACCTGTCTAGGGAATTCCGATACCATTGTCTCCGTCCCTTTCACCCGTCCGGTCGCCTTCGCCGGAGCCGTTAGTGCGATCAGCGGCTCGCAAGTCACGATTTCCAACACTGCTTTCGCTGCCAGCGGTTCCGCAGCCGGATTCACCTATGTGGCCAGCACGCAGCCAAATACCTATTACCTTTTCATCGGTCCGTTACCCCTGCCGCTTAACGGTACAGTCAGCGTCACCAACGGCAGTGCGACCGTGACCGGTACCGGTACCACCTTCACGACCACGCTGGTTGTCGGCGACATTCTCACGATCAACGGCACCAATTATCCGATCTCCGCCATCGCTTCCAATACCTCGCTAACGCTGAGCCGCAACTTCACCGACACGACGGCGAATGGTACGGTGATCAGTGGCTTGAGCGCCCTCTACGATCACTCCCCCAAAGAAGGAAATTTCTACACGATCACCGGTAACGACGCCACCTCGGTGACGGTCAACTTAAACGGAGACAGCCTCTCCAATGTCGTCGTCGGCACGATGGTCAAGATCATCCCTTATTGGACGCTGGGGACATTATTCCCCGGCGGGCAAGGTGTTTTGACTTCTCCGAGTATCGGATCGCAACCGACTCAAATACTTTTGCCGGATTCATTAAGCCAAGGCATCGATCTGATCCCCAATCAAACTTTCTATTACTTTAATGGTGCCTGGAGGAAAGTGGGTAGCGGATTAGGAACGATCTCCTGGAACGACCAGATTTTATATCCTGATCTCTATTTTGTTGTTCGCAACAATACATCTGTCGGAACGACTTTCTCGCCCGCTGGTTCCGTTGTCACGGGCAAGTTGGCCATTCAATTGGCAACCAGCAACCAAGGTTCTTTACAGCAGGATAATTTTGTTACTTTTCAACGTCCGGTGCCCGTTTCGCTGAACAATTCTGGTCTTATAGCTAGCAAGGCTATTTTGCCCAGTCCCGGGCCCTTCGTTGGCGTGCTGACAGATCAAGTTTTGGTTTTCGCAGATTCCGCAACTCCGGTAATTGATCGAGTTCCAACTGCGACCTATTATTATTATAACAGTGCCTGGCGAAAAGTAGGATCAGGTCCAGCCATTGATGTGGGGGCTGATCTCATTCCAGCCGCCGCAGGCGTGATTATTCGTAAAGGTAATGGAACAGGAAACACGGTGACTTGGTCGAATCTTCCAAATTATTAACCATTCAGATTTGCTTTTCGCTGCCTAAAAATGAAAATAAAACATCTGCTTTTTCTTTCTGGAATCTGCGTTTTTCTTCCGATTAATTTACACGCGAATTATTCAATTTTACTCACGGTTGATTCGCTAAAAAATCAATCGTCGGTAACTTTATCTTCCGGTCTCATCGTTTTAGTCGAAAGCCCAGACAGCACCTTTAGTGGGCCCGTCCCAAATAATTTCGTTTCTGGAAATGATTTTGTTTTACAAAAGTGGGATTTTACAAATGGCGGTTATTCTGGCGCATTCCAAAACACTTCGGCGAGTATTTCCCTGACAACTCCTCTCGCCAACGGCAGCCAATCCGCAACCGGTGATTTTTTACAACTTTATTGGTACCCAACATTAACTCTCGCTTCCACTGCACCGTCGGCAGGAACCCCCTATGGAACTTATCGTGCTGCGATCACGACGGGAACTGATGCTGACGGCAGTCAAGTATGGCAAGTTCCTGCAAATGGAGTGGTTAATTATGCCTTAAATTTCTTTACCGCTGATGCCACTTTTATCCGTCCAGCCACACCAGGAAGTTTCGATGGAAACTCTGCTGGATTAGGCGTTGCAAGTCTCACCGTAGTTCCCGAGCCTTCGACATATTTCTTACTAGGCATTGGCCTGCTTGGCTTGATTGGAATGCGTTGTTATTCTCGATCCCCGCCATGCCGACCCCTGGGCAAGGAAACGGCCCCTTTCAGATTCAAACTCCGGGCCAACGCTTCGGGGGGCCGAAAGCTAATTACCGTACTCTGCCTTTTCGGGACCCTCACAAGCGTCTGGGCAAACATCCCCGGCGGTGGCACGGGCACTGGCGCAAACGTGACTGTGGTGGACAACGGCGACGGCACGGTGACGATGGCCAACGGCGTCGTTTCCATTCATGTCGTCAAAAACGGCGCCTCCATCAACCAGATCAATTACACTTATAATAATGGCAGCGGCTCCCAGACACCTAACCTGCTTGCTGGCGGCAAGAACGGCGGCACGTTTTATTGGGAGTTTGGCGGTTGGGGCGGCAGTTCTTGGGCGTATTCGCTGGTAACCAACAACGGCAGTTATGCGGAAATTGATCTCAAGTGCGACTCGGCCACGAACGGCCTTGTGGACATTCATTTCTCGATGCTGCGGGGCTCGCCGGGTTTTTATGCGACCCCCATTTGGAGTCATCGGCCTCAGGATGCGGCCATGGGCACGGGGGAGGAGAGGGACAATATTTACATCGCCCCCTACTTTAACTGGATGAGCGTGAACGACCAGGTTCAGCGTGAGGAGGGACTGAACGCCACCTATGCGCCGGCATTTTATTCGCCGCAGGAAAATTCGCTGGTGACCGGCGGCGTGGACCAGGGCACCTACGAAGACAAATACAAATGGAGTGCGGATTTGGGAGTGGAACGGGTTTGGGGCTGGAGCAGCGTGAGCGATGCCAATCATGGGGCAACAGGAAAAAACGTGGGCATCTGGCACATCGTAGCCAGCTCGGAATTTTACAATGGCGGCCCGCTCAAACCGGAACTGAACGACGCGCCGATGGTCAACATGATCAATGGGGGACATTATTACTTTGGCAACGACAGCGGCTTTGCCGCCGGTGAATCCTGGACGCGGGTCTCCGGCCCGTATTTCATCTACGTCAACAGCGTCACCAATACTCTCACCGATCCGGTGCAGACATCGCAGGCTCTCTATGCTGATGCCAAAGCGCAGGCGGCGGCCGAGGTCACCGCGTGGCCGTATGCCTGGATGAACAACACCAATTATGCATCGGCGTCACAACGCGGCACGGTCACAGGCAAGATTGCGATCAACGATACCTACAATCCGAACGCTTCGGCATCCAACCTATGGGTTGGCGTGGTGCAACAGCCATCAGTCACCATAAACAATGTCTATGATTTTCAGTTGTGGATGAAGCCCTACCAGTTCTGGGTCAAGAGCGATGCAAACGGCAACTTCACCATTCCCAATGTCATCGCCGGCAGCAACTACACCCTGTATGCCTTCGGCCCCGGCGCGTCGGGGATGTTCATGTCCAAGAACCAAACCGGAGGCAATCCGGGAATCACCTATGCCTTGCCGGTGTCACCGTTCACGGTGGTGGTGGCGGGCGGGGCGACAAACAATCTGGGTACGGTCACCTGGTCCCCAGCACGGGTAGGACCCACGGTTTTTGAAATCGGCTATCCCACTCGCAAGGGTGACAAATTCCGGCACGGAGATGACTATTGGGTCGGCGACGTCGGCCCCAGCCCGACCGCGCCCAGTCCTGTCTGGGACAAGTTCATGGAATTCCCCTATGACTTTCCGAACGGCCTGAATTATGTCGTCGGGCAGAGCCGCTGGAACACCGACTGGAATTATGCACAGTCCGTCTATCCAGATTCATCGGGCAACAGCATCACGTCGAGTTCCACCGTCACCTTTAATCTGGCCTCCGCCCCGGTCAGCGGTGCGACGGCCTCCCTGATGATGGGCATCGCTTCGGATGATAACAGCCCGATTTATGTGACGGTCAACGGAACGCTGTTGAGCGGCGGCAACGCCACCGGCACGCCGCAGACTTCCCTGCCCACTACGGGTTGGTTCCCCATCAACGACATCAGCGACAGCAACATCCGCGAAGAAAACCACGGCGGCTATTCCGACGAGCGGCTGACGTTCGCTGGCAGCCTGCTGCACGCCGGCAACAACACAATCAATTTCAGCTTCCGCCAAGCTGGCGGCTCCGGCTTCACCCATCATTTCATGTATGACTACATCCGGCTGGAGATGACTGGCTACGTGCCGCCCGCGCCGGCAAGCGTCTCCGCCTATCCGGGGAGTAACTCGGTACTGTTGAGCTGGCCAGTGAAACCCGGTGCGACCAGCTACAATGTTCTGCGCTCGACGGTCAGTGGAAGTGGCTACACTCAGATTGCGAGCAACGTCGTCGGGCCGGTCAGTGGCAGCGGTCCGGGTAATGCCACTTATGTTGATTCGACCGCTACCAACGGGACGACCTATTACTATGTTGTCCAATCGGTTAATCCCATTGGCATCAGCGCGAACTCCCCACAGAGCAGTGCTGTCACGCCTTTAGCAGCAGCCGGCACGCAAGCCCCTGCAACTCCAACCGGAGTCACCGCGACGGCGGGCGTCGGCAGTGTCGCCTTGAGTTGGAACGCGGCCACCGGCGCAAACTACTACACGGTTCAGCGTTCCACCCTCACGGACAAAATTCCCGACTTCACGACCTCCACCGTGGTGACGAGCAACCAGACAGTCCTCTCCACAGTGACCCTCAACAACTCGGTCACCGGCACATCGTTCACTGATACTAACGTATCCAATGGCACCAAATATGCCTACACTGTGCAAGCGAGTAGCGCTGCGGGCACAAGTGGCACCTCGACGCCCTATGTCGCCAAGCCTCTTGCCGCTGCCCCATCCACTGCGCCAACAGGCGTCACGGCCACGCCCGGTGCCCAGCAAGTCATGTTGAATTGGAGCGCGGTCCCGGGTGCGATCGGCTATATCGTCCAAGTGGCAACCACGCCCGGAGGACCCTACACTTTTGTCACTAGCGTCTCTACTCTTAACTACACTCAAGGCAGCCAGGCGGATAACAAAACATATTATTACATAATCACCGCCACGACCTCCGGCGGAGTCAGCGGCGACTCCGCGACAATCAGTGCCTTGACCGGTCCCTCTGCGCCCGCAGTAACGACCACCGCCGGCAACACCCAGGTGCAACTCACCTGGCCGGCCTCCACCGGGGCCACTAGTTACAAGGTCCAACGAGGCACCGCCACCGGCTCTTACACCAGCAGTTTCACCACCACCGGCCCCAGCTTCATCGACAGCGGGCTGACCAACGGCACTACTTACTATTACGTCGTCAGCGCAGGAAATGCCGCTGGCACCTTCGGGCCCGTCTCCACTGAAGCCAGTTCCACGCCCGTCACCACGGTGCCCGTGGCCGCCACCAACCTCACCGCCAGCGCAGGCAATACCCAGGTCGTGCTCAACTGGACCGCCGTTTCCGGGGCAACCAGCTACACGCTCAAGCGCGGCACCGTGTCCGGCGGCCCCTATGCCACCACTGTCGCCACCGGCCTGACCTCCACCACGTTCACCAACACCGGCCTGACCAACGGTACGACGTATTACTACGTGCTCATCGCCGTCAACTCCGGCGGCAGCAGCGCCTACTCCAGCCAGGCCAGCGCCACGCCACTGCCGCCCATTCCAGACGTACCCACTGGCCTCGCTGCCACTGCGGGTAACGCCCAGGTCTCCCTTACTTGGACGGCGGTCTCCGGGGCCACTAGTTATATCGTGAGCCAGGCCAGCACCAACGGTGGCTCCTCCACCTTGCTCGCCACCAATCTTACCAGCCCCGCCTTCATTGCTACCGGCCTGACTAACGGCCAGTCCTATTACTATGTTGTCGCTGCCTCAAACCTCGGTGGCACCAGTGCCAATTCCACTGTAGTCAGTGCCAAACCAGTCCAGACTTTCGCCCAATGGATTGCTGCCGCATTTCCCGGCGGGAGCGCTTCTGTCCTGGCCGCAGGCGCCGATCCCGATCAAGATGGCTACTCCAATCTCCTCGAATACTTCCTTGGCACCCAGCCCGGCACCGCCAATGGCGTGAGTGCAATCACCTGCACCCCCGACGGCGCAGGTCATCTCATCTTCAACTTCCGCATGGCCAAGAATCTCACTGGCGTGAGTTACACCATCCAGCAGTCCACCGATCTGATCACCTGGGCTAATACCGGCATAGCCGCTTCTATCCTTTCCGATCAGGGAACCTACTATCAAATGCAAGCTCTCGTCACCTTAAACGCCAACCCTTCTCTCTACCTTCGACTCTCCGTCACTCCCGGCGGGTAGTCGTTTCTCCCTTTTATCTGCGTTTGATCCACGTTCCCTGAGTTGCTCCGCCTTGCGCTCATTCTTGTGAATAGTCCAACATCGCCACTGTATGCTACGACGAAGCATTTGTGGATTTAGAGAGGTTTAATTAATTCTCTAGCTATTATTTGTCTGCCGATCCTCCCGGATCAGCCATCCCGTCCCTAGAGGAGGGATGTGACTGCCTTCGGCATGACGAAGCTGCGTTCCCACAAGCACCTTCTGCGGTGGCATAGGGCGTTTCGCGGTGTCGCATCACCCGGGCTGTAGCACAACGACTACAGCCGCTTCGCTTGTTCCCTGCCAACCAACCCCATGGACACACTATTATTTAAAACGCTCTAACGTTTCTGGGAGTTGCTGACTGCCGCTAGGGCTCTCGGGCTCCTTCCCGATGCTCATAGTGGTCGTAACCAGTTGAGAGCGAGACTCGGGCTGGCGGGATTCGAACCCACGACCTCTTGAACCCCATTCAAGCGCACTACCAAGCTGTGCTACAGCCCGTCTCGGACTGTGGAGAATCGTGCTTCGAGTCGCAGGGTGCAAGGAAGAAGTAAGGAAAATGACCGAGAAAAGCTGAAACCTGAAACTTGAAACCTGAAACTACTCACCTACGCTGAACAAAGAATGAATAAATCAATTTCCAAGCCCGATGCTGCATTACGGAAAGTTGCCGTCGTCGGCGCCAGTGGCTATTCCGGCGAGGAACTCTGCGCCCTGCTTGACCGGCATCCCTCGGCCGAGTTGACAGCGGTTTTCTCAAGGCAGCATCAGGCCAAGACGATCGGCGAGGTGATGCCGCGGTTCACGGGATTAAAAATTGCGGATGTACCCTTCCTTGATGCCGATCCGGCCAAAGTGGCCGCCTGTGATGCCGGGTTGGTTTTTCTCGCGTTACCCCATGGAGTTGCTGCGGAATATGCCGTTGCGTTGCTTGAGGCCGGTAAGGTGGTGATTGATCTCAGTGCCGATTTTCGGCTCAACGATGCCGAAGTTTATGCCGACTATTATGGAGGCGAGCATCCAGCGCCAGAGTTGCTTCAGCATGCCATCTATGCGATTCCTGAGCTTTCGAGGGATGCAATCAAGACCTCCAGCCTGATTGCCTGTGCAGGCTGCTATCCGACAAGCATTCAGATCCCGCTCGCCCCCTTGTTTGAAGCGGACCTGATTGATCCCGACGGCATCGTTGTCTCCAGTGCCAGCGGTGTGAGCGGTGCAGGGCGGAAAGCGGTGGGTGATTATCTCTACGCTGAGTGTAACGAGAACATGAAGGCCTATGGAGTGCCCCGCCATAGACATCTTTCCGAGGTTGAGCAGCAGCTTTCCATCGCCGCCGGCAGCAAGGTGATTCTGACTTTCATCCCTCATCTGGCCCCGATGACACGGGGAATGCATACGACGATCGTGGCAACCCCGGTCGTGGGTAAAAATGCTTCCGAACTGAAGAGCGCGTTGCAGGCAGCTTATGCCAATGAACCGTTCGTGCGGGTTCGGGAACAACCGCCTGAAACGAAAAATGTCACCGGGACGAATTTCTGTGATATTGCTCTCTTCGACGAACCTCGGACGGGACGCGTGGTGATCTTGTCGGTGATCGACAATCTTGTGAAGGGTGCCGCAGGGCAGGCCGTTCAATGCTATAATATCCGTGCGGGACTTCCCGAAACGGCAGGGCTTTTGTAGGCGAAAGCTGAAAACTGACGCCTGAAAAATTAGACACATTCTGACGTTTTCACGCAGACGATCCTACCGTACACTTTTCCACTTTCTCACTCTCCGACTTCATGCCTAGTACTCTTCGACGCATAACCGGTGGCGTGAATGCCGCCCATGGTTTCTCCTCCGCCACCACCGCCTGTGGGATCAAACGCACCGGACCTCTCCGTAGTGATCTGAGCATCGTTGTTTCCGACACACCTGCCGCTGCTGCCGGAGTCTTCACCACGAATTTGGTGAAAGCAGCACCCGTTCTGTTATCCCGTCGTCATCTGGAGAACGGAAAGGCCTCGGCTGTCGTGCTCAACAGCGGTAACGCCAATGCCTGCACTGGGGAACCAGGAATGCGGGCCGCCGAGGAAATGGCCAATGTGGCCGCTCTGGCCCTTGATGTTCCTGTCGATGAAGTGCTCATCTGTTCCACAGGCAGGATCGGCGTGCAGATGCCTCTTCCCAAAATACTTCCCGGCATCGAGACCGCGGCCTGGTCACTTCAGGCGACACCTGCCGCAGCCACGGACGCGGCTAAATCGATCATGACGAGTGACAGCGTCCCGAAGCAGTCGGCCTATGAGGTCTCCGTCGGCAAGCAACGCTTCCGCATTGGTGGGATGGCCAAGGGAGCCGGGATGATCTCCCCCAACATGGCGACGATGCTTTGTGTCATCACGACCGATGCCGCCGTTTCACCGGCGTTTCTGAAAAAATCTCTGGGTGAAGTCGTCGGCCAGACGTTCAACTGCATCACCGTTGATGGCGATTGTAGTACGAATGATACGGTGATCGTGCTGGCGAATGCCTCCTCCAAGGTGGCCATCAAATCAGCTGCTGACAAAAAGGCCTTTCAAGATGCCCTGCACTCCGTCTGTGCCGATCTTTCGCGCGCCATCGTGGCGGATGGGGAGGGAACATCCCGCGTGATCGAACTCACCGTGAAGGGAGCCCGTTCCGCCTCGGATGCCCACCTGATCGCGCGAGCCATTGCCAATTCCCAACTCGTGAAATGCGCCTGGGCGGGAGGCGATCCTAACTGGGGACGTCTTCTGGACGCTGCTGGCTATGCGGGTGCGCCTTTTGATCCCGACAAAGTCGAGATTACCTACGATGGGCTGAAGGCAGCCGAAAAGGGCATGGGATGTCAGGATGCCAAGGGGGAGGCCAGATTGCGCAAGATCGCTGCCAAGAAAGAGTTTTCCGTCGTTGTTGATCTCAATGACGGAAAAGGAGGCAAGGGCGAGGCCCGGCTGCTCACGACCGATCTCACGGAAGACTATGTCCGTCTGAATCTCACAGAATTTTCCCTGTAAGCGCTCCGTTATGGCTTCCAAAATCACATCACGCCAGCGTGCCGAAACCCTGCTCGAAGCTCTGCCCTATTTACAGAGTTTTCGTGGCGGTATCTTCCTCATCAAATACGGCGGCAGCACCATGGAGGCCGAGGAACAGGTGGAACGCTTCCTCGTCGATATCGCCTTCCTCGACGCCGTCGGTATTCGCGTCGTGCTTGTGCATGGAGGTGGAAAGGCCATCAATTTTCGGATGAAAGAACAGGGGCTGATCCCCCAATTTGTCGGCGGCCTTCGTGTCACCGATGCGGCAACGATTGAGATCGTCCGGAGTGTTCTGGACGATGAGGTGAATCCTGGAATCGTGACCCAGCTTGCCGCGCTCGGAGTGAACGCCATTGGCATCTCTGGGCGTCAGGTATTCACGGCTTCCAAACTTCCTTTCGTCAAAGGACCCGATGGCAAGGAAGTTGATTTGGGCTTTGTTGGCGAGGCCGAGGAAGTCGATCCCAATCCCGTCCGGGCCGCTCTTGATGCCGGATACATTCCGGTGATCTCACCGCTCGGGGCCCTCCCATCGGGAGAAGCGATGAATATTAATGCCGATGTCTCCGCCGCTGCCCTGGCAGCCGCACTACCGGCTTCCAAACTGATCTTCTTGAGTGATGTTCCGGGACTCATGCATGATCCCGCAGATCCCTCTTCCCTGATTCACAGTCTCACCGCCTCCCAGACCGAGGAACTCATCGAGCGCGGCATCATCGCCGGAGGGATGATCCCCAAGGTGCGTTCGGCCACCAAGGCCCTCGGACATGGCCTCGGTAAAGTGCATTTGCTGGGAGCTGGCGTGCCGCATGCGATTCTCCTGGAGGCATTCTCGGAAGAGGGGGTCGGGACTGAGATTACTCCGTAATCTCAGTCTGCTTGGGACTTTTACGCCGCGCGGTTGTTGCTGCTCGTTCGGCGTCACTCGCGATGCCTTACGCAGCATCAAAACTTCCTGCGCTACTGGAAACCTTGATTAGCTAGTAGGTAACTGAACAGGCACACGAAATTTAATTCGGCTAACATTGCTGCGTGAGTCTTCAGTTTTATTCGTTTGTTTACTCGCAATACCAATCTCGGCAGCCACTACATGTATTTTTAATCCGCCTTCACCCTTTTTACTACCCTCCTTTTCTTCTAATGAGGATGACTCTACAGTGATAGCGAGATCAAATTCGATGATATCTGCGAATCCATTGTAATGATCAGTTGCAATTAAATTGGCATTTTTTAGATTATTAAAATCAAGCTCTGATTTTATAAGTCCAGAGTCGTTTATACCTCTCATCGTTTTTAACGATGGATTTATAATTGCATCGCCTGGTCGCTGTAATTGAGCGGCGCGTATACCTTCTACAACATCTATAAGCGCATCACGAACAAACTCTTTAAGATCCATATATTTTGATTTGATTCTGCCCTCTACCCCGGCGGCCACTCTAACTGTCTGCCGCCGAGTACATGGATGTGCAGATGGGGGACGGTTTCGCCTCCATCCGGACCGTTGTTGATCACGATGCGGTAGCCGTTCTCACCAAGTCCTTCCTGACGGGCGGTGGCGGCGGCTGCGGCGAGAAGGGTACCCAGCAGTTGGCTGTCGGTTGATGTGGCCTCATTGATGCGCGGAATGCAGCGTTTCGGTACGACCAGAAAATGAGCCGGTGCCTGCGGGGCGATGTCGCGGAAGGCGATCCATTCCTCTCCCTCTGCAATGATCGTTGCTGGGATTTCCCTGGCAGCGATTTTCTCGAAGAGGGTCATCGGGGGTAAAAGGTGGGAAAGTTAAAAGTGGGAAAGTAGATTCTCGCGCAGAGACGCAGGGTCGCAGAGAGGGGAGGATTAAAAGGGGAGTGCCATTCAAATTTTAAGTCGCTTCTTAAGTTGTGCGAGTTCTTTTGAGTGAAACCCCTTGGGCAAAGAATTCTTC
>Ga0302140_10010068_pt1 | contig 11706 bp, 14 predicted proteins | sample I_Bog_E1_1_FD_202095 | JGI IMG/M metagenome (GOLD analysis project Ga0302140, IMG submission 202095) | Peat permafrost microbial communities from Stordalen Mire near Abisko, Sweden - I_Bog_E1_1 | ecosystem: Environmental > Terrestrial > Soil > Wetlands > Peat | place: Sweden: Abisko, Stordalen...
GTTTCAGTAGATGGGGCTAGTGAGTGGTAAGTTCTTGCTCTTTTCAGAGTTCAAATTCCCGCATCTTTTGCCACTTATCGTTGAGGCAATCACGGATAGTCTCCAGGTGTCCATGTTTGTAGAAGGGAAGCGGGAGGGCGAGTATTGTTGTTAATTAATCTTCTGTCTTTAATTTAGCTTTTGTTGTCATGTCTTATATCATCCTTATGCAAAATCAAATATGTCGAGATCGCTGCTTACTTCATAACCAGGAGCTTAGGATTAACATTACCTATTTGCTTCCTGCCGTCCATTTTCACGTTCCGAGAGATACTCTAGTTACTTGTTCAACGACACGCATCTCTAGAATGGCTGTTTTATCATATGCATTCGTGTGCCTGGAAGCTCCCGTAAACAGGGCAAGGACTTGTATATACCTCCAGATCTCGATATCTGCTTTGCGTGTTCGGCGGTTTCGAGGGGTTCGACAGATTTCGAGTTAACTTGCAAATGTTTGAGTCTTGTTCAGGCGCATAATCTTCCTGAATTGTTTTCACGCCAGGTATCAAACCATTATCGATATGAATTTAGTCCTTAAGTAGATTCTAGTTTGGACAGGCCTTCAACGAGCCCCTCTTACTCTGAAATTCAGGGGCCAGTCAACGCTGGAAGCTTCAATTTCTCCCACAATAATTTACTCTCCGATTTCGTTCCATTCTAAACCTGGTCAACAAGTCATTCTCAATTCTGATTCCAAACCAACTTACTACAACGGGGATCAGCGTCAAGATCGACTTCCCATCTTTTTCCTCAAATACAGCGTTCCTCACTTGCTCCGTACCAACAAGAGTCGGGGTCAGGGATATCTCGACGTTGGTGTGGACATTGGTATCATTCCCTACAGTCTGAACTGTGAATGGACCTTCATAGGTGACCATGAGTAGCGCCACTTTGGCGACTTGTGCATCCGTGGCGTTGCTCCAATCGGTGCCGTTAAGATCTGCCTTGACCAGATTAAGATCAGTGATCATAGCATTCAGATAGCCATCTGGAGTGAAGATGATTCGTCCAATTGGATTTGGCCCATAGTCACTCCCAGGTGAACCAGCAGTGACGTTGACCTGGATGAGTTTCCAGACGCCGAAGAGTTGTTGTAATTGCATTTTCGGAATCTTTGAAAACGTGGATGGAGGGCCAGAACAGCGTTTCTCAAAGTTTTCAATCGTCTTTGGCTCGGAGCTGTAAAGATAGGATGTTCCGGGTAAATAAAGGTTGAACTCCTGGGGTCTGTGTAAGCATGGAAACCCAGGATTTCCCATACGATGCGAATGCGAGCAAAGTATTTGAGTTACACCCGGTAACAATTGTTTAGCCAATAGACTGCGCCGTTTGTGATCGGTCAGCCTGCAACTTCAGCAGGCCCGTGGAGCGAATTTGTCCGCCTTGGTTGAGTCTGGGTAATCCTGGACTCGGCCGAATCCAGGCGGGTCCTTTATGCCGGGTGCTGCAATCATCCTTAGGCTTCGCTTATGCCTTTTTATATAAGTCAGTCTTAGGAGTAAGGTGAGTTTCGAGCAACGCTCGAGATGCTATTACACGTATAGCTTATTGGGCTTTGCGAAAGATTTGCGTTTTTATTCGTGGGGTAAAATGATTGATTTCTAAAAATAAAGCCCAGCGTTTGTCAGGCATTCCTGTATATTCGTTCATCGCTGTTCCAGAGAAAGACCTGCTGAGTATAATCGCTGACTTCAGGTGACTAGTTGAAAGGTTTTCGCTTTAATATAAGCTTCACGTAGTACACTTCATCAACTCTTTTACGTTGTCGTTGAAGGGGTGCCGCCATAAAGCCTGGGGCATGTGGCTCACTCACACCTTCCATGTCACTTCAACATCGCAAGCTACATCTCGCATTTAGATACTCAAACACAAGACCGGTTGAATGCGTTAAGTTGTTGAGCCATTTTGTCAAGACATAGCAGCCTTCGAGAAGTTACTTACCTGAACATGCTGAAGTGTTTGCATCTGCTTACATTCCCATGAACATGGACTGAAAGGCGACACGTAATGAAAATTATTCTTGAAGCTGTGAACCCATCTGGATGGTCGATTCCTTTCGAAATTCTATGTTTCAATCATTCCAATGCATATAATGCCAGTCTTGATGACGGAGTGCCTACCAAGCCCTACGTATCGCATTCAGACTCTCACAGGAATCGACTGTTGATAGCTCACCAAGCTTAAACCACAAGGAGCTACCTCGGACGAAGAATGTTGTCTATATTCCAGGCTGTAGTGAGTTACGATGTTGGCTTATGCAAGGTGCTAGGAGGCGATCCTCACTTCAATGGCTGCGGAGCTGCGCTAACAAGGAGGTGCAGCCTCAAACTTTTATAATCTGGGCCACCCCAACACCACGGTTATATATGTGCCTCTTTGCCCTCTTCAGTCAGCCAAGGTACTTTATGTGTACTTAGCTAGCTCTCTATAACCCGGAAGTTTGCTAAGGAAAGTATTCACTCGAACTCTTCTGAGAGATCTAAACCTACGTGAAAGTTCCTGCCATGCCTCAGGAGGTCCCACTCAAGTCCTGAAAGGCTCAGTGAGAGTAGAGAGCTTAATATATCTCAAAGGGCAAACTCACCAGTTTGCGAACTTGACGAGATAGATCCCACGCGGCCGTCATGGGTACTGTATCATCACTTCCGCAACTTGATGAAAAAAATCTCAAAAGGAACAAAACCCAAGTCTGTTAAGGGAGGAATCGAAGGCTGGCTGAGAAGTGGAAAGAAGATTCATGATGCGGAAGAGCAAGGAAGTGAGGAAGAAGAGAAGTGGGAAGATCAATTTTTTCGGACTAACCTGGTGGAGTTGCAGAGGATGAAATTGAGAAAATTTCAAATCTAGCTTGTTAATATGGTTGTTGATATGCGCTTCCAAAGGCGAGAGACTGAAGATTGGGAAGATATTTTGAGCCAGTACGGTCAGTTACCTCGGGTCCTCCCTCCTTAAATCCAAAGGCTCTAGCAGAGGAGTACTAATGTCAGAAAAACAGTAAAGGCAAAACAGTAGTATGACTACATGCAAGCCGCTGGCGGGATGGCTAACGATCCGTTCCTTGTGACGAGTGAACGAGGTGTTGACAAGTATGTGCTTGCGCGAGCAATGGAGAAGTATCCGGAGCAGATTGCTCAGGACCCACTTGAATAAGTATTCCTCAAGCACCGCTTCGGCGAAGGAAAACCAAAACGGCACCTATTGCAAACAGCAGAGGAGAAATGATCTGAAAGTCTGAGAGGCGCAACTTCAAGAAGGGTGTAATAATGGCAGGATTCGGAGCTGTGTTCCTGACTGCTCCTATGTGGTTGATGGTACTCCATCGCTCGAGGCATACTGCTCTTTGGTCTACCACATGTTTTGTTGTTGTGTTTAGAGTGGTCATGATACGGTGCTTAGAGAAAGAGATGGATTTTTTTTCTCCAGTACTGCAGTTCATGCTGCTGTGCTAGTTGTCTTTGTTGGCTTGAATACCTGACTTGGATATCCATAATTAGGTTATAAAGGTGATAAAAGAGGTGATACTTCCAAAAACTCATTTTATTTAACCTCTATATAATCGGATGGGAAGGCTCTGATCAGTTTCTTCTATATTGAGTTGTTTACGGCCACCAGTATAGACAGAATTCTTCAGATCTGAATTTCTCTCTCCTCCTTTTATGCAAGATACTTCAACTTTTTGGACATTAATCCTTTTTCACTCCTATTAATTATAACACATATTCTGGTAATGGAAATGAATTTTAGAAACGACGCTATCTGTTGATTTCACAGTACTGTCTTGAAGGGTACTTCCTTTCAGTCTTAATATTTGTCATGGGTATGCCAACGATGCAACTGACTCTAAGAAATGACACCTTCTGCTCAATTTATTGTAATTCACTAGAAGGGTATTCAAATAGTCATGTGAACGCTGATAATGGAATGAACTTGAAGGAACGAGACTGTCCGCTGAATTTACTATAGCCTTTCAAAGAGATACTTCTTGTACAAGTCTTCTATAAGACGAGAGTACCTGAAGAAATGAGACTACCTGTAAACAAGACTACTTAGAAACGAATTCGCTTCAAGAAATGAGACTGTCTGCTGAATTCACTGCTGCCTTCCAAAGAGGTAGTTCTTATGCAGGCTCTTGAAGGGACGAAACTACTCGAAGAAACGAGGCCACTTGAAAACGAGACCACTTGGGAAAGAGACCACTCGAAGAAGCGAGGCCATCTGCTCAATTCACTGTGGCCTTTCATGAAAGGACTGCTTTTCATGTTCCGGCTGCATCATGTACCTTCTGATCCCAACCTAATTTCTTGCACTTCAGAGCGTCTCTTTGACTCATTCTTGCTCTTGAACAAACACAATTACACTTCTACAGAGAGCCTTCTCATTTGTAATAGCCTACACACCACGATGGCAGAAAACGGAGATCGACGAGATGTCCATGCAGAGCAGGGCTTTTTCAATAGCCGCGAGTCCACGCCAGTATCAGATCTTGGCACTCCAGAGCTCTCGTCTTCGAGTAGCACAGTCTCCGACCGTTCAGAACCACAAACGCCCACTGACTCGCAACCTCTTCCCCTTCCTCTTCCTCTTCCTCTTCCTCGAATTGCGACAAACTCAGGTCCCCGCAACAGATCCGCTACTCCTCTCTCCCAGTCTTCAGACAACGAAGAGAACCGCGAGAATGACAACGGCGAGGGAAATGAGGATGTTAGAGACGATGTTACCGTGGCTGGAAGCTTGGCAAGCAGCGAGGGCCATGCCTGGCCTTTTGGTACAAGCAGAGAGCCAACGCCCGCAACAAATGACAATAGAGGAGAGGACGATACTTCGGAGGCCGGTAGTGATATGAATAATAGCCAATTCGAGAGGAGCCAAGCACCCACCCCCTCTTCCCACATGCCCACACCAAGAGAACGTACGCCTGCGGCGGAGAGACGAAGCAGAGGTCTCAATGCACTAGAGGAAGGTGCCGAAGAGGGTGCAATTGGAGACGAGGAGCAATCGGTAGATCAAGATGTCGATATGGAGGTTTTGGATTCTATTGAGACTGAGGAAGGAAATGGCGGTGGCGATGATGCTGCTGTTGAATGAGGTGTTGATCAGGGACGTTTGGACTCTTTGGGCAGTGTTTTCTGTGGGATTTAGTTAGATTTTGGCTTTTGGAGTCAGTTGGATCGAGGATAACTCCCACAGGATTAGAAACTTAGACCGAGCGAAAGAAAATCCAAGCATTTCGGATTTTGCTAGTTCCTCCACATTGTACCATCTCAATTCAGAACATTCGTACTTGCCCCTCTTTCATTGTCCCATGTCAACAGGAACATTCAACCTTCTCTCAAAGCTTATTCTACTATCCGTTTTGGAACAATGAGAGACATCCCCTGCAGCCATTTCAAGGGGCGGCTGCTATAGTCATGTGATCGGTTAATCTCGCCTCCAACCCCTTTTGTTTACTTTGGTTTTGCTTACAGATCCATTCTTCCAGGAGTAGCTGGAACAATTGTGTCCTTACTATATCAAATGTACCACAGAGACCAAGTACAATGGGAGGTCTAGATCCTGGTGAGGTTCAAGGGAACTTAAGCCGCAACACTAGCCACTAGCCGGGTAGCGACAAAGGTGAATCCGGGTATCGGAAGTGAAACCAGGAAACGAGCTTTGCCGGATCCCGGCCCGACAGCAAAGCAAAGATGAAAGCTGAGTAGAGATAAGGAATTTAGGACGGCGGAAGGTAGCATGCTGGCCAAAGAAGGCTTGGACGAAGACGGAGTAGGGATTTGAGGCTTTGCAAGCAAAGGAATGGGCAGAGGGAGTGGCAGCTCTGGCGGAGGCCAATGCTGTGGCTTTGGGTCCGGGAGGTTGCTGTTATGACGTGCAATTTTCTGCTTGGTCTGGAAAGGGAGCTCTTCTTGTGTCTGAGGTTGGAAACGAGGGCTGATAAAGCTTCCTTTTTCTCCTACCTGCAAGCGTTGGATGTCGGCAAGGAGATACAGACTGCATGCAAGGAAATAGAAGAACTTGTCTAACCCAACAGACCAAAAGAGCCTTATCCTCCAGATATCGTTGAGAATAATAGGCAGTAACCCGTAGTAGCAAACTCTTTTCGCAGAAAGAGGTCATCTCCAGGAGTCATTGTAAACGTGCTGAGGAGCCAAAGCCAAACGTCATAGCACAAAGAAGGCAAAAAGCTGCAGCTGATTTATTGGAGCATATATCTCTCCCCATTATTTTCTCCATACGCATTCCCATCTCAACAACCACAATCATGAGCTCTCCACCTGAAGGCTCCTCAACCCCACGCGGACCAGAACAAGATCCAGCAACAGAGGAGAATAGTACAATCAGGCACATCGACCACCAAAATTTCTCTCGCCCGTTGTCAAGGCCACATTCCACAATTGCAAGCTCTGAAACTCCAGGTCCGGCTACCCAGATTCTCCAATCCCCTCAAATCAAACCAGATCAAGCCAAGCCAAGCTAACTGCTAACTTCCAGTCCCACCCACGTCGAACACAGAAGAATCCAACGACCCAGCCCTAGCTGAATTCCTAGCTGCAGTTTCATGGCAAAGTCCCTCAGTCAACAAATCCGAGTCTGACACCAGAAACCACGGAGAAAGTTCTGGTAAGACCAAAGATCACGATACAGCAGAGAAAATGGCGTCCACAGATACAATCCAAGAACCGACCGGAGTCCGAAAGCTCACTAACCTCCAACGAGCTGCCGGCATGCGCGAGAGGGTGTTCACTGATGAGGAAGTGGAGGCTGAAAACCTGGAACGGAATAAAAGGGCCAATGCTCAGCTTCTTGCCGAGCTTCAACGAACTGCTGAAGACCAAGATCATCGTGCTAATCGAATTCCATTGGAGCAAGATGACGTGCCTCGGGGTGTTTCTGAGCCTCAAACAGATAACAGAGGAAATCAACGCGAAAGCCAGAACGTTGTGAGCAACACAACTCAACCCGCAGTCCCTTCCGAACCTCAAGCAGACAACAAGGGAAAGCAACGCGAAAGCCAGAACGTTGTGAGCAGCGCATCTCGAGCTTCAGTCCCTTCCGAACCTCAAGACAAGAAAGCTATGAGAATCGAAAGACAGACACTCCCAACTCAGGCGTCACGACCAGCCAAGGAAAGTTCTACCACGATATCATGTCCCGAATGCGAAGTCGACCTTCACGTGATCCTGCGCGCTCTCCCCTCTGACCGCTCAGTCCTTTACGACTCCGCCGGTCGACCCCTCTCATCGAGTCGTCGGAGACCAAATACCTACAAACCATCGTCCCCCACACAGGCCGGACAATCCTCGCTCCCAGCCGTGAAGGAGGCAGAACCCGAGGGACATACATATCCTCCTAAGCCAGAAGACTTCACGGGCTGCCAAAAGTGCTGGGAGATGGTGCAAAGTCCGTCCAAACGTCTTGATCCTCCTCCTGATGCTGCTACGCCTACGCCAACGAAATATTGCAGTATCACTTGTGGATGTCTCGATATCTTTCTTGGAGCTGCGAAGAAGATATTTGGTGCTTGTGTCAATGCATTGAAGAATTGTGGATGCTGTGGACTGTGCTTGAAGGTCGTTGAGAAGGTACCGTTGGTGAAGGAGAGGCGCAAGAAGAGGGAAGGTAGGAAGGGAAAGAGAGCTGAAAGAAGAGGCAACAGCGGTGAAAATGATGATGGACAAGGCATTGAGTTAAAGGCTCTGGGACGCAAGGGGAGGAGGAAGGAGAAGCAGAGTGCTAGTGTTGGTGGCTTTTGGGAGAGTGATCAACAGGCTGAAGAGAGCGGTGACGGTCAAGGAGCAAGAGGCAATGGAACTGGCGGACAGGAAAGTCGAGCTGTGGTGATGAGTGGAAGACTCGATGGAGTAGCAGGTGCTGGAGAGCGAAGGGAGACTGAGTATGATCGTAAACGTGCTGAAGATGGGCAAAAGAGTCCCTGGCAACGAGTTGCCGGTACTGTTATGTTGAATAGACGTCGCTGAAGGGAAGGGAAAATTTACGAAATTGGTTTGGAATTGGGAGACTCTGGGAAACTGTGGGTTTTGGCGTTAGGGGTTTGGCAGATCGTTTCCTAGGAATACTCCAGATCTGACGTGGACTTGGTCGCGGTAATGTGGAAGCTGCTTCAAGGATAATCGAGAAAGTACAGTCTTGAATGTCAAGCCGTATTGAAATGGAACAGCCTGATGGTCTGATACTACAGCTTCCACGTGAGTTGAAGCACTTCCTCTTTCTTTTTCATAGATAGGTACTGCAAGAATGCAACTCATTAATTTCTAAGGTGTTGTGACAGTTATCCCGAAAAACACGATTCGATGGGACCATTTCGAGCCTGAATATTGATTGACTTCAACTTGAGGAGTGCTGCTTTGAACGTACATGACGAGTAAATCATGAGAGCTATTAGAAAGGAAGGTTATCTTGCACTTGCGGTCACATCCAGAGAGAGTCAGCTGGGAGTGTAAGAGAACCTGAAATGGTCTTCCATTCGAAACTCGAAGTTTTGCATCAACTTGGACGCCTGGGAAAAGCTGGGCGGTGACAAGCCTTTTCATCACTGACAGCTCAAGAGAGGCACTAGTGAAGCAAGTCAATTATCGCTGGATTTCTAATGAGTGCTGAGTGTTGATGGCTACTGAAATTACAAAGCATGCTTGCTTTTGAAACGCGGGGTAGGACATACCGCCGTATGTGCTCGTCCTGCCCGTATGTTCCGACCTAGGTAAGAAAGAAAGTCTAATGTCGCCATCTGCTATAGGGATCATGACCCTTCACTGCACACCCTGTGGAGACATCAAATCCACGATCTGCCTTGTATCTAATGTAGCCCTCGCTATGATCATTATCTCCGTCGTGCAGTAGAAACAAACCGTCCACAAAAACCAGATAGAATCCTGCGTCAAAAACGCAATGATCTGCTGAGGTGCGAGTCCGTATATATTTCCGGGCCAACGAGCCCGTGTAGGCTTGGCCCATATGCGCCACTTGTGACCAATCCATGCTTCCACCTTCTCCAGCTTCCCAAATCCACACCTCGTAACCAGCTCGGCTAGACTGAGGGCAGACAGAATTATCCCAAGACTTATCGGCGGGAGGAAGTAACAGTGTGGCATGCGCCTGAAGCCTCAAAGCAATCCGCCGAATCATTCCGTGGACTATCCGATGCCGTGTTAGTATGTCGGTACGCCAGAGCGGAATCTCTAGCCGGACATGATCGAGCGCTTTGAAGTGTGCGAGGAAGAAAGGGAACTCGGTCATGAAGGCTCTTGCAGCTCGGCAATTCCCTCGTTCTACTGCGACAATACGGCCCATCTCAATCCTCAATCGTCGCAAGTTCGTTGCTAGTGACATTTGCCGCAGAACTTTCGGTACAGTCAAGTAGGGCATTGAATCAGAAACCCTGGACCGAACATGGTCATGGAAATTCGAGGGCTCGCTGTTCAATAGTTAATCAGCAGAAGCTGCATGGTCATCATCAAAACCTACCCACGTATCGTCATAGATTTGAATGCTCGGAGCTCAGCAACGTTGAGAAGAGAGATCTGATTGACATTGAGATCGAAGTTTGTGTAGAGGTCCTCATTGGCGGTGTTGAATCGCTTCAGGGCGTCACAATAGGAATTTGGGAGTTCTCGGAGGGCGATCAAAAGTGATGGGACGACAGTGTTATGATCGCATCTGCAAGCTACACCGAAGTAGTCATTTTTGTTACGATGTTCTGCGGAAAGGTAATCAAAAATGATGTCTCGTAACTCAGAAGGCAAGTCTTCCCAAGAAGTGCGTTTGATGAGAGCCTGGCTGTCCATGATGTCGTAGGCTCCGTCGACGGTGCGTTCGTGTACTGAAATAGCTATGTATGACTTGACGTAGACTCTATTGGGTGTATGCGGATGTGTTGGAACGAACGTGGAATGTTTGTGATAGTTTCTGTTGAACGAATGTAGATGTATTGTGATGATTGTGGAAGCTTGGCTTCGAGTAGGAGCTTTGACCTGAAAAGATTCTGCGCATCAGGGAAGCTTGAAATGGTAAGCAGTCGTAAAAGGAGGTCGCGACCAAGGTCTGGTGCTGTTTCCTTCGAACGAACGATGACGAGCACTCGCAGCGTCCAACGTAGACTTGAAAATCGCCAAAAGACGAATTGAGAGATATTTGCCATGATTCAGTTCTGTCCGGAAGAATTGCTTCTGGCTATGGGAGATGGCCAGATCTGCTCAACACATCCTAACACAATCTCAACGAAAGCTGTCTCCCAAGAGCCTGTGCGAATTATTTCAGCATAGGAAGGAACGACACAATTCGCTTCTATACGTGGCAGCCGGGGAAGCGTTCCCACCAGGAAAAGTGATGGCAGCATCGTTCTCGCCGGCAAATCTTCTGAATAGCCATTCAAGCTCAGATTCTCAACCGGATCGCGGAACCTTTTTCAAGGCTTCAAGGTATCGTGGCTCACTCGAGCTTCGCAGCCATGCGCCTCGGATCCGAGAGGAAGGAACAATAAAAGCTATCGGCCACTCGACATGATAGCCCAGAATCAACATGGAAGCTTGAATCCCGCAATGAGAAACTGGTGTTGGTTTCTGGCCAGCAGCTTTGAATTTTTCTGACTTGAGCTTTTCAGACACAGATTTTGGCCTCGCTGGAAGAGATCAAGGCATTTCCTGGTGATACGAAATTGATAAATGAATGGTTTCCCTTTTCGAGAATATTTTGGTGCGACGGCAAACGCAGCAGAATTGTATTCAATTCGAATCCAGCCGGAACTAATCGCCTCAGCCTTCGGGGCGAACTGCACTGGCAATGACCTTGCCGCATGGGAGCGTCAGGCTTACTTCATTCATCGTTGTTATCGTCTTGCAGTCCCTCAAGTGTTTCAATCCGGTTGCTGTTGATGATGAAGAACCGAAAAGGCAGCTCGCGCCTCGAATTCACAGATCTATTTTAGGATCCCGATCACGTGATACCGAAGTAAAAAAATCCTTTTCCAGCCCGATGTGGAAACTTTCTACCAGTAAGGTACTGGGATAGCCAACTTATTTCAATCCTGTCTTGTCCACCTGGCTCATGAACTTTCCAAACAAACGCACATTGAGCCTCAAAATGCACCTCCTGCAGCCGTCGGCCGTCTCCGACAACCCCGGCCCGCCAAACACCAGATCAGCCCACCTCTCACAAAGCCGCCTCAAAACCGCACCACTCTCCCTGAACATTACCGCGCGCCACACCCAATTCCCCTTTATCACCTGTTCCCATCGCTTCTCCTTTCACTTACTCCCCTCAAATCCATCTCCAAATTCTCCCAATTGGCCCGCTTTCCGATTCTCGCCTAGAAGTCAGGAGAGGATGGACTTGCACGTGACAGAAACATACGATGCCGTATCAACATCTGCTCATTGTACCCAATTCGGGAACAAATCCTCAGAGAGATCAGGCGCAGTGCGTCATTCCCTTCATCTGCATTTCTCTACGCCAGGTAGGTACCGACCGCCCGTCACTATTCGATTCCATATAAACCCTTTGTCTCCTGTCATGCAAGTTCCCTCTGCATCCACGCAGCAACATTCAACTCAACCACAGATTTCCAATCCCCTCTCCCCATTCAGCTTCCAAGAAAATCTCTCCTCAACCTTACACAACCTCCTCTCTTCTCGCACATAGAAAATGGCATTCTCA
>Ga0302140_10010070_pt1 | contig 11705 bp, 10 predicted proteins | sample I_Bog_E1_1_FD_202095 | JGI IMG/M metagenome (GOLD analysis project Ga0302140, IMG submission 202095) | Peat permafrost microbial communities from Stordalen Mire near Abisko, Sweden - I_Bog_E1_1 | ecosystem: Environmental > Terrestrial > Soil > Wetlands > Peat | place: Sweden: Abisko, Stordalen...
CCGAACCCAGCGCGCCACCTTGAGCGAGAACGCCGAGCTTTTCGGCCTGCATCCTCGTGATCGTCCTGAGCGGGCCTTCGCCCGTCTCGTTATTCCAGATTCGCGCATAGGCCTTGGCCGATTTGGCCGGGCGGGTGTTGAGAATGACGCCATGCAGCAGCGGCAGCCACAGGAACCGCGGGATTTCGACAACGCGCGGGTCGGACAGAAACTGCGCGAGGAATCGCCGCACCGATGGGACGTCGGCCGCGTCGGGCGTGCCGAGATTGACGAGCAGCAGACCAATGGGCGCGGCGCTCATGCCCCACTTTCGCGCTCGAACGCGGCGCGCTCCTCCGGCGCCATGTGAAAGCCATGCTCGGCCGCGGGAAACCGCCCCGCGCGCACATCCTCCGCATAGGCGGCGACCGCGGCGCGCAGCGTCTCCCCAACGGCGCCGTAACGCCGATTGTGCTTGAACTCGCGCTCCGTGACCCCCGCGAGATCGTGGACGACCAGCACCTGCCCGTCAGCGCCGGCGCCGGCGCCGATGCCAATCGTCGGCGCGCGTGAAGCTTGCGCGATGCGTTCGGCGAGTTCGACGGGAATCAGTTCCAGCACGATGAAATCCTGGCCGGCGGCGTCGAGCGCCATCGCGTCATGGAGCAGTTCGCGCGCCGCTTGCGCGGTCTTTCCGCGGCGACCCTTTTGGAGTTGGTGCTGAGATTCGAGCCCGAGATGACAACAGACGTCGAAGCCCGCGTCCTTTAGCGCCGCGACAAGCTCGGGCCGCGCCCCTTCGAATTTGACGCAATCGGCGCCGGCGTCGCGCAACACCCTCGCGCTCGCCAGCGCTTGCGGCCTGTTCTCATAGGTCGCGAAGGGAAGATCGCCGATCAGATAGATATCTGGCGCGCCGCGCCGCGCGGCGGCGATATGGTGGGCCATATCGGCCAGCGTCACCTCGCGCTCATGGGCATAGCCGAGCACGTTAACGCCCACGCTGTCGCCGACCATGATGATGTCGACGCCAGCCCGCGCCTCGATCCGCGCCGTCGGGGCGTCATAGGCGGTGACGACGACGATTTTCTCTCCCCGCCGTTTCATTTCCAGAAAGCGCGAAGCCCGGGTCGTCACGCCAGAAAAAACGGTCATCGCTGCTCCGCTTCGAGTTCGCCGGGGTGAGGGGTTATGCGTGGAGTGGTTTTCAGCGCGCGGCGTCGCCAGCGCAAGTCTTCACCGGGATCGGCGAGCGGATTTCTTCCCAGCCGCCGCATTTGTCGCAACCCGATAGCTGCGCGCCGACCGTCAGCAGCAAAGCCAGAACAGCGAATTTCCGCCTCATTGCGAGCCTCTCGTGAGCGCTGAAGTCGGCCGGCAACATAGAGGCGGAACCGCCGCGCGGCAAGTTAAGTCGGAACGCGCCGCGCAGGCGATCGGGGTGGTGAAATAGGCGACAAGACCCCGAACCGGTTCGAGACCCGCACGAAGGTCAAGAGCTTTCCGCGAAACTTGTTCCAGCGCCGAACAACGACCCAGGGTGACGCGGCGGCGCCAATCGGCCCGGCCTCGGCTAAACAGGCGGGCCATTATTCGTCTTACTTTTTTGGACGGCGACTGTCGCCAGGCAAACACCGCCGCCGGACGCCGAAAACTCGCCGCTGTCCATTCACCATCCAAAAAAAGGCACGGGCAACGGCGCCGGCACAACGGGATAAGCATAGGGATACCCATACCCATAGCCATAGCCGTAAGCCGGGCGGCCGTAATAGTATCGAGGCCCGTAAGCGTATCCGCGGCGATAATACCGGCCGCCATAACGGCGATAGTAGATTTGCTCCGTGGCCGATGGCGCCTTGATAACCGGCGAACTCGCGATGCCGATTGGCCCCGCCGACGCGTCGCCCGCGAAAGTCGCCGCCGCCGCAACGGCGCACAGGGCGGCCGTGACACCCGTTCTGAATGTAGCGCGCATGTCCAACTCCTTGTTTATCTTTGAAACTCGACGAACGTCACTTGCCTCGCCGCACGCGGCATATGAGCGCGAGGCCCGAAACTCCCAGTGGCCGACGCTTAGCGTCGCCGTTATCCGCTCGGCGCGCGCTGGCGTCACCACCAATAGCGGCGATGCCAATGATGCCAGCGACGATAATGATGCCAGCGATGGTAGTAGTGATAATGATGGTAGTAGTGATAGCGATGATAGTAATGATAGCGGGGGTGGTAGTAGTAACGATGCCATCTATGATAATAATGGGGGCGATAGTAATAGCGCCACCAAGCCTTTTCAATATGGTTGGATGTCTCGGTCTTCACGATATCGGGATCAAGCCTCGGCATAGCAGTTGCTCGAGACACGGGTAGCGCTAACATGGCGGCCATCAAGGCCACCGCAAAGTGGGCTGCTTTGATTTTCATCGTGTCCTCACCTTCTCAAATCGGCGCCGGTCATAAAAAATGGGTCAGCCGCGACCGCACCCTTATCGACGCGGATCCAAAACTAAAGCTAGCGCTTTGCAAGAAGAAGACAATAGCGGGGGCAGATCGCGCCAGGGGCCGCCAGCGCGCGCGATGCACGAGATCGTCTCCAGGGACAATCGCCCATCGCTCCCCGGGCGACCGGGATCGGCGCGGTCGCCAAGGCTGGCGACGCGGGCCGTCAACGGCGCCGCCGCGCCGACACACCCCCGCGGAGGGGCCTGATCGGCGCGGCCGGCGGGTGTGCGCTCAGGCCGGGCGCGCGCAGGTATGAATGATCGTCCCGACGTGCTCGCCACGCAGCGCGGCGGTGATCCGACCCGGCGCGAGCCCGTTCACGACCTGCACGTGCTCGAGATGGCGCGCGGTCGCCATGACTTCGAGCAGCGCGCGGTCGAACGGCAGCGAGCCTTCGTGCTTCGCGAGATCGGCGGCGCTCGTCTCGCGGAGCAACTTCGCCTGCTCCCCACCGGGGCCGTTGGGGTCGGCGTCATACACCCCATCCACGTCCTCCACGATCGTGAGGCCGGCCGCTCCGAGCGCGTCGGCGAGCAAAAACGCGCCCGTGTCAGCCCGGTGAGTCGGGATGCGCGAAGTCGGAAACTCGTGGTGATGATACGGCGGAAAGGCGCTGCCCACGACCGCGCGGGCCGAGGTGAGGTGGATCGCGAGCTGGTTGGCGACGGTCGGATGCTCGACGTAGGAGACGCCCTCCGGCGCGAGCAGCGACGCGAGGATGTGGCCATTCTGGCCGGCCTCGCTCGCGGCGAGCGGGGCGAGCGACCCAACGGGCAGGCCGAGGTCGAGGCCGACGCCATAGAGGTGGCGGGCGCGGATGCCGGCGCCCGTCAGTATCAGCAAACGATGCTCGGGCAGGAGCTTGCGGAGCTCGTCCACGACTGGAAGGATCGCTTCCGCGCCGCGATCCATGATGGAGCGGCCGCCGATTTTCACGACCTGAAGCCAGGGGAGGATCCGGACCGGGCGACGGCCGGCGACGGGACGGGTGAGTTCGCCGTCGAGGAGGGTCTGGCGCGCGAGCGGCGAAGCGACGTGTTTGATGTTGTTGGTGTGGTCGATCATGACAGTCGTTTCCTAGCTCGCGGTGATGATGGTGCCGACGTGCTCGCCGGCGAGCGCGCGGGTCAAATTGCCGGGGACGAGGCCGTTCACGACCTGCACCTGGCGGATGTGGCGCGCCGCCTTGAGCAGGTCGAGCATCGGGAACTCGAGGATCGAGTCGTGCAGCCCCCGCGCCTTCATCTCGTCGACCGAGATCTTCGGGATGAATGTGGCGCTCTTCGAGGTTTTCGGGTTCGCGGTGTAGAGTCCGTCTTCGTCCTTCACGAAGATCATCGCCTTGCAGCCGAACTGCTCGGCGAGGAGGAAGCACCCAGCGTCGGTGCGGTAGGGCGGGATGACGCCATCGGGGGCGGGACGCATCCAGAGGCCGTAGGGCGGCATGCCGCTGAACACGACGGCGTTCACCTCGGCGAGATAGAGCGGCACCGCCGAGAGCCCGGCGCCATCGACCGCGGAGATGCCGTATTTCGCGAGAAGCTGCCCCAGCATCACGGCGTTCTGATTGGCGACCGAGGCGCCAAGCTGCGAGAGCACGCCCGCCGGCAGGTTAAGTCCCGCCGCGATCGAATAGAGGTGCCGGGCCCTTGTGCCCGCGCCGGTCCCAATAAGCAGCTTGTGGGCCTTGCGGACTGCGACGATCTCGTCCACGAGCGGGTACAGGGCCGCGCGACCGCGGTCGATGATGCTTTGGCCGCCGATCTTGATCACCGTCGCGTCCGGCAGGATCCGGAAGTCCTCCGCCGCCTCCGCCGCCTCCAGAAGCCGCGCGTCGGTCAGCGATCGCTGCATGAGGAGCGTCTCGAGCTCCGTCGTATTGGCCATGGGAACACCTTTCGTCTTTCCTGGGAATTATTCATGCTCTCAAGCAACGAAGTACATCTTATGGAACCACCTCACAATTCACGAAATTTATGCGTTCTTTCCTTCAAAAGGAAAAAATGACAGAAAATGCAAAATTCAGCGCTTCTCGTCAGTTGCCGGAATCGAGATCGTCAAAAATCCGACGGCGCCGCGAGAGACGCGGCACGAGCGCGCCCCGGCGACGGGGTCGCGCCGTTAATCTTCATATTCCTCCGGCGAGCGGTCGTTCGACGTGAAGCTAAATTCGTTGCTTGACCGAAAGCGCGCTCCGCATGAGCCCAGGCGCCATGCGTCGACGACTTTGGTCCAGAGTTCGACAAACGTAATCACTTCGCTGAAGCTGCCTCTGCCACGAAGCTGTCAAAAAAGTATGTCAAAGTCCTAAGCGATACGAAGAAAAGCGTAACTGATACGAGGAAACAATGATTGGTTTTCTTATCCCTATCTGCATGCTGGCTATGATCGTCATCTGCGCTGTAACGTTGACACGCCTCTGATCACCTAGCTTTGCGAGTGATCGACCGGTGTATGTCTCGGCGCCAATGGATAAACATTCTCCGGATGGCGCCTGGAAAGCCGCAGGTGTGCCTGCCAACGAACTAAAGACCGCCAACGCCTCTATCCGCTGGTGGTCTTTTTCTTTTGAGAACGCTTCTTCAAAACAGGAAATGTCAGTAAGGCTTCAATTTTAGAAAAAACAATGGCGCTTGGGCCCTAAGAGGTCTTCGAGACCCTTCCCGCCCGATTTGCATGATCCACCATCACTGTCCGCACCGGAAATTCCCGGCCATTCAGCCTATGATTTCTTCGGGGGCGGCCTCACCCTGGAGTCCGCGCGTGGCCAGTTCGCCGGGTTGATGGCGTGACGCATTTTCTCCGCGCAGGCGGAACAAAGGTCCGCCGAGTTCTCGAATATCGCGGCGCCATTCTCCTGCATGACGACTTGATGCGCGACCCAACCGTCCAACGTCACGTCGGTTTCGCCCCCTGGCGGGAGCTTGACATATCTGGTCAAGTCACAGCCTTCGCAGGTGAATTCCAATCGCTGCATCGTTGCGCCTCCGTTAGCTCGAAGCACGCGCCTACCCGCATCGCGTTCGAACGCATTAGTAGTCTGAAGGATTGAAAAGTGGAAAGACGCAAATGGTGTGACGGGGACCGATTTGAATGCGCGGCGGCCCGCTCTCTAACCATCGGCCGGTGGGATTAGACATGGCGCCGGCGGGCCTTTATCGAGCCATCGATGTGGCTTTTCCAACCGCGCGCAGGCCCACGCCGCCCGAGGATGGAGCTACCCCAATCCACAAACAATCCCGATCAAGAAATCCGTGGCGAGCTTAGCGTAGCCAAGGCAGCCAACTATCTTCCCCCTCGGGATGAGGTGGCTTGTTCGCCGGTCGCTCGACGGGTTGGGGAGCCGGCTCTGGCTCCGAATTTGGCTTTGGCTTTGGCTTTAACTTGGCCACGGGCTTGTGAGCCGGCTTTGGCGTTGGTTTCAGCTTGGCCACGGGCTTGTGAGCCGGCTTTGGCTTTGGTTTTAACTTCGCCACGGGTTTATTGCCGGGCGGCCGCGCTTGCTTGTCGGTTTTCCTGCTTGCTGGTGGCGCTGGCGAGACAGAGCCGACGGTTTCCTCCGCGTTTATCGCGGGCGTGGAATGGCCGCTCTGGGGCTCCGCCACCGCACTGCTCGGTTCGGCGACATCTTGGACTCGGCGGTCTGGCGGCGTCGCGCCGCTTGCGGGCAAGCCGCCAGAACCCGCGTCGGTTTCGGGCTGAACTGATGTGTCCGAGCCGCCTTCCTTGGAAGGCGCCTCTCCTTCCGTAGGCGCCATCGCCCGAGGAACTTTCGCGGGCATGATTTTGAGTTTTTCAACCACGGAAACGGCGGAGCTAGAGATCGCATGGACTCCAGCGTCCACCGTCGCGCGGAATTGTTTAGCGTCAACCGCCGGGCCCACGTAAACGCCGAACGCAAAGCCCATGGCGCCGGCAAATACAAGGGTCGCGAAGAACAATAAAAATCCGCGAATCATTATGAGTTCTCCCCCCCGACGCGCTGTCCTATCTCTAACAACTTGGCGACCAGCCCCGTTGAAGGAAAACTCACGACCTGCATTTTTAGATTGGCTCAGGCGGCGCCTGGGTCAAGGGGTTAACCGCCATTCCCGTCCCCGGCGAGACCCGATCAGGAAGTCATGGCCCAGTGATGGGGGACGAGCCGGTGGCCGCCAAGGCGGCTCTTGCCGCGTCGGAACCTGAAATCCGTGAACCATGGCTCGGCTCCGGGTTCAATCAACGTTTCTCCCGCGCTTTTCCAAAAAAGAGACCACGCGCCATCCTGGTAAACAATGAATTTCGTCGTTCGCGCCGATTATCTTCAATGGATTCGGGCATGGGCGGAAGAGGCCGAGAACATGAGACTGCCTCGCTACTCTTGAAAGGCCCCTAAAAGAAAAGAAGCCGCCGGACCCCAGCGGGCCGGCGGCTTCCTCATACCCTAAAATGTCGCCGCGACCAAGATCGGCAGCGGCCCCAAACGGGCGTTGCAAGTGAACGAAAACGCTTCGTCTTAGTCAATGCTCAAACATCACCAATAGCTAGAGCCAATGTGAAGAAAGCTGCGTAGTGTGTCCTTTAGATCACTACGCAGAACTACGTATAAACGTTTCGCTCCAGCTTCTTCTTCCACCTTAAATCATTGACGCTCGCCCATCTAACTCGCTTGCAAACTAAATGTTCGCTTGAAACGTAAGCGGTTAAATAATTACGTCTGGAACGATCATTCCAAGGGGCGAGCGCGGCGTCAGTTGGAAACTTTGTCAATTGCCGATCCCAAACCTGCCTGTTCCTGATCGTTTCATTTCGCGGACCGCGGCCCTGGGCGGCACGAGAAAACCGCCGGCGACGGCTTCGTCGAGGTCGAAGGAATCTGTCGGGACGCCGCGCTCCAATTCGAACAGCGAATAAGTGTCGCGGTCGATTTCGTCGCGCGGCGTCGCCGTCAGCCCTAGCAGCAGGCTGTCGAAATAATCGAAGATCGCGCGATATTTGCGATAGACGGAGCGATGCGCCTCGTCGATGACGACGAGATCGAAGTGCCCCGTCCCGAAACGACGCACGCCGTTTTGAACGTCGTCGATCAGCCCCATCATGGTCGGATAGGTCGAGACATAGATGCGCCCTTCGGTCTGCTTGTCGGTGACGAGATTCACCGGCGCGGCCTGGGGCATATGTTTCTTGAATGCGCCAACGGCCTGATTCACCAGCGCGACGCGATCGGCGAGAAACAGCGCGCGCTTCACCCAATTGGCGCGCATCAATTGGTCGATCAGCGCGATCGCGGTGCGGGTCTTGCCCGCGCCCATGGACATGACGAGCAACGTCTTACGTTGATGATCTTTCTCGAACGCCTCGCCAATGCGGCGGATGGCGCGCGCCTGATAAAAATAGCCGGCGATCTTCGCATCCGACTCCACGTCGGCGAGCGCCCGCCTTGTGTCGCGGCGCTGATGCAGCAGCATCAACTCGTCTTTTTTCAAAAAGCCCTGCCCGGCGCGCGGCGGGTAGCCGGCGTCGTCCCGAAGCCAATGCTCGTAGCCATTGGTTTAGAAAATCACCGGGCGACGGCCATAGGCCGCCTCCAGGCAATCGGCATGTCGAGCATGAGGCCACGCCTCCTGCCCAGAGTTTTGAACCTGTGTCGCCACGAATGGCTCGGCGAGAGCCGCTCGTCGGTCAGGCCGAGAGCGCGAACCCATCGCCCTACCAATCGGGCGGCTAGAACCCTCGCAATATCATAAAGCTGCGAGTTTTGTTGATCTTTTTGGACGCCTGGCGGAGAGGGAGGGATTTGAACCCCCGATACGGTTGCCCGTATGCCGCATTTCGAGTGCGGTGCATTCAACCACTCTGCCACCTCTCCGGCGCGCGGCCTCCACCTTAAGTCCCTCAGGCATGAGCCTGGTCCGGCGGATGCAGCGTCGACGCCAGATAACACGCGCCGAGGGCGGCGATCAAGCAGGGCGCCGAGATTATTGGCGCGAAACATTCACGATTTGGCTCGGGGGAATCCGAGCCCGAGCGACGATCGCCACCGTGGGGCGCGTTTGTAGCTCCCTGGAGCCGGAATACGCCGAATGAGCGTCAAACGGATGGATTCGCGGCTGCGCGAACTGCCTTGCATTGGATTGGGTTTCAGCCAATGATCGGGCCATGTCGCTAGATGTCGTGGATCTACGGGCCTTTTACGATTCGCCGCTCGGGGAGGTCGCGCGGCGGTTGGTGTCGCGCGTGCTGCGCGCGCGCTGGGAGAGCCAGACGACGGGGCTGCGCGTTCTCGGCATTGGCTACGCCACGCCCTATCTCGATGATTTCAAGGCGCAGGCGGAACGCGCGCTGGCGTTCATGCCGGCCGCCCAAGGCGTGATTCACTGGCCGCTCAATGGCCGATCCTCCTCCGCGCTGGTCGACGCCACGATGATGCCGCTGCCCGACGCCGCCATGGACAGGATTCTGATTATCCACGCGCTCGAGACGGGCGAGCATCCGCGCGACCTTTTGGAGGAGGTCTGGCGCATTTTGGCGCCAGGCGGGCGAGTCATCATCATCGCGCCGAGCCGCACGGGCCTATGGGCCCGGCTGGACACCACGCCCTTTGGCCATGGCCATCCCTATTCGAGGGGCCAATTGCACGATTTGTTGCAGGAATCTTTGTTCTTGCCGATATTCTGGGGCGAAGCTCTTTATGTGCCGCCCTTCGCGCGCCCGTCGCTGTTGCGCTCGGCGCCCGCCTTCGAACGCATCGCCGGGCGCTTCTCTCTACCAGGCGGCGGCGTTCATGTCGTCGAGGCGACCAAGCAGCTCTTCCGCCCGATCAGCCTGCGACGAGCCGTCCGCCGAGTCTCGCCGGAGCTTGAACCCGCCATGGAGCCTGTCGGGGCTTAGGCGGCATTCGGCGCAAGCGACGCCCGACACTTTGCCCAAAAGCCGAAGCCTCGCGGCGGCCTGTTACGCCATCCAGGAACGCGGCGGCGAGCGCGCGTCCGCCGATCGGGTGATCTTGAACCGGGCGAGATAGTGGAGGCTGAACACCGCGAACAGAAACGTGACCCAATTCGGATGCGCGCGATTGAAAAAAAAGCTCTCGAACGCGCTGAGATATAGGGTGAACATCCAGGCCTGCTGGAACATCAAGGTGAGCTCTGGCTCCTCTCCGCGGGCGAGGGCGCGCCTTATGTCGAGCGCCGGCTGAACCACGAAAGCCGCGAGAAAAAGCAAGAGTCCGGGGAAGCCCATCGAGAGAACCGCGTCGAGATAGGCGTTATGGGCATGCGACGCCGTGCTGGCCCATTCCGTGTTCTGCTCGGCGCCGTAAAGCATCGCCGCCGTATTCCAGAAGGCCAGAAAGCCGTGGCCGAATATCGGAGTTTCGGTCGTCCTTGGCAGCGCATATGCCCAGACGTCGGCGCGTCCGGTGAATGAGGAATCCAAGGGCAGAGTGGAGGTTATCGATGTGAGCGAGGGCCAAAGCACGGAGCCTATTCCAAGGAGATTGAGGCCGACGAGCGGCGCGCCGACAAGGAGCGCCCAAAGCGCGAAATTGAATATGCGCGCCGCGACATAAGAGATCACGATCGTCGCCAGAAATATGGCCGTCGAGCTTTTGCCTCCCGAGGCGATGATGAAGACGACCGACAAGACGAAAATGATCCAGCCCTCGGCGGCCCGTTCTTTTCGAACGAACAGGCCGATAAAGGCCAGGAAGGAAAAGACGGCGCTGGCCATGTTCTTGTGTCCGAACAAGCCGCGCCAGTCGCCCGCGAGTTGAGGCTCGCCGAGGTCGGTCGCCTGATGGATCGAATATTCCGGCATGAAAAACACGCCGAAATAGGACAGTCCGATGATCAGCAGGGCGAACCAACTGAGCAGGCGGGTCAATTCGTCCCGATCGCGCGGCAGAAGGAACAGGGTCGCGCCGCACAGGACGACGAAGACGAGCATGACCGCGCGTTTGCTCGATGTCAGCGGATCCTGCGAAATGACGCAGGTGACTCCGACCCAACCGAACATTCCAAGGTAGCTCGGAATAAAAAGGCTTTTCAACGCCGGCCAATCCGAGCGCCAGGCGATGATCGTCGCGATCACGGCGAAGACGAAAAACAAGAAATAGGTGACGGTTTCGTTGCCGTCGCCGAGTTCGAGAAGCCGCGCGTCGCCGAGGTCGGGAAACGGTGAGAGAGAAATGCAGGTGAGCGCGAGTATCGCGAAAAAAAACAGTCCTCGCGCGCTAATCGGCGCGCCGAGCGAAAATGTGCCGATGACCCCCATGGCGTTGGCGGCCGGCCCGGAGTTTTGGTGTTCGACGCCGGGCATGTTTCGGAACCACCGGAGACCGCTAAGACGGACGCTTTCGTCGAGCGGGTCGCCAACTAGCGAACGCCGACCGGCGACCCTTCCTTTGAGCATGACAGGGTAAATATGCCGCTAATCGTTTTGGTGAAAATCGCCGCGCGGATCGTCGGCGCGGCCGTTTTCGCCAAGCTTCGTCATTGCCAAGCTGGCGCGGGCGTTAGGGTTAAGCGTCGATCCGACTGCTTTGAATCCGCTCGCTCTGATAGCATCCGCGCGCGGTCGCATCGCGGGCCAGCATTCGAGGCGCTTGATGAACAGCCGATCCACCGCGAACAAGGCGGAAGTTGTCAGCATACAATATTTGCGAGGCGTCGCCGCGATGTTGGTGGCGCTCTTTCACACTTCGGTCAATATGCCGACTTTCGCTTGGCCGTCGAGCCTCGCTCGCGATTTCGGCGACTGCGGCATAGACGTTTTTTTCGTGATCAGCGGCTTCGTGATGTTCTTCGTCACGAAGGACAACAGCATGTCGCCGCGAACATTCTTGCTCCGCCGTATCATCAGGATCGTGCCGCTGTACTGGCTGGCGACGATATTGTATCTGATCTTATTTTTGGCTTCCGGATATGGAAGGGCGAACGAAGTCGTATTTTCTCATATCATTCAATCCATGCTGTTCATCCCGCACGTAAATCCGGGAACGGGCACGAACGTGCCGCTGCTGAGGCCTGGATATACGTTGAATTACGAGATGTATTTTTATTTCCTGTTCGCGGCGCTGCTGTTTGTTTCGTCCACCGAAAAGCGTCTCGCCTTGCTCGTCGCGTATGGAATCGCCGTGAGTCTTTTGTTCGTGGTCACGGACCCGCAAGCGCCGGTGCCGCGCATCTATGAGAATCCGATCATTCTCGAATTCGTCGCCGGCTCGGTGCTCGGCTACCTCTATGTGAACG
>Ga0302140_10010079_pt1 | contig 11700 bp, 8 predicted proteins | sample I_Bog_E1_1_FD_202095 | JGI IMG/M metagenome (GOLD analysis project Ga0302140, IMG submission 202095) | Peat permafrost microbial communities from Stordalen Mire near Abisko, Sweden - I_Bog_E1_1 | ecosystem: Environmental > Terrestrial > Soil > Wetlands > Peat | place: Sweden: Abisko, Stordalen...
TTCATTTGCATAACAAGTTCACCTTTCCTGTGTTCATAGTTGCGGTTGGGCAGAGCTCCATCAGGAGTCAATGCACGCGATGGGAACGTCGTCCCGGAAATGGATTTTCTGATTGAGCTATTGAACGATTGAGCGACGGAATGATCTAGCAATGGTCTGAGTCAGCTCTCAAGCCACCAACGCAGAGTTAGTGAGGCCAAGGGACTAGCCGTTTCATTCAGGCAGAGAAATTCGCGGGACGTAGGCCGCAAAGGCATCCACGGCGAATGTTCAATCGGAGAGGAAGGACAGTTTATATCTATATAAAATCAACCCGCGAACGCAGCGAATTGTAAGCAATGTTTCCGGGAATATTGGAAGTCACACGATAGCAGATTCAGTCTCAGCAGGGCGTCCGTACCGCCGCCGTATCCATTCATAAAGCGGCAGTCCCAGCAGGATCAACGCAGAACCAATCAGCGATCCCTGCAAGTTGCCAACAAAGCTGGACACGAGCACTGCCGCCGCGCAAAGCACGAAGATTGCAGGCAGCACAGGATAACCCCACACGCGATACGGCCGCGTCATATTCGGGTGCTTTCGCCGATAGATGAACACCGTAGTAGCTGTGAGCATGTAAAACAGCCACTCTGCAAATACAGCCAACTCAAACAGCTTTTGGAATTGTCCCAGCACCAGCAGCAGAACACTCGAAAATATCGCCTGCACCACCAGCGAAAACGCAGGGCTCTGAAACCTCGGACTGATGCGCGCAAATTGCGGGAAGAATAGTCTGTCTCTCGCAGCGGCAAAAGGAATTCGCGCCCCGGACATGATCGTGCCATTCAACGTCACAAAGATACTAAGCGCCATCCCTGCAGCCACCAGCGCCGCGCCTGCAGGCCCCGCAACGACACTCAGCGCAGCGACAGCAGGCCGTGGGGAAGCAGCAATTTGCGCCGCCGGCAATATGTATTGAATAGCCGCGTTTGTAGCCATGAACAATGCACCAACAATGAACAAGCCACCAATGAGCGCAATCGGCAGATTCCGTCCAGGCTGCTTCACTTCACCCGCAACCATGGTGAGATCGTTCCAGCCATCGTATGCCCACAACGTCGCAATCAACGCAATCATGAAGCCGCTTAAGCCGCCGGTTGCATGAGGCAACGAAGTAGCAAAATTTCCCCAAGAGCCCAACGATGAACTGAAGCAGAAGCCCACCACCACCAGGATCAGCAATCCTTTGAGGATCGTAAACACTACCTGGAAGTCGCCCGCCTTCTTGATGCCGAGATAGTTCAACCCGGTGATCAGCCACGTCACAGCAATAGCAAAAATCTGCGACCACATAACCGGCAGCGGACCTCCTACTGCCACCGTATCCAGCCAGTGAAACACTGCAAAAATTCCCAGCGTTCGCGCTAGGCCACTCGTGACAGAAGCAATCGACGCAGGCTTGGCTACCGCAAACCAAGTCCACATATACAGAAAGCCCGTGCGGTCGCCGTAAGCTCCGCGCAGATACACATATTCGCCGCCTGCGTACGGCATCATCGTGCCCAGTTCGGCATAGGTCATCGCGCCAAACAGCGAAAGCAGCCCGCCTACAATCCACGCCGTGTACACCATGCCGGACGAGCCAACCGCGATCATCATTTCGGTCGGTACCAGGAAGATGCCGCTGCCGATAATCGTCCCCACCACAATCGCCGTAGCGTGGCTAGCGCCAAGTACCCGAGGCAGATCAGGAAGACTACTCGACTGTGGCGCGCCGCCAGTTTGAGGTAGAGAGCTACTCATGGATGAACCGAGATTAGCACGAGAAGGGAACCCTCATGGGTGACAACTTACATCTTGTCGAGATGCCTGAATCCGTCCGTCTCTGCCAACATCACCGCGAATAGTAGAAAGTTATAGGTCGCATGAACAAGCGTGCTGGCCGCCAATGATTTCGTGGCCAGCCGCACTGTACAAAGCACCAGACTCACGCAGTAGAGCAGCGAAAGCGGTCCCCACGATCTCGCCACCTGCGCCGAGTGCATGAGCGCAAATGGAGCACTCACCACCAATGCAGCAAAGACCATCGCTGACAGACTCCAGTTCGGATTGCCTTCTCCGTCTACACCTCGCGAAAGCCTCCCGGCGAACCGTTCGTAGCACCAGTCCCAGGCAGTAGCCACAGCCGGTAGCAGAAAGCCCCGGAAGATCATTTCTTCAAAGAATGGAGCGATCACCACTCCAAAGACAAACAGCATCCACGCATCCGAGCGAGTCCCAAACATCTTGTCGATCGGTGCTTCTTTCGGGAAGGGAAGCACCATGTTACCTAACATCGCCACTACGTTGCACAGGACAGCTACCAGGATCAAGCGTCCGAGCTGACGAACCGCAGTTGCCCCATTCCAATGAATACCATGGAAGAAGCTGCCACTCCACGCAATCCTGAAAAACGGAATAGCACCGGCTATACCGACGATATAAATCAGCAGCTGCGTGGAAAGCGCCACGACCGTGCTGTTCTGTGCCTGTGCAAAGCTCTTCAGTCCCCAAAGGTGATAATGCAAAGCCACACCGAGGGTTCCCGTCGCCACCAGAAATCCCATCAACAAGACCACCAAGAACAGGGATGCGTCTGCGAAATTCGGATGGCGAATCGGAGGCGGACTTGGCGCACTCTCAAATGGGAAAAATGGCCCATTGAAAACCGGGACCGCCTGTGGCGGTGGGGAAAAAGAGAAGGGCTCCAATTGTCCGATTCCCTCAGCGGGCACAAGCAAATTCTGTTCTGGAGAACCTTCGGCTGAACAATGCAAATTGAATTGTGATTCCGCAACATCAGGAGCATTCACATCTTGCGTGAGATCGCTCGACGGACGTTCAGTGTCGCTCATGCCTTAGCCGCCTTTTTCGCAGCCTTCTTTGCCGCCTTCTTTTCGGGCACACTCTTTACTGGAGCCCTTGCAGGTGCCTTCTTAGCCGCGGCCTTCTTGATCCCGCCCTTCTCAACCTCGCCCGGAGCCGCCTCTTCAACAATCTCTGCGATAGCTTCAACAGCTTCAGTAGGACCCTCTTCCGGCAATCCGTTCACCGCGTAGTACTTCGCAAGAAACTCGCCAGTAAATGATCCAGGCACAGTAGCGACCTGTCCAGGACGGCCCTCCGCGATGATCCTGCCGCCGTCTTCGCCACCTTCCGGACCCATATCGATAAGCCAGTCAGCATTGCGAATCACATCAAGATTATGCTCAATGATGACCACTGAATTTCCAAGATCCGCCAATCGGTGCAGTACTTCCAAGAGCTTTCGAACATCGTCAAAATGCAGCCCCGTAGTCGGCTCATCCAGCAGGTACAGCGTGCGCCCCGTCTGTCGTTTTGAAAGCTCGCGCGCCAGCTTCATGCGCTGTGCTTCGCCGCCCGATAGTGTAGTCGCGCTCTGCCCAAGATGGATGTAGCCAAGCCCGACATCCACGAGAGTCTGCAGCTTTTGTTTCAATTGAGGCACATCTTTCAAAACATCAAGAGCATCCTCAATCGTCAGGTCCAGAATGCCCGCAATCGAATATCCGTGGAACTTGACCGCCAGCGTCTCCTGGTTATAGCGCTTGCCGTTGCAGACCTCGCATTGCACATAGACGTCAGGTAGAAAGTTCATCTCAATGCGGCGCTGCCCATCTCCCTGGCACGCCTCGCATCGGCCACCCGCTACGTTAAAGCTGAACCGTCCCGGCTTATAACCACGCTCGCGGGATTCAGGCAGCATCGCAAACAGGTCGCGCAGCGGAGAGAACAACTGCGTGTAAGTAGCGGGATTCGATCGCGGTGTGCGCCCGATCGGCGACTGATCGATGCGAATGACCTTATCGATCTGGTCCGCGCCCGTAAGAGCATCGTGATTGCCCGGTTCCTCACGCGAGGAGTAGATGGTCTTCGCCAGCGACCGGTACATGATGTCGTTGACCAGCGTGCTCTTGCCGCTTCCACTGACACCGGTAACCACGGTCATCACGCCCAGCGGAATCTTTGCCGTCACATCCTGCAAGTTGTGCTCGCGCGCTCCCTCAATCACCAGCCACTTACCCGTCAATGGTCTCGGATAAGCGCGATGCATGATGCTCGTCTCGCCCGAAAGATAACGGCCAGTCAACGAATCAGGCGAAGCCATGATCTCAGCCGGAGTACCCTCTGCAACCACGGCGCCGCCAAGTCGACCCGCTCCCGGCCCAAGATCAAGCACATAGTCCGCCGCGCGAATCGTGTCTTCGTCATGCTCCACTACGAGCACCGTATTGCCCAGGTCGCGCAAGCGAGTCAGCGAGTCAATCAAGCGCATGTTGTCGCGCTGGTGCAGTCCAATCGATGGCTCATCCAGCACATACAAAACTCCGCGCAGACGCGAACCAATCTGGGTAGCCAGCCGGATTCGCTGCCCCTCACCGCCAGAAAGCGTTGCAGCATTGCGATCCAGCGAAAGGTAACTCAAACCCACCTCGGCGAGGAACTCCAACCGCTCCACAACCTCTTTGCGGATGCGCTCCGCAATCAGCGCTTCGCGCGCAGTAAACTTCAGCTCCCGCGCCGCTGTTAAAGCTCGATTCAAAGACAGCGCCGTAAAATCGCTGATCGACAGACCGCCGACCTTCACCGCCAGGGACTCGGGGCGCAGGCGTTTGCCTCGGCATGATGGGCATGTCGACGCCGACATGAAGTTCATCATGTACTCGCGATAACCTTCGCTCTTCGCATCTTCCAGGCCATCTCGCAAAAACGAGAGTATTCCGTGAAACCCAGTGCGCGGAGCCTCCGTGCGCGGCGGACCATACACCAGCAAATGCTGTTGCTTGTTCGGCAGTTGCTCGAACGGCACCTTCAAATCAATCTTGTAGCGATCCGCAGCAAGATGAATCAGCTTCAACAAATATTGCGAAGCAGACCCCGGTCCAAGACCGCCATCCAGCAGCGGCTTTGACCAATCCGTGATCACCTTTGCCGGATCGAAGTCATACAACGAGCCCAGCCCATGACACTCCGGGCAGGCACCGAATGCCGAGTTGAAACTAAAGCTGCGTGGCTCCAGTTTGGGCACATCCAAACCACAATCCGGGCAGGCCATCGACGAAGAAAACAACTGCTCCTCTCGACTCGCCGTCGCTCCCGTTGAGGCAGCCACAAGCACCAGCCCGCTGGCCATTTGCAAAGCTTTTGCAACCGACCCTTCCAGTCGCTTTTCCACGCCAGGCTTCAGAATGATGCGATCAATCACCGCCTCGATCGTGTGATTCTTGCGCCGGTCCAACACGACCGTCTCTGCAAGATCACGCATCTCGCCATCGATCCGCGCCCGAAAGCCTTGTTGCTCAAGTTGATCGAGCAGTTCGCGAAACTCACCCTTGCGTCCTCGAACTACGGGAGCCATGATCACAACCCGCTGTCCTTCGCCAAATTGCAAAATACGTTGAACGATCTGCTCCGCCGTCTGCCGCGAAATCGCATGGCCGCAGTTAGGACAATGCGGCGTTCCAATCGAGGCGTACAACAGGCGCAGGTAGTCGTAAATCTCGGTGATCGTTCCCACTGTCGATCGCGGACTGCGGCTGGTCGTCTTCTGCTCGATAGAAATCGCAGGGCTCAGACCCTCGATCGAATCCACATCAGGACGCTCAATCTGATCGAGAAACTGCCGCGCGTAAGCCGACAGCGTCTCCACATACCGTCGCTGCCCCTCGGCATAGATCGTGTCAAACGCCAGAGAACTCTTTCCAGACCCCGAAAGGCCAGTGACTACCGTAAGCGTGTTTCGCGGAATGCGGACATTGATATCGCGCAGATTGTGCTGCCGTGCGCCTCGGACCGAGATGTGCGTAATCGTCATAAGTTTTGGGGGTAGAGAAAAGGCTTGAGGCGGGGTCGAAAGAGCACTAAAGGGCTTCGCTTCCATTGCAACCTGATTGTCACAAATCGAGTAACCCTCTGGGGGTATTCTATTTGCCAACAGAAAGCATGGTCAACGCCACGCATTTCTCTGAGAGAATCCTTATTCAGGACAGGAAAACGGCTGCGTCCTGCCTCATTCCCCGAGCAGCCCGTGCATCAGAGCACGTTTTTGGAGCTGTATGCAGGACTTTATTAACCTGATTATGTTGGTTTGCGCCTCGCTGGCTTCAATGTGCCTCGGCGTATTCGTAGCTTATGGATTGTTCAAAGGTGGTTTTGCCGTCATGCGCTGGCACACCCGCCAAAACGCTCCGGCTCCCGTAAAAGCCAGCACCGAAGTCGCCCGCGTCCTGTAAACATTAGACATATCGCCTACGACCGTTGCGACGCCTCACGCGGCGGTCATCCAGCAGTTGGCTCAAGTTCCGGCGCAAATCTGGCTCCGAAAAATAGCAAAGCCCCTGAAATCACCAGAGTTACAAGCGTCAGTCCCAGTCCAATCCGCAAAGTGGATGCATCTGCGATCTTTCCGATGATCGTCGGCGAAAACGCGTCTCCCAGGCAGTGAATTAGAAAAAGGTTGAGCGCAATCGCACTGGAACGTACCTCGCATCCTACCGAATTGCAGATCGCCGCATTCAACGGTCCCGTATTCAGGAAAAGAAAGAACTCAGCAACGAAAAGCGCCGGAACAGCCCAGGCCGGCGGCCCAAAGAAAACCAGCGCCGCCAGAGGCAGCGTCAAAATCATGCTCCACGCCGACAGCAGGTAAAGCGCCCGATGATTGCTGCGCAGCCACCTCTGTGCCACCCATCCGCCTACAAAGGTCCCCGCCAGGCCATCCACGACGGTAATGGCTCCAAGGACGGTCCCTGCCTTCCCGACATCCATCCCTGAAAACCGGTGCAGGAATGTCGGCATCCACGTCGAGATACCACCCATAGTGAATACCAGCATCGCCATCCCAAGCGTCGCGCATATATATGCTGGATTGCGAAACAACCCAAGGAAACGAGAAACCGTCTCGCCAAAGCCCACTCGCTCAACCGGCGCTCCAATCCCGTCGCTCGCGCCCCGTACCGGTTCAGTCGCGAAAAGCCCGTACAAGGCGGCAATCAGCAATCCCGGTATCGCCCCCACGAAGAAAGGGATCCGCCATCCATAGTGCGAACCCAATTGCCCTCCCACCACGTAACCCAGCGCGGCGCCTACCGGAATCGTCAGGTAGAAAAACGACAGAATCCTGTTCCGCTCTCTCGCAGGGAAGAAATCCGACAACACGGCGGGCGCAAAAATGCCAAAAGTGGCCTCACCCACGCCCACCAGCGCATGGCGAACGTAGAGCGACCAATAATCATGTACCCAGAAGGTAAACAGTGTCGCCAGGCTCCAAAGCACAGCCCCGGCAACGATCAGTGGCTTGCGCCGGAACCTGTCTCCCAACCACCCAGTGCAGGGAGCCGTGATCATGTAGGCGACGAAGAGGGCTGTCGTCAGCGCGCCCATCTTCTCATCGTTGACGCCAAACTCCTGCTGAATGAGCGGCTGAGCCCCCGGCAGAATATAGCGGTCAAGATAATTCAGCAGGTTCAGCCCGGTCAGCAGCAACAGCGCAACCAGGGCAGGCCTGCCCATTCCAAACAGGCGCTTCTGAGCCATCCCAGGCGTAGGTCCGGATTCGGTCAATGGCAGACCTCGCAGCGCATCGGCATTAGGACGTTTTGAGCCTACCGGACTTGGAAGCGTTTGCCTATCGTTACAACGCCTGCTTACACCTTCGGGCGCGGCCAGCGAGCTTCAACCGTTGTGGCAATTCCGCCACGAGGGCGAAAATCTCCGCGCACCACAGCCCAAACAGGGTCGCATGCCTTCACCAGGTCCTCAAGCACCTGGTTGACTACGTTCTCCTGAAAAATGCCTAGGTTGCGGTAGCAAAACAGATATTCCTTGAGCGACTTGAGCTCAGCGCAACGCTCGCGGGGCATGTACCGCAATGTCAAAACACCAAAATCCGGAAGCCCCGTCTTGGGACATACGGACGTAAACTCCGGGTCGTCAACGACAATCTCGTAGCCTGGAAACTGGTTCGGCCAGGTCTCAATTGCAGGAAAAGGGAAGTCGAGCCCCGCCTTCGCGTGCTCATCGGTATAACGTGGTTCTAAAGCCATACTCATATTGTAGAACGTCTCTTGTGTCTCATTCCAGGCACACAAGTATCTGCTTTCAGGTGCGCTTTGAGCGCCAGACCGGACACTCTGTCCCAATGTTGATTTGTCTGAGTCAAATTCGACACAGCGGAGTCTTATATACTGACCTTCGGTTCAGGACCTGATTGATCGCATGGCAGAGGAAAGAAAGCAGATATCTCGAGTTTGGTTGTGGATCGGCGCAGCAGTGCTGCTGTTGATCGTCTTCTTTGTCGCCCGGAACATGACTCGCGACAAACTACCAGTGCACGCAGCGACCGTGGTACGCACAACGCTTGAGAGCATCATCAGTACCAATGGCCTGGTCGAGCCGGAACAAAATAAGGAATATCACAGCCCTCTCGCCACCATGGTCCGCTCCATCAACGTGGCTCAGGGCGATCACGTCAAGGCCGGCCAGCTTCTCATGCAACTGGACGACGTATCCGCACGGGCTCGCGTCGCCACGGCAGAAAGCGCACTCCGCAGCGCCCAGGCGAGCGACGAAGCAGTTCGCGCCGGAGGCACCCTCGAAGAGCGCCAGTCTCTCTCCTCGACCGTCACCCGGGATCAACTCGACCTGGACCAGAAGCAGCGCGATCTGACAGCGCTTCAGAAACTTCAGGCAACAGGCGCTGCATCGCAAAGTGAAGTAGATGCCAGCCGCCAACGCCTCGCCCTCGCACAGGACACCCTGCGCACTGACCAAGCCCGTCAGCAGACGCGCTACTCGACAGCCGAACGCCAACGCGCAAGTTCCGCCGTTGCAGATGCCGAGGCCAACCTGATCGCCGCCCGGACCGTCCTCGACCAGACATCCTATCGCGCTCCCATCGATGGGACCGTCTACTCAATACCCGTCGGGCGGTCCGACTTCGTTGAAGAGGGTAAGTTGCTTCTCCAGATGGCCGACCTCACCCATGTCCGCGTGCGCGCCTACTTCGACGAGTCCGAGGTAGGTCGACTCGCCGTCGGGCAGAAGATTCGAATCGTTTGGGATGCTCGCCCCGGCCGCGAATGGCACGGCCACATCACCCAGGTACCGTCCACTGTCATCGCGTTCAGCACGCGAAACGTCGGTGAAGCACTGGTCGCAATCGATGACGCTGACGACGGATTGCTCCCCGATACACACGTGACCGCGACCGTCACCACTTCCAGCGCCCCAAACCTGCTCACCATCCCGCGAGAAGCAGTGTACAAGGAAAACGGCAAGCCGTACGTGTACCGCATTATCAATGGAACTCTGGTGCGAACCAGCGTAACTACAGGCATCTTCAGCATTACGCAGATGTCTATTACGTCGGGTCTCAATGATGGAGATGTCGTTGCCACTGGCAGTCTGAACGGGCTGGCTCTCGAGGATGGAGCTGCCGTAAAGGTTGTGCGATGAGGACAAAGCAAAGACTCGCAATCAGTGCACTAGCCGCCTCCTTTTTTCTCGCTTCTGCAATCATTCCCGCCAGCGCCGCGGATTCGCTGGCAGCAGCGAACGCAGATCTGCAGGCAGGCAAAGCAGATGAAGCCACCAAACTGCTCAACGAAGCCCTGTCTTCAAATTCCAACAATGCCGAAGCCAACAATCTTCTGTGCCGGGTTGAGTACACCCTGCAGGAGTTCAACGACGCTGCGACTCATTGCGAAAAAGCAGTCAGCCTGTCTCCCGGCAACGCCCGCTACCATCTCTGGTTCGGAAGAGCCTTAGGCGAAAAAGCCAGCCGGGCATCGTTCATGAGCGCTTACTCCCTTGCCAAGCATACCCGGCAGGAATTCGAAACCGCTGCCAGGCTTGATCCGCACGATGCGGATGCCCTCGGCGATCTCGGCGAGTTCTACAAAGAGGCTCCCGGCGCAGTCGGAGGAGGCACCGATAAAGCACTCGAAGTCGCCCGTCAGCTTGACTCCGTCGATCCATCCCGCGCCCACAATCTCCGTGGCGAAATTGCTGAAAAAGAGAAAGACTTCGCCGCCGCCGAAAAAGAATTCAAAGACTCCACAACCGGCCCACGCGCAGCCATCCAGTGGATGGAACTCGCCAGCTTCTACCGCAGACGCGAGCGCTGGAGCGACATGGAAAGCGCCGTCAAGAGCGGCGTAGCTGCCGCAGGTCACGACAAACGTGGAGCCCTCGCACTCTTCAATGGAGCATCCATCCTGGCCCGCACAGGACGACAAAGTGACCTCGCTGTTAAGCTTTTTACCGAATACATCGCTTCGCCCGATAAGACAGAAGAAGCACCAGCCTTCGACGCCCTCGTAAGGCTAGCCAGACTACGCAAATCGATGGGCGATGTCGCCGGAGCAGAGCAGGCAAAAGCCTCCGCGCTGGCCCTGGCAAGTAACTACAAGCCCGCGCTCGAAGCGACCAGCGACCAAAAGAACAAGTAACCCGCAATCGCCCCATAGAATTCCGCGCAAGAGGATCGAATCGTACACGTGATCAAAACGCAAGCAGACAGCCAGCAACTCCGCAACAGGCCAACCGCAACGCGCCGTTTTCGTTTGTCGGCGAAGCGGACTGCCCTCATTGCGCTTACCTGCTCGTCCTTGCTGGTTCCGGTCGCCGCCTACGCCCAAATCTCACTCGCAACCATCGTCGATCAGGCCCAGCGCAACAGCAGCTCGGTCAAATTGGCCGACGCAGACCTGCGCAAAGCCGAAGCCGTCCTCTCCCAAACCAAAGACGTTTACATTCCAAGTCTCGTAATCGGCTCAAGTATTGGGCCGCCTTCCATCGGATTTCCAGTCAATCAGCCCTCGATCGCCAGCGCCACGATGCAATCTCTCGCCTTCAGCTATCCGCAGAAGCAGTACATCAACGCAGCCACTGCCGGAATCAAAGCCGCTTCACTCGCGTCCAAAGATGCCCGCGAACAGGTCGCACTCGACGCCGCCAGCGAATACATCGAGTTGGATACCGTGAGCAGGGAACGGAAGGCCGCCCTGGAGCAGGCTTCCTTCGCAGACAAACTGGTATCCATCGAGCAGCAGCGTTCCGACGCCGGGGTGGATTCAATGAGCGATCTGCTTCAGGCGCGCCTGACCTCCGCGCAACTCAAGCTCAAACTCATTCACCTCGACAGTCGCGCCACATCGCTGGTAAGCCAGTTAGCGTCACTGACAGGTCTGCCTGCCTCGGCCATTGTCACCGAAACCTCCAGTATCCCGGAGATTCCAGCCGTCAACGTTGACCAGCCCAGTCCCACCGCCGGTGTCCAATCTGCTCAGGCGCAGGCTCTGTCACGGCAATTTCAGGCCCGCGGCGATGATCAGGCCAATAAAGTTCGCCCTCAGATCGGATTTGGCGCCATCTACAATCGCGACGCAACTTCGCTCAACAACTACAACCAGTACTACGGCCGCGCCGGACAGAAGCTGAAAGCGGATAGTTTCAGCGCAGGATTTTCGATTCAGATCCCGATATTCGACCTGAGCCACCGCGCCAAGGCCCGCGAATCTTCCGCCGAAGCTCTCCGCGCCACTGTTGAGGCCGAACAGGCACAGCGTCAGAACGACGTACAGATCGCCACGCTCTCAGGAAATATTCGCGAACTGGATGCCATGGCCGAAATCGCGAGTCTAAAACAGCAGATCGCCG
>Ga0302140_10010084_pt1 | contig 11698 bp, 6 predicted proteins | sample I_Bog_E1_1_FD_202095 | JGI IMG/M metagenome (GOLD analysis project Ga0302140, IMG submission 202095) | Peat permafrost microbial communities from Stordalen Mire near Abisko, Sweden - I_Bog_E1_1 | ecosystem: Environmental > Terrestrial > Soil > Wetlands > Peat | place: Sweden: Abisko, Stordalen...
TGGAAGACCGAGCAGCCTGCCGCCGGCGTTGTTGACGAGCTGCAGAAGATTCTCGCGATCGAAGGCAAAGAGCGGAGCATGCATAACTTCGAGAATGCGACCGAGCAGGGCGGTGGCTTCAAGGGAGCGAACGCGCTGCTTCTGGAGCAGGTCAGCGAGGGCGTTGACCTCCCACGCCAACTCTCCGAATGCGTCTCGCGATCCGGCGCCGCGCGCGCGAAAGGAATAATCGCCCTCGCGCAGGGAGGAGACGACGTTTGAGAGTGTCTGCAATGGGCGAGTCATGCTTTCAATCAACGCAGCCGCTAGCAGCAGGAGATATAGCAGCAGGCAGCCACCGACAAGAATTGCGGGGGCGAGGGTGATGTGACGTTGATAAAGGAGGATTGCGGCGAAGATCAGAGCGGGGAGGGCGAGGAGAAAGCAATAGAGCCAAGCCCGGCGGATGGCCGAGCGATTGTGGCGCCGGATCGACTTCTCATAAGCCATATTTTTCGATGCGGCGGTAGAGGGCGGCGCGGCTGAGTCCGAGAGATTCGGCTGCCTGAGAAATGTTTCCGTCGCAACGTCGCAGGACCTTGCGAATAAGCAGGGCTTCAACTTCGTCGATGCTCATGTTCTCAAACGACTGTGGAGAGGTCTTGGAAGCAGCGATGGCAAGATTAGATGGCTCGACCTGTTCTCCGCGGCAAAGGAGTACAGCTCGCTCAACGGTGTGCTCGAGTTCGCGGACATTGCCGGGCCAGGGGTATTGCATCATCTGCTGCATGGCGGCGGGGGAGAAGTCAGTGACCTGTTTGCGATAGCGAGTGCGGTTGCGGCCGAGAAAATGCGCGGCAAGAAGGGGAATGTCTTCGCGGCGTTCGCGCAATGCGGGCAGATGGATCTCAACCGTGTTAATGCGGAAGAGAAGGTCTTCACGGAAATTGCCGGCAATGGCTTCTTCGTTCAACAGGGCGTTGGTGGCGGAGAGGATGCGCACATCGACGCGGCGCGTTTGCGACGAGCCGACGCGCTCGAGTTCACCGGTCTCCAAAACGCGAAGCAGCTTGGCCTGCTGGCGCAGGGGCACATTGGCGATTTCGTCTAGGAAGAGCGTGCCGCCGTTGGCTAACTCGAAGCGGCCGATGCGGTCAGTGCGCGCATCAGTAAATGCGCCTTTTACGTGGCCGAAGATCTCACTCTCGAAGGTTCCTTCAGGCAATCCGCCGGCATTGACGGCGACCAACGCCATGCGGGCGCGGGGTGAGGCGGCGTGAAGCAGCTTGGCGACGATCTCCTTGCCGGTGCCGTGTTCCCCGGTGATAAGCACGTTGGCGTCAGAGGGGCCGACCTGTGCGATGAGCTCGAGCACCGGCTGCATGGATGGTGCGCCAGCCACGAATTCCGGCATGCCTTCAGCGCGGAGCAGGCGGTTTTCGAGTTCAAGATGGCGGGCGCGGCGGAGGGCGTTGTGAAGCTCTGCATGAACGCGAATGAGGGAGACGAGGCGCTCGTTCTCCCAGGGTTTTTGAACGAAGTCGCGAGCGCCGCGCTTGATGGATTCGACGGCAAGGTCGATGTTGCCCCAGGCGGTCATGACGATGACGGGGAGGCGGGCGTCGAACTCCTGGATGCGCGCGAGCAGGTCGAGTCCCTCCTGGCCGGAGGTTGTGTCGCGAGTGTAATTCAGGTCGATGAGGAGGACGTCGTAGTCCGCTTGGCCCAAGGCTTCAAGCAGCAACTGGGGCGAGCGGACACAGTCGACGTTGATGCCTTGCGGGGCGAGCAGGAGTTCAACGGCCTCGAGGATGTGGGGCTGATCGTCGGCGACAAGGACGCGGATTTGATCTTTCTTAGCGGGGATGGCTCTTCTCCACGACGCCGGACTTACAGCGAATCAATTGAGTAGATGTGTTCAGGTTAGCTGCAACGGACATTGACGCTCTCCGTGATTCTACGGCTAATGAGTTACGACGCCCAATTTTGCGTCGTCGATGGAGACGCCTGTGCGATCGAGCGTTGCGCCGATGACGCGGTCGATATCAACCTTGGCTTTCTCGTAGGCTGTTTGTGCAGCGTCCAAGGCGGACTCTGCCGTGGCCAGCACGTTTTCCGCGGTCAGCGTATCGAGACCGGATTTGGCACCGAGCAGCTGTTCCTGTTTGGTGATCTCGAACGTCTTCTGAGCAAGGTCGCGGGCCTTTTGCGCGGCTTCGACGCGAGCCTGCGCCTGCTCGAGAGCGAATTTTGAATTTCGAACTTCGAAGCGAATACCTTTCTGCTGCTGTTCAGAGGCGATCTGACTCTGGCGGTACTGCAACACGGCGCGGAATTGATCGGCCTTGGCCTGGCGGTTGCGCAGATTGATGGAAAGCGTCATGCCGACCTGGTATTCCGGCGATGAGTAATTGAAAGTGTTCGCGAACATGCTGGGGAATCCAGTGGGTAGATCGGTGGAGCATTCCTGCGGGCTAAGGTCGCAAGCGGGGTTTTTGGGGCCAGCGGTACCTGCCCCTACGTAAAGGCCATACAAGTTGAGTGTTGGCAGAAGCTCGCTGTTGATGTCTTTGAGGGCCTGCTTCTGCACTTCGGCCTGCATCTGGTAGATGGCAACTTCGGGCCGCTTCTTCTCAGCTTCGGAGATGAGCTCGTCCATCGATCTGTCGGCATTGGGATCGGGATCGGCCTTGAGGTCAAGGGGAATGACCGGCATCTCATCGATGGTGGGATCGTCGACCTTGGTGAGCGCGTTCTTCATCAGGAGCTCGTTGAGTCGAAGGCTGGCCCGGGCCACGGTGAGATTGCCTTCGGCGGTAGCCACGGCAGACTGATCCGTCATGACCTGCATGGCGGGAATGGCCTGGAGTTGGAGTTGCTTCTGATCGTCGGAGAGATTCTTGTTGGCGAAGTCGAGAGAGCGCTCGCTGATCTGCTCGCTCTCGTAGGCATCGACAAGGTCCCAGTAAATATTTTCGATCTGAGTTACGGTGGCGATCACCTGAGCTTTGAAAGCGAGGTCAGTGATCTGGGAATTGCGTTTGGCGATGCGGATGAAGCGCTCGTTGGTGGCGATGCCAAACCCGGCCAGGATGGGCTGGGCAATTTGGACCGCGAACTTGGAATACAGATCAGGATTGATGGCGTTGTAAGGGCCGTTGCTGGCGACACGCTGGCCGAGATAGTTGACCTGGAGGTTGGTTCCGATGGGGAACGACTGGGAGTAAGTGGACAGGACCTCAATCGTATTGGTCTTTAGAACCGGCGTGCCCGACAGGAATTGGTTGGCCTCCTGAATGACGGTGTGATCAACATAGCCCTGGAAGGTGAGGTAGGGATCGAAGGACGAAACGGAGGTACCTGCACCCAGGGTCGAGGTGACGATGCCGCCTGCGCCGGCGGAGAATCCTGATCCGGATGAGCCGCCACCGCCCCCGGTAGAAGAGGCGAAACCGCCTTGGGTGGATTGGACGATAGCGGTGTTGACGCCGTTGGCAGGGCTGCCCGCCTTGGTGCGCAGGATATCGGTTTGAGCTATGGGGAAGTTATAGCGGAAGTAGGCGAGGTCAAGGTTGTTCTCGATGGCGACGGCGATTGCGTCGCGCAGGGAGACAAAGATTTTTCCTTCGCGGATTAGATTTTCGAGGCGCGGTGAGTTGCTGAGATTCAAGGGAGGCGCGGTGCTGGGTCTGTAGGGTGCGAGCGGGTTGTGCGAGTGGGGTAGCGGCACCTGAAATGGTTGCGGCGGAGCAAACAGGGGCTGCTGTTGCATCTGTTGCGCCAGCGGAGGAAGTGGTGTGGTTGTGCCATTCGCGGCCGGCGTTGGAGCATCGGGTGTGGTTGGAGTTGCCTGCGGACTGGTTGGCGACTGCGCCTGCATTGGAGGTACAGGCTCCGCAGCGAACGCGAGATTGGTTTGCAGGAGCAGGATCGCCACGATTGCCTGCAGTGGCGCGCACGAGGCAACGCGCGAATAAAGGCGACTCGGAAACCGATGAGAGTTGGTTGCCTTGGGATAAGTCACTGAGCCTTGACCTCCATTGCCCTTGGTTCGGTTGCTTCATCGCGGGTGACCCAGCCGTCACGCAGCTCGAGGATGCGTTTGCCGTAGCGCGCGTTTTCTTCGGAATGAGTTACCTGCACGATGGTTGTTCCCTGGCGATTGAGTTCGCAGAAGAGTTCCATGATTTCGCGAGCCTGCGTGGAGTGGAGGTTGCCGGTTGGTTCGTCGGCAAGCAGCAGCGAGGGCGCATGAACGACAGCGCGCGCAATGCCGACCAACTGTTGCTGGCCGCCCGAGAGCTGCGATGGGAATAGATCTTTCTTGGCGACGATGTTGAAGCGATCAAGAATGTCGGCGACCATTCCCTGGCGCTCTTTGGCGGGAAGGTTTTTGTAAGAAAGCGGAAGGTCGATGTTCTCGGCGACGGTGAGGTCGTCAAGCAAGTGATAACTCTGGAAGACCATGCCGATGCGCTGGCGGGCGAGGTCGGCGCGCTGCTTGCGATTGAGCTTGTGGACCGGCGTCTCGTCAAACCAATATTCGCCTAGCCAGCCATCGTCAAGCAGGGCAAGGACATTAAGCAGCGAGGACTTCCCTGCCCCGGACGGGCCCATGACGGTGACGAACTCGCCTTCCATGATGGTGAGCCCTACCCGGCGCAACACCCAGCTTTCGGTGTGGCCGGTTTTATAACTACGTTCTACATTTTTCAGTTCGATCATGATTGCTACTCCGATTCTGACTACCAGTTCAGTTCAAAATTTCTGCTGCTTGTTATTCGCTTCGCAGCGCCTTCATAGGTTCGACCGCGGCGGCGCGATGGGCAGGCAGCCAACTTGCCAGCAGCGATGCGCACAGGAGCACGAAGGCGACGACGCCGATGGCTGCGAGGTCTAACGCGCCGACGCCGTAGAGCGTGCTTTGCATGGCTCGACCGACGAAATAGGCGCCGATCAAGCCGAGGCCGAGACCGAGGAGCGCAAGCACCAATGCTTCTTTGAGAACAAGGTTTACGACATTGCCGCGGCTGGCGCCCAACGCCATGCGCAGGCCGATTTCATGTTCGCGCTGGGCTACGGTGAAGGCCATGACTCCGTAGATTCCTACTGCGGCGAGGAGCAAGGCAACGATTGCGAAGGCGGCGTAGAGCGACATGGTGAACCGGTCGCCGGCGAGCATGAGACCTTTTACTTCATCCATGGTGCGCGGCTCGGCGAGTGCGATTTGCGGATCGACGGAATGCACTGCGGCGGCGATACTGCGCATCATGGTGTCAGGATCGCCCGAGGTCCGCACGCCGACATTGGCGGAAGGCCAGGGAATCTGCCAGAAAGGGATTTCGATTTCCGGAAAGTCCTGACGAAAGCCGCCGGCACGAACATTGTGGAAGACGCCGACGATTTGCCAGGAGATATACGGTCCGAGCTTGGTAACGCCGGGAATCAACTCTTCCACATTGATGCGCTGCTGGAGCGGATCTTTTCCTTTGAGATATTTCTTTACGAATTCTTCGTTGACCATGGCGACGTGAACGGTGCCGGCGTTGTCCTGATCAGTGAAGGCGCGGCCGCGAATGACCTGAATGCCGAAGGTGTTGAAATAGTCTGGGGTGACCATGCCGAATGCCGCGCCGGGTCGCTGCGACGGGTCAGAGAAGTCGGGCTGGCCGGCGATGGTGAAGGGCATGCCGAAGTCCGGACCCTCAAGCGGGAGCCCTACAGAAACGGACGCATCGAGCACGCCGGGAACGGACTTGATGCTTGCAAGCATCTGCCGGTAATAGCCGGATATCAGGGCTGGATCTTTGGGGCGCGCTTCGGGAACGGGCAGCGAGAAGGTCTGGATGTGGACGGTGTTGACGCCCAGATCGACGCGGGTGAGGTTCCAGAAGCTGTGAATAGCAAGGCCGGCGCCGGTGAGCAGAGCGAGGGCCAATGCGAACTCACCAACGACGAGGATGCGGCGCAGGCGATGACGGCCAGCACCGGTTCCTGAGCGGCCGCCTTCTTTGAGCGCATCCGCGGGATCGACGCGGGTTGCATACCAGGCCGGCGCGCAGCCGAAGAGCAATCCAGCCAACGTGGAAGCGGCAAACGTGAACAGCAGGATGGGGAGATTAAGACTCAGCTCGGCTTCAGAAGGAAGCGTGTCGCGGGGCATGGATGCGACTAAAGCGCGCAAGATGGCGGCGCCCACACCAATGCCGAGCAGGCCGCCGACGATGGCGAGCAAAAGATTCTCCGTCAGGAATTGAGCGAAGATGGTTTTCCGCGCGGCGCCGAGAGAAGAGCGAATCGCGATCTCTTTTTGACGGGTGGTTCCGCGAGCGAGGAGCAGGTTGGCTACATTGACACAAGCGATCAAGAGGACGAAGCCGACAGCGCCGAGGAGGAGCCACAGGGTCTGGATTCGCTCCTTGGGCATGAAGTCATTTTTAAGCGGCTCGACAAATGCACCCCAGCCCTTGTTGCTCTTGGGGAATGACTGCGCGATGTTGTTTGTGACGGCGTCCATGTCTGCCTGCGCCTGCTTGATGGTTACGTTCGGCTTGAGGCGGCCCATGGCAAGCAGCCAATGAAAGTCGTGATTTAATTGGTCAGGCTTGAAGACAAGCGGCACCACGATCCACACATTCAAGCGGTCCGGCTGGCCTGGAGCCATTACGCCGATGACGGTGTAGGGACTTCCATCAATCCTGACTTGTTTGCCAACGATGTTTGGATCGGAGCCGAGGCGCTTCCATTCCTTGTTGACCAAAACGACGACGTGATCTTTCCCTGCTACGCCTTCTTCGGGAAGAAAATCGCGACCGTACTGAAACTTGACGCCCATCATCCTGTAGAAGCCGGGTGTTGTGAGTTGGCCTTCAACATATTCAGGCTGATCTTTGGTGGCGAGGTTGAAATTGCCACCGGTGAACGCATTCAAAGCCTGAAAGGATTTGCTCTGGCGCGTCCAGTCGACGAAGTCCTGCGCGGCGATGCTGTTGCGCTCGCCCTGAATTTTGGACCATACCATGACGAGCTGGTCCGGCTGCGGATAGGGCATGGGCGCGAGCAACGTTGAGTAGACGACCGTGAAGATGGCGGTGTTGGCGCCGATACCGAGCGCGAGCGTGAGAACGGCGGTGAGCGTGAAGACAGGGGATTTGCGCAACTGGCGCAATGCGTATTGGAGATTCCGGAGGATCATCTGCATCGTACGTTCCTTTCTTCGCTGAACTCTTATTCCGTTCTGAGTGCCTGCATGGGTTCGACGGTGGCAGCGCGGCGGGCAGGAAGAGCTGCGGCCAGGGCGACCATAATTATGGTGAGGGCGACGGCAGCGCCAAGCGAGAGTGGATCAAACGTGGTGACGCCGTAGAGCTGGCTGCGGAAAAGGCGCGCCAATGCAACGATGGACGGCAGTGCGATGGCAGTGGCAACGGCGGCGATGATGGCCATTTCGCGTACGACTAGAAAAGCGACGGTGGAACGCTGCGAGCCGAGGGCAAGGCGCACCCCTATCTCGCGGGTACGCTGCTCCGTGGAGTAGGCGAGGACGCCGTAGAGACCGACGGCGGCAAGCACCAGGGCCAACGCGGAAAAACCGATGGCGAGAATGGCGAGGGCACGTTCATCCGCGGCGCTGCGGTTGATCTGGGCTTCCATGGTACGCAGGCCGTCGACCACAAGCGTGGGATCGAGCTGATGGATTACACGGCGAATCGCTGGTTCGATTTCTTCCGGCGGCTGGGCGGTTTGCGCGTAGATCACGACGCCGGTGGGATGATTCTGTTGCAGGTACGGCATGTAGACGGCCTGCGACATTTGCGTTCGCAGGTCGGCGTGCTTGATGTCGCCGACGACGCCGACGATGGTGGTATCAAATTTGACGTCATCCCCTCCACCCTCGCCAATGATGCGGCCCAATGCGTTTTGCGGAGATCCGTAGAAGCGTTTTGCGAAGGCCAGGTTAACATTGTGATCGCGAAGGTCTTTATACATCGGGTAGGAAAAGTAGTTATCGGTATCGCCGCCGAAGCTGCTGGCCGAACCGGAGAAGGCACCGGACCACTCGAAACGAACGAGCTCTTTGGGGCGGTCGACGGGCAAGAGGCGGAGCAGCGCCTGATCGAAGAGCGTGAACACGGCTGCGTTGGCGCCGATGCCGAGAGCCAGCGTGACGATTACGGTGAGCGAGAAGGCTGGGGATTTTCGCAACTGGCGGAGCGCGTATTGAATGTCTTGAAGGAGCGAGTTCATTTCTGGTTTACCTCGGGGAAAAGGATCCGGTACGCATCAGCCAGTTGTCAGGGTTAGTCAGTTCTGAGGGCCTGCATGGGTTCAATGGACGCGGCGCGGCGGGCGGGAATGAGCCCGGCAACCGTGGCGCAGAGGCCGAGGATCAACGTGGCTCCGGCAAGCGCAAGCGGGTCATAGCTGCCGACGCCGTAGAGGAGGCTCTGCATCAAATGGCCGGCATAGAGAGCCGCGGGAATGCCAAGTGCGAGGCCGATGAGGACTTGCCAGAGGGCGCCCCGCAGCACCATGCTGACGACGCTTGCACGGGTTGCTCCGAGCGCCATGCGAATGCCTATTTCGCTGGTGCGGCGAGCGACGAAGTAGGACATGACGCCGTAGAGGCCGACCGAAGCAAGGATCAACGCGAGGATCCCGAAGAGGCTGGTGAGGCGCGCGACCAGGCGATCCTGATTGAAATTGCCGGCCACCTGGGCATCGAGTGTACGCAGGTCCTGCACGGTAAGGTTGCGATCGATGCCGGCCATGGTTTGACGAATGAGCGCGTCGGCATTCTGCTGGGGACGATTGAAGCCAAGAACGATGGAGTTGATGAGCATGGATTGAGTTTCGCCGGAGATCATCTCGGGCTCTTTATAGCCGGTAAATGGCTGCGAGAGAGGTCGCAGGTAGACGGGGTGGATCGGTTCACGGGGATTATTCATTTTGAAGTCGGCAAAGACGCCGATGATTTCCCAGCTTCCCGAGTACTGGGGGAAGTCGATGCCGAAGTGCTGTCCGATGGGATCCTGCTTGGGGAAGAAGTGTTTCACGAAGGTCTCATTGACGACGACAACCTGTGGGGAAGAAGCCGTATCCTGCCCAGTAAAGCCGCGACCGCGGATCATGGGCACGCCGATGGAATCGAGGAAGTGCGTACTCACGCGATCCCATGTTGCACCGCATTTGTCGCCGGGGCGTGGCGCGGGGTGGCCTTGTTGGATGACGCATTCGCCCCAGTTGTCTCCTTCGAGCGGGCTGTATAGGGCCATGCCTACGTTGGCGACGCCGGGAAGCGCGGAGAAGCGATCTTCGATTTGGCGGTAGAGTGCGGGCGCTCGTTCGGCGGTGTAACCGGCGCCTGCCGGATCGAAATGCAACACGTAGCGGTTGGAGGTGGCGATGCCGAATTTCTGATTTTCAAGATTATCGAGCGAACTGACCATCAGGATCGCGCCGGCGATGAGGACGACGGACAAGGCGGCTTGAAAAACGACGAGGGATTTTTGCGGCAGCGATGAATGGTCGCGCGTGGAGCGATTGACGCCACGGAGGACTTCAGCCGGCTGTGCGTGCGAGGAGAGCCAGGCGGGGCCAGCGCCAAAGAGGATGCCGGTGAGAAGTGAAACGAGGAAGGCAAAGCCGAGTACAGGCAGAGACGGGCTGGCGTCGATGGGCAAATTTTTTGCGTCAGGGAATGCGAGAGCGAGAATGGCGTGCGATCCGACATAGGCAATGGCCAGGCCGACAAGGCCGCCGACGAAGCTGAGGAGAATACTCTCGGTGAGGGTCTGGCGAACGATGCGACGGGTGCTTGCTCCCATGGCCATGCGCACGGCTACATCGGCACGCCGGCCAGTGGCGCGCGCCAGCATGAGATTGGCAATATTCGCGCAGGCGATGAGCAGAACGACAGAGGACAGGATCATCAACATCTTGAGTCCACGGCCGGTTTCCTGCTGCAAGTTTTGGATACCGCCGCCGCCCGGTGTAAGGACGACGTGCATTTTGGGAATGATGGATGCGCCGCCGTTGGCAGTTAGCAGCGGACGTGTGTAAAGCCATTGGCGCAGAGCCACTGTTAGTTTGGTTTGCAGTGCGCCGATGTTGGTTCCGTGGCGGACTCTTCCGAGGGGATAAAGCCAGTGAGACTCCTGGTGGTGGAGGAGGGAGCTGGCACCCTGAACGTAGGGCTCGGTCTGGATCGGCATCCAGAAATCGGGAGGATTGTCGGAGACGCGATCGCCAAAAAATCCAGGAGGCGCAATGCCGATTACGGTGAAGGGACGGGCCTGAATGAAGACGGTTGAGCCAACAACGGTGGGGTCAGCCGCGAATTGACCCTGCCACGTTTTGTAACTGATGACGGTGGTGGGCGATGCGTTTGGCGTGTCGTCGCTGTCAGTGAAGACACGGCCGGCTAAAGATTCTAATCCAAGGGTTGAGAAATAGTTGCCGGAGACGAATTCGCCATGGAGTGATTTTGGCAACGCGTCTCCGCGGCGCACGCTCCACAGCCCTTGCCCGGCTTGCACGGCGGCAAGCTGTTCGAACTCCGGCGCGGATGTTTTCAGATATTGATAAAGGTCGGTGGAGAAGATGGTGAAGTCTCCGGTGTCTCCGGCGTCGCCTGGGAATCCGCCTTCGACGCAGCAATCATCGTTGTCGCCGATGCGGTAAAGCTGCTTGGGATCGCTGACCGGCAGGGAACGGAGAAGGATGCCCTGGACGAGCGTGAAGATAGCCGTATTGGCGCCGATACCGAGGGCCAGCGTGATGACGGCGGTGAGGGTGAACCCCGGCGCCTTGCGTAACTGGCGCATGGCGAAGCGAATGTCCTGAAGGATTTGATTCATCACAATTCTTCTCCGTTCGGCGGTTTGCGTTCAACGAGCCGCAGTGCGGCGCACGAAGCTATTTTCTATTCAGTGTGTAGCGCTTGCATGGGATCGACCGAAGCAGCGCGACGCGCGGGAATGTAGCAGGCAAACAGTGCGACGAGACAGAGCAGTGCGGCGACGCTGATGAAGGTGAGCCAGTCGGCGGTTCCGATGCCGAAAAGCATGCCCCGTAAAAAGCGGGTGAGGGCAAATGAGGCCGCAAGGCCGACAGCCAATCCGGCGAGCGCGAGGCGAAATCCCTGGCCGATGACCTGGCGGAACACATCAGATTTGGCGGCGCCGAGAGCCATGCGAATTCCTATTTCGTGAGTGCGCTGGCGGGTGGTGTAGGAGACTACGCCGTATATTCCTACGGCAGCGAGGATGAGAGCGAGCAAGCCAAAAGAGCTCGCGAGGGAGACGGCAATGCGCTCAAAGACATTGCCCATCTGCATTTGATCTTTGAGTGTTGCCACGTTGAACAAGGGCAAATCGGGATTGAGACTGGCGACGGTGCGCTCAACGGCCGAGGTGATGGCCAGCGGATCGCCTGCGGTGCGGATTTGAAGAATGGCTTCGCTCCGGTAGTTCTGCGTCATCGGCACCAGGATCAGAGGGGTGGGATCGTAGATGAGGCGTCGATATTTGCCGTTGGCCGCAACGCCGACGACCGTTGTCCATTGCCCGTTGTATTGAACGCGCTTGCCAAGCGCCTGCTGACCGGGCCAATAACGATTGATGAAAGCCTGGTTGACGATGGCGACCGGTTGGGTTGTTGCATTGTCCTGATCAGAGAACTCGCGCCCAGCCAGCAGCGGCGTCCGCAAAGTCTGTAG
>Ga0302140_10010089_pt1 | contig 11694 bp, 7 predicted proteins | sample I_Bog_E1_1_FD_202095 | JGI IMG/M metagenome (GOLD analysis project Ga0302140, IMG submission 202095) | Peat permafrost microbial communities from Stordalen Mire near Abisko, Sweden - I_Bog_E1_1 | ecosystem: Environmental > Terrestrial > Soil > Wetlands > Peat | place: Sweden: Abisko, Stordalen...
TTCATCCTTCTTGCGCTTGACGCCGATCACTGGAGCAAGAATGCGGATGCCGCGCTCTCCCTTCTTGACTCTCCGTTTAAGCTGGTTCCACGCATACAGACCAGCAACGCGGGTTGCATCCGGCTTCTGTCGCGCAATTTCCAAGATGTTGCCAAACGAGTAATTGTGAAATCTGCCCATCGCAGTTAGATAGGCGGTTAAACCTTCCGAGTGTCCCTGCTCCAACTGCTCGATCAGGGCTTGCACGTTGGCCGCGATTGCTTCTTTCGCGGTCTGCTTCTGCTGCGGCTGGTTGGGGTTCTGGGTGGACGCGTTGACGGTGTTGGCGGTGGTAATGGCTACGGTCTGCATGGGGCTTCTCCTTTGTTGTTGCTCTTGAATGGCCGTGCTGTTGTTGTTCACACAACAACGCCTTGGCCCAGGCCCACGCCTGCGGGGGTAGCAACTGCAAGGGGAGGGGAATCACCCAGGGCTTGTAACGGAGCGTAGCGAGAGTGGAAAGCCCCTTGGTCTGCACAAACGGAGCGCAGCGCAGTGCGGAAGACTGGGGAAACCCCTTGCGGGCGCGAGCGGGCAGAGCCCCTTAGGAAGGTTTTTTGCTGTTGCTTTTCGACAAGGGTAGGTGTTGCGGACAGGACACAGGTCCGCTAGAGGGGTAGCGCAAGACGCGCCGTTTATCACTGCGGCGCGCCTGGAGCGTAGGGCAGGAGCCCTCACTGAAACGGAGATTCGTTAGGAAGGTAAGCCGGGAAAAGAGATATGACAATCATTCATCACGCTTCGGCCAACCGGGTTCTGGTTTCTCTCAACAACCCATGAACATGATTAGGCGTCGTCGGAGCTGCGCAGAGGATGACAGCAGTCAGCGTTGCCCCCAACGAAGTCTTGAACTATACTTGTGTCGTTCACCCCCCAAGCCTAAACCAATCCTGCGGAAGGGATTAAGTGCATGAGTTTTCGCAACGACTTCTTCGATATAGTGCGGTCAGCGAACCCCGCGCTCCCCATGAGCTCCAGAGATAGCGTGTTTCTCAACACAATTGATAGAGGATTCACTGCGCAAGTCCGCGAGACGGATCTGTTTCGTCAGGAGATTGTATCCAACCTGTCGGAATCCGTGGACCGTTTTCGAGAAGCAAGCGACGATGCGTCGCAGACCATCGCAAACGAAATTGCTTACCAAGGTGAGCAAATCAGTCAGGCCGTTCTCGATGCTTCTCGCGAAATCAGTTGGAGCATCGACCAGGCGAGGGTCTATCTCGGAGCCCAGATATCCGAGGTCCGGTGGGCCGTTGAGAGGAACACTCAGGTCACACAGAGCGTGCTCGACTCGCTTTGGAAGACACACTGGATTGACTCTCGACAGTTTTTTGACGAAGGAGTTCAATGCTATGAGAGCGCCGAAAGGGAGTTTGCTCGTGAGCGCTTCCAAAAAGCCACTGAAGTCTGCAGAACCAATGGATTCGCCTATCAATATCTGGGTTTCCTGTCTGTCCATGACGATGACCAGACACAGGCGCTCCGTTACTTCGAACTGGCGGCCAAGTTCGCACCGAACGATCACCATAAGGCTATTGCACACTACCATCTGTCTCGGGCTTGGCATGCGTCGGGCAACGAAACCGCGTCATTGGATCATATTCGTCTCGCCGTTGCATTAGTGCCGGAGGATTTCCCATACCAGTTTGAATTGGTTCGTGCCTTGATGCGAGCGGGCCTCAAACAAGATGCGATTCGAGAGCTGAGAAAGCTCATTTTGGCGGATTTGAAGTATTGGACCGCTGCGGCAATCGATCAATCCCTCGATCCAATGCGAGCGGAGATTACTGCTCTCCTTAGCGAATTGCGGGACGAGGCAAGGAGCAACGCAAATAAGCTCTCCGAAGATTTTTGGGAGACGTTCCGCATTGTAGAGTCGCTCCCTGAATCATTGCCAAATGAGTTCAGCTCCGCAACCGTAGGTCGGTGGAAAAGAGACGCAGAATCGTTATTCGAACAAGGCACAATCTTCGCATATCGAGAGATTATTGCGGCTGTCAAGGCTCTTCACCTGCCAATCATTGAGACGGCAATAGGCAGGTATAAGAAGTGGATTTCTGATTCGCAAGCGAGTCTGGCGAAGCTGGTTGCGGATAGCGAAGCAAGCGTGAACCGGTTTCGCGCTGAGAAACAGAGACTGATTGAACAAGGGGAGAGGGTCAAATCTACCCTCAGTCAGCAGGAGTGTCAATTGAAGCTGGAATGTCAGTCGACGGAGGGCGTCTACGGTAGCGCTGTTGGTTGTACTGGTTGCCTTGCGATTGTTGGCCTTCTTTCCTGTGCGGGACTCTTCCTTGCATTTTTAGCACATAACGGAGCCGTGGGGCCATCGGACTTGCGTTTTGGTCTTAAGATATTCATTCCTCTCATCGTGTTCCTGCCTGTTGTCCTGGGTGCCCGTTGGAAAGGGTTTCTCGAGCGCAGAAGAGGCTTGAGACTCGGCGCGCGCAGAGAGGAGCTAAGTATTGAGTCGAAGATAAGAGCATCAGAAGACGTCGAGCTTGAAGCAAAGAAACATGCTGTCGAAGAACTTGAACAAAAAGCAGCAGTATTCAACAGGCTGCGATCAATCTACCAAAATAACATCACACTGCTTGAGACGCGGCTATCGATTGCGAATGCCAGATAGAGACAATTTACCGACCGGCTGATTTGCCTTTGGTTCTGTGGCGGAACCATTATTCCCCTTGCCTTTTGGATTGTTTGGCCTTTTTGAGAAGGGCCTTCTCAAAGTGGTAGGAAATGATCCGGTCCTGTGCTTCCGGTGGAAATTGCTTTATGTTTTGAAGAACCCAGGACTCCAATTCTTCGTCGTTACACATGAGCCGCTTCTCGGCGAACTCGCTTGCAAAGTCATCAGTTTCCTCGACCTGAGGCACGGCAGTGCTTCCTGCTTTTAGAATCCTGATGCCGTACAAACCCTCCAGCAACCCCAGAGATGGACTGGGATTTTTTGTAAAGATTTCTGTGAGTTTGGCGTCGATTTCTTCAATTGGCTTTCGACTTTTCGTTGAACGGCTGATGTCAATCCGATAGGTGATGACAATCTGGCCAATGGCAAGAGTGTGTTGAATTCTAGCATCCAAGAGATTCTGGGCTAGACGTGCATACAGATCTTCAGTCATTAACACTCCAGTTGCCGCACGGTCCTTGCCGATAGGCGTACCTCGATACGGTGGAGCGAGAGCGACGGTGCTGCACACCTGTCATACTCGTGTCCTCCAGTAAATACGCGTCTTACGTCGTCCACTCGGCACTATCGGCAACACCCATGCAATACCGTTATCGGATAGACGGTGGTATCCCAAGGGAATCAAGATTCAGGCCATACTAGCACAAACCTCTACCCCTTTGGGGCTCTTGGTGGCCCAGGTCTCGATATGCCGAGTAGGACGGAGGAGTTTCACCTCCGGCGGTCGCTCAATTTGAAGAACTGAACTTTGGTGTTAAATGCTCGCCAGGGAATTAGATTGATGCAAAGGCGACTCCGAAGAGCCGCCTCCAGGTTGCTCGAATGCTACTTGGCCTTCTTGGCGGGCTTGGCCGCCTTGCTCTCGCCGGCTTCGTTCGGTGCCGAGTAGTCGATCTTGCGGATGTAGTCGGCCTTGACCGAGAACGTCTTGTGCTCCACGCCGTCAGCCGTGTACGTATCGGGCTTGATCTTGCCTTCAACGATGACCGGCGTCCCGGCCTTGAGGGTGGCGGCGAACTTCGCCAACGGCCCCCACACCTGAATCTGGAACCAATCGGTGTTCTTGTGCTCGGCGCCGTCCTTGTCTTCCCACTGTTCGTTGACGGCAATGCTGAAGTTGACTACATCGCCGTTCGGGGTGGACTTCTTTTCGGCGTCTTTGCCGAGGTTGCCTTCGAGGTGGACGTTGTTTTTGTAGCTGGACATGATGTTCTCCTTATGAATTTGGTCGCGAGTGAATCGGGACATACTGCCGGAACGGACATGGGGCGCAGTGAACTCCCAAGTGCCAAGCAAAGTCTTTTGCGGAGAGGGACCACAGCTTGCCTGGGGAGAGGAATCCGCAAAGCGTATCGGAAGAATTTGCGCCGCCGCCGCAGGGCGAGAACGTTCTTGACGCCTCCATGATGGCCGATTTGATTGTGACCAAAAAGGAGATCGAGCCTCAGCTCAAAAAGTCCACCGGAACCTCGCGGGCCAGATCGATAAAGCCCCCGGCGCGGGTAGTCAGCGATTACCGTTTGCGGGAAGACATGGGGCCGAGCATTCGATTCTTTGGTTCGGTGGTTCGGGGGCGCTCTTAGCGGCGGGGTTCGCTGCCTCAGTTCGGACGCCGGCTGAAGGGAAGATCAGAGCGGACACGGCGGCGTGGTTACACAGGTCATTCAAGTCCAATCGCAAGATCAGCGGTTCGGAAAACGACAGCGTAGCACTCACGCTGGCCTCGACATGGCTTGTGGGCATCGGTGTAACCTGCGGTTGCGTTGGATAACCGTGTTGATTAAACGCGATAATGTATTTTGTCGAGTTAGGAAAGCCAAGCAGGGGAATGGATGCTGCTCGGCACAAATGGTGACTTCTCCTAAAAGGTTCAGCCGATGACGTCCTTTATCCGGCTGAGGAGTCCTATCTTAAATCAATCCATAGATGATGCAGTAGAAATGGGGACACTTGAAAGGATCGTTCAAAGGTGTGCTCTAAACGGCTTACGTCACCAGGCTTCCAAGCACCTAAAAGAACAAGGTCGGGAAAGGATTTAGCACGGGACTCTTCGTGAACCGCAGCCAGAACGTTGTCTGCTTCCATGCTTTGCCAGTAACCAACCATAGCTCCACTCGAAGCACCCTTGGCATAGGCCCATTCGGCCTCACGGAATCGCCCGATCCCGTGATTGGTGTAGTTTTGGTTGAAAACCCAATCACTGCGAAGAGCTGTGCCAAGCCGTTTGCATTCCACGACGAACTGTCTGCTGCTGCGCAAAGGGTCTGTTTCATAGCGATCCAGGTATACCCACTGAAAATCGGGTCGTTTCTGTTCACGCTTTACCCGAGCTTCGTCGTCAGGATCGGGCTGACTATTGCATTCCGTTATTGGGGCGATCTCGTTTTCCGGATATAACTCCCGACTAGCCCGAAGCAAACAGAAGTGAAGCTGGCGGTTGAGCTCGACTTCCGATTCAGGAAGCGTCTCGCTCTGGCGTAAAAGCGTCAGCGCCCTCTCCACCGTCAAAAGACACTTGGCTTGGCGCTTGCTCCACAAATTCTGAGAGAGCAGTTGTGGTCCTAACTCACTCATACATGACCGCCGGGAGTAACATCTTCCAAATTCATCAGGTAGGTCAATGTGGATTCCGCATCTTCGCGTGCGGCTGAGCGCGTCCAGAATCGCTGTTCGTTTCGCTTGATAAAGAGGATCTCGCGCTCACTTACATGACGGAAAAATGTATCAACGAAAATACCGGAACCATTAATAGGAACGAGTGACAAATTCCCTAATTTGGCTAAAGCGTCGCGCCATTCAGCTGCGTCGCCCTGTTCGATAGCCGGAAGGGACTTATCTTTGAAATGTGTCGCGAAGGACACTGCAAGCAAAGGCGCTTGAGATGGAGGCGATAGTACCCGCCACACAAACTCGCCTTCCGGGGCTAATTCACCGTTCCAGCATTCAAGGAAGACGCGCAGATACGCTGACAATCCATCTTCCGACTGAGAAACGTCAAACATGGTGCCAATGTTATTTTCCGGACGATCTACCTCGCGTAGTGCATGGCTCTTCTGGTTCTCATAAAACAAATCCAACCCTACCGTGCACATTTCGCGCACCAAGTCCCGATCAGCAGAATTCAATCCGTAAAGTTCAAAAATGGAAGAATCCAATTGGCGCTCAAGTTCGGGAAGCCGTCTCTGTGCCTCGATGCCACCAAGTTCCAAACCATCAGGCTTTAAGTCGAGCCCTTGAAGCTCCTGGACGATCCTAACTATACGGTCGCGTAGCGCCACGTCCTTCGGAAAAGAGATCGGCATCTCCTCAACATTTTCCATGTGAATTTCGTCATGCCACAGGCCCCAGGAACCGGCGGTCAAGAAGTAGTAGTAGCGGGCAAGAGATGACCAGTAAATCGCAGTGATTACGACTTCCTGCCACGACTCAAATCCTCTTAAGCGAAAGCCTAAGATCGAGTTTCTGAAGCAGAATCTTTGCGTCTCAAAACGCGCAGTAATCACACCTCCCTCTCTGATCCCACGGCCAACTAGGAGGCGGCGTCCATGGTACACATCTTCGACTCCACGACGTTCTACATTCTCAGGTACAGACAGCAATGTCTTTCCGTCAATCGGACCATACCGATGGAACGCCTCGGAGGGGAGTTCCTTATACTTCGCCAGCCATTCTGCCGGGTTCGCCTTGTTTGCTTCTTGGAAGCCACGCGCTGAAGAAATCTCCGTACCAGGAAGATGCTTTGGCAACTCTCTCAAAGAGGGGAATCGATCAATCGCTCGAATGAGAGCCTCATCCCGATATCCGCCCCACCAGTAAATCTTCCAAAGTCTTTCGTCCGCCAGACAATCTCGTTGCGAAAGCCAATGCATATCTCCGCGATTCAGCACTATGCTCTGCGTGTTTTCAATCATTGCCGTTCGTTTTGCAGACCAATACTGAAAGCGACTACCCTCCACAAAGTCGGGACTCATTTTCTCAAATACAACAGAGACGAAAGGAGAGATTCCCTTGGCCTCACGCTGAGGCCCTGAGAAAAATATTTGTCGAACATGCGCGAAGTTGACCACATGTTCTAACCGTGTGGCTTCTAGCCAAACACGGCGAAAATCACGGCTATTCTGGTGATGTTTGAAAAAAACACCAGAAGAGACAAGCAGTCCTGCTCTACCACCGTCCTGCAAGAGCGCCTGAGTCAAATGAATGAATGCCTGTGACAGTTCTTTGTCACCAATTGGGCGACCCTTATTTGCATCGCACCAATCTACAATCTCCACCATGGACTTTTGGCCTTCTGCGTCCTCTTTTTTGGGGTAGCCCCAGGGTGGATTGCCTACGACAACTGCCGCGCTTCCTGGTCCAAAGCGTTGTGTAATCTCAGGCGATAACTTGCCGGAGACAGCCTCAAAAGAATTAGCATGAAGTAATACATCAAAAAATTGTGCTCCGGGCTTTTGCTCTTCACGACGTTCGCGTTCTTCTTTTGACACCCATTTGAGGTAGGGCAACCTACGTTCGTCATTGATTTCCCGTGGCTTTTGATAGTGGAGAAACGCAAGATATAGGCTAAATGCCGCGACGCGAACGGCCTCTTCGTTGATATCCATACCCGCGATTTGATCGCGAAGAATTTTGCGGAGTTGAGGGGGACTGACACGCCTCCCATTCTGTTCTCCGCAGTGATGCCGGACAATGCGACGAAAAGATTCCACTAAGAAAATTCCCGATCCGCACGCAGGGTCAAGTACGCGAGGCTTAGTCGCAAGGACGCTCGGCGTGAGTGTATGCGCGAGCACAAACTCAACTAACGCAGGTGGCGTATAGTGCGATCCTTGATTGCGATCCTTGCCATTACGTTCGTTATAGAACTCTTCATATATTGTGCTGATAAGCTCAATCGGGATGACATCAAATCTATAGGCAAAGAAGAATAATGACTCTTGGGCCGAAGTACTTCCCAGCAGGAAACCTCTCAGGGTATCGAGATGCGTCTGTTGAATGCGTTCACGCTCTTCGGCGTCTATCGGAAAAGTATCCCCGTTGAAATCATGCGCGAGTTGGTCAAACAGGGCATAAGTGAAATCTTTATTTTGAAGAACACGCAGAAAGAGCAACTCTGTGAGTCTCGGTTCCAATGCAGGAGCGGTCGGGGCTTGCGAAAGAAGCTTGGTCCATTCCTTTCGACGAGCCGCAACGTTTTCAAAGTACGCAGGGACGAGAATCTCGCGGTCTTCGAGATATCGAATAAAGATGGCGCGTCCAATCAGAGAATGTAGGTGCCGCAAGTCTGGACGCTTCACTGCCCGAGTTCCGGGGATTGTCGCGAGTTGTTGGCGGACCGTCTTAAGGTCACGAATAAGCGCACGATCTGAGCGGTTCATGGAGTTGCGAAACCGCGTATCTCCAAAAACCATCCCGCTCTCAACCCGCTCCCGATGGTATGCACCCAATTTTGATTGGACTTCAGCAGTGGTTGTTATCGTCTCAATCAGGCGGTCACGAGTGCCGAGTTCTTCATCTGCCTTTGGCGGAGACTTGGTGAGATCAAATACCGAGAGCTGCCCCGGACTGGCCAGAAAGAGCAACTGAGGACGGGACATGCACCAAATACGCCCGTACAAGGTTCTCAGAAACTCCGGCGAACTATCTTCGGTCTTAGCAAAAACGATCACGGGATCGCGATTGACGAAAAATATGCGCTCAGCGCCAACCTGTGCCGCCAACGACTGCCAATCACCTCTATCGACCCAGTCTTCCAAATCTCCCGAATTGGGGCCGTGCATAGCCGACAACAAGGAGCCTTGGTCAAACGCCAACTGCTCATAGACAGCATTGAGCAAGTCTGCCGAAGAAGCCGAGTTGTTCGTCATTGTGGCCATAGTCTCAGGGATTCAAAAAGATCGCAGACGTTCGAGCCAGAGAGAGCCGAAATCCGGCCAGCTTAAGCCGTTCGTAATTGTACACCAGTGGCGAACATAAGGCGAATTCGCACTCGGCCTTAAAGACATTTGCATGTTTGCCCTACTCGGCATGGTTTGCCTTCAACGCAGCGAAGGCCTCGTAGAGCAATTGTTTCAACTTCTTATTATGTTGAGCCGCGTAGGTTTTGAACTCCCGCCGGAACTCTGCCGAAACTTTGAAGTTGAGAGGGGCGTCCACTGTCCGGTCAGGTTTGACACCATCCCGTGTCGCCTGTGGTACCCGCTTATGTGCTTTGCGAAGTTCAGAATTCTGAGTCATGCGTCAGGACGGCCATCCTTTCGGCATCGTATTCTTCACTGAACGGCAATCTCCGTCGTCTGCGAGCATCATGCCATTCTTGAGAAGTATATCAAAGCACGAAAGAACGCAATCGTGTTTTCGTCATAATAAGGACGCTACTTTGACATCTCCTCATCAGCATCTCTGTCCGCCAGAGCAAATCTTGGTCTCTGCCCTGCCGATCCTTGTTACAGGCTCAGGCCGAGATCGGTGGTGTCTTTGCTGCCGGACTGCACTTGGGCATTGTCGCCCATTGAGTGAGCCGAGGTTTGTCCCGCTTGCTCAAGTGCGTTTTCTCGCGTAATGGGTTGCGCTTGCCGGTCGTAGAACTGGCCTTGTGGATCGATGTGCAGCCAGCTTCCCGCCTGGTTGTGCTGGTAGCTCTGGACCTCGCCGGTCTCGCGTTTCCACTCGTAGTCTGACGCTTCGTTTGGCAGGGCGGTTTGGATTGGAGCGTTGTGCCGGTGTTCGATGTCGGCGGTGAGGTTGATGTTCTCGGGTGCGTGGGTAATCGTCTCGGCAAGAATCTGGCGACGTAGTTCCTCTTGCGAATGTTCTCTGCTGTTGGTCATCGGTGGCTCCTTGGTCTGGGTTTGCTGGTTGAGGTTTGGTTCGACCTGGGCTTTTTGAAGGTCTACGGCTGAGGTCTTTGTCACGTCGGTACTGAGGCGTTCACTCAGGACGGCAACGTCGTTGGTGTAAATCCTCACGTCCTCCGAAGCGCGGGATACGGAAACGTAGGCGAAGCGGGTATTGATGAGTTCCGGGTGAACTTTCGTGTCCATGTTCACCAATACCCGGTCTGCGGTAAGCCCCTGGGAACTGTGTGAGGTCACGGCGTAGCCATGATCGAAGTGCCGCATTTGCGCGGCGTCGAAAGTGACGGTGCGCTCTTTCGCGCCGTCCATTTTCACGCTGACCTGATTGCTGTCTATCCGCTCGATGGTTCCCATATCGCGGTTTGAGACGGCAAGCTCGCGGTTATTGGCCGTGAACTGGATGCGGTCGCCCTGAGCAAAATCACGGCTAATCTCGCGATAGGCCGCGATGCCCTGCAATCGCTTCGGGTCATAGGTGGCTTGCTGTCCGTCTGGTTTCTGGACGGTGATCTGATTCTCTTTGTGGTTGGCGGAGACAACGGTTGCGTAGCTGCCTTTTTCAATGCCATGTTCCTTGCTGCCTCGCGTGTAATGGAGAACGTCGTCGGGCTGGTATCGTGCCGCCCAGCTTCGGTCAACGCTGGTCATATCGGATCTCGGCGTGAGCACGTTCATGCTGTGATTCTCTTTGGAAACCACGCCGGATGCCTGCAATTCCGTGCGGATCGCATTGTTGATTTCCTGGCGACTGGCGTTGTCGGGCGAGACGACCAGCGTGTTCTCCGGCTTGGCTACATAGTCCTTGGCGATGGCCTCAATGCGCTGGGCATTGTCGGGTATCTCGGTGACGCGACCCTGCTGTTGCAAGAGTGTCAAACCGATTGCAGTCTCGTTCTTCGACAGGTGTTCGACGGCTCGAAGCAGTTCCGGGTCTTTCTGCCGCATGATCTGGTCAAGCTGCGAAGTTTGCATCCCGGCGAGTTGCATCTGCTCAAAGGGCTTGCCAGCATCAATGCTCTGATGCTGGCGAGTATCGCCGATAAGGAGCACGCGATCTTGCGGCCCGATCTTCTCCATGAATGCTTGCATCTGGCGGGTGCTGGCCAGACTGGATTCATCAACCATATAGAGGTGGCGGCTGTGTGTATCGCCGCTGAACTGGTCTTGGCCGCCGCGCGCAAGAAAGCCTTGCAGAGTGCCAGCGGTGAGGCCAGCGTCGCGCAGTTGAGCGGCGGCGCGGCTGGTTGGGGCGAAGCCCTCGACCGCGTAACCGCTGCGCTCTGCGCCCTCCCGAATCGCTTCCAATGTAGTTGTCTTACCGGTCCCGGCGAGCCCCTGCAAGCCATGTACGCGGTCATGGCTGGTCAGCACTTCCTCGATGGCTCGGCGCTGTGCTGGATTCAGGAATTCGCGGGTGGCCGCATGAGCCGTGGCCGCTTCTTTCGGCATGATCGGCGCAACGATATTCTCGCCGCGCTGCATGTGGCCGACGGTAGCAAGTTCCGCCGCAATGGTCTCGCGGGTGGTGAACTGGCGTCCTGTCTCGTGCTTCTGCCCTGGCGCGATTTTGAACTCGCCGGAGCTATGACGCTGGTCGAAGTTGTCGCGTACCTGGCTATAGGTGAGGTCGCCCATGCCGCGCCGCAAGGCGTCGCGCATGATCGCTCGTTCGTCTGTGACGGCCTCCCGTTCAAAGCCGCGATCCTTGGCAAAGGTGACAGCTTCCTGCGCGCGCCGGGGCGCATCCGGCACACGATTCTGCTCCAATGTTGCGGCGCGTTCCCTGGCCTCTGCGACAACGCGGTCGGCCTGATTGCCAAACTCAGCCGCAATCTTCCGATGAGCAGCGAGCACCTCAGAGGACGAGAGAATATCCTTTTTGTCGCGCGTGTTGTGCGCGGCAATCTGCGCGGCCTCCGGCCCACTGAAGCCGCTCTTTGCGACAGCCTCCTCGATCTGCTGACGGCGCGGGCTGGATGACTCAAGGTATTCTGGCGTGTATCCCTTTATGTCCGGCGCGCCGCTCTTGCCAGCCTCGATCTGGTAGCCGAGATTGCGAAGCCGGAAGGTCAACTCCGATTGATAGACAGCGGTTGCGAACTGCTG
>Ga0302140_10010091_pt1 | contig 11693 bp, 13 predicted proteins | sample I_Bog_E1_1_FD_202095 | JGI IMG/M metagenome (GOLD analysis project Ga0302140, IMG submission 202095) | Peat permafrost microbial communities from Stordalen Mire near Abisko, Sweden - I_Bog_E1_1 | ecosystem: Environmental > Terrestrial > Soil > Wetlands > Peat | place: Sweden: Abisko, Stordalen...
ATGAATGGATTTTCTTATTGACTGAAGAATTGCATGTAACTTCCATAAATTTTCTATATTTTTTAAAGTTTTTCCTTAGAAAAAAAATAGCGTTGAAATCAAAAACCTTCCTGAGAAAATTTTTCTCAAAAAAGGATCCTCTTCAAATACAGAGCATAATGATGATCTAGGCCCAAACTCCTCTAACCATAACATTGGCCTTTTATTGTCAAAATATGACAATTTCATGGCCAAAAAGGACATTTTATCCCCATCGAAGATCATAGATCAAAAAAAACGCATCCTTCAATCATTGAATCTCGAAATGATCAGCATTTTCGGCGAATTCTCAGAAATCGTGGAAAAAAATATCCTTGAGTTTGAAAATGACCCGAATTGGGATTTAAAGATCAGAGAGGAATTTTCGAACAAGTCTTTCTTGATTTTCCTGAACAAGAAAAACATAAACAAAGGGAGATTTCTAATGATTTTTGAGGATAAAAGACCTGACGAGATATTAGATTTATTTTCTGATCAAGCCATTTGGGATAAATCTTTATATAGAAAACAACAGAAAGAAACCAAAAAAGCAAAGGAAATCCATATCCAGGAGATTTATAAGCCTTGTGAATCAATGAATAAATATAAAGAAATCACTTATCTCAGATATCACAATAAATTGAAGAACCATCATTTTTTCCTAGGAAAGACTATTGAAAACCCTTCAGTGCATTTTGATGAGAAGAAGTTGAAAGAAGAACAAATAATGAAAGGAACCCTGAATAAATTGATGGTTTCTGTGAGCTCCTATCTTCAAAACCAAAAGATCTATTCGGTTGTTTTCCTTGAAATCGAGATCCTTTTCAACAATTCAACAGAAAACCCGATTTCCAAAGAACTCAATTCGGTTCTGTTGTTAAAATATCTAGAAAATTTCAAGGCCTTTCATTATTTCGTTGTTCCCACTAGCATCCTTCTCAAAACACCCTTCATTCAAAACAAGGCTTTGGAATCCTTATCGAAATCAGAAAAAGATTCAGAAAGTATTGAGAAATATGAACAAATCCAAATCATCAAAAAAGATTCGCCGGCCTTTTCCAAAGGAAACGCGGAAACCTACCCTAATCTTGTCGATTTGGAGCATTTCTTTAAATATTTCCATAACGGATATCATGTTCTCGATTGCATTTTGAATTATCATGAATTGGGGTTAATTGAGGATTGTGATGATAAAATCGAAACCAATGCAATTCAAGGCCATTTCGCATATAAGAAAGATTATGCTCGAGGGAAGAAAGGAGGATTGAATTATCTGAATTCCGAATTAATGGTGGAACAAAAACGGGTTATATTGAGTCTTTTGAAACAGGCTGGATCAAATTTGATCCATGGTCGTGGAGTTATTAATATATCATTACCTGTGGGAGTTTTCGAGCCGAGATCGTTTTTAGAAAGATTAGCGAGATCTTTTGGTCATGCTCCGATTTTCCTGGAAAAAGCTGGCACTACAAATAATATCATAGAACAGATGAAATTGACCATAGCCTTTTTCCTTTCATCAATGGTTCTTTGCATTCAACAAGAAAAGCCATTTAATCCGATTTTAGGAGAGACTTTCCAAGGAAGAATGAATGGATGTCCGATATATATGGAACAAATTAAGCATCATCCTCCGACCACATATTATCATATGATGGGGAAAAATTATAGACTTTATGGATCGCATGAGCCTGTGGCCAATTTAGGAGCGAATACTTGTGTTGCGGAACAAAAAGGCAGTCCTTTGGTTGAATTCCTCAATAATAAAAGCAAAATTTACTTTAGATGGCCTTTGTTTATAATAAATGGGACTGCGATGGGTCAAAGATCCTTTAATTTCTTCACAAAGGCCATTGCTTATGAAAAAGAGAACAATTATTTATGTGAAGTGTTGTTTAATGTGAATGAAGTGGGAGGTTTCAAGGGTCTTTTCCAGAAGAAGGATTATTTCATTGATGAAATAGGTGGAGGAATATATAAAGTGAAGCCTGATGTCATAAATAGATATGAAACTGCGAAGAAGCCTTTTAAATTGGAATTGAATTATGAAAATGATGTCGTGGAGACGATTTCGAAGATAAAGGGAGAATGGACTTCGAATGTGGAGTTTGATGGGATAAAATATTGGGATATAGAGAAAGATAGGCCGTTTTTATTGGAATATGAGCCAAATTGTTTGCCTTCGGATTGCAATTTCAGGGATGATGTGTTATTTTTGAGGATGGGGAAAAAGGAAGAGGCTCAATTGAAGAAAAACGAGGGAGAAAATAGCCAAAGATATGATAAGAAATTGAGAGATAATTATAAGAAGAAGGCACAGAAGAAAACTTAAATTAACTAATCTAAACAAAAAGTTTGTGAGAGGAATAATTTGTCTTTTATATAACTATTTTATTCATCCTATTCATATATATTTAGGAAAACCTCGATTATCTTTAAAATTTTCAATTGCTATTTTAATTTCTCCATTAAATCTATTTATAAATCAATATTTTTATGAAAAAAGCTCTTTAATTTGTTGAATCGCTTCATGTTTCTCCCCTAAAACTCCTCCACATTTCATTAAAAACTCCTCAATCGTGCCTGCTTCCTTTAAAAATTCTTGGAAAATATCGGTCATTTCATTGAAAACCCATTGATAAACGATCATATGTTCGGTATCAGTCTTGAGATACAACGACCAAAAATGAGACAAAACCTGAGTTTCATCAAGAATGATTCTCATGTTATTTGGAGAAAGTGCCAATGAGTCTTTAATTAAATGAGTGCTTAGATATTCTGATCTTAAGCTTCCGAAATTGATTCCTTTATTATCATTGAGATACATTCGAACTCCGCAAGACTTTTCAATTGATTTCGGGATAACCACACAACAAGGGATATTATTGATAAGTTTCTTTCTGACAGAGAAATCGATTTCTTCAAAAACCCAAGTATGATTCAGGATATTTTTGAAATTATCTGGTTTTTTATTGTTGTTTTTAGGATAGAAAGCCTCCAAACTCTTGTTTTGTAGAGTGATCGACCAAATAAATCGAATTTGTGGCAAAGGAAAGAATTTAAAAGGGTGGAAATCAAATATTTCGGGTTTTTTCGATTTAAAGTTTTTGTTGTTTTTGTTATTCTCTGGTTTTTCAACAGGTTTATTATGAGGGATTTTATCAGGGATAGAAGTAATAAGAGTTTTGACTTCTAGAGGGATGTTGAGTTTTTGTGTAAGATTGCCATAGGTAAATAAAAGTTCATTCTTTATTGAGTCATTTCTAACTGAAAGCATAATCAACCCTCTGATATCATCGATAACATATCCATCTCTGGAATATCGACCTAATAAAGGAATCAAAGGCAATCCTAAATAACTATGTGAAACACTGATAGAAGGGGGTAAATTGGAAAAAAAGAGAGGAAAATCGCTTTTTGGCTCTTTTTTCCGAACAAGCAAGTTTTCTTTAAAAGCATGCTCCATATAATTTCTCAAGACAAAGAACTTCTTCCCCTTTTAAACTATTAATTTTTTTATTTCGATTATTTTCTTTTATTAAAAACTTATGAAAATAATCCGAATTTTTCAGCACTGCTATATTTTTGTCATTTTGACCCTCTTTTTCTTTTGTAATTACGTGCTTAGCGCTAATAAGATCAATAGAGGAACAAACGACCCTTCTTTCATTGCGGAGCAGAAATTCAGCAAAGCCCAATGTGAGGTCTTAAATGAATGCAAAAGTTGCAGTTTTTTGGAAGTGAAAGAATTGAATGAATGTCTGATCAGTGGTTATGTGACGGTTAAGAAATGCATCAAGGTGAATTCAGCCAATATGATGGATAAATTCGAATATCATGTATATGACCCTTGTAAAACGGAGGAATTTAATTTCAAATGGGTGCATTTGTTCGTTTTGGATTGTTTTTTATTATTGGGGTTTTTCGTTATTTGGCTCAACCATTATAAAAACAAGCTAGAAAACAAGCTTTATGAAAAATTGTAAATGCTTAAACAAAAATATTGGAAAGTTTTCTCTCATTATTCGATTTTTTATTTAAAAGATGAACTAATTTATATTAAGTTTCTCGCTTCCAATAATCATTTTCTCATTGTCCCTTTATGTCGCACATAAGCCTCTGAATACCATTTCAAATCGTTTTTCTTAAAATGATGGTCGAAGTTCTGATTGTCACATTCTCTTTGGAACATCGGATTAAAATCTATTTCAAAATTAACAGCTTAATGAAGCATTAATAGATAAAAATTACCGAAATCTAGTCCATAAGCAGATTTTTTCGCCATTTTAAACAAATCTTGTCCAGACAGCTCTGCTAAATGATCCTTATAAATTCTTTCTTTCATCTTTTTATCCTGTTCTTTGGCTTTTTCAGTCGCATCTGATTTAAAAATTAGTATCTCCAAAGACAAATTCCAAAAAATTACCGATTTCTGCTTTATCATCAAATTGTATTCCCTCCTTTAAGGCCTGAGTTTTTGAAGCTTTTAATTCCTTGGTTTTTTGGAATTTCTTTTTAATGGTTTCATTCATTGTCTTTGCTTCAGATTGAACTGTATGAGCTTTTTCGAAACCAAGACTGAGAACTGAACCAACATCAATAACTTTGCGGGATTCATCGAAGGGAAGAACATCTAAGGTCACTTCGAGACGATCTTTCTCCTGTTGGGCGATGATATGAGGAATTTGTTTGAGAGGTGCTCCAGTGCGTTCGAGTTCATCAAAACGGTCGTTAAATGTTTGAGATCGTTTCGCTAAAATTGCAATTTTTGTTTGTTGTTCTTGGCGGTGTCCTTGACCAAGCATCGGGTGAAAGGGTTTGTTTTAAAATAAAGAAGTTAGTTTTTTTTTTTCGAAACAAAAAATTTATAATTAAAAAAAAATAGTCAAGGAGATTTTTTCCAAGTTCCATTTTTGGATTAAAACCAGAAATTTTTCTAAAAAGTTAATTTTAATTTTGTTTGATTTTCTTTAATATTTTCAATTATAGTTTTTCTACAAATTGACAATCAATGATTTTTTATCAAGAAAATTTAATCTGATTATAATTTCCCAATAAAAAATGAAAGGGTGATTTCAAATAAAATATTGGTTAAAAATAACAAATAGACGTTCATAATGATATTCAATTCTCCTCTATATGTAAACAGAGCCTCCCTTTTTTTCGCCATAAACATCAAAATTGAAAAAGTCAGTAGAATATTCACAGAAACGAAAATTATGATCCCCCCCAATTCCGTCGTTGCATAAGCACAATTTGAATATATCACATTGCCAGGCCATAAATGGTAAACAATCAATTTTATAGAACTAATGAAAGTGATATCCAAAGTGCAACCTGAAATTATTTTGTCGATGTTTTTTATCTGTTCTTTTTCAGGAGAGTTGATCATTTGAGCAACTGCATCATCATTTTGCCGTTTTATAAAAAGTGTTCTATAAATTTTGGTTGTGCCATATTCAAACAGATTGAATCTCGTGTATAATGTGATCAAATTATTGATATATGAAAAAATCACGAGATATTGCGTCGGTTCATTCAATTTGAATTGTAGGAAGGGAGTGGACATAAAAGAAATGAAGTAGCAAATTGCTATTCTCGCACCCAGAATTATCAGGAAATTTTGCTGTTGATTTTCGAAATTATGGTCATATGCATAAAGTCCGTACTTGATCAGGGAATGTTTGAAAATAATAAAAAATATCAAAAAATAAAAGGAATAAAAAATATCAATCCATGGTTTGTCGATGCTATTTTTGATATTATCAGCCAAATAAAGGAAAATACTATAATTAATAACAAGCAAAATAGCCGGGCTTTGGGATCGATAAAAAAGCCAAAACATTCCGCTCATTGGTAAGTTTTTCAGCAAAAACAAATAACGAAAAAGCCTCAATAAAAAGAGAAAAACATAGATAGGAAACCATTTGAAATCCTCCTCTTCCGAAAGTAAATAGAAGAAGAAGATGAAAACGAAGCTCAAAATGAAAATTATCGTCCTGAACAGTTTTTGATACACCTCGAATAAAATCAACAAGATCCAAATCATCCAATATCCGAAAAAATCCGAAATCGAGATCAAAATCCTTTCCAGGACACTTTTGCCTATGCAAATCGGAGTATATAAGCATTGATTCGGATGAAAGTCCTCAATATATTTTATCAATAAAGTGAAAAAAAATGCCACGAAGTTCAAAAGCAAGAAATGTTTCAAAAAAAAGTTCAGCTTTTTATTCCATGCTATTCCTTGGTTTGATATCTGCTTTATAATGTCAACCCCAATTGATCTTCGTTTTATTCCCTTTAAACCCAATGATTTACGGAATGAATTCTGATAGGTTGGCTTTCTAGTGGCTGATCTTTCTTTTGGCGTTGCTGAATTGCAAAAAGTTAGTGCCTTTTTTTGGCGGTTTGGCAAAACTAAACAAATCGATTTAGGATTTTCTCCATGCAAAAGAAACTCAGGAATTATAGTGGAAACTCGAACACCTGTTAGCTTAAAGTTTGAAGGGTTTTAAAATAAAAGATAGAAAAAGTACTCGATGAGCCTGTGCAGGAAAGTGACCATCTGAAAATTCCATTTTTTTATGATTATCGCTCTTGAAGGGTAAAACTCCGTTTTTTTTCATTCCCATGATGTTTTTTAAGATAAAATTTTTGATCGGGGTGTTAATTTTTTTTATTATAATTTTTTTTAGAATGATAAATTTTCAATTTCCATTTCATCATAAATTAAATTCTCAATTGTTTTAATGGGAAATGGAAAAAAATTGATTATATTCCAAAATAAAATGCAAAAAAAAAATTAATAATCACTTTTTGAACTTGAATTTTTTTTTCCAAAACATTAAATATTTTTTAATTAATTAAAACCTGCTTCCTGTTAAACTAACAAACATTTACAATTCTCTCCATTCGCATCTACTTTTTGATCTTTTTTCTTCAATGTGCTCCTTATAGCTTCATCAAACGTTAATTTTAATCCCTCCTGTGTCAATGCACTACATTCAATATATTTGCCTCCCAGATCCCCAATGACCTTTTGCGCAGTTTGCTTGACAATATGGGCGTTTTTATCCCCATTGATCAATAGGCTCTCATCTCTTAAATCAATTTTATTCCCGGCGAAAATTTTCGGTGCCTTTTCATTTTTTTGACTTAACTCAGGGTACCATTTTTTAATGGCGTTTTCGAAACTGGAAGGCTCAATGACCGAAAAAACGATAATAAAAACATCAGCTTGTGGGTAACTCAATTGTCGGAGTTCACCATAATCTTCTTGACCGGCGGTATCCCATAAACTCAGCTTGATGTTCTGTTTGTCGACTTGAACTGTGGCAGTGTAGTTCTCAAAAATTGTGGGGACATACTCTGTTGGGAATTTGTCGGATGTGTAACTGATCAACATACAGGTCTTGCCGACTGAACCGTCACCCACTAATACACATTTTATCACTTTTTGATTTGGGTCAACACTTTTTTCCATTAGAAAGTTTTTGGTTGAGGAATCTTTAAATTTTTATTATATTTATTATTATGTTATTTATATTTTCCAATATATCGAATTTTATTTATAAATAGGGCTCCTGAAAGGATTGTTATAGGCATTATAAGGATTGATTTCATAAGAAACATGTTTATAAATCCAAAAGGTATGGTGAAAGGCAAGGAATGAGAGAAGTTATTTTGCATTTTTGTGATGGTTTCTTGATATAGTTCAGATTTTTCCTGTCGAATTTTCCTCAGTTTTCCTTCAAGTTCCTTTTCGAAGGAGATTTGCGATTCTAATTGCCTTCTATAAGCTATCATTTTCATTTCTAACGACCATTTTTCATCTTCGCTCATTTGCAGGCCAAAATATTAAAGTTTCAAATGTCTTATTTTTTTAAATTAAAGATCTCCTCAAAATTTCGACGTTTATAATAAAAATAAATAACTATTTTTTTATCATGGCTTGCAAATACTCTGAAAACTTCCCCACCCCTCTTGATTTTCCTCAGATTTATCACGATTTCGTTCAAAGTCTGATCAAGGATAAACCCACAGATCTCATTGATTATGGAGCATATTATTTTGAAGCGAAAAATTCAGTTATTCTCCTTAAGTAAACATATTTCTAAACGAATTTTTTATAGGGAATCGAATTTCAATATGTTGAGCCTTCTTTAAGAAAACAACCAACCAATCCCCCTCAAAAGCAAGAGGAAGAACCAGTAGTTCTCGATGGTCCTATAGAAGATTATGCGAAAACAGCGTTAATGATGCAAAAGAAATTCCGAACAACTAAGTTGGTGAAGGCCAAACGTGAAGAAAAACAACAAGATACAAAAAAATAAGAGAACAAATAAGATTTTTACCAAATGAAAAGAGAGATTAATGAAGCATTATTAGTATTATCCAAAGACATTTGAGTGGAATTTTAAAATTTTTTAACCATAATTGAGTTTCCATTATCGTGAAAATTACAAAATTTAGTTTCTTTTGCAAATTTTCATTTTAAAAAACCAAGAATAATCTGTTGATTTTTTTTTTAGACAAAAAGCTTCAAGATAAATAAAATTCATTCAATAATTCAAAATGACTTCCCTCCTAAAAATTAAAATAAAAACCGAAACCCAAAAAAATAAAAAAAATAAAAAAATAAATTAAAAATAATTTGATCAACTCATTTAAATTTCTTTCATTTCAATGATTTTTGTATATCTCATCACGGGCTTTATAAAATGCTTCAAGCTTTTTCTCGACATCTTTATCAGAAACTTTCGGTAACTTTCATGAAACCTTGAATTAATTAATTTCATTACTTTTAACTTACATTTTTCAACTCCGAACCAATTTCGATTTTAGGTGCTGTTACTTTTCTCTGGTCAAGCATAACAGCAAGCCATTTTTCGAAATCTTTCTGCATTCTATCCCTTGATTTCTCCAGCAAAAGTTGTATCCTCTCTATTTCAGCCTTCACATCCCTTAATTTATCAAACCCTTCTTTATATCTTTAAAAGAATTATCGGCAAATCATTTCAAATTTTAATTTTATTACATCATTTTGTTTTTCTCAATTTCTTGTGTAATGGTCTCCTCTTCAGGTGAGCTTTTATATGCGTCATCATTGGATGAAGCAAGTCCAATGATCGCCTTTTCTTTTCTGAGATCTTCTATTTGATTTTTTAATTGAATGATTTTCAATCTCGCCTTATTAACTCTTTCCCCTAAAATCTTCCCTTCTTCGAATTTCTGCTTCAATAAGCTCTTATGTTCTTCCATCACTTCATTCTTTCTATAGCTTTTGCGGAACATTTCAAAGCAAGACACTCGATCCATTAATTGTTCATTAGTCACTTGAATAGGTCCTGATAACAGTTCGTTTACTTCCTTGTTCGCTAATAAATATTCTTTATTCAATATCGACTCTTTCTCTCTATTCATTGAAAACTCCCCTCCCATTGATTTTGTTTTCGAAGAACTGACTTCATCTTGGCCTGTTTTGGCGATATTTATGCTTTTTGATTTGGGATTGGGAGTGTTTTCAATGGGGTTTTCAGGGAATTTTATTGGTTTTAGCTGAGAATGATAGGAAGAGAGAAGATCTTGAGGAGCTGATTCGGCGTTTGATCTAAAAACAGGAATCGAAAGAGAACTTTCTTCTCCATTTGGACGTTTTTTATTAATGAGATTCAAGAGAATCAGAATTTCATTATCTCTTTGCTGAATTAGAAGTTTGAGCCTGGAATAAATAAATTTTGCAATAAATATGATTTCAATGGTTTACTTTTTGATTTCCTCGGATGTTGCTACTGAATCATTGTTTTCTTTATTCGATTGTTGTTCAAGAGAGGATTTCAACACCTTTGATGAATCTTTAAACCCTCCTCCCTCAACTTTCTTCAGCAAATCATTATACAAATGTTTGAAATGATAAAAACATTCATTGATCTTTAGCCTATCATCTAAAAACCCACATTACATTACTATAACATCAAAGTTTATAATATATTACTTAATATCAACTTGATTCCTGGTTCCCTATTTTTTACATATTCATCAACCTGCCTTTTGCATTCCTCAACTTCACTCTCATCAAGGCATTCCTTTCCCTCTCCTCCTTTCAACATCGCCAATTCTGCCTTTAATTCTTCATTTTCCCGTTTTAATCTTTCAATCACCAAAGCTGGATCAACAGATTCATTTTTGACCACAGTATTTTTAATCAATGCAACTCTGCTTGCGAATCTGCAAGTTGATATAGATTCTTCAATGTCAACTGCTTCCGCACTTATATTGGCTATCATTCGCGTCTTGCAATTTCCTCCGATGGAATCTCTGAGAACTAAAGTCAGCAATGAATTTCTATATGGCACATGAATATTTTCTCCCAAAGATCTTCTATTCAAACATACAATGCAATGTTCCAAATAATGGAGACTTAAATTGATATGAGTGGCTTCTTTGAATAAAGTTCCATCAATTCCAGTTTTTCCAACTCTTTCAGATCCTGATAGATCGACCAAATGCAATCTTGAAACCGTTTTAACATCAGAACCAGCCTTTTTGGCTTCAATTTGGATGATAAAAATGCAATGAGATCTTGTAGAAGCATCATTTTTGGGTGTTTCACTTACTACTCTATTGGTGTCACCAATAAACAACAGATTCAGAGCATCTTCTTCATTTTGGGCTTTATGGACACTTAGTCCTGTCAGCACAATCTCTTCATTTTCTGTTTCTCTAGGAATAACCTTAGGCAAATCATGCAGATTCTTCGTTGTATGATTCTCATTTAATAGATCGAAACCTTCATTGTTGTAGATTTCCAAATATGAAACACTGATCTCGTAAAAGCTGTCTTTTCTTTTCGAAGTTTCCGAAAAAATGTAAGCCAAGGTTCGTGGAATTACACCCCTATCCTCATAATGTTCAGCTCCTCCGGTGATTGTGTAGGTCTTACCAGACCCCGTTTGACCATATGCGAAAATAGTCCCATTATATCCTTCAATCGAGGAATCAACAACTTCTTTTGCTACTTGATTGAACACAGATTCCTGTTTCACAGAAATTTCAAAAACTTCGTTAAAACTGAAACTGAATGCTTCTTTGGAATTGTTGACATAACCGGACGATTGATTTTTGGGAACGAAAACTTCAGCTTTTCTATCAGCTGCTTGCAAATCTAAAATATAAATAAAGAGACCATTTCTAATGAATATCATTTGGGGGGGAGGGGGCACAGAAATATTAAAAAAAAAAGCAAAAAAAAAATACGTAAATTTAGAGAGAAGAAACAATGAATGAAATCAGAGTTTTAAAGATAATAGGAAAAAGAATAGTTACTGAGGCCTGGGAATGGTTTTTTGGTGGGTCTTGTTCTAAGGAATACTTCAATGCAATTGTTTTTTGACATTTTTAACAAATTTCTTTCTTTCTTTTTTTAAATATTTTTGAATAATTTGAAGAGAAAATATTCGAAGAAAAATATAAAATAAAGAAAATTTTTGTTAAAATGAAAACTAAGATAATAATATGTTTTGTATTATGGGGTAGTACGGACTTTATGCATATGACCATAATTTCGAAAATCAACAGCAAAATTTCCTGATAATTCTGGGAGCGAGAATAGCAATTTGTTACTTCATTTCTTTTATGTCCACTCCCTGTTTACAATTCAAATTGAATGAACC
>Ga0302140_10010092_pt1 | contig 11691 bp, 9 predicted proteins | sample I_Bog_E1_1_FD_202095 | JGI IMG/M metagenome (GOLD analysis project Ga0302140, IMG submission 202095) | Peat permafrost microbial communities from Stordalen Mire near Abisko, Sweden - I_Bog_E1_1 | ecosystem: Environmental > Terrestrial > Soil > Wetlands > Peat | place: Sweden: Abisko, Stordalen...
CAATGGGCCAGCCCGTTCGGAAACCATTCCGCATGGACGGCGAGATGTGGCTCACTATCGCGCTAAGCAACGATGGTGCGCGCGCATACCGCTTGTGCCCGTTGCGCGTCTTCAACGGAACGCCCACCACCTACCGCGACAAGAGCGGCACGTCTGAGTGCGCAGAAGCAGCCCGCAACGATCCCAATGGCTTTTATGACCGCATGACCGTCAAGCACGGCGGACAGCAGTTCGTTCTCTGTGGTCCCGAAGTCCAGATCGTTGCCAGTCAGCACGAGGACGTTTTCGTGCCACAGGTTCAACTCGCCCTTTTTTGACCAGTAACCAACCGGAACGAACCCACGGAGACATCCATGCTAGGACACAGACTCAACCCAACGATTCACTGCTATGAAGACGTGGAACTGATCGAAGTCCACTCCGAGTATCTGGAGTGCAGCTTCATGGTTGCCAAAGACGAATGGGAAACCGGCAAGAAACTGCTCAACATCTTCAGCCCCATCGACGGCAATGTGCTGGGCTTCCCGCACTATCGCCTCCACCGCGACAACATCTCCGCCACTGGACCCAAGTTGCCCGACGGCACCACCGCCCAGCCCGGCATGGCCGAAGCCATCGAGATACAGCGCCAGGCTGGACACGCCATCTACGCCGACCATCTCTCCGCCATGCTCTATGGAACTGGCCTCAACCCCGCGCGTTCCTAAGATGCGCAACACGGAAAGGGATTTATGCAAATCACAGTTTGGAGTGTGGCAGCGGACGACGACAACGGCACCTATGCCAGCGTCCACGAAACAGAGAGTGCCGCGTACCGGCGCTTGATTCAGTTGACCGTCGATGCCGACAACAAGGACGACGTAGCGAAGGCCGAGGCATTTATGGAGGCCGAGGACTTTGACAGCTTGGACGAATGGATTCACGAGGAAGTGATCGAGCCGCTGAATACCTACAGCGTGGACCAGCACAAGATTGATGTGCCGACCATCCCTTCGTCAGCAGACGACGGCAAGCACATCACGCGCCGCGAACTCGCCAGCGTCCTCCATGGCTTGCGCCTCATGCAGGAACAATGGGAGCCGAAGATGCACGGCTGCACTTCTATCGGCCTCCACGATCCACTGGAATTGAGCGAACCAAACTCCTGCGACCACTTCTGCGACGAGGAGGATTCTCCACTTGGACCCGGCGAGATCGACGACCTTTGCGAAAGACTCAATATGGGGTTCTGCAACTAACCGGCTCCCGAAAAGGGCGAGATAGCTAAACGTCTGCTTGTTCCAATCTACCGACACAGCAAACAGCGCGGACAGCTACTCGCCCGAAGCCGACTCGGACGATTCCTTTGCGCACCGCAGCGCGTGTTGCATGATTCGCTCCGTAGCATCCTCCCCAATCAGCGCGTTCACGAACAAACAGAATTGAATCGCTCTCAAGGAGAGCGGTTCCACCACTTTCTTGAGATCCTCTTCCGACAGAGTGCTGACATCGGCAATCGCATTTTCCGTGTCAAGATCACAGAAAGCCCATTTCAAGGCAGAGATCACTCGCCACGCATATCGCTCTTCTAGCGGCAGCGCGGCCAATGCAGCCAAATATGGTTCGGTGTCCTGCCCTCCTATTTGTGCCTTCAACAGAGCAAGATAAGGCTTCATCCTTTCGGATCGAACAAGTTCTTGGGCGCCGTCTTCGGAATGAATCTCGCTGATTGGGAGATTAGCGATCCTCTCGTCTGGCATACTTCCTCCTGATTCATGATGCTCCTCAGTTATCACTAGCTATCACAAAAGATCACCACCTGGCGCAAAAGGATCATCCATAGACTTCAGATTCTCAATTACTTGAGGCGGTATCGTTCCTCTTGTAAGCATGAAGTCGTAAGAACGGCCTGCACCTATTGGCTCTGTCACAACTCCAAAAGCCTGTCTTACCCCATACTTCCAGTGAGCATAAGTTCCCAGAACCTGTAGAAGTTTTACGCGGTCAGAACGAACGCAATTTGTTACTACGTACACTGCAACCGTTCCCCGCGACTTCTGACAATGAGTAAACCAGTGATCTTTCCCGTCATTTTTAGCATCTTCGCATTGCAGGACGACTTTCTTTCCGAGAGCGATTCGCCGTCTTCGAGTGAGCCAACCAAGATATTCGGAGATGCGCAGCGATGCCAGATGATCTGGGCTGTTCCATGTCAGATTTGGGTCTACGTCATGGGCACGGGCGATCATGTCATCTATCGCGAGTCCGTATCTCCAGTCAGGCGATCCTATGAGCTCACCAGTTGCTGTCTCAACAAAAGCGAGTGCAGTTTTATGAAGTTGCTCAGGAGTTGTATCCGACATATGGGCAGCAAGAGTCTCCACCACGAATGGGGTCATTCGCCCGATGTTTTTAATCTCCTGATGAACTGTCATCGTTACTTTGGGGCCAATATCTGTTCGGAATTCAAGAAATTGGATGAAGTCGGCTGCCGTATCGAACCGCGAGGCTATGAGAGCAAAATCGTTAAGAGAGAACACATGGATCGGAAATCCGGCACCTTTCACTTCAGGAACTAAGTCTTCGACAACAAAGGGAGCAGGGTCTTGCGCAAGAACAATAATCCCGTAGAGATTGGGAAAGGCCGTGGGATTGTAATCCACTTCACCGTAGAAATCATTCTTCAATTTCTTGATGTGACCATTCACGAGGTTGGAATGGGTTGCCTTAACCTGCTTCAGCGCCTTTAGCGTCGCTTCCGTCGCCCATGCCTTTGGTTCATGATTGCCACATTGTGCTTTGACCTGAACTAGCAACGCCACGTCGTCAAATAGGACTACAGCATCTGCAAGCTCTTCTCCCTTTCGTCGTCCTCGGGGATTTCGATAAGTAAAATCCCGAAAGAAAGATTGCTCCAAGAACCATTGACTCCATCGTTCTTCGTAAGTGCCTGGAGCGCCACCAACCTCCGGCACTTCGCTCATTCCGAAACGCAACATTGAAAGCTGATCTAAAGGAAGCAAAGTTCACCTCTTGGGCCTTCTGGTCAAAAAACCTCTTTCGTTTCTGGCTATGATCACGATTCATCGGATTCTTCTGTGTCGTCGAGCATATCTGGAAATGCAGGCTGCAGGAATGAAGGGCCACGTGCATTTGCGATTTCTGAAAAGAGTTTAAAGGCGAGACTGTCGGGCTTCCAATTTGTCAACTGCTCCGCGACGGCAGCTTGCATCGGGTCCGACAGTGCGCCATTGCCTCCTGGCATCCCATTGCCCAAAGCCATCACCTGGAACCCGCCCGCAGAGAAACAGTTCCCAATCAGGCGGCCCATTGCAGCACGCTCTAACTCCTCACTGCGGCCAGCGCACTCCATTAGAACATGGATCGCGAACATGGGATGATTCAACGCAATCCCCTTTGGGGCTTCCCCCAACAGATCGATCACCCACGTTGGATCATGGGGATCTGAGGTATGAAGCAGTTCATCCAGAACGGTAAACGTTGTTGTATCGGTGGTGCCCAGGCGCCAGAAGAGCGAACGGAGTTGATAAAGGTAATTTGGGAAGCGCATCATCAGGTCGCGCATACGCCGGAGAGCGGCCTCATAGTCGGAACTTCCACGGACCCCGCTCAGAGTAGACCAGGAAAAGGAAGAAGGGATCGGATCATAGTCTGTGTCCCGCCCGCTGTCTTGCAAGCTCAGGGCATGTGCGATTCGCGCCTCAAAGAATGACACGATTGATAGGGGAGCGATGCCGCACACATTCGCGATAAAGCCGCCAAACGCGTCTCGATCCAACTCTTCTATTGCAATGAGATTGGCAAGCATCTTCTCGACCCCGGATCGGTCCAACAATGCCGGAGATAACCCATAGGGACCAAAGATGTTGCAGTACTCTTTTGCTAGATTGTGACGGTCGCCAATCTGCACGCCTGTGATGAGGGCAAGCGCAGGCGCACGGAACGTATGGGCCTTTGTGAGTCGCTTCAGACCGAAGAACACTGGCCCGAGTACGTAGGCTTCCTTCCGCCCCGCCAGAGCCGTGAGGATTTCGAGGTCTTGGTGAATTGGATCATTGAGCTGTGGCCCATAGGACACGGCCGAGGCTACCGAACCAACCATCCGCACATTCTCCGAATTTGCGAACAGACATCCGTATCTCGCAAATCTAGTTGCATCGAGACGACGCCATTGGCCTACTGCGATCCCAGCCGCTGATGCGATGAGCGATTGATCATGTTTTAGAAGATACTCCGAGAATCCTTCCAAGAATGCTCTATCGCCGCACACCTGCGAGAGAACCGAACCGACCGACTTCAGTTCGATACCCGCATCCACAGCCTGATCGAGAAATTGCTCAATCGCAGCGATCTGATCTTCGATCTGAGGATATTTCGCGCGAAGGGCTGCAATGGCCATGTCCTGCTGATCGCGCCGCTTCGCGGAAGGGAGATCGAACCCCTCCGCCTCAGTGTTGTCTTCATATTCATTCGCACACAAAACGTCAAAGAAGTCGAAGAGTTCGGGACGCGGAAGTTCTTGTTGCAGCGCCGCGGCGGAGTCCCGTACAACAGAAGACTGCTCTGCACGGCGACCAATCCACCACAGAATGCGATTGATCTTCCATACCAGCTGCAACGGTACATTTCCCGCCTTTAGTCGCTTATTAAGCAATTCAAGAGCACCCAATCGCTCGGTGTCTTGCCAGGCTTGCTCCTCCTCCGTGACGCCTGACCGGAACTTAGGATGAAACTCCGCGAGGAGGGAGCCAAGCGAACGCGCCGCTCGTACTGCGATCCGTGTCTCCTTGGCATACAAAGCATGGTTAATAACTAGGAGAGCACGTTCCCGCAGGTTCTTGATCACACCGTATGCCACCGGCAAAGCGGATATGGAAAACGAGCGCCCCTTCCACTCCGTGATGTCAACTTCACGATCTAGCAGCTCATCCATCAGGCTGAGCGGCGTGAAGTTTCCCTGATAGGACGTGATCTCCCCTGCTCGCTTCTCGACTAGAGCCAAGATGCGCTCGTTGAAGATCACATTCTTGTATTTCCTGTAGCTGATTGCTTCCTTGAGCGTCCGCTGGGCCGGCCCGCTAATGTCGTCCGAGTCATGTTGAGACAGACTCCAGAGTCTATCGAATGCATCGTTTGAGGTCTTCTCATTGAAGATCGTAATGCCAAGGAGCGCCGGGAGTTGCGCGAGAATATGCTGCTGTGTGGATCGAATACTCCACTGCTTCACCGGCGACGCCGGTTCGTCCATCGCGATCTGAATCACCTTATGCACATTCACTGGCTGAAACACCGCGATGTCTTGCACGGCGCGCAGGAAGTGACGCCGCTCGGCTGCGTTCTGCGCAAGGAACCGGGCCCAGATTGAGGACCAGATGTTTTCGAGAAGGCGGGACTCGTTGCCGCTCTGGGTGATTCGCCAATCCAGCTCAGCAAAATTCTTCAGGAGGTTGGAAAGATACCTTTCTTCAAACGCTGTGAAGATGGCATCCGCAAATCCATTTGTGGTTCCGTTGCTGTCTACAGACGCAGTCTCCAAGAGATAATCCGCGAAGAGATCGGGAACGATCCGTAGCTTGCCACCGCCCCGTATCAGCACCTCCGCCTGTTCGAGCGCGCTCAGTCCTCTGCGGACCTGGTCAGGGCGCAGCGATAAAAACACGGAAGCTCTTGGAACGAAATTATCTCCTTGGTCATCGACAGGTTGGACGGCGGCTATCAGCTCTAGTAATTCGCTCTTCGAGCGATTACCTGAAGGAAGAGACCCTGCGCAATCCTCAGCGAATTTAGTGAAAACGATCTGCCGGAATTCCCGATCATTGGCCAGCAGATCAGGGATGATCTGTCCTCGTGCAATCAGCTTGCCACCGACTACAGTAATCAACGGGGTGTCTTTTGAAACCTCCGCAAGCCGCTCTCCCAGATGCTCGCACTCGGAACCAAGCATCTCCTTCGCGATTTCGACTGTGGCGCTCTTGCCAAGTGCGCGAAGTGTTTTGTACCGGAGAATGATACTTCCGTCCGCGAGACGGGCGAGCAGTTCGTCGACGTACGCCTGTCCACTCGGCCGCGTGGCTATAATGAGCTTGAGCCGCGGTTCCCTACTTCGGCTACTGACCATGCTAATGAGTTTGTCAAGGTCTGTGTAATGATGTGCATCATCCGCAACGATGACAGTATCTTCGCCCGGAATCTCGCCCGCCGAACCGTCGTGCCAGACTCCGTGCTGGCTTACCCAAAGAACCTTCCATCCGGCCTTGCTCCGCGACCAATCCCTGAGAAGTTTCGTCTTCCCAATTCCGCCTCGTCCAGGAAGAATGGCTATCCGCCGATCTGGGTCATTGAGGAAGCTGTCAAGGTCCGAGAGCCTGGCCTGCCTGCCACGCAAAGTCTGGTTGAAATCGAAAAGCGGTCCGGTCTTGCTTGAGTGCTCGGGAGATGTCTCCGGCTCATAAAACGTCTTTGTACGTTCGCCGGGAATGCGTCCCTTTAGCTCTTCGATGTCCTCTTCGTGGCGCTCAAGCACAGAATTGACATGATCGATCCAGTCCCGGAGTTGCGCTGCTGCAAGCAGGTCGGTGTCTGTCACAGTAGACGTCTGTAGCTCAGCTGCGAGAGCGTCTGCCGTGAGCTGCTTCTTTCCTGGCGTGCAAAGCAACCGGAATACAAAGGCAAACAGACGCTGGTAGACCGTCCTGGCGACTCCTGGTGGACGAACAGGTTCCAACTTCTCAAGTACAGAACAAACATCGACTTCGATTGCCTCGTGGTCACCAGATCCCACCGCCCATTCAAAGGAGGCAATAATCTCAGCCAGTTCGTCCAGGTCGGGCTGCGACAGAACGGTTCTTAGAGATTCCCACGAATCTTCAGAGACGGAGCTTGGTCGTGGGCAACTCAAAAGAAACGTCTGGATTTCGTTGATCGCTGCCGCGCATTCGGCGGCATCCATCTGTACGGTTCGCACCCTTTCCCATGTCTCAATCGCCGACAATGCTCCGGTCCAGTCGCGTTCCCGTCCGATAGTGGTCGTCGTGAGGAATCGAAAGGCCAACTCCGCGCCAGGATTCGATCTCCGGTGACTACAGAAGTTGGCAATGGCCTCCAGGGCGTCTGCGCTTCTGAGTGTCAACGAGCGACTGGGTTGTTCCTTTAGCTGTTCTAGTAGGCGTTTGTCTTTGGAACCCGAGTCGGCGGCCCCCTTCTGGATCAGATCGATGTCTTCACCCGCCTCAAGCTCCAAATGTTGGTCTGGTTTCAAATTGAGCCAACGCAGGATCGTCACGTTCACCTGGAAGACAAACCCAGCAAACGTGGCATGTGCATCACGACGAGAATCCATGACAAAGTTCATTCCATTTACCAATTCAATGCGCTGCGTGGCTGGTGCACCGGATGCCGAGTCGAATCGAGAATGCTAAGACGGTGCATAAACCGAAAGTATCAGGATCAACAGAGAAACAGGAACCAGGGGATTTCATGCCAGGTGCAAGAAACAAGGAATCACCTCTTTGTATCCCAGAGCTGTTGTTTTTAGAGCTGATGCTCGGGAGATTGTGATGGTGATGGACGAACCGATTTTGGCAGACTTTGACACAGAGCCGCCCGCTCTTGTCCGATCAGACTAACAACGTGTTCCAGGTGATGCGGTAATACTCTCATCCGTCCGTGTTGCAGCGCGTTGAATACTGCGGTCGCCAGGGTTTCTGCATCGAAATGACGTTGCACCTCTGGATGGATCAGAATATCCACCGTGCTTCCGATGCGCAATCTTGGAAAGCGATCAGCACATATGCGTATGGCCTTTCGCTCATCAATGAGAGCGGTTCCTGCTTGTTCCACTGCATAGGCGATGGTTGCCGCCTCTCCGTCATCCAAAGTTGCTGTTGCCGGACCAATAACAAGCTCGGTAAAATACTGCATCGCAACATCACCAAGGCTAACGATTTCTACAAGGCCGACATCTACAAGTTCATTCAATCGGTCTGAATTGTGTCTTCCATTTCGTCGGCCTACATCAAGCTCGGTAGGAACGACATTCACCACGACTAAGCCGGTCGGTAACGCGCGTACAATTGCGGGGGCACAGCCAGTCGCAATCAGGTTAATGATGACGCTTGTGTCGGCCACTAATGGAGTGGAGATGTCAGTCAAGAAGGTTTGTGACCCCATTGGTCTCACTCCCTTCAAGCTCTTGACTGCCGAGAATCTCGCGCAATTCGATGCGATCAAGATGCAGCAAACGCGCGAGCTGGCCTTCGCTTAGTAATCCTTGCCGATACGCTTCAGAAGCGAGCAAATTCAGGCGCAGGGTAGTTGGGCGATCGGCCTCGGCCTTGTAACCATCACGCGGGGATAGATCTCCAAGAACCTGACGCGATTGTTCATCCGTGATTCCACCGTTGGCCTGAAACCAATCCCAAGTTCCCGGTTTCACTGAGTCTAGTTCTTCAAGGCGGCGAACCATCGCCTCTCTTGAAACACCGAAGAAATGCGCAAGGACAATGACGTGCCGGCGAGTTAATCGGTCCGATCCAGCCGTGACTTCTTGGAACTTTTGCATAACAGCGCGGGCCGGGGTGAGGAAAGCCCGTGCGAAAGAATTGGCGTAGCGCTCCTCTCTTGAGTTCTCAGCTTCATCGTGGTGAAGGATTTCCGGTTCACGCCTTGTCGAGATAAAGTGGCCAGTCTCGTGCCCGGCGCTCTGGGTTCGGCGCTCGCGCGGATGATTGGCATTGAGCAAAATGCACGGCCCAAGAGTGTCATCATACGCAAACACTCCTGATATCCGGCCGTCAAATCTTCGAATGTATACCCTGACGCCAAGTTCCATTTCGAGCAGAGTCACAATATCAGATACAGGCCCGATACCCAGGCCAAGGCGCTGCCGCAATTCAGTGGCATCTTGTTCGGCTTGGGTCCGGACATCGCCCTTCAAGAGGGGACGCTCGGGCGGGTAATTTCGGACACGTTTGACTCCGAGCAGATTTTCGAGTTCCACCTCGGCCTTTGCTAGTTCGGCCATCAATTCGGCAGCGTCCGCGGCGGCATCGTCGCTCCCGACAACTTTTCGAAAGCGAGGTGCTAGATCAACATGAACGGATTCCTGGCGCAAGAGGGCGTTTACCGATGTGCCATACAGCTTTGCAAGTTGTTGTAACTCGTTAATGCGCGCACGCCGTTCACCTTGTTCAATCGCTACAATAGTCGTTCTTGCGACGCCGATTGCGCTGGCAGCGGCGGCTTGCGTAATCTTCGCGCCCTCGCGGGCAATCCGCAACCGCTCTCCTGCTTCAACTGGCATGATCTGTTCAAGAGATGTCATGATCGCGCACTCAAGGCCCAGTCGGCCACAAAAGAATTCTGTCCAAGCGAAAGCATGAAGTTTCTCCATTCGCAACTATGTTGGTGTAAAAGGCGGTCAAGTTTCGCGCGAGTGTCCGCTTCCTTAAGACCCAACGTTTTGCTCAATTGAAAAGCGCTCAGGGTGAGCATCCGGGCATTTGCATTTGAATTCTGCAATCCAGCCAGATGATCAAGGTGCAGGGCACCAGCAATTGCGTATTCGCGCAGTGCGCGGGTGATTTTCTCAGGAGGGAAAGATGCCGCTGCTCCGGCCGCAAATGTTGTTGCCATGAGATCTTCCCAAACGTAACTCTCTTTGGGTTCTGTCAAACCAGCAGCAAAGACGCTTAAGCGTCTGAGCATACACGCTGCACATATTCCGCATTGGCGCTTTTTACGATTTACACTGACTTGTCGGCTTTGTTGCCAGCACGACCAGGTAAGGGGCCAAGATGAGCCGTCTTGGCACTCGTCGACAAACTTACTCAGCGTTTCTGCCTTCGTATACCAAAGTCGCGGGAAGCTGAAGCGCACACGATGGTCCAGAAGAGCATCCAGGAATTCCTCCATGCGGCAGGTGAAAAGAGGATGACTGCGATAGTCCTCGTAAGTCTGACCCACCGGAACGAGCGTCGGACCAAGAGCGCCTTGGCCGCTCTCCGGTATTATGACTTGATTTGCGCCTGCTAGGTGCGCCGCCAGTCCGCTAACGAGTGCAAATTTGAACCCACGGGACCGTGCTGTGGATTCAATGAACGCACGCTGCCCAGACTTAACGTGGAAAGGCACAGAGGTAAACGCTTCTCTCTGTCGCGAAAGTGCCTCCTTGTTCTGTATTGTTGATCCGAGACGAACGCGAACGAGCCTGTCTCCCATCTCAAGCGACATCAAACCGGCAACCGCACGAGAATCCATCCCGTTGCTAAACGGAATAACAGCGTCTACGCCGGCATGAAGGTTGAGTAGCCCCTGCGTGGGTTGGCTCATGGCCTGCTTACGCTTGTAGAATTCGATGTGCCACCGATCTCCAGTGAGGAAATCGAGAACACTATGTAACGCGTCTACAAGCCGTTTGTCACTCCATTGGTCCGGGTCGTGCACGGGTACCCGCAATTCGATTTCTCTTTGCCATGTGTAAGCCGGGCGCCGCTGGGTTCTGTCACCAAATTCAACAGCTGCCGCAACCAACAGCGCGTCGTAGGCAATCGGCTCCCATCGGGAGAAAAAATAGGATTCTAGGCTCGCGGTTGAGAACTCGACGTTTTTTCCAATTTCACAACGAAGTGATCCATTACGTGTTCGCACTCCTGGTTCAGTGACATGGATCGCCACACATGACCTGGTAGAGGGCGACTCACTGGTGCTTGCCATCATAGTCTGACCCCATCATCGAGTCCCTGTTGCCGCAGCGCAAAACGGGCTGGACCAGACACTTCGAGTTTTAATATCTGCTTCGCGAGCGAATCAATCGGAGACTCCGCGATGGACTGCTCAATTCTCGCTCGTGTGTTATGCGCGCGTGACGCTGTTGACTCGCGGCAATAGTGTTCCTCGACCTGACGGGCTCCTCGTGCAGCATGATCGATCAGAGCCGCAGTCATCGCACCGGCAAGGGCATTGAACTCCGCAGCCTCGTTAGGTGATAACTGAATTACATTGTCCAGGAAGGCGCGGCCAATTCCACAACCTGCAACCCCTCTTAACGATTCAAGTTGCGGCCTCACATCATCCTTGAACAGGGAAGTCTCTTGATCCTTGAACAAGGTACGAACGCCGTCGATGAATTCAGAACTCATCTCGGCTCGGCAGTCTTGCTCCAAGGCAGGGATGATTGCCCTGCTGATTTCGTCGGAGGAAAACGCGGCGTTTGCGCTACGCTCCGCTACTCGCTTCCAGCCAGGTGGCATTGGCAAGCTTCTGTGGGGTCCGTCGCTCATAGAGCTTCTCCATGTCAGAAATCTACCGCAAAATGTCTGACAATGTCAAAGCGATTCTTATCGCTATGGAATATGAGAGGTAAATATCACATATTATGGGGGATAGTTTTGGGATGAATGTGAGTAAACTGGCCAAATAGAGCGTTTTGGCTTTCGCGCTCAAATGAAAAAGCGAGCAGGAAAACGGAGCACGATATAGATAATATATCAGAGATGTATTAAACTGGCGTGTACCCTCATTTACACGAGGTGGAAATGCCACAAGTTCGGCCAATTCAGCAGTCTCTGTTCCCGGAACTGTCCGGCACGTTCCAGGAACCCGAATCCTTCACTACACTGAACCAGGAGGCACGACATGACTCCCAACAACGCATCCAGCACCATCCCCGGCAACCCCGACTCCATTTTGGAG
>Ga0302140_10010094_pt1 | contig 11690 bp, 12 predicted proteins | sample I_Bog_E1_1_FD_202095 | JGI IMG/M metagenome (GOLD analysis project Ga0302140, IMG submission 202095) | Peat permafrost microbial communities from Stordalen Mire near Abisko, Sweden - I_Bog_E1_1 | ecosystem: Environmental > Terrestrial > Soil > Wetlands > Peat | place: Sweden: Abisko, Stordalen...
TCACTTCACTTCTTCACTCACTTCACTTCCTTCACTCACTTCACTTCTTCACTCACTTCACTTCTTCACTCACTTCACTTCCTTCACTCACTTCACTTCCTTCACTCACTTCACTTCTTCATCAACTCCACAAACATTCTCTGAAACCTCTCCAAATCCAGATCTACCTGCGCATGAACCAGCCGCACACCCGTCGCGGGCTTGAATTTCTCGCTCCACGTCAGCGTATCTCCATAGCTCGGTCCATGGCTCAAATCGATGTCCATATACACTTGTTTTTCCCTGGTAATGAGCGTCGGATCGAGCCACGTGCACGCCGCCAGCTCATCCCAAAGATAGTACCGGTCCTGGCTCCACGCCGCGATATAGCGCGCCGTCGTCGACTGCGATTTCCCAATCTCATCGAGCATCTTTTCGGTGAACGGTGCCTTGATCGACACATCCACGGTCGTCACATCCACCCTTGGCCACCCCGCGCGCAACACGATCCGCGCCGCCTCCGGATCAAACCAGAAATTGAACTCATGCCGCGGGCTGTCGGCAAACTCCGGGTCCTCGGTCTGCGGATTCAAGCTTCCGCCCATCAGCACGATCCCCTTCGTCAGCGCCGCAAACTCGGGATCAATCGCGATTGCGAGAGCAATGTTCGTCATCGGCCCCGCTGCATAAATCGTCACTTCATGCGGATGCGCCCTGACCTGCCGCACCAGGAAATGTACCGCATCTTCGTCAACAGCCTTGAGCTTCGGCTGTCCCTCGGCCATCGGCGGAACGTCGTAAGGTCCGTGCGCCACAAGGTGTTCCGGCGTCACCGGCTTCACCCCTCCGCCCGTTTCCATCAGCGTCGTCTGGCCCTGTCCCCACGCACCCAGCCAGGCCACTTTGCCATCCAGTGCCGATCCCAGCCGCGTCTCCAACTCAGTCCGCACCAGCGGAAACACCGCGCCCTTGGCCACCGGCACATTGCCGTGTCCCGTCAGCTCCAGCATGCGCAAGGTGTGCTGCGTCTCCTCATCGCGCCACGCATTGCCGGTCACCATCGTGATGCCCAGCACCTCCACTTCGGGAGCCTGCAACAGCACCAGCATCGCCATCTGGTTCGACCCGCCCGGCCCGGAACCATCCTGATCGATCAGCACGAGGCGTTTCTGCGCACTGACGCCGCGACTGAGCGCCGCTATCAGCAAAAAACTTGCAATCGCTTTCATAGGTCGAATTGTTGCACGGCAACCCCGCGATCGTACCCCATACCGTCGCGCCAAGGTCGCCTCCCGCAGCATTCTGCTCCGGCTCATGCGATGACCCTCCAACAAACCTTGACATCGTTGAGAGTAGGAGAAAAACTGAGCGTCGCCGGCGTGATGGAAGCGTTGGGCTCGGTTGAAAGCAGCCTTCCTGTCACTGCGCTGTATGCATTCGCATACAGCCGCGAACAAATCACCGATCCCTTGGTTGCGTAAAACTGCGCACGCACCGCCGACGTCCAGGAAGACGAATACGATGTGCGATAGATCGAGAAAATTTCGCGGAAATTGTAAGGGTCGCCTAAGCGCACGACTGCCTGTATTGCCAGTCTCCAGCGATCATCCGGCGTCAGGCTGAAGTCGCGTCGCACACGGATCTTATGCGAGCCCACATAGTTGGCTATCTTCTCGTACCGGACTCCCGACGTCCCGGCTTCGCACACATACGCGTCGCCCATGTACACCGCGGAGTGCTGCCACTGCGCATCGTCGGGCGCATAGCCGCAGCGCCCCTGCGCTTCCATGATCTGTCTCTGAATCCAGTCCGGCTGTACATGCGAAACCAGAACCAGATCGCCCGGCAGCCAGTCATCGACGTTTGGAAACAAACCGAACCTGCGAACTTCAATGGGCAATGGCCCGGCAGGCTGCCACGTCATCCCGCTTGGCTGTGCGTCAAGCGGGTTCAGCGTTAGCTGCGGCATGAGTCAGCAGGGAAATCCGTACGATTCTGGTTTGATCGCTACCTTTTCTACCTTCTTGACCACCCCGTTGTCTGCGAAAAACCGAACCAAAGATCCTGGAACCAAACCCAGTTCGCCAGCCGTTTCTCCGCTATAAGACGAGATCTTGTCAAATGTGAACGAAAACATCCGTCCATCTTCCACAGTCTTAACAAAAGCCAGACCATGACCATCCACCTGCACCACAGTCCCAATCTTTTCTCTTGCCGCGTCTCGTACCGGGGAAGGCGCCCGTCTGGCTCCCACCGGAAGAATGATGCGCTCGACAGCCATGCGAGCCTCCGTCTCAACATTAGACGCCTCTTGCGACCGCAAAGGCAATCTCAATGCATCTATCGGCAATCCGAAGTTTACCTGCGCCCAAATCTCCTTGGCGCGGCCGGTGCAGCCACCGGCAGATGCGTCTGTCCCGCTGGAAAAACCGCCAAAAACCGCTCCTGCCCTTCACCCGAACTCGCCGATTCCACGCCCTCAAGCGATTTCAGCGCCAGATGCAGCAGGCGCCGCTCCCGGCTATTCATCGGAGGAAACGCATAGGGAACTCCGCTCCTACGCACCTTTTCCGCCGCCGTCTCCGCCTGCAACCGCAACTCCTGCGCTCTCAGCGCCTTGAAGTTGTCAGCGTCGAAACTCACCAGGTCATTCTCCCGCTGATCCAGTCGCAGCATCTGCGCCGCAATCGTCTCGAGTGCCCGCAACAATTCGCCGTTATGCTGGGTAACCAGCGCCACATCCGGCCCTCCCAGTTCCACGTAAATCACACGTGCTTCAAGGCCTTCAGGGTCGCGCGCGCCATCCCCTGCCGTGATGCGGTACTTAAGGCGCAATCCGCCTAGTTTGTTGAGCTTAGCGAGGAACTCGGCGATCTTCTGTGCGGCCTGTTGCAAATCTGCGATTGGCATGACCCTACAGTATCGCAGAGCAGGCTTCCCTTCGGCATCCACCCTCCGTGTCACTTTCGGTGGCCCCTCATTCCACACACTTTAGTCCTTGTGACACTAAAACTTTCGTACCCCTATTCGCGCAGTTTTAATGAAACGGAATCGCTTCTCGTGGTTAGATCCTAGTATGGCTGTAAGCAGACCTCAACTCCCCCTGTCGACGTACCCAATGACTCTGGCCGATGCGATCGCTGCTTTATTCCGGTCGAAGCCAGGCACTAGAAAAACTCCGAAAGTCGTCGTCACAAAGTCAGAGGGCAAAAAGCGTTCGGCGTGAGAAAGGGAATCGTCGTGAGACAGCATCCTGTATCTCAGGTGTCGGGATTAGTGTGCTTAGCCGTCCGGGCTCTCGTTGCGGCCTTTCCTGAGCGACGCAATTCCCCCCAGTCCTTTTCCGTCTGATCGGCATAAGCGGTCCCAAACTTGGCCACGGCGTCGGCAAACCCGTCGCCCGCACCTAGATAGCCCGCAATCGTTAACGGATCTCCAGACCGCGCGTGTCCTCGCGCCAGCAACTCGCCGCACACTTCCGCATACGCTTGCAAGCCCTTCCCCGCCATATCCTCCAGGCAGATACTTCCCTTGTGGTCGTTCAATTGCCGCACCAGGTAGTCGCGCCCACCCATTTGCGTCCATCCCAAAAACGGGTCTGACTGCAACTGCATGGCTCTTTGCCCCTCCACCGCGCGCTGCCCGTTATGGTGCGCCGGTTTCGCATCCGGCAAATAGGGCGAATAAGCTGAAACCGTCTCCTCCTTAACCTGGAGAAACAAAGGGTCTTTCTCCCCATTTCCTTCGAGATAAATGCAATAGTCCCGCAGTCCCACCGACCCCGTTCCCACCACTTTGAAGGCCACATCCACCGGCCGGTAAAGCGAGAGCAAATGCTGTCGCTGCGGCTCCAGTATCGATCGATAAGGCCCCAACGCCCCCAGCACCGCTACCGCCTGCCTCCCCTTCACACGCGCCAACATCGGCTTCTCGTCTTTGAATCGCCGCGGCTCTCCGGCCTTCTTGCTGGCTGCCTCCGTGAGTTGCACCAGCGTGTGAATCGGCGTCGCCCGTTCCGCCTTCAGCAGCGCATCGTGCACCGGTTCTACCGATCCCATGCGATGCACCTGGTAGCGCACGACCTCAATGCTCGGCATGTCCGCGAAAGCGGCCATCTGCGTCGCATAGCGCTCTATGCAGCTCTCCACGGCCGCCCGCGATGCTGCATCCTTGTGGCCCGACTCTCGCCCCGCCAACACCAGTGAAGCTGCCATGCGCTTCAAATCCCACTCAAACGGTGCCCGGGTCGTCTCGTCGAAGTCGTTGATATCAAACACCAGTCGTCCGTCAGGAGCGGCAAATGCGCCCAAGTTCCGCACATGCGCATCTCCGCAGATCTGGCACACAATACCGGTATTCGGCAGCACAGAAAGGTCCGCCGCCATCACCGGCACCGCGCCGCGAAAATACCCAAACGGCGACTCCGCCATCAAGTGGTATTTCAGCTTGATCAGCGCCGGCACCCGGCCCTTTGACGCGTGCTCCAGCAGCGACAGTGCCGGAGTCTGCCGCGCTTTCGGTCTCAGCTCGATATGCTCCTGCCGGCCAACCTGTTTGCGCCGTGCCTGACCCAAATTCCGCCGTTCTTCCGGACTTGCCCAATGCATTCAATCCTCTTTCTTTCCGCAACCGCCTGAATCCAACCACAATTATCCGGCAACCCCCCGCCCTTCGATCTTTGTCTTACACTGTCTTACCGCTGTCTTACGCGGCAAATAAACTCCTGCCCGTCTGATTTAGACTTCTCCAGAAGAAACTCCGCCTCCTCATCAACTCGTTCCAGTGACGTAAGACCTCCGGAGGACTTGCCCTTGATCCGCTTTGCCGCCGCTCTCTTCTTTTCAGTCATCTACAAGCGATCCCGAACCACAGGGGATGGAACCTCGGGTGCCCCATCCATCGAGCGTTTTTTGCTCGATGGGTGGGAGACCACAACGGCTAATCGTAGGCCCTCGAATCTTTCCTTCTTCCATTCTTGTTTCTTCTCAGCAGCCCTCATTTTTCCATTAGGTTCTTTATCCGCTGCAGCCCAGGCTCCTACCCTCACGGTCGAAGAAATCTACTCCCACGGCTCTATCATCGGTGACCTTCCCGCTGGCCAAACCTGGTCGCCTGACTCCAAACACCTAACCTACCTGGACGGCGGTGAGCTGATTGATCTCGATCCTGCTTCCGGCAAGCCGCACGTGCTGGTGAGCCGCGCCAAGCTCGCATCTCTCTCAGACGGCGACGGTACTGAGCAAGACCGCGATCATCGCGAACGCTATAAGATGGCCAGCTACCTCTGGTCTCCCGACTCCAAGCACCTCGTTTTCGACTCCAACGGCCGCCTCTGGTACTACGACCTCCACACCGGCACCGGCGTCCAGATCGGCTTCACCGGGACCGCCTCAGGCGACGACCCTAAATTCTCACCCGACGGCGAGTCTCTTTCTTTCATTCGCGATCGCGGCCTTGACGTCCTCCGTATCAAAAACGAGGGCGCAAACCCCACCGTAGTCGCCGCCGCACCCGGCCAAACCACCCTAAATGGAAAAGTTGACTGGGTTTACGAAGAAGAACTCGAAGTCCGCAGCAATTACTTCTGGTCTCCCGACTCAAAAAGTCTGGCCTATCTTCAAATGAACGAATCCGAAGTCCCCGAATACCCTCTCATCGACTGGATTCCCAATCACGCCCAGGTCCAGAACCAGCATTATCCCCAGCCTGGAGACCCCAATCCCGACGTCCGCGTAGGCGTCGTTGGAGCCCAGGGCGGCAAAACCGTCTGGGTCAAGCTCCCCCTCCATGCCGGTCAGGACTACATCCCCCGCTTCGGCTGGGTCGACCATCATACCGTCTGGATTGAGACGCTTACCCGCGATCACAAGCATCGAACCATCTACTTTGCTGACACGCCCACCGGCCAGTCCCACGCCATCCTCGATCTCACCGACGACAAATTCCTCGACGACAACTACGACGTCTCCGTCGCCCCTGGTCACATCGTCCTCACCAACTGGTCTGACGGCCATAACCACATCTACCTCTATAGCTACGACACTCCCCGGCCCGACGCCGTCAAGCTCGAGCGCCAGCTCACCTCCGGCGATTTTGACGTCGCCGCCGTCTCCACCATCGATTTCGAAAAGCAGTTCGTTTACTACGCCTCCAACGAAGGCAATCCCCTCGAACAGCAGTTATGGCAAGTCAACTTTAGCGGCGATCGGAAGCAGATCACCACCAGTCATGGTTTTCACGATGGCAATTTCTCGCCTTTCGGCACGACGTTCGTCGACAAGTTCTCCCGCCGCACTCAACCGCCCCAGCTCAGCTTCTGCCAGACCGGCGGTAAGTGTAGTGTTTTCTGGTCCACACGCGCCGCCGAGCGCTACCACCTCCGCGTTCCCGAGCAGCTTGAAATCAAGGCCCACGACGGCTCCACGCTCTACGCAACGCTCTTGCTACCGGCCCAGGCCGCAGACGCGGCGAGCGTTCCCTTGATCGTCAATCCCTACGGTGGTCCCGGAGTCCAGTTGGTCGCCAACCGGTGGGCCGGCGAAACCGAGTTTTTTGACGCCCTTCTCACCCAGCACGGTTTTGCCGTCCTTCACGCAGACAACCGCGGCTCCGCTATGCGTGGCCGTGACTTCGCCCAGAGCGCATGGCGCAACTTCGGCCCCGTTCAGCTTGAAGATCAATTGACTGTGGTAGATGCGGCGCTGGCGAAGTATCCACAGCTCGATCCCAAGCGCCTCGGCTGGTGGGGTTGGAGTTGGGGTGGAACTTTCACCCTCTACGCCATGTCTCACTCCGACCGTTTCCGCGCCGGCGTCGCCGTGGCTCCCGTAACCGACTGGCGCAACTACGATTCCATCTATACCGAGCGATATCTGAGCGGGCCCACGGACTTTCCCGCCGGCTACAAAGACTTCTCCGTCGTCAACTCGGCCGCCCACCTCAAAGGCCATCTTCTCTTGGCCCACGGCACTGGCGATGACAACGTTCACATCGAAAATTCGGTCCAGTTCATTCAGAAGCTCATCGAGGCCGATATTCCTTACGACTTCCAGGTTTATCCCCGCAAAACCCATTCCATCGCTGGTTCCGACGACCGAACGCACCTTTTTAATCGGATTCTTGCTCATTTCGAGCAGTATTTGAAGCCTTCGGCACCATAATCGGACGCAAAACCATCAAAATTTACGCCGTTTAGGCGGCATGCTGGCTCTCTGGAAGGATTGTCTTTTATCGTCAACAGGGCAGAAAGTGGCGGGTAAGCGGCTACTGGTCGCCACGCCCTATCGTTCACCCTTTACGCTGAGGCAGGCATACAGCTTGGGCGCGCCCTACCCCACGACGCGCGTGCCACAAATTTTCGCGAGCGAAGTCGCCTAGACTCCGTGATGCTTAAAAATCTCGTCCTTCTCTCGGCAGCCGCACGTCGAGCATCCCAGGCAGCAAACCAAGAGCACCGCGACCGCAGCGGTGACCACAAGGGCAAGCAAACTTCCGCTCGTCATGAGCCAATGAATAAGAGTATGCATATGTCGAGTACCACTCGGCGTGAACCCTAGTTAACTATGATGCACACTTTTGCAGCCACAGCATCCCCTGTTGCAATAAGGTGCATCCTAAAGTGCCCCAAGTGTATCATCGGGGAATTTCCTTGGCTACGTCTTCTTTGTTCTTGTCGTAAGGTGAATAAAAAGCGAAAATAGTCTCAAGATGGTTAACCTTCCCATCCCGACACCCGTCCCACTCAATCCCGACCGGGATCACGCCCCAAATCCTCCTATAGTCGACGACCTGCCATCCTCCGACGACTTGCTCGACACGGACAACCCTCCACCCATCGACGAATGGGTCGCCTCACCCGCCTCTGTCGCGTTGGACGTTGAAGATTCAGCAACGTCTACACCCCATTCCGACCCGCATCTCAACTGGCTTTTCGTCGACCTAAACTCCTACTTCGCCTCGGTCGAGCAGCAGGACCGCCCCGAACTCCGCGGCCGCCCCATCGGCGTTGTCCCCATGATGGCCGACACAACCTGTTGCATCGCTGCCAGTTACGAGGCCAAAGCCTGCGGAGTCAAAACCGGAACCATCGTCGCAGACGCCAAGCGCCTCTGCCCCGACATCGTCTTAGTCGAAGCCCGCCACGAGCTCTATGTCGAGTACCATCACAAAGTTGTTGATGCTGTCGAAAGCTGTCTTCCCGTTACCGCCGTCTGCTCCATCGACGAAATGGCCTGCCGACTCATGGGCCGCGAACGCCCCCTCCTCGCCGCCATCGAGCTCGGCCGCAAAGTCAAAGCTCGCATCCGCGAATCCGCCGGCGAAATGCTGCGCAGCTCCGTCGGCCTCGCTACCAATCGCTACCTCGCCAAAATCGCCAGCGACATGGAAAAGCCCGACGGCCTCGTCGCTCTTCCCCTCGACATCCTTCCTGAAGCCCTCAGTCGCCTCACCCTCCGCGACCTGCCCGGTATCGGCGCCCGCACCGAGAAGCGCCTCAACGAGCGCGGCCTCACAACCATGGCCCAGCTCATGGCGCTCGACTCCGAGCAGGCAGGCCAAGTCTGGGGATCGGTCTGGGGCGAGCGACTCTGGCACTGGCTCCGTGGCGAAGACTTCGACATGTCCGAGACCGAACACCTCAAGTCCATCAGCCATCAGCATGTTCTCGCACCCGATATGCGCACCCGCGAAAAAGCCTGGGCCGTCGCCCACAAGCTCCTCCACAAAGCCGCCATGCGTCTGCGTTCAGGCGGTTTATGGGCTGGCAAGGTCGGCATTGCCGTCGGTTTCGCCGTTCCGCGCGCCCCTAACGCACCCAACCCGCCCGTCAGTCGCTTCGGCGTTCCCTCCAAAGGCTGGCACAGCGAACTAAGCATCACAGAATCGCAGGACAACCAGCTCCTCATCGCAGCCCTGCGTCGTCTATGGGATTCGCAACCCTCGGGTCCCGCCTTCGATCACCCATTCTTCGTCGGCGTTCACCTTGGCGCACTTGTCCCCGACCGCCTCCACACCCTCAGCCTCTTCGACTCCCTCGACGGCGAGCAAAGCCGCGCCCGTCTCCTCGCCGCCATGGATCAGCTCAACCAGAAATACGGCATGAGCACCCTGGCCCCCGCCACCATGCTCACCGCCTACAAAGCCGCCCCCACCCGCATCGCCTTCCACAGCATTCCCGAGCTGTTTTGAGCGAACGAGCGCCCGTATCTACTTCGTCACATTCAACTCCGCATGAAGGCCAGCCGTCGAATCCTCGCCTGCCCACACGTCAAACGTTCCCGGCTCAACCGCCCACGCCTTGGTTTGCGGACTCCAGAAGCTCAGCTCGTCCTTTCCCAGAGTAAACTTCAGCGTCTGCGTCTCCCCGGCCTTCAACTCCACTCGTTTGAATCCCTTAAGCTCCCGCACCGGCCGCGATGCCGACCCCGCCCGCTGGTGAATGTAAACCTGGGCCACTGCATCGCCCGTCACCGCGCCCGTATTCGTCACATCCACCTGCACTTCCGTCGCCTCGCCCGTGCCCATGGAGCCCTTCGAAAGCCGCAGATTCGAAAACTTGAACGTCGTATAGCTCAACCCATACCCAAACGGATACAGCGGCTTGCTCGCCACATCCCAATACCGCGACGTAAACTGCGGCCTGTCTTCGGGCTCATGCGTCAGGTTGTGGTTATAGTAGAGCGGTTCCTGCCCCGCCGATCGCGGCCAGCTCACCGGCAGTTTTCCGCCCGGATTCACGTCCCCAAACAGTACGTCCGCGACCGCGTTCCCGCCCTCGGTTCCCGGATACCACGACTCCAAAATCGCCGCCGCATGTTCCGCGATCCAGCGGATATCGAGCGGACGCCCATTTTCGAGCACCACCACCACCGGCTTGCCCGCGCCTGCCGCCGCCTCCAGCATCTGCTCTTGAATTCCCGGCAGCTCCAGCGAAGCCCGCGAAGCCGCCTCGCCGCTCATCGTCGCCGTCTCGCCCACGACCGCCACCACCACATCCGCATTGGCCGCGGCAGCCTTGGCCTTTGCCACCCAGTCCGCCGTCTCGGCTGCGGTCGGCGGAGGGGTCATCTTGTTGCCCGTCATCATATCCAGCATCGACGGATAAACCCGCGACAGTCCCGGCCCGGCCACATAATTCAGTTCCACCCCAGCGCCCAGCCGATTCTTCAGTCCCTCAAGTACGCTCACCGGATGGTTCTTTCTCACGCCGCCAAACAGCCCCTCAACCGTCCATCCGCCTTCAACATCGCGCGTCGAGTCGGCCAAAACGCCGATCACCGCAATCTTTTTCAGGCTCTTGCCCAGCGGTAGCGTGTGGTTGTCGTTCTTCAGCAGCACCATCGACCGGCCCGCCAGCTTCCTTTCGAGCGTCAGCCCTTCCGGACGACTCAACACCGCATCCACCTTCGTTTCATCCACATACGGGTGTTCGAACAGCCCCAATTGATACTTCGCTACCAGGATCGGCAGTACCGACTCGTCCAATTCGGCCTGGCTTACCTTCCCCTCGCTCACCAGCTTGGCCAGGTTATTCGTGTAAGTCTGGCTGGCCATATCCATGTTCAAACCAGCAGTAATTGCCTTATACGCCGCGTCCGCCGGGTCGCTGGCATAACCATGCGTAACGAGGCTGCCCACCGCAAACGCGTCTGAAACCACAAACCCCTTGAATCCCCAGTCCTTGCGCAACACATCGGTCAGCAGCCAGTGATTTCCGCTGGCCGGCACGTCATTCAAATCCATGTAGGCGCTCATAAAGCTGCCCGCGCCCGCCTCTTCTGCCGCGTGAAACGGTTTGAGGTAAACATTCTCCATCAGTTCCTCGGGAATATACGACGAGTCATAGTCCCGTCCGCCGTCCGCCGCGCCGTAACCCGCAAAGTGCTTCACGCACGCCAGCACGCTGTTCGGTCCCACCACCGGCCCTTGAAATCCCCGCACCTGCGCCCGCGCCATCGCCGACCCTAAATACGGATCTTCGCCCGCACCCTCCACAATGCGTCCCCACCGGGCGTCGCGCGCAATATCGACCATTGGCGTAAACGTCCATAGGATTCCCGCCGCCCGCGCATCCTGCCCGGCAAATCTCTGCGCCGTTTCTTCCACCGACGGATCCCACGAAGAAGCCATCGCCAGCGGCACTGGAAACACCGTCCGGTACCCGTGAATCACGTCAAAGCCAAACAGAACAGGAATGTGCAGCCGAGACTTCTCTACCGCCACCTTTTGCAGCCGGTTGATCTCCTTCACGTCGATCAGCCATAAGATCGATCCCACTTTGCCCTGTGCAATCAGATCGTCCGGCTTGCCGCTCACAAATCCCGGCATCTCGATCCCCGACGACTGGTTCAATTGCCCGACTTTCTCTTCGACCGTCATCTGCTTGAGCAGTTCTCGAGCCTTGCGCTCGGCGTCCTGACGAGACGGTTGAGCGGTCGCGGCGACCGAGACAAAGGCGAGCGCAGAAAGCACAAGCAGGCTGAGCGATTTTCTTTGGAGCATGTGGAATAACCTCATTTTCGGAACCAATGAGCATACCTCACCGTCACAACAGGCCTCAACCCGTCGAACTTTTCCTCCCATTTGCGTGAATTTCTACATCCCGACGGCGATGACGCGTCTGAATAGCCATCGCTCTGAGCGCGCTTCAAACATTCTCTGAATCCGTCCGATAGGGCTGCCATCTACTCGGTAAAGATGTCATTTCGACA
>Ga0302140_10010095_pt1 | contig 11690 bp, 17 predicted proteins | sample I_Bog_E1_1_FD_202095 | JGI IMG/M metagenome (GOLD analysis project Ga0302140, IMG submission 202095) | Peat permafrost microbial communities from Stordalen Mire near Abisko, Sweden - I_Bog_E1_1 | ecosystem: Environmental > Terrestrial > Soil > Wetlands > Peat | place: Sweden: Abisko, Stordalen...
ATAAAAAATTGGGGGCTGTGGCTGTAGGACAGCCAATTGAGCATTTCGTCTCAACTTCGCTATTGGCAGCGGGATCATGCGCCTGTCAGATGCTAAGAATCGCAGACTTTTGCTGTTCCTGGATATTTCAGATGTCACATTTGACTCTTGGAAAGAAACCTAGTGAGTCATGCAGTTCTCTTCTGAGTGTGTATGAACTAATCATTAACCTAGTATGGTCTCAAATTTTCTGGCCCTTGACACAACCCCGCTGTTGGCTTGTTTGCCTCACCTTTGCGAACGCACCGCACCGTTTGAGCCGCACTCCACATCTCTTCAGTGACGGCTGATGCCGCTGGTCAACTGCTTGATTCACCCTCCATTGCATACCTCCTTTTGGGCTGTCACTGGATACTCAATTCTACGGACGTCGATTTTGCTTCCACAAGATATTACAACTGTGGCGTGGGACGTTCTTCGAAGTGTCAAGTACAGTTGTAGTGGTGTTCACTTCTGCCTACATTAGTTTCAACCCTTGGCATTTACTCCTCGGCGTTTTAAATGGGCTTGCTTCATGAACAATTCATGGTCACGACTCACAGCGAACAAGCTTCAAGCCACCAGCAACACAATATGGCTGACTACGAAAACATGACAATAATCAATCTGTACTCAAGTCTTGGCTATGAAAGGAAGAGCTCCAAAGAGAGGTTCGAGACTCTAAATAATGCTGCGTCGTCTTTTTTTCGTGAGTATGTGAACAAAGGGAACGAAATTTCACGAAAAAAAGCCAAGCTCGAGGGAGCAAGACTATGTGCTCTCAATTTCCTGCACGAAGACGAAAGAGGCGAGAGTTTCTGGCCTGTAAGTGCGGACGGAACCCTTCAATGGGCAAGGGATTGTGATCGCGAGGCGTAAGTTCTCTTTTATATGACGTCAAATTCTGACCACATTCATTTACTAACATCTCAGGATCACTAATATGTTGACCCACATCTTCCACAAGAAGAACTACTCGGATTATGTAAAGACTAAAAAACAGCAGAGCAGAGACCGCAAGAAGGCGGAAGTAAAGAAATCGAACAAACGCACAGTAAGCAGAGTACAGCGTTAAGTCTGTGGTATGAAGCCATTCTAACCATCGAAATAGCATGACGATGATGGCTATCTGGATTCCACGAACGAAGAGCCGACGCCTGAAGAGAAAGCATGCATCCCATCCGATCTGGAACTCACCACTGTCAAGTTCTGGATAGAACCGCCAGAACAACCTTCCGTCACGTACTGTTGCAATTATGTAAAGATCTTGAACCCGCAGCTTGATCAAGAGCCAGAGAAAGAATTTCAGAGGAACTGGCTGAATAAAGTAACACCCATCTGCTTATTGAGTGTGCTTTGAGCTGACTCCTTGTTAGAAGAGTCCGAAATGGCCGAAATCTGCCGATAACCGCCTTCTTCGATTTATGTTCGATCACAAGTTCTTTATCTCCTACGACCATGGAGACGAAATTCCGCCCATATTTCTTAGGTTACTGCGAGAGGAAACCGAAATCGAAGAGATGAACGGGTTGGAGTATTCGAAGTTCCAAAACATAGTCGCGGGCAGAGTCAAGGAACTCACTCACCAGCTGACTCAAAAGCCACATTTGATACTCGAGTATCGTCGTGACGGAGTAATCCAGATGACGGAGCGTTTCGAGCGCATTTGGAAGGCGAGAGAATTGCACTGGGAAATTACTTCTGAGCCGCCAAAAAAGCGAAAGAAGTCTAAGAATGTTCGAGCAAAACCTCCTCTTGTAATCCCGAACCGACAAAAGCAAGAACATGTGAGGTCAGAATTGCTATCGTCACAGGCAGATAAGGGCTCAACGCTAGCATCTATGGCGGAGACTGCTCTCGATTTATTCGCCGGCCAGGAGGAATCAGATAAGAGGCAGAGAGAACAATCCGTCTTCGCACGGTTCATGGTAAGTAGGATGTTATCAATAATAGCTATCATCGCTGCTTACCAGTCTCTTCTATAGAACCTAGACTCAGAATTCGAACTCAAGACCTCAACTTCTAATACATCGCGCGGGAAAAGCCTTTCGCCTGGCGAGAGCATCATCGTCGATTCCCAAAGAGATGGGCTGGCACATGCCGCAGACACCACACCGGCACTCGGTCCTTCACAAGAGAACCAGCTTTCAGACAAAGGAAGATCCCACAGCCCTACACTAGAGCATATGCCTTGCACGGATGCTTCGGGAAGCCCAACTTTACTCCTCAAAGTTCCCATGCCAATCCCTGCAAGGGCAACATACCCATACGATTACTGGATGTCAGGGGCCACTGCTGCCAACACCACCAGCGACCTTGATCAAGCTCAAAAGCCGCAACAAGCCACCAACGAATTATGCAGATCAACACATGCGATGCCCATAACGAACCGATCTGGGGCAAAGTCAAAGCAGAGCGTGAGCCCCACCGAACCAACCACCAGTCCGAGCTTTGGTGAAGCCGACTCCACTTTTCCAAGCATTTTTAGCTCTGAAAGTCCATCATTTGGCCGATTATCACCGTTTGAAATGCTTGGTAGCCCAAATCGTCCCTCTATGTCAGACATAGAATCTACCATGGCAGCCTCTGGCCTGGTCAAGCTTCCTTCTCAACAACCAAGCCAGCCAATGGAGGGGATGATGAACACAGGAGCACAGTCCCTTTTCGGTAATGCCTTCTCACCCAACGCAACGGATATACACAGCCTTTTGGGGAGCGATGGAAGTTTTGGAGGGAATACTCATCCTTCAAGTCCCGACCAACAACGAACTGTACCTAGCACACCGCCTCTCTCAAACCGGGCCGCTCAATATTTAGCTCGCCATCAGACAGGCGAGCTTCCACCATCACCGGCACGAAAATTAATGGTAAAGAGGAAGGGTTTCCGGCATGTCAATGAGATTTCGAGGCCCGCACCCGTTACTCTAGGTACCTCAGAGCCGCCTTTTTCCGCTACTAAAGACACGGAAGCAACTTTTCCTACTAGTCTTGCCAAGGAAACCACGCCGAAAAGTAATAGCAAGACCTCGGATCCAGCATCGCAGTTCTCAGCGATCAACAGGTCCCCAAAAAGCCCTGCTTTGACGAACCACTCTTGGCAAAGGAGTGAGCCTTCCGACAAAGTTGTCACCAAGCCAAATGCAAGAGATCAACCGACCCGACAAGTTAGCTATGATGGTGGTGCACCTTTAGTAGCCTCCTGCGCTCCAGAATCCACAGGCAGGGCTCCAACAGAGAAGGTATCTGTATTGCAGCCAATTTTGGAGGGACAATCATCTCTTAGTATTTCCAACCCTAATCAAGCGTGTAATGCGCCTTCGAGAATTCTTGCCAAGGGCATCAATTTGTCGGATCCCGACAAACCTGCTAATGTCAACAACTCTGTCAATGAGATGGATAGCTTGGTTCAGGTTGAGAATAATCCTTTAGAACCACTTTCACTCGATCCGCAGACAAAATCTGATCAATCTGCGCGATTACAATCGCCTTTGACGAAAGAGATAGATATCGAAGAACAAGAGTCGAAGACTTCGCAAGACTCTCTCCGTAATCTTGTAAGGCCAGGTTTATTGTCACCAGCCGTGGCAGCTTCTCCAGTCCACCCAAGTGATCAGAGCATCGATACGCAACCAGAAAAAGTTCGGCTAGAAGAGTCAACTCAAGATCTGACTCCGAGACCTAAGAAGGGAATCGCCATGCCAGTCCAAGAACTACTTACACCACCTGCGCAGGGTACTCCGCAGCGTCATAATGGTTCTTACTCCTTCATCCCACCACCAGAGGCCTTTACTCTTCACAACCCCGCAACCACTCCTCCACCTCCAGTTCTCTCAACTGACAGGCGCCTATCTACCATCTTGACTCCAGCGGGTGCCTCTAATACGCCGACACTGACACTACTCATCGAATCTGCCGATGGAAGCATGAGCTTAGAGACGACGCATTCCTTTGAGATCGTGAAGAACTCTTCCCTCTCAGAGTTCTTTCAATTTTACTCTTCTGTGTCTGGCGCCTCAATTTCTACCTTGACGAGTCTAGAGTTCCAGCCGGCCTTTGGGAAGCGGCAGAGTTTTGAAATCAGGAGGTATGGAGGTGAGGACAAGTGGAAGAGATTGAAAGAAGTGATCACATCTCTTTTCGACAGAGCGGTGAGGAAAGACAAGGAAGGAAGGACGGAATGGCAGGTATTGATTAGTTGTGATTAGTTTCCATGACCAAGGAATGAGTGATGTGAGCAGGCATATGGCACAAATTTTCGTGGAGGTGTGTGCAAGTGCTTGGCATGATAAAGTAATCTTTCTATGTTTACTTTTTCTACTGATTTGGAATTTTCTGGAGCGTCGCAATTTAGGACTCGGAATAAAACGTTTTCATGCTACATACTTTGTAACATTGAAGCTTGGATATAGAGACGGATATACATCCAAATCTTCAAGACAGAATCTGCCTCGTAGTATCTCGCGATGAATTCTGACTTGGAGGGTAGCGTTGAATTCGTGCTGGATACAGACAAACTATACCTTGGAGGAAGAGGTTGCACGTACTTCCGTAAAGCCCTCTCAAGAGTCCTCCTGAGGCTTCTCATTGCCGCTACCCGGACTTGCAGGATATCCGATGAGAAGAAGGTTCTCACGTATATGCAAAGTCGGATGTGGCCTTGGCACTAGGGAAGGTTTACGGGCTTTACGGGTTGATACCCGTAGGGCGACGTCACTAGCCGTATATACCTGTCGGAACGTTCCTTGTCGTGGGGTAAACTCGGGATAGCAGACTGTGACGTAGCTGGCGTCGTGTCGCGGGCTTCGTTCGGAAAGTTTGGAGCTTATTATCTTTGCCCCACTCCTCTGAACCTATCGCTGCCTGTGATGGGGTTGCAATTTCTACTAATCTGATAAGCTTAGCGCTCTGCAAGATTTATAGGACTTTAAGAGACCCATGGGAAAGTATCAAAAGTCACAGTTCCATCACACGTTGCTTTTGCCGCCCCAAAAGGGTCGCCAACCCGCGCTATTTGGAATGTCTCGCGGCTCGCCGTACCGAGGCTCAATTCCAAATGCTTCGGAGCCTCCTTCAATATCTGTTTTGCATTCCCGTTTGGTCGTGGTTCCCTTTCCGAAGCAATACTCACGATACTCGCCGTCTTGCATGTTCCCTGGCTGCTGGCTTCCCGGCATAGGCTAAGTTGTCAGGATGATCTTCACAAGAAGTGGCGTCAAGATATGCATTTTGATGACAATTTGGAATGCGTCGTGATGAAGTTATCAACGCAGGTACTCTGTTACTTTGAATATAATGCAACGTTTGTACCGGACCGTTCTCGGGGTTTTCCAAATTATCTTGCATGGAATCATTCAGCCTCATCTTCTTCCTTCCGATACAGATTGTTAATCCAATATTCGATTGAGCATATTCCTGAGTAGGAAATGTCAACAGATGCAACAGACAACCTATCCGAAGAAGGCACGGATGTTGAAACATCCCCTCCATTGCCAACCGGAAGTAGCCCACATTCCTTCAAATGGGTAAAGCAGAAGCCTCGCAAGGGGTCTAACTTCGATCAGGAGCCTGAGGGAATGACTACTGGTACATGACGAATTCTAATCATAATTAAGCACCGATTGCTGACTGTGGACTTTCGTTCCCGTGCAATAGCTGTGCAGTCTGAGGTGGGTTCTAAGACGGCGTTTTCACTCTCCTGATTGCTCCCAACCCGTTCTGACATTTTCCTAGAGCCTTCAATTTGTGGGAGAGACTGGAGTTTCTCGACCAATTGGCCAATTCCGAACTGTTATCCGTTCTCAGGCAAGGAGCCGAAGACAGTATCAGCGCAAGCCAAGTGAGCCCCCAAGACGCACACTGCATAATCTTCTTCCCCGAACCGAGACACCCAGTGATTCGGCATCCGAAGCGTCGAATGCATTCAACTTCAGCTCAGCATATCCGTCAGAGGCTGTATCTGCATCTACATCCACATCCCTGACCCGCAGCCCAGGAAACGACGACTTAGATTCCTTCGGCACTTTGTGTATACGGGGAGATGTCGGAAACGCTCTATCCTTACTCCACCATTGTAAGTAATGGATCTCTCTAGTTCAATAGATGATCAGAATTTAGGGGCTTAGAATAGAACTTGCCACTCTTCCCATCATTGTTTTCTGATACCGCACTCGTGCCTCTGCGTCAAGCTCATTTGAAAGCAGATCGTTTCGTTTTCCTAGAGACCCAGACTTCCACATCCTTGAAAGACGAACTTTTAAGCTACGCCATGTCCGATCCTGCCCTGCTCCATGCAGTTCTCGCCCACTCCGCCCATCATTTTTCTCGGTTAAGTCCCGATAGCTCTGAGTCAGACTTCCTCTATCACAAAGGGCAGGCCATAAGATTATTAAACACGCGGATAAGGGATCCGAACCTCCAGTCGGCTGTCGACACAACTTTTAGTGCAGTTGCTTGCATGATACATCTCGAAGTAAGTTCTCGAATCATTACCATCTTGCGGAATCTTGGTTGTAAGTGCTAAGACTTCGTAATTAGATCGTTACGGCACGATTAGATAGTGCCAGGATACACGTGAACGGCTTGAGAGCTTTGGTCAACAGCCGAGGAGGTATTCAAGCTCTAGCCAATCATCCACTTACAAGAGGCTTCATTATCTGGTACTTCAACCTAAATCTAGTCTCCAAACAATACTAATCAATAATAACTTCTAGGACCGATAGTATGGCTGCTCTCGTCTTGGAAACCAACCCCTGCATACAGCTGGACCAGCTACCACTCCCTCCCACTGTAGACTGGGCCACAGATTGCCCGTCCGCAGCCCGCTACCAAGCCAAGCTATCCAATTTCACTAGCCTACCACTCCTCGGTCAAGAGACAATTGAGGTCTTCCAAGGCCTACGGTATTACACCTCCATGAAAGACCATCTTCCTCCCTCGCACGATAAATCAGAACTCCAGCCAATCCTCGATATGTCAGGACGCCTCGACCGTCGACTCATCCAGACTATAAGATCAAATAGTCTCGATCCGCCAGATCAGACGACGGTAATCTTCCGGTTGTTCGGAAACACTGCCCTCATCCACCAAATCATGTTCATTCGGCAAGCCCCTATCCGGCTCTCCCTCTCTAATATCCTATCAAGCCGCACACGAGTCCTGCTCGAAAGCGTTGACATCTCACTCCTACGGGTACAGTATCCTGACATGATGCTTTGGATATTGATGATTGGAGGTTTAGGAGGCATTGGGACGCCAGATCAAGGGTGTTATGCGGGGCTTCTTGCTGACGCCTGTCTCGCAGTGGGGGTGAGGACGCGTGACGAGCTTATGGCAGCACTGAAGGGATTTCTATGGAGTGACCAGTATCTAGGTCCCGTTGCTGGCGAGTTTTGGAACGATGTAACAACGGCGCAACTAGCTGAGGGCTGGGGTTAACAGAGCTCTCACCAGGGTCGATGGTTGACTTTTCTGTATAGTAGCAGTATATAAATACCCTAGCTTTTATCAAAGCATTCTATTCCGTCTTTTATTGTGCTTCAAGGGTATTCTATAGACAGATTGTAATCAGAAGGTCATAGGAAGCGTGGAGAGTGGTTAGATGTAAATCAGCCCCTGTCAACGCTCGCTAAAGGTTTAGCGGTGAAAGTCCCTGAGTTTAGCGATTCTACCGGGATCAGTACACATCGGATTGGCAAGCATTGAAGACGTCGGCCACCAACCCAGTTTTCTATCGAGAGTTCTAAAAAGACAAAGCCAAAAATCAACGAATAACCCGTTGTGTATCCCCCAAATTCCTAAGAAATCTGGGCGATTTGGGCGACCTTCTAAAGTGTTGCCCCGCAATGCTGCATGCCCTAACAGCGGGGTTCAAGCTATTTCTTGGCCTATGGAGTCATTGACATCATCGGAGCACTTCCAAACATCCCAGCGACATCAACATCAACAACAACAAAGGCATTGAAGCAGCTTATACGCATCTCCATCAAACCTGCCTCTTCCTCTCGCGATGGAGCCCATGACTTGCACCTCAGCCAACCCAGGCCCTGCATCCCAAAGCACAAACGAACTTGCCCTCTCCCCATCAATCTTCCACCCCTTCCCCCGCCTCCCCACCGAACTTCGTCTCAAGATATGGTCTTTGTACCACCACTCCACCTCCCCAAAGAAACTCCGATTCAGCTACCGCAACGGTGGCAAACGCCAGCCCGCCCGCGTTCTCGAAGGCTGCTTCTCCTCGCACGGCCACTCGAGGCCCAAAAACGAAATCCCTACAATCCTGCACACCTGTCACGAATCACGTAATTTCGGTTTAGAATACTACTCCATCGGGTTCGAAGTGCCTCAAAGTCCGGATTTGGTCGCAAAGGGGGTGCACAAAGCGTTTGAAGAGCGTTCTTACGAGGAAGCGCTGGGGAGGAAAGAGAGGGGTGTGTATTGGAACAAGGAGAAGGATGTTATGTGGATTGATGGGTATTGGTTGGATGATAATCTGAAGGCGTGTTGTTGGGCTGGGAGGTACGATGTTAAGTTTCCGGGCGTGAGGTGGTTGGTGTTTGATGAGAGCACGTCGATTCATTATGTGCAGGACAAGGCGATTGGATGGGATGGCGTTGAGATGGTATTTTTGGTCAGGGAGGATATGGGGCTGGCGTGTATGCATACGGCGTGGCAGGAGATATTCAAGTGGCAGAAGATGTTTGAGGAGGGCAGCGACAAGCCGGAATTTCGGCTTGTGAGCTCGTGGGAGGACATTTTGGAGATATTGCACGAAAAGGAAGTTTGTTGATCACTGTTACGCACAGCGATTTGCCTTGGAAATACCTGATTCCGTGGTGGTGAGAGCTGCTTGGCATTGAACAGGTTTCTGTAAGAGATTGAACGTTGGCAAAGCATGGATTTGATTTCATGAAGTGTCGCACGGCTATACGAAGACTACGAGAACCTCATTATGGACCACAAAAACATCCTGACGGTTATGCTCGATCTTACCCGCAGCAATAATTCAAATTAAGAGATGAAAACTTGATCAACAGACTCAAGCCAATCCGTTCTGACCCGGTGACTATTGGACATCGACACGAAGAGAAAGCAATAACGCTAAATATTACACAGGCCACTTTCCGAAATGCTTCTCAATGATCGAAGAAAGAAACGCAGAGTTGGTTCGGGAAGACATCGGCCCAAACATTCGATATTGAGGAATCCATGAAGCTTCCAGCTGACAGCAGCATGGTTGGTTGGTGGGAGACGGGGTCAAGCTGAATCAGAGTGTGACTTTGTCCCGTTTTCAGGGCATTGAAGAGATTCGAAGTAGGCAGGACGATGTTTTTGTCGGTTTTATGGGATTGAAGTTGTGGTTTCGTTGCACAACAGTCTCGATCTATCGTTCCAGCAGCCGCCCGCCCTGGGTACGAAGAGGTTTGAGATACATTTTCTGATGAGTATTCTCTTTGTGATTCGTTCTTGGTATTCTTGGTATGCCGGGTTGCAGACCTGCCAAACGGAGCTTGACGTTGCTATGGAGGCTCCACAGGAAGGTCGTCTCGATACGAGTGTAGACCGATGAGGCTGTGGGGCCTCTAGGGCGGCTCCCTCGATATTAAAACATTATCGACGGGCGTAGATCATTGTCTTTTCTTTCGTGTAATGATCTAACTACGAGTGTAGACCAATGGGGCTATGGTGTTCCATAGAATGGTTGTCTTGATATGAAAGCTGCATCAACATGGAGGTGTGTTTCCCTGTGATGGTGTCGACTTGGAAGTTGGATTGCAGTGGTGACGAAGGACGAGATGCGGTGGGATTGCTGCTGCTTTGGCGTTTCTTGAACCGCTTCTACATGACTCCTACGGCGATAGACAAAAAGAGTCTCGGAGCAAACGCAAGCCAGCTAAATAGCAGTTGCTTTGATGTATGTCCAATCTGAGTCTCGTTGTTGTAGATAAATAGCAGTTGCTTTGATGTCTGGATTTCGAGTCTCCATTGTTGATGATACAAGATAGAGTCGGTGCCAGCAGGCCGGAAAGTTGTGGCCTCCAGCCACGAATGAAAAGACTGCAAGGAGAGGACGAGAAGTCCACGCCATCGGCCTGGGAACCGAGACGTGAACTAAAATCAAAAGAATTTCAGAGGAGCAAGAGGGGTTGCTGACGAAATATGGCTGAGATGTTCGGAGGGAGAGACATTGCTGAAGGAAGTAGGAAATAGGCCACGACCAAAGCTTTTATCCTTGGAGATGTTCGGGGCGAAGTGACAGATCGCAGAGGCAAGAGACAGACGTCGTAAATGCGCCAAGGATCGGGCTGCAATATCTCAGGCTTCTCAACCGAGGAGGGGTGGGAATCGTGGCGTACGCCCGGCCAGGTTGCAGATCTCGTGGCATGTGGAAATGTCGGTGGAGGTTGTTGATTGTGATAACAATTCGAGCTTCGGCAGTTGAGCAGTTCCGCGCATGCAAGAACTTCTGGAAGTGGAAGTCAAGGGCGTTGTGCTGAAAATTCAGAAGAAATCAAAGACGTCCAGATTCTGACTCTTGCAGTAGGCTCATGTCCATGGATTCGAGGTCTCACTTGGAATTCGGACATTTTGACAATGTGGTTTCGCCGCTTGGAGTTGCTGATCATCATGGTTGGCGTCTAATTTCGAAACAAGGGTCAAGACTGTCGATTGCAGGCGGTGATGATAGGAAATCAAACGAGAACATCAGGGAAGCCGAAGTGACATTGTGCTGAGGACGTTCAAGACTGGCTCGTGTATCTGCTACCAAAAATCTGCTCAGAACATCATATTAGCCTCGTGAAGGGCAGCTTTCATGCGTGCGTGGAAGGGCTTGCGAGCAAAGAAAGTAGCTGGTGCTCACTTATTGCGGACTTGGAAGGTTGTGCACTATGCTTGGCCCATAGGGATCAGTGTTCAATACCGCAACCGGTCTGGATGGATAGTGCGGTAGACACAATCCAGGAAATTGAGCTGGGACCGGTATTGCCCCTGACAGGTTCGTGTCCCCCATTTGGTATCGATTCAGCTCGGCATACTCGAAATTGTGGTCGAATCGGAAATCATCGTAGTGAGACTTGCCCAATGCCGCTTTCCAAGATCGGAGAAAGAACCTTTCCTCGCGTCTACGAGGTGCGAGGTCACTCAAGACGAACATCAGATCAAACGTGCAACTGAGATACCGCTGCACCATCTCTCTGATGTGAACGGCGGATAGATCAGGCTCGTAGTTCACATCGCCGAACGCACGGAGAGCACTGAGGACATCGTCTAGAGCAGACACAACCATATGCCGAGCTGAAGAGAATGGATGGGGGAAAGAGGTCTTGCACCAGGTGTGATACCGCAATGCATACGCTTTCATGATCGCATGCCGCAGCTCCGAAGCAACTGCCTGGCACAAGTGTTCCAAATGCTCGTCGTTAGTGTTTCGACGCATCCAGTCCAGTTGAATAAGATGCCAGCGTTCGAATTCGTCCGGGTCCTTGCAATAATTCAGGCGATTGATGAGTTCCATACCTGAACAGTCCAAGGGGACCGCCATCTTCTCATCGTTGGACTTGTCCTCGACAACATTTTGAAAAATATTCAGCGCATTTGTCCACGAACCCATGTCTTTTTGCCGTCAGCATACCACGCGAAGAACGCTTTCTACTTACTGGAGTTTTGACACGTCT
>Ga0302140_10010096_pt1 | contig 11690 bp, 12 predicted proteins | sample I_Bog_E1_1_FD_202095 | JGI IMG/M metagenome (GOLD analysis project Ga0302140, IMG submission 202095) | Peat permafrost microbial communities from Stordalen Mire near Abisko, Sweden - I_Bog_E1_1 | ecosystem: Environmental > Terrestrial > Soil > Wetlands > Peat | place: Sweden: Abisko, Stordalen...
ATGGTGTTCGACGGTTACGCCGGGAAAATTTCCCACCTTCTGGCGCAGCTTGGTGAGGCGATTAAAGAGCGTGGTCTTGCCGGAGTTAGGAGGACCGACAACCGCAATCGTGCGATAAGAAGCGCCCAGCGATTCGTCCCGGGGTGGGGCCACCGCATGACAGCTCACCGTCGGTGCGCCCATGCATCAGTCTCCAAAAGCGGGGGCCCCGATCAGTTCGATGCGGATGTGGCGGGTGAGATCGCGGCGCATGGCGACTTCGGTGCCGTCGACCCGGTATACCCGAGGATCGCCCCCCGGCCCGCTGCGCAGGACCTGGACTTCCAGACCGGGAACGAAACCCAGGTTCATCAGATGTTCGGCAACCGGAGGAGCCAACTCAAGGTCGGAAAGGATGGCGCTTTCGCCGACGCGCAGATCAGCCAGAGCGCTGGCCCCGGTTGGGGGCTGCTTTTTACGGCGGCCGAATATGAAGTTGAAAATCATTTTCAATTCCAAGTTCTATTCTAACTCTTCTCCGGCCCCTGGCAACGACCAAAGTCACACCCGCTTGTGACTTGCAAACATTATTGGGAGCGCCTGCCGAATGGTCCCCAAATGGGCCGTTCTTATGGACTTACGCTTGCCGCCGCCCCACCGCAACCCTCACCTTCTACAACTTATCGAATACAGGCCCGGATCTGGTGGTCCATCAGCCTGCCCGACCGGCCCCTCAGAAGGGGTCAAGGCGCCGTGACGCTCTCGCGGCAATCGACCATCCGATCTTCTGGGCTCCGCGCTAGCGGACATTCACTCTAACCCTGAAAGTCTTAGCAGGCGGCACATTGTATTCCCAGGACCGGCGATATACCACGGTCAACGTAGCCATGCCGGAGGAACTGACACCGAATCGCAAGACCTGCATTCCCGGCGCGCCCACAGCTTTTGACGACTGCGAATTCTTCACGTAAGTTGTCTTCTCCAGCCGCAAGGGAGAAGGATCTCCACTTACCGTCCAACTATAGCCAGTCGACGGATTGCTCTTCAGTTTCACAATCAAGATGCCGCCAGTTGTAAGATCGACATCTTGGCCGTTATCTTGACCGGTGACCGTGACGGTTGCCGACGAAACCTTCGACCAGGCCGAGGGCGCTGTCTGCAGGGCCTCGGCGGTTATGCCCATCGAAAGCCACAACAGTGCAAGGGTGACGATCGGCGCGCAACCAGTCACGGCAGTCTCCTATCCAAGCAGGGCTGGGGTTGAGAGTGATCGTTGGAGGCAAAATTGTCAATGGAGACCGCTGCCGTTTTTCTGCTTCCCACATTCGGCGCACCCACCCGGAATGCCCTGTCCATTCCCGCGGATGGCGGTGAGCAAATGAGGAAGCGGCGGCAATGAGTTCAGCGATGGGGCAAACACTTTCGCACTGGCATATCGTTGTCGCCTGGGCGATTTTTCTGGCAAGCTACCTGGTCTTCGCCATTGGCAGGCTTCCCGGTACGAAGATCGATCGCCCCGCGATGGCGGTGATTGGCGCTGTCCTCATGTTTGTCTTCGGCGGACTCGCGCCCAAGCAGGCCATCGCCAGCATCGATTTCGCCACGCTGGTCCTGCTCTTCTCGATGATGTTGATCGTCGCCACCTTGCACCTCTCTGGATTCTTCGAGTGGATCACCGGGCTGGCAATCGAGCACTTGAGCCCGCAGCAGTTGCTGCCGGGGGTGATTTTCGTCAGCGGAATGCTGTCAGCATTCCTGGTCAACGACATCGTCTGCCTGGTGATGGCGCCGCTGATTCTCGGGCTTTGCCAGCGCATGGGCTTGCGACCGCTTCCCTATCTACTGGGACTGGCAACGGCGTCGAACATTGGCAGCACAGCGACCATCACCGGCAATCCACAAAACATTCTGATCGGATCGATCTCGGGGATTTCGTATCGTGACTTCCTCGGCCATCTTGGGCCGGTGGCATTCGTTGGCCTGTTCGTCGATTGGGCGCTGCTGCACTGGATTCATCTGCGCAACGGCGCAATGACCTTACCGCCGCAGCTTAACCCAGTGCCCAAGATGACTCGCGAACTCCGCGATCCGGAAATGCATCCGGCGTGGCCGGTGACCGTCACCCTTGCGGTATTGCTGGGATTTCTCCTGGGATTTCCCCCGCCCCTGGTTGCCGCTGCCGGAGGGGCGCTGTTGCTGATGCAGCGCCATCACCCGCCAAAAGCGATCTACGAAGACGTGGACTGGTCGTTGCTGATGTTGTTTCTGGGACTGTTCCTCATCCTTGGAGGCGCCGAACAGGCCGGGATCACGCAGCAGCTGTTGGGCGTCGCGGAACGGCTGAACCTGCGGAACCACTTGATTTTCGCGGCGGTGGTCACCCTGCTGTCGAACGTCGTAAGCAACGTCCCCGCCGTGATGCTGTTGAAAGGCCTCATTACACAGTTTCAAAATCCGCACGCTGGGTGGCTAATGCTGGCCATGACTAGCACGCTCGCCGGCAATCTCACCATCACCGGCTCGGTTGCCAACATCATTGTGGTCGAGAAAGCCCGCAGCGAAACGCCCATCGGCTTCCTCGAATACATGAGGATTGGCGTTCCGGTTACGCTGATCACCCTGGCTATCGGGCTGTTGTGGCTGACGTTTGTGCGCTACTGATGACCGTCGCTGGCTCTCACGATCTTACTGAAGCAATGACTGCCACGTATTTCGCTGCAAGAAGCTGCTATCGACTTGTTGCTCGATCCCCAAGAACATAGGCCAGGGGATGGTGAACGACATAACACTTCGGCCAAGTGAACCGCGAACCCTCTGTCGCGCGGACAAGTCCGTCAATCCGACTAATGCGCGCGGATGCTCACTGGCTAGTTCTTTATAAGCGAGAATGCCGAGCACCTGGCAGCCGGCTGCATAGGGAATGCCGACGTTCTCGCGCTCCGGATGGGAGCGATTCACGAGGATCACAAGCGCCGACAGCGCGTCGGGTTCTACGAAAAACGTTACATTCTTTACGTTATCAACTTCCGGATCGACGGCGCTCAGCGGCTTTAACACGACATAGGGTGCAGCTATATCAACCATGGGAAGAGCTTGTACGAAGCGTTGCGTGGCCTCCGCCGAGGCCATATAGCGCTCACCATTAAGGAAGTCGTCGGCAAGTTCTTTCGCCCCCGATTGTGCGAGGCCTTCGCCAATCTGTCGGCCGGTTTCGGTATTGCTGTTGCCATCGGCCAGAAATCCACAGAAGCCAGAAAAACCGCCGGGAAATTTCTCATAGCAGTTTCCAAATCCGAGCCCTACACCACCGCCCCAGCAACCATAGGTGTCCCTGTCAAGAACGGCAGTTCGGCCCGTCTTTGCGACGCTGCCAAACAGGCTCGCAACGCAACCCCACCGTCCTGACTTGAAGTGCATGGCGCCGGTAGGGGCAGCGTCGGACCAGATCAGAGCCACAGGATTATTCTTGAGTGCGATTGCTTCGGCTAGACCGCTGAGCATAGCCCAACCTCCATACTTCCCTGGAATACGTTATCCAAACCTCGAAAAAGAAAAAGCAAAGGAGAGGCCCAAACCCCTCCCTCGCCCAGTGGAGACGACGACAGTCATTGCCAAAAAAATCTATTCCACGTACGGCTTCCAGGTGCCGTTATCCGCTTCCGCCACTACCAGGCTGACTTTGGTGGGCCCGGCATTGTAGAAATCAACCCCGTAAGTTTTGATCAACGTGGCGCGGTCCCAGGTGCTGAAGCTCTTGACCAGGCTGCCGGACGCTTCGAACTGGTTACCTAAACGATTGGGCGTCCACTTCCAGGTGTAGTCAACCTGGGCCAGATGCGGCTTGATCATGGTGATCTTGTCCACCGAAACCAGTGTGCGCACTGCCAGTGGAACCAAGTAGGTAGTAGGGCCGTCGGGATTCCTGGTCTTCTGCACGCCGTCGATGGTGCCCAACAATTTCGCTCCCGCATCCGTCAAGGTAACGGTGAGCGCGGTTGCGCCCTTGGCTTTGGTGGTCACGATGCCAGCCTTGGCCAGCAGTTTGTAGTGGGGATCCTGCGGCTTCTCGTTGACGCTCGATGTCACGTTTCCGGTGCTGAAGCGAATGGTCGCTGGAGCCTGAGATTTCAGGACTTGGTTGACGGTCGTGGTGGCGACGGGGATGGTCAGCACATCGCGCGCGCTCTTCACAAAGTAATAGATGGTGCCGCCAACCACCAGCACCAGCCCGGCAATCAGTATCAGCGGGAAAAAGTTGGAGTTTTTCTCCATCGCAATTTCGGCGGCAAAGAGCTCGGGCTCATTCGAAGCGGGCGGAACCAGTTGCGGCTTGGACTCTTTGTTGGTTCTTGGTTCTATGACGGTCGGCATACTCTCACACTCCGATTCGACGTGCTGCCAACCTGCGATTACCGCGGCATTCGTTGTCAGGACGGAGGCCGCGGTGTTCGCTGACGCGTGCGTGATTTTCACGCCGGGCTGAGGGCAGCCACGAATACTTCTAGTATGAACTTTGTGTACCGGGAAGCAGTGAGCCGGGTCACCTGGCAATGTGAGGAGTGGACTAGAGGCGGGGGTTTGGGATTAGTGAATATGAAGAGGAGTCAACTGGATCACTTGCGAGATGGCGATTTTGCGGCAGTAATCTCGCCTTAACTTGGGGGAGTCAGTTTCCGCGTTGCCGAGCTGGGCTGCCGGGCCATTGATGAGCCGTGGCAATTCAGTTAGGGCGTGATCTCAAAGACGACGCCACAACCCCAGCTAAAACATCCTTGGCTGTCGCCGCCGGCCGATGCCGTACCGTAAAGGTTGCCCTGCCTGTCGAAGATAAGGTTACTCCTCGGCCGAGCGCCCTCGGAACCGCCGAAATCGTGAAGCACGGTGTACACCCAGGTGCTGCCGTTGCGGGACAATTCGAAGAGTTCACCCATCGCCCCCCTGCCGCTGTGAGCAGCTCCGTAGAGGTTGCCGGCCCCGTCCAGCACTAAGTTCTCCTCCGGCCCTCCGAAGCACACTCCTCCGTTGGGTAAGTCGTACAGCTCGGTGTAGATCCAACCGCCGTTCGAAGGCGACAGCATATAAATCCTGCCGTTGCCGTCATAATTGTCGCTGCAAAGGGTGGCCCCATACAGGTTGCCGGATGCATCGAAGATAACTCCGGCGACCGGGTACTGTGCATCCCCCGAACGCAGGAAAGTATGGAGGATATTTGCCTTCCAACCCGGTCCAGCGGGCACTAACTGGTAAACCCCACCATAGTTCATCGTAAAGTCATTGTCATCGCCAGCCGCCGTACCGTAGAGGTTCCCGCTGCTGTCGAAGGCCAGACCACTCATTGGACAGGAGCAGCAGCTTATCGAGTTCCCGAAATGGTAAAGCGTCGTCTTGTTCCAGCCGCCATCAGTCGGCGTCAGTTTGAAAACCGTGCCGTTGTTCTTGAGGTTACTGGCGCAACCGTCGTCGGTCGTGCCGTAAAGATTACCCGCTCCGTCGAAAACAAGCTCCGAATCGGGATAAAATCCGTCCCTGCCTCCCAGGAAGCGATAAAGTACCGTTTCCGTCCACCCGCCCTGGGGGTTCGCCGCCAACTTGAAAACCGTACCGCAGCCTTGGTCGTCACAGCCCTCACCCCCACCCAACAAAGTGGTGCCGTACAGACCGCCATCCGGTCCAAAGACAACCCTCGCCCATGGCTGCAAGCCATCGCTGCCTCCTTGGAAGCTGTACAGAGTGGTTAAACCCCAGCCGCTGTTCGTGGGTGACAGTTCGAACACCGTGCCTGCGCCATGCTGACTCACGCTTTGGCTGGTTGTGCCGTAAAGATTTCCGGCTGAATCCATGGTTAGGCCGGCCTCCGGGTTGGACCCGTCACCTGTGTTTTGGAAGGCATAGATCACCTGATAGGTCTGCCCCTGCGCCGGCAGCACGGTGAGGGTCATGAACAAAAACAGGAAGATGAGAAGCAGTAGCGTGAGCATAATCGCCAGCGTCGCATTCGCCGGACTCCAGCTCATGCCGAAGATTGAACTGTGAGATCGTTCCTTGTTGAACATCGGCTTGTCCTCCTGCCATACAACTCAAGAAATGTGACAGCCAGAAAAAGAAGCGGGCATGCGCGGGGGTTTGGCACAGGGCAGGTCGGAAGTCTTATTTCTCGCCGTGTGTTTGAGCGCGATTCGGAAACGGGCGGAAAAAAGGCCCGGAATCTTGTCCTGAGACGCCCACCAGAATTTCACGCCTGCGCTTCTCGTTTGTCAGTGACCCTTGCCGCAGGAGGCAGTGATAGCAGCTAATCCGGTTTCCTCGCTGGATCGATTATGCAGGTGGTTTGGTGCAGGAAGCTCCAGCCGGACTTCCCCATAACTGTCGCAAACAGGCCCTGACACAAGTAATCCCACAACACGACTTCGGTGTTGGATCACCTGTGAAGATGAGGATTTTAATCCCGCCACTATCCACTGTTTGCATCACTTGGCACGAGTAGGTTTTCACCACCAGCCAAATCTTCCCGCCGACTTGCAACTGCAGCGAGTCGCGGGCGGCGGGAGTGAGATGCACTTCGAATTCGGCGCCGCAGTTTACCTTGGCGACTACCGTCACGTCGCGCTGCTCCAGCGAAGAGATGACTCCCGGAAAAACGTTGCGCGCGCTTAATCCTTGAGGAGGCAACGATGCTAGCAGAATGTCGCCGGCGCGAATTCCCACGCGCAGCGGTTGCGAAGTATCCACCCGGGACAGCGGAACCTCGAGATCGAGGGTGGAGTTGGCGACGCGACAGGTCATAGTTCCCTGCTCGGGATGTGCGGCGACAAAGGAACAGTCGAAGATGTTTTCGAAACCCGCCAACTGGGCCACGGTCTCCGACTCGGGACGCTGCAAAACTTCATGTGGCGAACCGCGAGCGATGATGCGGCCTGCGTCCAGCACGATGACCCTCTCGCCCAGCGCGAACACTTCCGCGCGCTGATGAGTCACGTAGAGAATTGGAATGCCATGCGCGTGGTTCCACGCTCGCAGATCGTCCAGGATTTGCGAGCGGGTCACGGCATCCAAAGCGGTGAGTGGCTCATCGAGCAACAGAACCCGTGGCCGCGTTACCAGCGTGCGCGCCAGGGCAACGCGCTGACGCTCACCACCGGAAATTTCGCCGGGGCGTCGTCGCGCCAGATCAGCAATCCGGAATGATTCCAGTATCACGCGGCAGCGCGATTCGCGTTCCCCCTCGTCCAGAGCCGCCAAACCATATTGCACGTTCTCTTGGACCGTCATGTGAGGAAATAGTGCAAGCGACTGCAGGAGGTATCCGACGGAGCGGCGATTCGGCGGAACATTCACGCGCGCCGCCGGGTCGAAGAGCACGAAGTCTCCGATGGCGATCTTGCCGCTTTCAGGCGATTGCAGTCCGGCGATGCAGTCGAGCAGAGTCGTCTTGCCGGCTCCGGACGCGCCAAACAAAATAGTGAAGCCTTTAGCGGCGACAAACTCAACGTCGAGTAAGAACGACGATTCGCGCTCGCCGGAAAAGCGCTTTTGGATGGTTACGGTCAGGAGTTCCTGCGAAACGCGCGCAGCAGGGCTGGTCATCGCCAGCCCCACAGGTTCCACGAAGCGCGGCGGCGCAGGCCATAAAGAACCGCCAGCAGTGCGAAACAGAGAGCCAGCAGAAGAAGAGCGGTGCGATTGGCGGCAGCATAGTCGAGCGCTTGCACCTGGTCATAGATGAGGATGGAAATGGTGCGGGTCGTACCCGGAATGTTGCCGCCGATCATGAGCACCACGCCGAACTCGCCCAGCGTGTGCGCAAAGCTGAGAACAAATCCGGTGAGGACGCCCGGCATTCCGAGCGGCAACACCACGCGGCAGAAGGTGCGCCCGCGCGATGCGCCCAGTAGCGCCGAGGCGTCCAACAGCTGGCGATCGACGGCGGCGAACGAAGTGGCCATCGGCTGTACAGCGAAGGGCAGACTGTAGAGCACCGATCCGACCACTAATCCTCCGAAGGTGAAGGCCAAGCCATGCCCCGCCATCGACTGATACCAGCGCCCAACCGGACTGAGGGGTCCGATGGCGACCAGAACGTAGAAGCCGAGGACGGTAGGAGGCAATACGATGGGCAGCGAGACGACCGCTTCTACCAGAAATTTCCAGCGCTTACGGGAAAACGCCAACCAGTAGGCGAGAGGAATTCCGACTATAAGCAGAATGACCGAAACCGTGACGGCCAATCGCAGCGTCAGAGTAAGTGCTTGCAGGATCATTGCGGTGATGGGACGCGGAAGCCATATTGCTGCAGCACCGCCGCGCCCTCTGCCGAGCTAATGTAATCGATGAAAGCTTGCGCCGCCGACTTATGTTTGGAGGAGGACAGAATAGCAACTCCCTGCATCATTTCGGGGTAGGAATCGGCGGGTAATTCCCAGTACTTGCCGGCATTGTTCATGGCCGGAGACATGGCCAGCGACAAGGCAATAAGTCCGGCCTGGGCATTGCCGGATTGTACGAACTGTGCCGCCTGGCTGATGTTTTCGCCCAAGACCAGTTTGTTGGCCACCCTGTCTTTCAGTGCAAAGTGATCGAGCGCCGCCATTGCCGCGCGGCCATAAGGCGCATGTTGCGGATTGGCGATGGCGATTCGCTGCACCGCAGGTTGCAGCAGCAAATCCATGTTGAGCTTCTGAGGATCGAGATTGGAGCTATTCGGCACCCAGAGCACGAGATGGCCAATCGCATAGACGCGCAGCGAAGCGCTCTCCACCAGGCCGGCAGCCGCCAGCTTTTTCGGATAGTCCATGTCCGCCGAAAAGAAGAGGTCGTAAGGAGCTCCGCTTTGGATCTGCGAGAAGAAGTTTCCCGATGCTCCAAACGATAGGGTCACCTTGTTCCCGGTCTGGTGCTCGAATCGTGCGGCCAGGTCCTTGAGGGCATAGTTCAAGTCCGCGGCAGCGGCGACGGTGATCTCTTCGGCCCGCATCGCGGGCGCGAACAAAGCTAATGACAGGAGCAGGAGCAGGGTCTTTTTCACGATTCCAGCCACCTCGATTCTCCCGGGATGCAACAACTTAAGTCGTACCAGCTTACAGGAAATCGAAAATCATGGACGATTCTAGTCGCTTCTGGCTACCGGCGAGAGACGCTAAAGAAAAAGGGGATGACGGCCTCCGCTTGGCCTGGTAGCGTAGTTGGCCGTCAGGCAGCCGGGACGTTCGTTTCTCCCGCCGTGAGGGCCTTACACCACGAAAAGACCACAGGTGACGATCACTTTATGCCATTGATTCCATCTCTGAAAGGATTCTTGTCTTTCCTGCACCTCGATTATGGTCGGAAGAGCGACAGCGTCGCGTGGTCAATATCATGAAATTCGGCTTTGCGAGGTCTAGAATGTGGTCTACGGCGGTGCCGCTGCCACGAAGCTTGATTGTCGGCAGGAGTAGAGCAGTCATCTCCAACGCTCCGACACCTAAGTGGGATTATTGTGATCACAGTCATATCGCGGTTTCGAGTTCGTAACGGGCTGGAGGAAGAAGTGCGCCGGGCGTTCCTTAGCCGTCCGCGTTTGGTGGATAAAGAGGCTGGTTTCTGCGGTCTGGTTGTCTTGACAGAAGTAGCTGACCCCGCAGTTTTTCTGCTGCTTACGAGATGGACAGACGAAGAATCGTTCCGAGCTTGGCACCGTAGCGAGGCCCATCATCAGTCACACGAGCTGATGCCTCAGGGACTGAAACTGGATCCATCATTCACCTCCCTAACCATAGGAAATAACATCGAAGATCCTGCGGGCGTTCAAAGTCTAAGCGATGCCCTCGAGGGACAGACGGTTGCACTCTCGCAGTGGCTGATGGACTCCGATTGGGTATACGCTTTACTCCTGGCGCCAGACGGCACCATTCGTGTACGAAATCGAGCCAGTCATCGAATCTTCCCTCCCGATATGGCGAAGAACTTCGGGTTAAGCATTTGGGACTACCTATGTTCGGACGCCGGGCACCTGCGCCAACGGCTGTCGGACTCGGGAGGTCAGTATGATGGCCATCTGCTGCTGAACCTGGCCGACGAGCAGCAGAATCCGATTACTCTGGAAGTTGGGCTGGTCCATTGTAGTGGGGCGACCCTGCTGCTAGGAACTCTAGAACAAGGACACGATTCGCGCTTGCGGACTGAGATCTTTAAACTGGGAAACGATTTAGCGACGATGATGCGCGAGTCTGTCCGGAAGAACCGCGAGCTCAAGGAGGCGAATGCAACTATCGAGCGGCTTGCCCGCACTGATGCGCTGACGGGCCTGGCGAATCGCCGGACGCTGCACGAGGTTTTGCCGCGGGAGATTGCTCGTGCCGAACGGACGGGGAAACACTTGAGCGCGATAATGGCTGACTTGGACCGCTTCAAATCGATCAACGATGAGTTCGGCCATATAATCGGTGACCAAGTCCTCATTCGCGCAGCCGCAGTTCTCGGAAGTCAATTGCGGCCGTATGATCTGGCGGCGCGATACGGGGGCGAAGAGTTTGTCCTTCTGCTACCGGAAACATCGATTGACGGTGCAATCGTCATCGCCGAGCGCATCCGGAAAGAGGTCGCGGAAATCAAGGTAACCGGATGTCCCCGGCAGATTACGATCAGCCTTGGTATCGCCGGTTGGTTGACAGGCGAATCCCCGGAGGAATTTGTCGCTCGCGCCGACATGGCACTTTATAACGCCAAGAACACTGGTCGAAACCGCGTCGAAGCTGCGCCAGGGGTCCGGGGATGAGGCAGAACGGAAGGCTTCGCAAATGATGCCCGAATCTGCCGCTCAGCGGTTCCAGCTTGCACAGAAGCTCGTTGCTGTGAAGCGGAACGTAGCGCAGGCGATCAGTGACGAGTTTTTTCTCGACCATCCCGAGTGGGCTGTTCGCTATGGCGAACGTGGTCGCCAGTTCTGCACGGCAGACGCCTGTTTTCATCTGGAGTTTCTCGCCGGAGCCATCGAGGCCGGTTCGCCCGAGGCGTTTGGTGACTATTCGCGATGGACGGCCAGAATGCTGGGGGCGCGCGGGATCGCAGCGCACACGCTGGAAGAAAACCTTGGGCAGCTTCAAAAGCACCTTCCCGCGGTGCTCCTACCGGAAGAGTATGAGGCGGTTTTGACCTTTCTGGCGAGGGGACGGGAGGCTTGCACGGAGCCTGAACCGGCTTCTGCGGTACAGCCGGTCGGCGACCAGCTGGACCTGACTAGACAGGTCTTTCTGGCAGCGATTTTAAGCGGTCAACGGCAAGCTGCGTTAAATGTCGTCGAGGAGGCTTTACGGGCCGGCAACAGCCACGTGGATATTTATGTCAATGTTTTTGGCGAGGCGCTGCATCGGGTCGGCAAGCTTTGGGAACTGAACCAGATCAGTGTGGCGCAGGAGCACATCGCCACCTCGATCACGCAGTATGCCATTGTTAGTATCTACCCGCGGCTGGTTTCTACCGCGCTCCATCGCGGCAGTATGGTCGTGACCGGCGTTGCCGGGGAGCTACATCAAATCGGCGCGAACCTTGTCGCCGACGCCATGGAGGCCAGTGGCTGGACCGTGCGTTTTCTTGGAACCAACCTGCCGCACTCCTCGATTCTCGGCACCGTCGAAGAGAGTGCGGCCGACGTGCTGTGTATTTCCACGACGATCCTGGCTAACCTGCCTTCCGTAGCGGAGCTGGTTCGAGCTGTCCGCAGCCAGTTGAGCGAGCAG
>Ga0302140_10010098_pt1 | contig 11688 bp, 19 predicted proteins | sample I_Bog_E1_1_FD_202095 | JGI IMG/M metagenome (GOLD analysis project Ga0302140, IMG submission 202095) | Peat permafrost microbial communities from Stordalen Mire near Abisko, Sweden - I_Bog_E1_1 | ecosystem: Environmental > Terrestrial > Soil > Wetlands > Peat | place: Sweden: Abisko, Stordalen...
ACCAGGCGCAAACCGCGCCGGTAACGGTCGATGCACATAGAACGTTCCATGCATCGGCGCAATCTCCTCCGCCGGGCGCCCTTTCGTATACAGATAAATCGAAATCGATTTTCGCGAACGGTGCCGCTCATTTTCAGGCAGGTCAATCTCCGGAAACCCATGCCACGAATGCTCGTTGGTTTCGAAAATCACCGCCCGATTGAAGCCGCACAAATAGGACTTAACGCGGTTCTCCTTCGGCCTCCGCGGATTCGAATGCACCTCCAGCGATCCGCCCCACTCCGCCCGCCAGTCTTTATTCAGATACACGATCAGATTCAGGCGCCGGTGCAGCTTCTGCGCTTCGTCGTAATTAAAATCGACATGCGCATCGAGCGACTGCCCATGCAGATTCTCATGCGTTCCGCCGCCATACATCTTTGGATCCAGCAGGAGATCGGGAATCCCCGTAAGCTCGCTCATCAGGCCCAGAAACTCCGGCGAGCCAATCGCATTGTAGAGATCTTCGTACGTGGCACTGATCGCCCGGAACGCCGAGTTCACCGCCTTCCCCCATACGCCCTCATAGATCTCGTTCCGTGCAAGGTCAGGATTGAAACGGGGAAAATCACGCAGCAGCACTTCCGCGAAATCCGGCTCGAAAAAATCTTCGATTACGATGTGCCGGTACGGATCTGCCCTCAAAAACTCTTCCCGATATCCGCCCGCACGCTCAATGACGTGCTGTGAAACGTGCATTCCTACTTCACAACCCCTACTTCACAACAATATTGACGAGTTTGCCGCCCACCACAATCACCTTCACCACCGTCTTCCCTTCCAGCAGCGGCGCAACCTTTTCGTCTGTCATCGCAATCTGCTTCAGGGCTTCATCGTCAGTGCCCACCGGCACACTCACCTTCGCGCGCAGCTTTCCGTTCACCTGCACCACGAGTTCAACTTCCGCTTCCCTGGCCAGTTCTTCATCGAACGCCGGCCAGGCTTCTTTAAACACCGGCGTCGTCCCGCCCTGCTCCGCCCACAATTCCTGCGCCATATACGGCGCGAAAGGCGCCAGCATCAGTGTCAGCAGCCGGATCGTCTGCTCCATCGCCGCGGCCGATATCCGTTGCTCCTCGGCATAGAGCTCATTCACCAGCTCCATGATGGCCGCAATCGACGTATTGAAATGCCAGCGCGTGTCGAAGTCACTCGTCAACTTGCGCAGCGTCTGGTGCAGCTTCCGCAGAATCTTCGAATCGGCCGCCCCATCGCCTTTGCCTTCACCCGCCGGCAAATTTCGCGTCGCGAATCGATACACGCGCCCCAGAAACCGGTAAACACCCTCCACGCCCGCATCGATCCAGTCCACATCGCGCTCCGGCGGCGCCGCGAACAACGCAAACAGCCGCGCTGCATCCGCCCCGTGCTTATCCGCCACTTCGTCGGCAGGCACCACATTGCCTTTCGACTTCGACATCTTCGTCCCGTTCCGAATCACCATGCCCTGCGTAAACAGCTTGCGCACCGGCTCGTCGTTGTCGATCAATCCGATGTCCCGCATCATCTTCGTCCAGAACCGCGAGTAAATCAGATGCAGAATCGCGTGCTCCACGCCGCCGATGTATTGGTCGATCGGAAACCAGTAATCGATCTTGGCTTTATCGAACGGCGCCGTCGCATTTTTCGAATCGCAGTATCGATAGAAATACCAGCTCGAATCGACGAACGTATCCATCGTGTCCGTCTCGCGCCGCGCCGGCCCTCCGCACTTCGGACAAGTCACATTGACGAACTCCGGCACTTCATCGAGCGGTGACCGCCCCCGGCCCGTGATCGCCACCTGTTGCGGCAACAGCACCGGCAATTGATCGTCCGGTACCGGCACCACCCCGTCCACCGGGCAATGAATCACCGGTATCGGCGTCCCCCAATAACGTTGCCGCGATACGCCCCAGTCTTTGATCCGGAATGTGATCGCCGCTTTGCCGAAGCCATCGCGTTCAGCATGCTCGGTCATCTGCAAACGAGCCGCCTCACTCGTCAGTCCCGTATAAGCGCCCGAGTTCGCCACCAGCCCATACTCCCCCGACGCTTCCTTCATCGTCTCGACATCGGGCAGTTCGCCATCCACCGGCCGGATCACGGGAATAATCGCAACCCCGTACTTGCGGCAGAACTCAAAGTCGCGCTGATCGTGCGCCGGAACCGCCATAATGGCGCCCGTCCCGTATCCCATCAGCACAAAGTTCCCCACCCACACCGGCATCCGCGCGCCGCTGAACGGGTTCGTCGCATAAAGCCCCGTGTCGAAGCCTTCCTTCTCCACATCGCCCGGCCCCTGCTGCGCCCGCGCGTCGATCATCCGCTTCGCCGCCGCCTGCGCACCCGCGTCCAGCATGCGCGTTACGATCTCGTGCTCCGGCGCCAGAATCAGACAGGTAGCGCCATAGATCGTATCGATGCGCGTCGTAAACACACGCACCGGACCGAAGCCATCCACCGAAAAATCGACTTCCGCGCCTTCACTGCGCCCAATCCAGTTGCGCTGCATCGTGAGCACGCGCTCCGGCCAGCTGCCTTCCAGAATCTCGATGTCTTTCAGTAATTCGTCCGCATAAGCCGTCGTCCGCAGGAACCACTGCTCCAGCGCGCGCTGCTCCACGGGCGTTGATTCATGCCGCCAGCAGCATCCATCCACTACTTGCTCATTCGCCAGCACCGTCCCGCATTCCGGACACCAGTTGACCAGGGCTTGCTTGCGATACGCCAGCCCGCGCTCCATCATGCGCAGGAAAAACCACTGGTTCCACCGGTAATATTCGGGTTCGCACGTCGTCACTTCGCGATCCCAGTCGTAGGAGAACGCAAAGCGCCGGTGCGTCTTCTTCATCTTCTCGACATTGGCCAGCGTCCACTCGCGCGGCGGCCGCTTGTTGGCAATCGCGGCATTTTCGGCAGGCAACCCGAACGCATCCCACCCCATCGGATGCAGCACGTTGTACCCGCGCATCCACATGTAGCGCGCCAGCGCATCGCCGATCGAATAATTGCGGATGTGCCCGATGTGCAGCGCCCCACTCGGATACGGCAGCATCTCCAGCACGTAATACTTCGGCTTCGATGAGTTCTCTTCGGCTTTATAGAGCTGCTCGTCCGCCCACCGCTCGTGCCACTTCAGTTCAATCTGATTATGGTCGTAAGTCTTTTCCGGCAAGTCTACAGTTTCTCAAACCGAACCGCGCGCGTGAGCAAGCGGCAGAACTCACTTCAGGTGCAATGAAATGGGGCACATGCGTGAATCGCCCGCCGCTGGATCGGGAGGTCGAAGATTCAGGACAGGAACGCTGAAGGGTCAATCGTCGATATATTGGTGTACCGCCTGAAATCGGCCGCATTGAAAGTGAGAATGCGCCTGACTCCATTCGTATTTGCAACGGCCACCAAACGGGCGTCGAATACCTTGATCCCCTGGACTTTACGATCGGCCACGAGACGCTTCCATTCGACGTAAATCGCTGGGGTCTCGGGAAGCAACGTCAGCAGGTTTTCGATGCTTTCAATTTCAGCCAAAGCTTCCGCGTGAGAAAATCCCAGTCCGTTAACCAGCACAGACCGAGTTGCAACATGCCAGAACTCGGCTATATTCTGTGGACAAAAGAACACCGCTTCGTTTTGCTTCAACAATGTAGACACGGAATGAGTAGCGGAGGAACAGAGGGTATGAGTTGGTTGCGCGCTGCGAAGCAGCACGTTGGTGTCAACCAGGACACTCATTGAGCGTCGCGGTCTTCGTAGATCGATTCACGGCTCACGGCGGAATCGGAAAGCGGCGGCGTTGACCGATGCCCCTTCGACCACGCCTCAAATGCGGCCGCGCGCTGTTCCGGCGTCAACTGCGTCTGCCCAGCCCCGGAGGCCACAGCCCCTTCCACCATTGACAGGAGGTACTCCTCCAGCGTCTTTCCCCCCGCCTGTGCTTGCGCGATGAGCCCAGCTTCGAGTTCCGGCTTGAGATGGAGCGTAACCGTCATGAACTTACCTGCACTTTCAGTTTATGTCACTCTATGCCAGTCACCGTGGGTTACGATGGACCGACACGAACCACCATGTCCACCCGCCTCATCATCTCCACCGGCATTGTGATTTTGTTGGCGGCCTATGCGGCTCTGAGCCTGTACGAACGCTCGGCAAAACGCACCAACGCACCAGGAATCGCTGACAAGATACTGATGATTCGCCGAACCCGCCAATTCCTGAAACTGGCAATTATCGCCGGCTGCGTATGGCAGTTGCTGCTCGCCTCGCGAACCTGAATTCGTTTCCGAACCGCGCGTGTAAACAAGCGGCAGCGAATAGTTCAGATGCAAGGCAACGCCCCTCCGACATTCCTCAAACGCGGCCGCAATTACGTTTGGCCAACCCCGGATACTCCCCCCTGCATCCTTGTTAGCCTGAGTTCATGAGCATCACTGCGACCTGGAGCGACGGCGTATTCAAGCCCACCGGCGAAGTGAAAGGCGCAGTGCCTGGAAAACCCTATCGCGTCTTCTCGGACGAGGAGATCCTGAAACTGACAGAAGGCGTTCAGTGGCTGAGAGCCGCCAAACCTGCGTTTGAGTTCTGGAATAACAATGACGACGCCGTCTATGATCGGCTATAGGCGCTGAGATATCGTACTTGTTTCATTCCCGTTCACCGATCTGACGTTCGCCAGGCGGCGGACTGCGAGGATGCCGCCCCGCCAAAGGAATCGATGGTCAAGTTGACGAAGGTTTTCATTCTGAGTTCGACGCTCATCCTGAAAAGACTTTGCCTCTTGGGCGACACAAAGCTGAACGCGGTTCTTGAGCGCTTGAGAAGCCTGTATTCCTGAATTCAGCGCCCATAGAACTGAATCCGGAGGACGCATATTACAGGCACTGTACTTCTCTCGGTGACACGCTCGGTGACACGAATGATAAATGACGCGAGCGGGAGTGCCCCTTAGCGTTTACCTTCGCCTGCCCGACCGACAACGCTTCAAACGTTGCCCCCCGTTGTTCCGGCGTCAACGGCGTTCGGCCAGCCCCGCAGACTACAGCCCCGTCCACCATTGACACGAGGGTATTCTTCTCCTCACCGCTTTGCGGTTCCTGACGAACACTGATTTTGACCCTCACATTTGCAACATGCCAGGCCCTTTGTTTACAGCCTTCCGTCAACGATGCAAAGCTTACCCGTTGCGCCACACGCCGCAGAGCCATAATAAGCACGGGAGACCAGTCAGCCCGCCCCATTTATTGAGATATCTTCGTAGTCGATTGGCAAGGAAAACTGCTCTTTGAGGCGGCGCAGGTACTCTAAGCCATCGCTTTCGATTGGAGTTTCTCCAACGACGATCAAGCGAGTTGCGCTTTGGCCGCCGGGCCAGAACGCGTATTCGAGCAGTTGGCCTATCGCTTCGCGGAGGCACGCACGTGGTGATTGCGCGGTCTTAATCTCGTAGAACCAATATTCTTTCCCTTGCTTTACCACCACATCGACACGGGTTCCGACGCCGCTGGTGCATTCGGTGCCTACTACGTTTTTGTCGCCGTATTGCGATACCAAGCGACCATACAGTAGCTCTTGAAGCTTAGTGTGCCGAAGATTGACATCGAGCTGCATTTGGACGTGCGTTGCAACAGCCGCCGATGCCTTGATCGAACATCCGGGACGAAATAAGAAAGGAGCCGTCGATGTCATCGAGATAGGCTGCGATACGCCCTTACTCTGAACGTATTTGTAAAGCGGCAACAGTCTGTCCAGATCGTCGAGAATGGCTTCATAATCTATGCGGTCAAGCGGCTGCCGCTTTCCCAGAAAGACGAACACGCCTAGCTTGACGCGCTCCGGAGGAATGGGTCCCGGCATGTAAGAGCCTGATGGAAGCTGTGCCTTTGCTTCGAAATGCCACATACGCATATCCATGAAGTCCTCAGCGTTTAGTTGCATGAAGTCATTGAACCGCCTGACACTGCGAGCGAGTGCCTCAATAGGTGATGGAACGGTCCGATTTCGCTGGAAGGAGAAGGCCACTCCAAACCGAAATCCATCAGGGTGGGAAAGTTCCCCGATATTGAATTGAAGCTCAGCCAGCCCACCGTTATGAAAAGCCCAGTCATCCTTCGTTGTCTTCGGGCCGAAGATATCGTGGCCGGGTTTTCGGGATAGACCTTTTAAACTGGCTCGGATCTCTTGAAGGGAGCCAATGGCGTGTCTGTGCGCCCGCGCGTTTAGTTCAGTGGCTATCGTGTGAACGTCAATTTTCATTGTGAGAACATCCTCCGAAGAACTATACTCTTTCGCAAACGCCCTCAGAGCCGTTCTGCGGGGTCACGCCAAAGAGGCCATTGCGCCGAAGGGTAACACGGCGAGGCAGGGAATCGGCGGCGCTGCCCGGTGGCACTTTTTCACAAAACGCCCGTTATCGGAAGCGTTCACAAATCAGCGGCCCGGAACTTTTCGCTCGGCGCTTCCCGCCCCACAGAAAAACGGGGGGCTACTCGAAAGGAATGTCCACCTCGACAAAGCTGCCGCGTGTTGCCGCATTCACGGCGGCGGCGATTTTATCGAGATGCAGTTTCACCAGCGGCCATTGCTGGTTGCCGAGAACGACCAGCGCAATTTTCCGGCCTGTAAGGTTCTGCTGGTACTGGATATTTTTGTCGGTGCTGAGAAGCACTTCGTACCCGGCGTCTTCGGCCTGTTGAATCAGCTCGCCGTTTTCCAGTTCGTGCCAGCCAATCCGCCGCGCAAACGTGACTTCGTGGCCCGTAAGACTATGCGCAATCGGTTTCGGGGTGCCGTTGTCGAATAGAATTTTCATCAGCCGAACGCGGGCGCTTTCGCAAGGCTCTGGCTGGCGAAGTGCAGCACGGCTTTTACTTCCTCCGGCGTTACGTCGAAAACTTCCGTGATCTCATCGACCGACATTCCAGCCTCAAGATTTTCGAAGACCGTCTGAACCGGCATCCGCGTTCCCCGGAAAACCCACGCGCCGCTAACCTTGCCGGGGATGCTCTCCACGGCAGGGCATTGTGACCAATCGAGAGTTGCTGTTGCCATAGTCTGCGCTCCTTTCTCCAGAATACGCGCTATCGGCAGCGTTCTCCACAAAGCGGCGGGCCGGAACATTTCGCGCCGTAAGAAACACCGGCGGGGGCTACTCTGGGATTTCGACCTCTGCATAGTTCCCCGGCGTCACCGCGTCGATTGCGACTCTGATTTCAGCGATGCCCGCTTTAATGAAGTCCCAGTTATTGGTACTCAGCACCAGCACCGCCATTTTTCGGCCCGTGAAGTTTTGCTGGTAGGTCAACTCCTGATCCGCCGTAATGAACAAATCGAAGCCAGATCCTTCCGCCGCTGTCAACAGCGCCCCGTTCTTCAGCCCCGACCAGCCCTGATACCACGTGGTCACGACCGTATGGCCGCCCTCGATCAACAGCCGCAGTTTTTGCGGAACACTCTCGTCGAGGACAATTTTCATCCGGCCCGCAAGTGTTCCAATGGGGCTTGTGTGCTTCTGGCCGCGAAGTCGAGCACGGTCTGAACCTGATCGCGCGTGACGTGGAAGTTTTCCAATATCTCTTCAATCGGTGACGTTTTCAGATTTTCGAAAATCGCCGAGACGGGAACCCGCGTACCGCGAAACACCCATGCGCCGCTGACCTTGCCTGGGATGCTCTCCACGGCGGGGCATTGTGACCAATCGAGATTGCTTGCCATGATCTGCGCTCCTCTTCTCAGGTTATCGTGACTGCTTACCTATACGCCGGCTGACCGGTTCCGTCATTGTTTTCGGGGTGCCGCTGCTGTGCTGCTGCACCTCTGCCACGTAGCGAACGCGGGGGCAGCAAGGGCACAAGGGTAGCGGAACCTGCTTGCAGGTTTTGTGGGGGGACCGCGAAGCGGGGGGGTGCAAAACCGGAGGACGCGCCCTTTCCCGCGCGAGGGCAGCGCAGCAGAGAAACACGGGCGGGGGTTCAGATCGTCTTAACCGACGATGATCGTATCCGGCCATCGCGGCTGATGAACGGTACGCCAAAATGCATCCCGGTGGCCGCTGCGATCCGATCCGGCATATCCGGTACGTCAGCGCGGGGCACCTTCAGCATGGCTTCCACGATCTCGCCATTGAACGGCCCTTCCTCGATTACATATTCCGGGTCGGCCAGCGCGTTTTTCAAATCCTCGTAGGCCGATGTTGGCAGCCGGTTCTTTTCCACCAGATAAACAATCTCTGCCAGACTGTCGGCGAAAGCACGATATCCTCACCGGCTGCGGCGGCGTCATCCATGAAGCGCCGCGCCGTAGCTGAGAGGCTGGGATTTTTTAGCAGATACCAAAGAGCCGCGTGCGTGTCGGCAACGCCCGCAATCACGGGGCGAACTCGCCAAATCCGCTAAACATCTCCCGCCGGTTATCGTCGATCTCTTCTTCCGTGGGGCCGGGGCCGTATTTGGCGAGCAGGCCGTAGGCTGATTTCTTCGGCTTCAGTGGTTGCCCTGCGGACTGTTCAGGCGTTTCGCCGGGGTGATGGCTATGAAGCGCTCGCGCCACGATTTTACTTAGGTAGCGTTCAGGTGGCATCTGTGCCGCCCGCGCCTGCGCCTCAAGGGCAGCGGCGCTTTGATCCGAGAGATCAATGGTCACGTTCATAACCTGCGCTCCTTCTTTCAGGGTAACGCCAAAGGGTACCGGAAAACGGGCCCGTGGCAATTTCAAAGGCTCAATGCTCGCGCCCGCACGCGTGGTCGTGCTGCTTGCCTTTGACTTTTATTTGGCCTTGGCAACAAGGGTGCAAATTTTACGAAACGTCCGTTATCAGAAGCGCTCTCTACAACAGTCGCGGCGGGGCCGGGAAATTTCGAGCGGCGCTGAAGCCGCAAAAAACACCGGGGGGCTATGGCAGCTCCCACGGGTTGAGAACGTCAATGCCGGTTCCCGCGTAATCTTTCACGTTGCGCGTGACCAGAACGAGATCGTGAGCCAGCGCGGTGCTGCGAGCTGTCAATCGAGGGTCGGAAGGGGCCGTCCTTTATCAAGCAGCGATGCGGTCAGATGAGCCCAGCAGGATGCAACCCGTGCATCGAAGGCAAGAATGCGCCCCGCAAACCGCGCCGAAAGGTCTTCGTCGAACCAGCGCTGCAAGTCCCGGCGTCGTTTGCCTTCCTCCTTGCGCAAAATTCCTTTTTCGATCTCGGCCAGCGTCAAAACGCTGACATACTGTGAGGCTTCCGGCGTCGTATCCAGCCACTTCACTACACCCGCATGAGGCAATTGTTCCCGGCTGTACTCCGAGATAACGTTGGTGTCGATGAGATACCCGCTCATTCGAGGTCAAGGGCGCGCGGGTAGTCCCGCACTCGCTCCAGATCGAGATTAGCCCCACGCAGCGGCGAGTTCATAAAAAATTCGTGCAGGCTTTCACGGGGCGTCACGTGTGGCACCGAGGATTTTTCATCGAGGGCATCGAGTGCCTTTTCGATCAGTTCGTCCACGTCATGGAAATGGCGGCTCCGCAATTGCGCGTTCACGCGCTGCACCAGCTCTGGCTTACGGATTTCAAGGTTCATTGTTCGAGCCCTCCCTTTCAAAGGTTATCGTGACGCTGCATTGTACGCTGCATTGTACGCCGCTTCGGCGAGTTTGTCATTGCCCGATGCGGGGCTGAACGGGTTTGGTCAGCGCCGCGAAAGTCGCCTGTGCATTCGCCAGGTCTGCCTTTATGAAAAGGTCGATATCCTTCGTAAACCGGGGTTGCGCGTGAAAGATAACCGCATAACCGCCCACAATCAGATACCTAACGCCATGGGCATGGAAGGCGGACAAAAGGTCTTTGTGATCTTGGTACATCCGGCTCCAACTCCCAGCCTTTGAGTGCGTAGGCGGTCTCGATCATTTCCTCAATCGCATCCATCCGCTCATACGCGGGACGACTCTGCCAGTACCGATATTCGTCAGCCTTCATTTCATCGAAGTTGCTGTACTTGCGGATGATCTTGTCCATGGCCTTCATTGGAAGCATAGGCCGCACCGGCATTCAACGCGGCTGTGCTCCGGCTCCTTCCAGCATATCGTGACGACGCTCCCTTCATCTGCTCTTTGCCTTCCCGCTCAGCCGCTTCAACGCATCCACATTCTTCGGGTCATCGCCCTCTTCATCCACCGGCGTCTCCAGAATAAACGGCTTGTCCCTCAACCCCGGATGCCTCAATATCCGCTGAAACCCCTCTTCCCCAATGGCCCCGTCCCCGATATTCGCGTGCCGGTCCAGACGGCTGCCCAGCGCGCCTTTCGAATCGTTCGTATGCATCACCCGCACCAGATCCAGCCCCAGCACCCGATCCGCCTCCGCCATCGTGCGCTTCAAGCCCGCCGCCGTCGCCACGTCATAACCCGCCCCCAGCAGATGACACGTATCCAGACAATAAGCGATCGGCAGATCCGTCTTGTCCCGCGCCATATCGCGAATCATCCGTAGCTCTTCGAACCGCCCGCCGATCTGGCAACCCGCCCCCACCGTGCCTTCCAGCAGCACTTCCAGTCCCGCCGCCCGAAACTCGTGAGCCGCCTCCGCAATCCCCAGCACAAACGCCGCTATACCTTCTGCCGCCGTCTGCCCTTTATAGCTGCCCGGATGCAACACCAGATAATCGGCCCCAATCACCGCCGCCCGATCCAGTTCCCCTCGAAACGCCACAATCGATTTCCCCCGGATCACCGGATCCATCGTCGCCAGGTTCACCAGATAACTCACATGAATCGCCAGCGGATTCAGATCGAATTTATCCCGCACCGCGCGCATACGCTTGACGTCCGCCGCATCCGGAACGCCCGCGCGCCACATCCGCGGACTCGCCGAGAAAATCTGAAAGGTATTCGCGCCCAGTTCATGTGCCTTCAACGCCGCATCTTCCAGCGACCTGGCGCGTGAAGTGTGTATGCCGATGCGCAGACTGAAAATCCCGACCTGTTTATTTATTCAGCAGCCGGAAACGCTTGCGAGCCTGCGGGTCACCCGCCTCGTCCTGACCGGAAATCGCCCGCCCCACTGCCTCCAGCGCGATTGGCGACATGATGCGATATCCCTTGCCATTCGGATGCAGCCCGTCATCCGAAGCATCGGTCTGAAACTGCCCCGCCGCGTCCACCAGCGCCGTGTAGTAGTCGAGGTAAACCAATCCCTCGCTCCGGCAATACCCCTGCATCCACTGATTGATCGCCAGAATCGTTGCCGGCGGACGCAGCTTCGTCCGCTCGTAAGCCGCATCTGTGTCTTTGTGGTAATCGCTCACCGGCAGCAGTGAAGCCAGCACCGGCTTGATGTTGTGCGCCCGCGCCAGTTCCACCATCTCCATCAGATCGGTCTCGGTCTGCATCACCGTGTAACCGCTCCCAATGTCGTTGATGCCACCCAGAATCACCACCACTTTGGGGTTCAGCGCTGCTACATCAGGACGAAACCGCCCCAGCATCTGCGTCGTATTCTGCCCGGTAATCCCTCGATTGACGAAATCGCGCCCCGTGAAATATTCGTTCAGCCGCCAGAAATCCGTAATCGAATCTCCGAAGAACACCACTCGCGGCAACTTCCCCGGCGGCAGCAATTTCGTATTCGCATCCGCATAGCGCTTCAGTTCGCTGGGGTCTGCATCCTTCTTCTCCGCCGTCACACTCTGC
>Ga0302140_10010100_pt1 | contig 11688 bp, 10 predicted proteins | sample I_Bog_E1_1_FD_202095 | JGI IMG/M metagenome (GOLD analysis project Ga0302140, IMG submission 202095) | Peat permafrost microbial communities from Stordalen Mire near Abisko, Sweden - I_Bog_E1_1 | ecosystem: Environmental > Terrestrial > Soil > Wetlands > Peat | place: Sweden: Abisko, Stordalen...
TGGACCGACTGACGTTCGACCGGTCAGTTGAGCGGCGTGGTGATGCTCGTCCCGTGGACGAGTTGTTCGCGTTCACCGTCACTGAGCCGCCAGGCCGACGAGCGACCCTTCACCGTCCAATAGCTCGGTCCGCCGACGATGGCGGTCTCCTCGTCAATGCCCAACACCGTGACGGAAGGATCGTGGGGCAACAAGAACCGCGTGACCATGTCCGGGATGCGAGCGGCGAACGCGTCGAAGTGAGGAATGACGCGTAGGTGGGGCAACAGCCCGAGTCCTTCGGTGCCGCCCTCGCGCGGGTGGCGAAGTGACGGCACCCACGACGAGAACGCCATCGCCCCGGCGCTGCATCCGGCCAACGCCGCGCCAGCGCGCCAGGCGGAAACGATCGCCTCCCACACCAACGTGCCCCGAAGGGTCTCGGCCAAAAACGCGGGATGACCACCCGAGAGATACACCAGTCCCGCGCCATCAACCTGCGCCGCGATTACTGGGTCATCGGCGTCCTGGCGTTCATTGACTTCGAGGATCACGGCTTCCACGCCGAGTCGATCGGCTTGGGCCCGGCCCAAGTTGTGCCACCGTTCAACGACGGGTGGGCCGTCGGGTACCGCCGCGGTCGCCAGTTGGACGTAGCGCGGCGGGCGACCGGCGATGAGCCCGCCTTCGATCTCGGCCATCTGGGGAAGGTACTCACCCGATCCGACCAGGGCCAACGGGCCCGGGCCCTGATTATCGCTCATTGGATCCCCACTGATTCACGAATCGCGGACTTCGCAGCGTCGAATCGACTCAACGTCCATCCACTGCTTGATTCGTTTCACAATAATGGCGGGCACTACGAGTTCAGCGCATACGCGTCTCGACGAGCGATGTCGCAGGCGCGCGTCGACCGAACACCGTCCTCTTTCAGAGCCGGCCGATCACGAACCAAAGATCGGCACTATCTGAGCGCGGGCGATCGCGTGGAAGCGAAGGTTGAAGCCGACGATCGCCGCCGAGGAGTTCGCCTCGACGTCGAGGCGCTCGACGTCGAGGGCGTGAACGGTATGCACGTAACGATGCGCGGGGTCACCGGCCGGTGGCGCGGCACCGACGTAGCCCCACGTCCCGGCGTCGTTGCGTAGCTGCAAGACACCGTTGGGCAGATCGTCGGATCCCTCGGAACCGGCGCCGGTCGCGAGCTCGTTGACGTCGGCCGGAATGTTCACCGCGAGCCAGTGCCAGAAACCACTGCCCGTGGGCGCGTCGGGATCGTGGACGGTAACCGCGAAGCCCTTCGTCGCCGGGGGAAAGCCGCTCCACGAGAGCTGCGGCGAAAGGTTCTCGCCGCTGTAACCCATGAAGTTCGCTACTTGTGCGTTGGTCAACGTCGCACCATCGCCAATGTCGTCAGACGTCACTTCGAAGCTGGCGACCTCCGGGAAGAACGCGAAGGTGAGCGGCGGTCGATTGGATTCGGTCATGGTGTCCCCTTTTGTCGAATGGATCAATGTTCCTTGACTGTAGTCATGTTGGATCAGCCGTTCACCAGAAGCTCAGCGTCCAAGAAGGCAACGGTGTCATTGCCAATGTGGTGTCGTCATCGCGCAGCGGCGCCTCAGAAACAATCAAGTCCTCATGGAGTACCGGCTCCATGAGGACGGTTCGCTCGCCACATGCGCAACGATTCGAAGACGATTTGTCGCCCATTTCGTTGCTTTCTCGATTTCGCAACAAAAACGTCATATGTTTACCTTTTCTTGAACATCGTTTCTCGATCGTTCAAATTCGAGTTGCTTGTGAAACCGATGTGCACACTTTCGCGGGCGCGACATGATCGACTTTCCCGTCGAATCAAAGGCGATGACAAAAGGAGATCTTCCGCGAACGACATATTGTCAACATCGCGAGATGAGAATCTCACCTCGCGCTCCAGATAATGGCAACGAAGAACAACGCACAATCTTGTGACGACTGAGCCGACTTTGCTCTTTCATATGACGAAGCACGTGTTTCGCGCGTTACCGTTGTTATAGGTAGCAACAAGTACAAAACGGAGTTGGTCATGCACACAAAGAAAATATTCGGTTCACGACGTCACGTCCTGACTCGGGCCCTCGTCGCCACTGCCCTGTTGGGATCGACCTTCCTCGTTGGTCTCGCGACCACCGCATCAGCCGCACCGCCGTATCACCTGGTCATCGCCACGCCACTACCGTCGACGACAGACGCCAGTGGCGTGGCGCTGGCCGTTCAGCCCGTCATCGATATTGACAACTCATCCGACACGCCCCAAACCGGTCTCACTGGCCCCGTCACCGTATCGATCACGACCGGTGGCGTATCGGTCACGCAGACTTCGGTCGCCGCCGTTAACGGCGTCGCCACCTTCACGACACTTGGCCTCAACGCACTGGTGGGTAGTTACACGTTGACGTTCACTGACACCGCCGACGCCGCAGGGTCCGTAACCTCCGCTCCAATCTCCGTCACCGTAGGCGCCGCGAAGGCACTCGCCTTCGGCACAGCACCCGCAGCTGGTGCCGTCAGCGGAGCTGCCCTCACTCCACAACCTGTTGTTGACGTTGTCGACTCTGGTGGCAACACGGTGACGACAGACACCTCGACGGTGACTGCCGCCTTTACGGGTGCCGGTAGTTCGTTGGTCAACAACACCAAGGCTGCCGTGGCGGGCGTCGCGACCTTCAGTGGGCTCGCGATTACTGCACCCATCGATACGACTTCTGGGGTACTGAACTTCACTGATGCTTCCCTAACTTCGGTCGCGTCGGTAACGATGTCAATCACTGGTCCCGCGACCAAATTGGTGATTACGACGGCTCCTTCGGCTACTGCCGTTACCGGCGTCGCACTGGTGCCTCAGCCAGTCGTGAGCGTTGAAGACGCGAACGGAGATGTGGTAAAGGGCGACACTTCGACGGTCACAGCGGCCCTCGTCGCTGGCAGCGTCGGTTCGACGATCTCCAATAACTCCAAAGCTGCGGTAAACGGCGTCGCCACGTTTAGTGGGCTCGCCATTAACGCCGCACCGGGAAACTACAACATCACCTTCTCCGATAACCTACTGACCTCAGCTACGACGACGTTGCCGATCGCCGTCGCCGCGAAACTGGTCATTGTCACCCAGCCGTCGGCCACCACCGCGGCCGGTGCGCCCTTGGTAATCCAGCCAGTGGTCGACGTCGATGACTCGGGTACCAACCTGGTCACGTCGAACACCACAACGGTCACGGCCACGTTGACCTCGGGTAGTGGCACCGTCAACCACGCAACCGCCGCGGCAGTCGCCGGCGTCGCCACGTTCGTTGGCCTCACGCTCAACACGCCCGCCGCAAATTACACTTTGACGTTCACCGACGGCGCGTACACGGATGCCGTCTCGACCACCATCACGGTCGGCGTTGGCGCCGCGGCTCAACTCGGTCTCACGGTTGAGCCCTCCGCGACCGTCGCCAGCGGCACCGCGCTTGCGATTCAACCAGTCGTCAAAATTGAAGACGCCGGTGGCAACGTCATCATCGGCAACAGCTCGACGGTCACGGCCACGGTCACTTCGGCCGTCGGAACGATCACGAACAACACCGCGACACTCTCCGCGACCACGGGTCTTGCCACTTTCACGGGACTCACGATCAACGAGCTCGTCGGCGCGTACACGCTGACCTTCAGCGACGGGACCTTGACGACAGCGATCTCTACCACGATCACGGTGAGTGCCGGTGTCGCGACACAGTTAGTGATCACGACCCAACCTTCCGCGACGGTCGCGAGCGGTGCAGCACTCGCCCAGCAACCTGTCGTGAAGGTCGAAGACGCGGCCGGCAACACTGTCACCACTGACGCTTCCACCGTGGCCGTCAAGATCACCGCCGGCGGCGTCTCGGTCACTCCGTCGACGAAAGTCGTTACGGCGGGCGTTGCGGCCTTCAGTGGGCTGGCGATCAATGCCCTCGTCGGTCCGTACACGCTGACGTTCAGCGACGGCTCGCTGGCCGCGGCCACGTCGACGAGCGTCGCCGTGACGTTAGGCGGGCCTTCGCAGTTGGTCATCGCCACCGAGCCGAGCACGTCAACTGCTTCGGGCGTCGTTTTGCGTCAACAGCCGGTCATCAAGGTTGAGGACACCGGTGGCAACATCGTCACCACCGTCGCAACCGGTGCCGTGACGGCATCGATCTCGACTGGCGCCGGCGGCACACTGAGTGCCGGATCGAGTGCCAACTTCGTTGCCGGCACCGCCACCTTCAGTGGCCTCACCCTGACCGGAGTTCCGGGCACGTTGTACACGCTGACTTACTCGGGTGACGCCTTGAACGTCGTCGACACGGCCAAGATCGACGTTGGCCAGGCGCAGAGTGCACTGGTCATCTCAAGCGTCCACGCCACCTACGGTCGCTCGTTCACGTTGCACACCACCGGCGGTTCCGGAACCGGCGGCCTCAGCTTCACGGTCGCCAACGGTTCCGCGACGGGTTGCACGCTCAACGGAGCGACGCTGAAATCCGCGACGCCGGGTACGTGCATCGTCACCGCCACCAAGGCCAACGACTCGACCTACGCGAGCATCTTCTCGTCGGCCACGACGGTGACCTTCGCCAAGCTCGCGATCCCGCGCGCCGTTCGAGTGACGTTCGCGAACAACAGTGCTGGACTCACGGGCGCGGCCCGCAACGCGATTGTCGTGTTGGTGCGGAAGTTGACCGTCCACTCCGTGGTTTCGATCACGGGCTACGCGAAGGGCAACGCCGTACTCGCCCGCCGTCGTGCGTCGGTCGCTGAGACCTACCTTATCCAGCGCCTCCACCTGCGTGTCCAGTTGCACTGGAGTACCGCGTCGTCGACACCGAGCGTTCTCTTCACGACCAAGAGTCAATAGAGAGCCGCTCGAACCCGCTTCAAGTGAGAGACCGCTCCACCATTTCGGTGGAGCGGTCTCTCACTTGCGGGGCACTGCACCTCTGGGTCAACGACGCCCACCACCGCTTCGAACGCCGCATTGTCTATACCTGACACGAATCGCTCACGGCTTCGGTGCCGAGACATCAAGCACCAAAGCGCGAGCCGATAGGTTGTGGCGTGTGGCCAAAATGACTGGATACTGGACAGTTCAGTTCGCGCACGCGTTGCGCGCCACCGATCATTTGGAGAGCTGGTTGCGACTGGTTGCGACGAATGCCGGTTGAACCGCTGCCCAATCCTGACCTGAGCGAATACTTTAGGAACTCCGTCGACCTCCTTTCGGTCTACGAAGTTGGTGGGAAAGTCGGGCTCACGAATCCTTCGTGGCAGCGAGTGCTCGGTTGGAGTCCCGAGGACCTCGAGGGAAAGGACTTCATCGATTTCGTTCACCCCGACGACGTCGAACGCACCATCGCCGCGAACGTCGCGGAGTGGGACGAATCATCGTCAACGCGCGCGGGATTCGAGAGCCGACTCCGTTGTCGTGACGGAACGTACCGTTGGATTGAATGGACGTCGCAGCGACGCGGTGACCTGATTTACGGAACTGGTCGAGACGTGAGCGTCCGAAACGCGAACACGGCCGCATTGGCCGCGAACGTCGAAATGACCAAGGCCATTTTCGCCACGGCCGCCGACCTCATCGTCATCGTCGATCGCGATCTGGCGGTCGCTCAGAACAGTCCCCGGGGACAGAGTTTCTTTGGCTACGACGACGACGTCGCCATGGGGGCCAGCGTGTTCGCACTGATGCATCCCGACGATCGAGCGGTTGTGGAACTGGCCCTCCAGCGGATGTTTGAGGAGAGCTCGGATGAGATCGTGAAGCTCCGCTTCCGTGCGCAGCACGCGGACGGTCATTGGATGGTGGTCGAAGCCCGAGGGAACGCGTTACGCGTCGACGGTAGCCCGGCGACCCAGGCCGTGTTCGTCGCCCGTGACCTCACCGAGAGCATCGCGGCCGAAGTTCAATTGGCCGAGAGTCGTGAAACCACACGGGCCATTCTCGACGCCGCCATCGACTCGATCATTGTTATTGACCGAGAACTCACGATCCTCGAAGCGAGTCCCGGGACCCGGAGCCTCCATGGCGTCACGGCCGATGAACGCGTCGGGCGAAAAGTGGACGAACTAGTGTACGCCGAGGATCGCCAGATGGTCCACGACGCGTTTCTCGCGGCGTTCGCGAACGATCGCGCGGTCAGCTTTCGTGCCCGAATGAATCACGTCGACGGCCGTCTCGTCACCATCGAGGTCCGGGGACGAACCTTGCGCGACGCCGAGGGACCTGCGGCGAGGTTGGTCCTCATCGCGCGCGATATTTCCGACGCCGTGGCGTGGGAAGCGACCCTCGCCAGTAGCTTCGCGAAGACCCGAGCGATCCTTGACGCGGTGCCCGACTCGATCATCGTCATCGATCGAGATCTCCTGGTAATGGAGGCGAGTCCCGGCACGGAGCGAACCTACGGTTTCCCCAAATCGGAACGGATGGGCCACAGCGCGCTGGCGATCGCGCATCCCGACGACGTGCCATTCGTCACCGCACATTTGGACCGGCTGTTCGCTGAAGAGAGCGACAGATTACTGAGTTACCGATTCCGGGCCCGGCACGCTGACGGCCACTGGATGATCATCGAAACGCGTGGCCGATTGTTGGACGACGAAGACGGACAACCCGCCCGCGCGGTTCTGGTGTCACGAGACGTGACCGAGGCGGTCGCCTTCGAAGAGGACCTGGCCGCCGCCAAGGATGAGGCCGAGCGCGCGAACGCCGCCAAGAGCGAGTTCATGTCGCGCATGAGCCACGAACTGCGCACGCCACTCAACTCCGTGCTCGGCTTCACGCAAATACTCCAGATGGAACTCGAGTCCGAAGAAGACCTCGAGCTCGTCGATCACGTGTACAAGTCGGGACAGCATCTCTTGACGTTGATCAACGAAGTCCTCGACATCTCGCGCGTCGAATCCGGCATCATCGGTCTCACGTCTGAGCCGCTGCTTCTCCAGGAGCTCGTGTTCGAGTGCCTCGACATCATCGGCCCTCAGGCCAGTGAGCGAGACGTCGGTATCGGCTACAGCGATTCCTTCGACTACGCCGTGCTGGCCGACCACCTTCGACTGAAGCAGGTGATCTTGAATCTGTTGTCCAACGCGATCAAGTACAACCGGAGCCACGGCAGCGTGACGCTGAATTGCCAGGTGAGCAAGGACGTCGTTCGATTCTCGGTCTCGGACACCGGTCTCGGGATCGCTCCGGAGTTACGAGAACGGCTCTTCACCGCCTTCGATCGACTCGACGCCGAAGCGCGCGGGATTGAGGGAACGGGCCTCGGTCTGACATTGTCCAAGACGCTTATCGAGGCCATGGGCGGCACGCTCGGATTCGAGACCGTGGTCGACCAAGGTACGACATTTTGGTTCGAGTTGCCGCTTTCTGGCGATTCACCAGGGGCGTCACTAGAATAACGCCAGGGGCATGGGAAGAGGGCGAACGACTCAGCATGGCAACGATCCTTTACATCGAAGACAATCTTTACAACGTGCAACTGGTCGAACGACTCTTGCTTCAACGGCCCGATATTCAACTTCTCACGTCCGTCCAGGGAAATCCAGGCATTGGCATCGCCCAGGTCCGTCACCCGGAACTCATACTCCTCGACGTGCACCTGCCCGACATCAATGGTTTTGAAGTCCTGGAACGGCTCCGCTTTGATCCGGCGACCGCCAACATTCCGATCGTCGTGCTCTCGGCCGACGCGACGCCGGGCCAGGTTCGGCGATTTCGAGACGCCGGCGCCAACGAATACCTCACCAAGCCACTGGACCTGAAACTCCTCCTCGCCCTCATCGACATCTATCTGGGCGACGGTAACGCACCCGAAGAACCCGCGGTCGACTCCTAGAACTGCGCTGTCGACCAACGCACGTCGAGCGGGTTGGACGCGTCGCCGTGAGCGACGGTGACGTCCGACTTGATCCAGTGTTGAAGGGTCCGAATTAGGCTCAGGCTCGATGGCGTGAAGGGATACACCGTGCCAGAGTCATTCCAATACATCCTCAGTGAACGTGAGCGCGACACCGTCACGATTTGGCTGAATCATCCTGAACGCCTCAACGTCCTCTCGCTCGCGCTGATGCAAGAACTGACGCAGGCGTTCCTCGACGCCGGAGAGAGTGACGCCACGGGGGTGATCCTCGCGGCCAAAGGACGGCTCTTCAGCGCGGGACACGACTTCGCGGAGATGGCCAATCAAGACCTTGAGTCCGTGCGTCACCTCTTCGGAGTGTGCACCACGATGATGCAGACGATCCAATCGATTCCCCAACCCGTCGTGGCCCGGGTTCACGCCTTGGCCACGGGCGGCGGTTGCCAGTTGGTTGCCACCGCCGATCTCGCGGTCGCCGCCGAAGAGGCGACGTTTTGCACGCCCGGTGGAAAGGGCGGTCTCTTCTGCACGACACCCATGGTCGCGGTCGGCCGATCGATCGGACGAAAACGAGCGCTCGAGATGGCGATGACGGGTGACGCGATTGACGCTCGCACGGCCGAAAACTGGGGACTGATCAACCTCGTCGTGCCGATGAATGAGCTCGATGTCGCGAGCACTCGACTGCTTCACCGTGCCACGCGCGGAAGCGCGATCTCGAAGGGGATCGGCAAACGAGCTTTCTACGAACAGATCATGATGGACCAGTCCGACGCCTACGCCTACGCCACCGACGTGATGGCCGCGGCGAGCCTTCTCCCTGACGCCCAGGAATCAATTGCCGCCTTCATCGAGAAGCGCCAACCGAACTTCGGTTCCACGCCGTCGACGTAGGAGTCATCGACCTCGACGACGTCAACCGGTTGTCGCACGAGGAATCGGCCGACGTGGAGCGAGTCGAGCGTCCGCGTCACGGCTCTCCCCCAGCCCAGAGTCCAAGGCGTCATGGCTACCGCGAACTCTCCGCGAGCGGCGCCGGTGGCGCACTCACGGTGTCCAAGTACTTGGCAACAATGAACACCGTGCGCCCAATCGGTTCAAAGACGGCGAGGGAAATAAGTGCCGTAAGAACGAGCGATTCAACTCCGACGCGGTTGTGCCTGACGGAACCCTCGACGAGGCGAAGCACGATGAGGAGTCCTAGTAGCGCGTACTCGGCGCCACTTCGACGGAGTATCACGCTCTTGGAAGCGCGCACGGCGCGCACGAACATTACTTGCGCCCGCGCCCAGGCGATTCCTACGCCGATGACGCCCCCGACCAAAGCGAACACCAGGTGCTCGACATTGGTGGACGTCAGATGCCAGAAGATCGGTCCAATGATGAACAAACTCACCACAGGATCCAGCAACGTGATCGCGAGAGGTCGAATGCGCTCCCCCTTCGCCAAGGGAACGTGGGCAGTGTTCATTCGACCACGGCGAACGAGTACCGCGATGACGATCAGGACGACGAGTACGAGAAGTGAACCTGCTCCGGAGCCATTGGATGTCGCAATCATTGAACGACCCTAACCTTCCGGCACAACTCCATCCGACGACCGTCGCCTGGTGGCCCCATGAACATTGTGATATTGAAGGGTCGACACGTTACAGGACCATACCGCTCGGAAGTTGTTCTCGACCGGACTAGAAATGAAGAACGATGACTGCCTCGTCACAACCCCAAGAGATGACCTCTTTGCGCGGCGCTGAAGCACAACGCATCGGAAGGCGATTTTGGTACGTCACCGGCACTCTCCTACTCTGCGCTTTCGCCGTGCTCATTATTGTTAGTTTCGTCTCCGCGTTCAATGACAATGCGCGCATCGACCGATTGAAGAGCCACGGTGTCTCGGTCGTGGTGACGGTGACCAATTGCGTGGGCAACATTGGCGGCAGCGGCAGTAACGGCGCGGGCTATACCTGCCACGGCTCGTATCGCGTCCACGGCATCCGATATCAAGAGATCATTGGTTCGAAAACGACATTGTCAACCGAGGGAACCAAAGTGCGCGGTGTTGCAGATCCGAATCACCCGAGCACGATTGAATTAGCGTCCGCAGTCGCGAAGTCCTCTTCATCGGCTTCGGTCTACGTCGTCCCGAGCGTGCTGGTACTGGCCCTCGTCATCATTGCAATCGTTATCCTTCGACGCCGGCGCACGTCTCGAGTGCGAAAGGTGATGACACAATCAGCGTCGAAGCCTCTCGCGGCGCAGAACTGATTGCGGTGCTGACGCTTCTCCATCTCCCAACACGGGTCGAACCCCTCGTATGAACGGATTCCAGTCCCCTGGTCGGCGAAAAGCTCACGTACCGTCAGGCACCTGGGCGTCGCCGAGGCGACAACGAAGGAAGTGATCCAACCTCGCCAATGGAAAGTCCAGACCTTCACGACGTTCAGGCCCGCTCCCAGGACGGAGTTGCTCGGTGCTCTATCTACTATGCAAGTGGTTGCGTCATGCAGTTCCCACTTCGCTAGAGAGAGTCACGTGTCCGGTCATTAGCCTTGGTAGTCCGTGACTATTCTCGTCGACCTCCAAGAGGTAACCCTCGAAGGCTCTGACCGCACACTGCTGGAGAGTCTTTCCTTGACCATCTCCTCGGGAGATCGAATCGGTGTGGTCGGCATCAACGGTGTCGGAAAGACGACACTGCTCAGAATCATCGCCGGATCGCTGATCCCGGACTCCGGCACGATTCGCCGTGGTCGCGACGTTCGCGTCGGTCTCTTGGAACAGATCCCCCGGCTACCCAGTGGCACCGTTCGTGAAACACTTGGCGTTGGCTGGGAAATCGACGCCGCACTCGACCGGCTCGGAATGCTTGGGGAAGTCGACGTAGAAACCCGCAGTCTCTCCGGCGGCCAACTCAAGCGCGTCGCGCTCGCCCAAGTCTTCGGCGAAGAACTCGACGTACTCATTCTCGACGAGCCCACGAACCACCTGGACCTCAACGCCATCCAGTGGCTCGAGAATGAGATTACGAGCTTCAGGGGCGCCGTCGTCCTAGTGAGTCACGATCGGTTCCTCCTCGATCAAGTCACGACTCGCATGGTTGAGATCGACCGAGGCAAGACGTTCATTCACGCCGGTGGCTACTCGCGACTGCTCGAGGTCCAAGCTGAACGTGAGGAGAAGGCGGCCTCGGCCGAACAGGTGCGTCGTAACCTCGCCAGAACTGAATTGGCGTGGCTCCGTCGAGGTGTCAAAGCTCGCGCGACCAAGCCCCAAGCTCGACTCGACGCCGCGAAGCGGCTCTTGGTGAGTCGACCCCAGGGCGCCGCGCGCGTCGGCACGCTCGACCTCGCGACCGAAGTCCCGCGCCTCGGCACCACGGTGATCAAGGCACATCAGATCTCGTTTTCCTACGAAGAGGACGATCCGATCCTTCACGACGTCACTCTCGATCTCGGACCAGGAGAGCGCGTGGGCATCGTTGGTCCGAATGGGGCTGGTAAGTCGACGTTGATCGACCTGCTCGCCCATCGCCTCACGCCCGCAAAGGGAACCGTGAAACGCGGTCCCACGGTCGTCGCTTCCTACCTCGAACAGAGCGGTGGCGGCTTCGATCTAGAAGCAACGGTGCAAGAACTCGTCGCGGGCCCGCGCGGAGTACCCGGCTCACCCGCAGACGTCGCGCTCATGAAGCGATTCTGGTTCACCGGGGCCTTACCGATGACGAAAGCGAAGGAACTTTCCGGCGGCGAGCGGCGGCGGCTGCAGTTGCTTCTGGTTCTCTCGTTACGACCAAACGTTC
>Ga0302140_10010102_pt1 | contig 11687 bp, 4 predicted proteins | sample I_Bog_E1_1_FD_202095 | JGI IMG/M metagenome (GOLD analysis project Ga0302140, IMG submission 202095) | Peat permafrost microbial communities from Stordalen Mire near Abisko, Sweden - I_Bog_E1_1 | ecosystem: Environmental > Terrestrial > Soil > Wetlands > Peat | place: Sweden: Abisko, Stordalen...
GTCCCGGTCACTGTGAAGGTATAAGTGCCGGTGGTCGTTCCCGCGGCAGAGTTGCCTGAGGGAGCTTCCCAGAAGTCGCCGCATGCGGACAAAATGCTGAGCGCTGCCAACGCCGCAATGGCGCACAGCATCCGTCTCCAGGTACGCCGCCGTGCCGGAATCCCCAGAAACACGACGAATGCCAACGCCGTGCTTCCTGCGCCTAGCCATGTTCCGTGGTTGGAGCGCGGGCGCATCAACTGCGTGGTGGTGGCAGCGGTGGTGGTGATGGTGGCCGTCACCGTTCCGCTCGTATTTGTAGAGCTCAGCACCACTGTTGAGGGCGATAGGGAGCAGGTGGGATTGTCCACCGCGCCCGATGGAGAGGACGTAAGCGCGCAGGTCAGCGATGCGGTTCCCGCATAATTGCCCGTCGCGGTTACCGTAATGTCGGAAGAACCCGAAGTCCCTGGAGAGACGGCAGTCGTCGCCGCTGCCGAAATCGTAAACGTTCCAGAGGAAGTGGACCCAGTTACCGTAACGCCGGCAGTGCCGGTGGCAGGGGCATAATTCGTGTCGCCGCTGTAAGAGACCGAAAGCGTGTCACTGCCCGCGCTCAGACTGTTGGCTGGAATCGTAAAGGTGTAAGCTCCGGCTGCAAGCGTCGCTGCGGAAGAAGTGTAGCCGCCTCCGGAAAGCGTCACCGTGCCTGTTGGAGTCACTCCGCCGCTGGATGTTGAAGCCACGGTCACCGCGACGTTGAGGGCGCTGGCCGCGCTCACGGTGGTCGAAGCGGGAGTTACTGTCACAGTTGCTGTCCCGGTGGCGGTAGTGGCGGAGTAGCCATTGACCACATTCGCCACGTTCAGCGATCCGAGGCCGGTGGCCAGGTCAAATCCAACGCCGGCGCTATACCCGGAAAGAATGCCGATCAGGTCTCCAGTGTGGATCGGGGTGCAGTTGGGGGATTGAATGCCGGGCACGGATGGATCGCCCTCAGTTGCGCCGTAGTCGCACGGCAAGGCGTTGGTTTCCGTGTCGATGTCGTTGAAGTAGCAGCTATCGCTGGTGGTGGCCTTCTCAGCGCTGCAGGACGTATAGCTCTGCCTGGCGGCCAATTTGTAGAGCTCGGCGTTGGGGCTTCCCTGCGCTGCGCCCGTCTTCTGATCGATAAGAGCCATAACGCCGGCCATAGCCGGAGACGCAACCGAGGTACCGCCCACCTCCTGCGCAAACGGCTCGGAGCTGGTGGTATAAGTGCAAGCCGCTACGGCGGAGACGCAGATGAGGTAAGAGCTGCTGGAAAGGAAGCCGTCGGAAGCGAAGAACGAAACATCGGGCAGATCGCGCACGCCATCGGAAGGAATGCCAGTAACGCCTGTTTGCCAGGTGGGCTTGGGCCATCCGTCCGCGACCAGCTTGAGGGATTCCCATGCCGGGCCGGTGGAAGTGGTGGTGGAAACGCAACTGGATACGTCGTTGCTGTCGTTCACAATGCACCCGCTGGCGCCGCCACTTCCGCCGATCGTGTCCACAAGATAGGACAGATTCACACCGTTGTTTGTGGTCGGGTCGGTACTTGTATTTGTATTTGTCTGCACCGTTTGCCAGTTGTTGTATACAAAGTTGCAGCCGGACTCGGGGTCCGTCACTCCGCCAACCTTATTCGCAGCCGAGCTTGTCGCCCACCCCTCCAAGAAGGTCACCGTGAGCGGGTTTGCGCAGGTGTCGTTCCAGGGAACCTCGGGTACATAGCCTTTGGCGCTTGACCCGTTGGTGGCGTTCGACGAATTCCAATACGGCGCGGCTGTGCACTCCGATGCTGTAAGAGAGCACCAGTTGAAATCGGTGCCGCCTACGGCCGTGTTGTAAACCGTAGACGCCAGGCCGTTGACCGAAAGGCCATACTGAGCGGAATAGGGATTCCCATCTAGATCTCCGCCGTCGTCGCAACTTGCAGAGCCCCCATCTCCGGCGGCCACAAACACGGCGATTCCTTCAGCAGCAGCAGCTTCCCACAGATTGTAGTACTCCACGTTGCCGGATGTGCCGTTGCCAAGTTCGCACAAGCCGTAGCTCACGTTCATGATGTGAGATATAAGCGGTGAAGTGCCGACGATGTAGCTCTCAGAGTCGTACAGACCGTCATCGGACGACGAGGCTGGATACGATGAGACCAGGGTGATATTCGCGCCCTTGGCGATCGATCCGGCCCACTCCACGTCGAGAGAGTTCTCAATCAGGTCGTCAATGGTGCAGTAGTTGTTGGGATCCGGGCAAACGGTGAGCGGCTGGCTGTTGCCGGAGACGACCTTGGGCTGGTTGGCAGAGGTGTACGCGGGAAGACCGAACGTGCTGCGGAACGTGGCGATGTCTGACTGAACGATTTCGCTGGTCCCTGCAATGGCAATGGTCTCGCCGGTTCCATCGATCGGCGTGGTCGCGTTCCACAACGGAAGAATGTTGTAGATGGTGGCAAAGTCGTAGGGCGCAACATCTTCAACCAGGTAGGCGGAACTGGAACCGCTGGCGGGCACATTGATGCCGAACTGCGGGCGGGCATCCGCAGGTCTTGGCGTTGCGCTGCCGGCAGTGGAATCGACAGCCGGTGCGGTCTCAGAATTGGCGACGCGCTGCCACTTTCCGGTGGCGGAGTCCCTCGAGACCTTGCTGCCCATCCGGTGCAGCGGCCGCGGGAAAAAGTTGTGCAGCGACTTGACGCCAACGACGGCCGGCGTAAGCGCTGAGGGAATGCGCGGGTCGCTCATGTTGCCGATATGTGCAACGCCCTTTACTTCGAGGTTATGGATCTCGGTGTGGAATGTGCTCTCGACCTGGGCCGCGGACCCGCTGAAGCGAATGGACATTCGATTAGGAGCGACTTCGCCGATGGAAAAGCCGTGGCCGGTCAGCCAGTTTGAAATGGCATCGATGTCGGTTTGCAAGGGGCCAAAGCCGGCGCCTACCTGTTCGGGCGTTAGCCATTGGTGGAAATTGGGAGAATCGGGATCGTACTGGCCGGCTACAAATTTATCGAAGGCAGCCTGCCGCGCGGGGTCGCGGCTCAGCACCAGAATCAGGTCGGTCATGGGCAGGTCCGGGGAGACCGGGCCACGGTCGTTCCTGGCATTGGCGGCGGGGTGGGTGTTGCCCTTCAGCGTAACAAGATTGCGTTCATCGATTTGAGCGGCGATCTGCACCGCGGGCGCGGCGGACTGGGCCACAGCGGCGGTTCGGCACAGCAATGCGCAGAAAAATATAAGGACTGAAGTCAATGCCAGAAGAGGGAGCGAGCGCATCCGACGCATAGAGTTTTTCCTTAACATTCGCGCGACGCCTGAAGCATTCTCGCCGAAGGGTGCAAGTGGAGGATCGGAAATGCCATAAATCCTCATCGGTCCAATGGTCTATCGTAGCAAGTTCGAGCGTCGACGCCGCAGGGAACAGATGCGTGGGCCGGTTCAAGACGAATTCACTCGGCCGGGGCAGCGGCTCATGCGTCGTGCCCGTCGACCCTCATGGCCAATTAGATAAACGCAGGAGGCTTCGAAATCGCTCGTTTGCGAGTACATTGGATTTGACGGAAAATCTGGCGGGCGAGGCAAGAATTCACATTTCTGGAGCATGATAATCGATCGTCAAAATGTTCCCTGGGAAGGAACATTTCACGCACAAAATATAATCGACAGGCAAGAATGCCAAGTTCCTGCAGGATCGCAACTCGATTCGGGCCTACAGAGATGCCAACCTCTCGTTGGCGTGCCTGGCGCGAGCGGGCATTCCCATCGTCTGGTGCATGGCCACAGCCTCCAGGAGCAATCCGCGTGCCTTGGCCACATCCCCGGCGTCATGGCGGTCAAGCAGCATCTCGGCGTACCACTCCCGTGCCAGCGGCTGGAGATGCCGGTAAGGAGCCACATCGGCCTGGTCAACCGCGGTCTGATGATGGTGTTCCGCCCCAGGCCAGTCTTCGGCGCATGCCGCGGCAATACCGGCAGCGGTGCGGAACCCGGAAATAACGGAATAGGTCCATGCGCCGGTCAGGAGCAGCTCTTCGGTCAGCGGACGGAGAGCCGCCACCTCCTTTTTCAGGCCCATGCGCGCCAGGCCGACCACCGATCTTTCCAGTGCGGTCCACACTCCAAGCGGGTTCGATTGGCCAGGAACGGGGAGCTTCCAGTGCCGGTTCGACCAGGCCTTCGCAGATCGCGGATCGCCTTGCTCCGCAAGAGCCGCAAACAGACAGGCCTCGGAGAGCCCGCTGAGATACGATTTCCCCTCGACCTTCAATCCATGTGCGTACCAGCGTTCCGCCTCCGCAAGGTCTCCACGCCAAAGCGCGAAATGACCGCGTTGGAGGCCGGTAGCGAAGTTCCAACCGACATTGTGCGAACCGCCGAATTCCCATGCGTCCGCGGTTTCCTCCTCCGCTTTCTGGAGTTCACCGCGCGCCGCACTCAAGATGGAAGCGCCCATTTTGAGCGCCCAGATTGCCCCATGATGGCCAATCTTTTCCGCCTGCGCAATCGCGCCGGGAAGAGCCGCTTCGACTTCGCCTGGCCGGCCGCAGTAAAGAATCGCCCATAGCCCATAAAACTCCACCGCGGAGGCGTTCCACGAGTCCCCCGCTGTGCGGAATGCGCTGGCCAGCCGGGGAGCTGCAACCGCCACTTTTTCCATTTGAAAAGACTGGTAATAGTGAATCGTTTCAAGCAAGGCGGTTGGTCCCTGGGAAGGCGCCTTCATGGTTTCAAGCAATGTTCTGGCTTCCGAGAAAATCCCATCGGCGCTGGCTGGGTCGCCGCCCGCGCTCATGATAGCGGCCCGCATGGACAAGACGCCGCAAAGCAAGCGCGGATCCTGACCCGCCATCTGCTTGTGCGCGCGCTCCATGGTGCGATTCGCCGCTTCGGAATCGAGCCTCCAGGCCTGCAGATAGCTGAGGGCAATGCTGGCTTCGGCCACCTTGGCAAGCGCGCCGGTGGCCTCAAACAGATCGATCGCTCTGCGGTAGCTCTCGATCGCTTCGTCCGGCTTGCTCAGGCTTCGCAGGGTTGTCGCCCTTTGCAGTAGCAGGTCCGCGACTCTCAGGCTTGCTTCCCCTTCCCACAGCAGCAGCGCATGGTCCAGATGCCCCAGGGCCTCTTCGTAGGCCGATCCGGCCCTTGCTTTGCCGGCCGCCAATACCAGATATTTGGTGGTTTTTTCAGCGTCGCTCATGACGCCGGCCTGGAAGAGATGATGGGCAAGCTGAGACGCCTGTGCTTCAAGATTTCCGCTGTAGACTCGCTCGATGCTATCGGCAATCCGCGCATGCAGCCTTTGGCGGCGGGGAAGCGAAAGCGATTCGGCCAGGGTTTGACGTACCAACTCGTGGACGAAGCGGTAACGCATATCGCGGCCATCGGACTCAGGCACCACCAGGTGGGCATGCTCGGCCTCCTCCACGGCATTCAGCGCCGCATCCGGGTGGTTGTTCTCCAATTCCTCCAGGAGCCTGAGACTGAAGCTGCGTCCAATCACAGCGGCGGTGGTTAGCGCGCGCCGGGCACTCTCGCCCAGGCGGTCGAGCCTGCGTCCCAGCACCAGCCGAACCCCCTCGGGCACCTGAAGCCGATCGATGCGCAACCCGGGGAGCCACTTCCCGGCCTGGTCGAAAAGCTTGCCTTCCTCTGAGAGATGGCGGAAGACCTCTTCCACGAAGAACGGATTTCCCTCCGTCTCCTCAAAGATGACGCGCACCAGCGACGGGGGCGGCGCTTGATTGCTCATGGCCGTGAGCATGTTTTTTACTCCGTCCTGCGCCAGCCGCCGCAGCGGCATCCTGGTGGCCTGCTTCTGGCGAAGCAGCGTTTCCACCGTTTGCGCAAAGGGACGAGAGACTTCAATCCCCACGTCGCGGTACGTGCAGATGACAAGCATGGGCGTGTTGGAGAGCGTTTGCGCGTGGTGTTGCAGCAGCAGCAGCGTTGGCTCATCGGCCCAGTGCAGGTCTTCAAAAACCACGGCCACCGGGGTCACCCGGGCAGCGCGCTCCACGTAGGAGCGAAACGCATTGAACAGGTACCGGCGTTGCTGCTCGGGCGGAAGCGAGATGGCGGGCGGAATGTCGGGATACATATTCCGCAGCTCGGGCATGAGCCTGGCCACCTCCGGAGCATCGTCGCCAAGCGAATGACGGAGACCTTCGCGAGGCGCCATCCGCGCAATGTACTCCAGCATTTCGATGAACGGAACGTAGGGCGGCGAGCCTTCCATCTCGTAGCAATGCCCCATCACGCCAACGGCTCCGCGACGCCTGGCCTCGTCGAGAATCGCGCGGGCAAGGTGGGTTTTGCCAATCCCCGGCTCTCCACCGATCAGCACCATGGAGCCGCGTCCGGCCATTGCCTCACCCAGCAGGCGCTTCAACTCCGCAAACTCCTGTTCACGGCCAATCAGCGGTATGTCGGTCAGTGCGGCCGGCTCCTGCTCCGTGACCGAGGCCGAAATCAGGCGTTCCAGGTCTGCCCGCACCTCGGCGATTGAGGGATAGCGCAGATCGAGCGGCTTGGCCAGCAGCCGCCGGATCAACACGACCAGGCTTTGCGGCAAATCTCCGCTCAAGCTCGGAGGGTCGCGCAGAATGCCCGCCAGCGTATCGTTGGCTGTTGAGCGGCGGAAGGGGTGCATGCCCCCGAGCAGTTCGCATAACAGGATACCGAAGGAAAACACGTCGGAACGCTGGTCAAGCGGTTCGCCCCTCACCTGTTCCGGCGACATGTAATCAGGTGTCCCGATCATCACCCCCTGCCCGGTGGGTTGAGGGCCTCCGGGTACCTGCGTTGCCGCGGATTCATCCATGGACAGGGATGTGGATTGCTTCGCCAGGCCGAAGTCGAGAAGCTTCACCATGCCGCTTTGCGTAACAAAGACGTTGGCGGGCTTGATGTCGCGGTGAACAATGCCGCGCAGGTGAGCTTCGTTCAGGCCGTCGGCAATCTGGATGGCAATTTCAAGCCGGCGCGCCAGTTCCTGACCGCGCATTTTTCCGCTGGGCGAAGCGCCGGATTTGACGATCAAATCCCGCAACGTCTCGCCCTCCATCAGCTCCATCACAATGAATGGTTGCCCCTCGTGCTCCCCGATCTCGTAAATGGTGCAGATGTTGGGATGATTCAGCAGGGAGGCAAGCCGCGCCTCGCGCACAAAGCGTCGAAGCGTCGAAGAATCTTTGGCGGATGCTTCGGTCAGAAATTTGAGCGCAACGGGGCGATTCAGCTTCATATCTTCGCCCTTGTAAACCACGCCCATTCCGCCGCCGCCCAGTATTCCGAGCACGCGATAGTGGGAAACCTTTTGGCCAACCAGGGAGATCGATTCGCCCGGTCTTTCCGGCGCCACTGGCTCGCCTTCGCTGACCGGAGTATCGCGAATCAACAGGCGGTAGCCGCGCCGGGCCAGCGTCTCAATGTACCCATCGTCGATAGACGTTTCGCGCAGGGCCGCGCGGAGCTTCAGGATTGCGGCATTGATGCTGCGGTCGAACTCGACGACTGTGTCATTCGGCCAGAGGCGATTCCGGATGTCCTCGCGCGATACCACCCCTCCCTTGCGATCGAGAAGCATCTGGAGGATTTGAAACTGCTGCTCCGGCAGGCGAACGCTGCGGCCTTTTCCCTGTAAATCCGCGGTCTCCAGGTTGAGTTCGAAAGGTCCAAAACGAACCACGTTCGGCACGTGTGTCTCCAGGGTAGGGGTGGCTGAGAGGAATTCCAGTGGAGTCAATCCTACTATGGCCATGTCTCCAAGTCACCTGTAAATCCCTCAAATACAAACGCAAATTGGGAACAGACGCTTCCAGGCGCAATCTGTTTTTCGCTGCCTGTTCATGACAATCTCCCCCGCTCCTCACGGGTTCTTTATGGCAGTCTGGTTAGGCTTTGCAAGGAGAATGCATTGACTACGGAATCACCGGTTGCGGCACAAGGCACCATTCTGGTGGTGGACGACGATACCTCGACGCGACGGGCGTTGCGTATGACGCTCACCGGCATGGGCTTCACGGTTGTCGAGGCGGCACGTGGCGAGGAAGCGTTATCGCTGGTCCGCGTGTCGTGGTTCGATGCGGTGTTGCTGGACGTGGATATGCCCGGAATGGGCGGCGTGGAAACATGCCGTTTAATCCGGCGAGCGATTTCGCGTCTGCCCATCCTGATGCTTACGGTAATGGATAGCGAGGACGACAAAGAGCTCGCGCTCGACGCCGGTGCCGACGACTACATTACCAAGCCATTTCAATTACGCGAGTTGGCGGCTCGATTGCGTTCTGCGGTGCGAAGGCGGAATGCGCAGGACACCAACCGCGACGCCCCGATTCGCCAAGGCCATCTCGAACTGGATCCCGTGAAGTATCGTGTGATGAAGCGTGGGAAGTCAATCCATCTCACCCCCAAGGAGTTTGAGGTGCTGCATTACCTGATGATGCACGCAGGCGAGCCCATTCCGCACGCTCGGCTGTTGAAAGCGGTGTGGGGGCCGGAGTATGGCAATGAGCTCGAGTACCTTCGAACCTTCATTCGCTTGCTGCGCAAGAAGATTGAAGACGACCCGCAGAATCCCGTTTATTTGTTGACAGATGCTTACGTAGGCTATCGATTCAACGATCAGCAACCGGAAAACTGAGAGAAGTTTTGAAAGAGCACGATTTTAATCGTGCCGCAAAAGCAATAGAATCAACGCTGGGCTTTAGTCCCTGAGGGATGTCTTCGAAAGCTCTACCTCGATACTCAACTTTTTCACCAAGCTGCTTAGTCGTGCCGCAACAGCCCAGCTTCCGCTTTCAGTAAATTCGCTTACAGTAAACAGGTAGGCAATATGCATCAATAGATGCTTCAACAATGTGGCACTGTGTCAGGGCACGACTTTAGTCGTGCCGCAAGAGTCCAGAGGGATGCGGGTTTTAGCCCCTGCGGGAAAATGGTGCGTGAGGCAGAATGGGTTTCCACGACAGTTTGGAAGAAGGTTCGCAAATCGATTCCTACCGCATTGAAGCGCCGGTGGCGCGCAGCGGCATGGCCTCAATCTATCGCGCCGTTGACGTGCGCGACAATCGCACCGTGGCTTTGAAGATTCCTCATCCCGATCTCGAAGCCGATCCCGTCCTCTTCGATCGCTTCCAGCGTGAAGCGAGCATCGGCGAAAAGTTGAACCATCCGGCGGTGATGCGCGTGTTTGGTTCCGAGAAGCGCTCGCGCATCTACATGGTGATGGAATGGTGCGAGGGCCGGTTGCTGCGCCAGATCATGGAGGAAGGCAGGATAGCCCCGGATCGCGCCACCCGTATCGCCATCGGTGTTCTGGAAGCGCTGGAATACGTCCATGCCAATGGGATCGTGCATCGCGACCTGAAGCCTGAGAACATCATGGTCGACGAGCAGGACCGCATCAAGCTCATTGACTTCGGCATTGCCGGCGACTCCTCAGCGCGCCGCCTCACCTACGCCAACTTTACCGCCGTCTTCGGCTCGCCAAACTACATGTCTCCGGAACAGGTGCAGGGCAAGCGCGGAGACGGCCGCTCCGACCTCTATTCCCTGGGCGTGATTCTCTACGAGATGCTGTCCGGGAAGCTGCCGTTTTCAGGCCCCACGCCGATGGCCATCATGAATGAGCGGCTGTTAAACTATCCCATCCCGCTTCGTGTCGCCGAGCCTGCTGCCTCCCCGCAATTACAGGAGATACTGTGCCGCGCGCTGGAGAAAGACCCCAGGAATCGCTATGCCAGGGCCAGCGAGTTTGCGCACGATCTTGCGAATCAGGATCAGGTTGGCGTGGAGGACCGGCCGGAATTGCACAACTGGCAAAAGCGCAAATCGCAGCTCTCGCGCAAGGTGTTTTACTACGCCGGGCTGGCACTTATTCCTGTGGCCATCCTGCTGCTGATGATCCTGCTTGCGCATCGCCGGTAGCGGGAACCACTCAGTACGCCGAGGCTAATTTGCCGAAGGCCGTTCGACATGATCAATCACGAAGACTTCAACTGGACCCTTTCCCGATACCAATTTCAAACCAAGCTGCTCTTGAATAGCTTGAAAAAAAGAAGGAGCATTGGAATCAGATGGCGGCGCAGGCCTGTCGTTCGGCGCGCCAGTTGAAAGCCCTTGCGCCTGGCTGTCATCCGGCGTCCACTCAAGCTTGAAATCATATTTGCCTGCAAGCCCTGTCTTATCCACAACTGGACAGCTCAGGGAAACTGACAACCGCCGCACGAGGCCCGCCATTGACCCGGCCTGTCCGGTGATCGATCGCGTCTCCCCATTTCCGCCGGAACCCAGCGAGGTCGTTTCGCCGGGTTTCGCGTCCTGAAGCTTCGGGCCGTTCTTCGCAATGACAAGTGTATAGATTGCAAGATCCTTGGTTTCGCTGTGAATCGCCAGCTTGCAGCGGTCCGCTAAGAAAGCCTGGAGCATTTGCAGCTGAGCGAGCGTGCGTTGATCCTGGCTGAGCGTTTTCAGTTCATCAACCACGGCGCTGTCGACCTTTGCGTCAACATCGTATTTCTCTGATCTGAGCCAGCTCGGCCCACCTGTGACGCGGCTATCGTCCGCTCCCATTGGTATTCCATAAGCTGCTCGAATGAGCAACATCAATTCGAGGTTCCTTGCGGTGAAACGGTCACTGGCGCGCCCCAGAATCGTCATATATCCGCCTGATGCGTCAGCGCTGCTAGGCTTGATCGAAGCGACTTCAAACTGATACGGAGCGGGCGCCATCTTTTGCGATTCAGATTGAGCGCGGATCTGCGGTGCTTGTAACGCGCCCAGAGCGATCGGCACAGCGATGGTTACCACCCCAGCGGCGCTGAACAACCGCCTTGCTCGAGTTCCGAATGCTTCGCCACTTCTCCGCATGTCTCAATCTCACTTTTGCAGATGCCTCTCGCCTGCTGGCAGTATTGCAAACGATTCTGTTATCGAGGGGCGTTAAGTTTGTAATTTCCCATTTGTAGCACGCTCTAGCCGGCGATGGCCCTGATCCTCTCATCCGCGCCACCCTCTTCCAACCCCGACCCCAGGAACTCCTGAAAAACGTTGTTGGAAATCAATCTCCCTCCCGCGGTCAACCGAGCGGTCTCTCCGTCCCACGTCAGCAGCCCATCCTCAACCAGCCGCTCCACCGCTTCCATCCCCGCTGCAACCATCTCGGCGCCAAACTCGTTCTCGAGCGAAGAAACCTCAACTCCGGCATTGAGCCGCAGGCCCAGAAACCAAGCCTCTTCCAGTTGGCGTGCCGGGCCCAGCCATGCGGTCTCCACTGCTTGCGGTCCTTCGAGAAACGCTGCCAGGTCGTCTGTGGTCGTCGATCGCAGAACGTAGCGCGGGATCCCCGACTCTCCTTCATGCAACGCCGCCCGCAGCATCGACGAAGCATCCAACCCCAGCCCCAGATACGGCCGCCGCTGCCAGTAGCGCAGATTGTGCCGCGATTTGAAACCCGGCCTGCAGAAATTGGAAATCTCGTATTGCTCCAACCCCGCATCTCCAAGCCTCTCGATCGCCCAGGAGTACATCTGAGCGATGGCGTCGTCGGTGGGAACCAGCCCGGCATGGTACCGTGCTCCGCCGCTCAGCATCTCCCGGCCCAACCGCGAGTCCTCGTCCACCTCCAGCATGTACACGCTGGCGTGCGGAACGCCGCTCTCCACCAGCGCCGCAAGCGACTCCTCC
>Ga0302140_10010109_pt1 | contig 11685 bp, 4 predicted proteins | sample I_Bog_E1_1_FD_202095 | JGI IMG/M metagenome (GOLD analysis project Ga0302140, IMG submission 202095) | Peat permafrost microbial communities from Stordalen Mire near Abisko, Sweden - I_Bog_E1_1 | ecosystem: Environmental > Terrestrial > Soil > Wetlands > Peat | place: Sweden: Abisko, Stordalen...
CGAACAATTGGGCCTGTATCAATTTCAAAATCGAATTCAAGCTGGCATGTTCTGAAAAGGAAAAAAAACTTACCATATTGCAGATGTAGCTTCTGGATGTGAGATGTGAATTTGCCCTGCTGGATCACATCCCAGTAGAACTCGTACCAGTTGCTTAGAGCGGCGAGCTTCGGGCCTGGAAATGCTGCAAGAGGGCTGAAATAGAGACGATAGAAGCTTAATCCAATGAAATATAAGATCAGCAGAGTGAATGGGGACATGAACAGCCTCCACAAATACGAGTACCCCTCGCCGAACTCCGGTTGCGACGCACTGACGCCCATGATAGAAAGGCAGGATCAGGCAAGATTAGTACGAATACAACTACATAGAAGGTTTCGCACTATCTAGGGTAATCCCAGAAGCTCGGAAGAAGCAATCGAGTAACGGACGGAGTTTGATGTCACGCATGTGAACGCGAGAAGTGAGCTGGCCATAGGTGGAACCCCTGCTTCGCTTGCTCTGCCGCGCGGATACTTGTCCAGTACGAGTAGATTGCTTCAAGCGCTTCAGCGACCTCACCGGTAGTACCGGTAATACTGGTATACAGTAGTACTCCCGCTGTACCCACATCCTGCGGAGCAGTACACGATGGCTCAGAACGCGGAAACAATCCCGGTGGACGAGACCCTAAATGACGCCGACTCGGCATATGGCGATGAGGGAGATGCTGCGTCGGAAACGACTTCCCTGTACTCTGCGATAACGAAGCATGTGTATGAAAATGGACGACGATATCACAGCTACCGCGCCGGCGCTTACTGGTATCACTTTCCCTCAAGTCTAAAAATTTCTGGTCAGAGATCTAAATATGTTGTTGTATCTTTGAACTGACAGAAAAAAAATAGGGGTCCGAATGACGAAACGGCTCAGGACAACCTCGACCTCTTCCACCACATCTTTGGGCTGACTTTTGAGGGCAAGCTTTTCCTCGCACCCATAAGTTCCTCCCCCCATCGCGTACTCGACCTAGGGACAGGCACGGGAATCTGGGCCATTGACTTCGCAGACCAATTCCCGTCTGCGTCTGTCATAGCGACCGATCTCACACCGATCCAGCCCCAAGAGATCCCTCCCAATCTAGAATTCCAGATCGACGATTTCTGCCAGTCTTGGACATTCACAAAATCAAGTTTCGACTTCATACACGCAAGATGTATATACGGGTGTGTGGCTGATTATGATGTGTTGTACGGGGAGGTTATGGAGCACTTGAAACCTGGAGGATGGTTCGAACAGGTCGAAATCTCGGTGGTGCCTAAAAGCGAGGATGGGAGTCTAGCAGGCACGAATTTGGAGAGGTGGGGCCCGCTTGCGATTGAGTGTGGGAAGAAGTTTGGGAAGAGTTTTACTGTGGCAGAGGACAGCAAGGCGTGTATGAAGAAGGCTGGGTTTGTCAATATCGAGTATAAGACTTTTAAGTGGCCCATTGGACCGTGGCCTAGAGATCGCAAGATGAAAGAGATTGGAGCTTATAATCGAGTGGGGTGGGACGAAGGAATCAACGGGTGGGCGATGTTCTTGTTTACCAAGTTTCTAGGGGTAAGATACCAGTCCTCACGGTTGAGGGAGATTGTACTGATACCGTTAAGTGGCGACCGGATGAGATCCAAGTTCTATGTGCCCAGATAAGGCGGGACTTACGGAATAGGGATATCCATGCGTATCAAGATATGTAAGTCTTGCTGGATATGGACAAATGATCACAAATACTGACTTCTTCCAGCTCAGTTTGTTACGGCCAGCGACCCATGACGACTTCTAGCTTGCCGGTTGAGGCAGAAAGTGATTCTCCACCTGCCCTGCACGATTCCTAGGCTCGGCTAGCAACTACGTTGCCAATTGGGAAGGTTGAGCTGGGTATGTCACTCTGAATTCAGGACGCTGCCGATGTTTAGGTTTCCTTTGGTTTCAGTACAGCAGAAGCGCGCGAGCGGTACGACACTTATCCGGCCTGGATTGCAATGTCTTAGACTTCTTCCGGTAGATATCCCTTTAGAGTGCGTCGAATTATAGAGTTCTAAGAGAAGTACTTCTACCTGTGGGTTATCTAGAGTTTGAGAATAGAACTCAGCTTCTTCTCACGTTCAAAAACAAGCTCACGTGGTACGGCTACCGCTTCGATGTGCATGATTAATGGATTTCTGAAACCGAGTCATGGTTTGAATCAGCATTCTTACGATTCCGCTTTGGGATCTTGGGAGCAGTAGAAGACTGTGGACCCCATGAACCGGCCCCTGGAAAAGTTCCTGCTGAAAGTCTTTTCGATTATTCTTGGTTATGCAATCGAGTACTCTCCTCAAACGGCGACTTCACAAACGTTGATTTCTGGGGACTTCTGATGTCAATAGCTGTGCTTTCACCGAGCTGGGTGCTGAGCATCGCCAGTAAGCTCCACGACAGGTTCCAGCAATGTTCGGAAGATAGGGAAATTCTCGTCCCGCATCCTTCCACGACTCAGGACTTTTGCAGAACGCTTTCGCGCCCGACTAAATCATTGCCGCGGTACTTTTTCGAACGGTTTTGCTAACCTGTGTACTTTCTTCACAGAAGTTCAAACGCGCACTATTTCTTTTTGGAATAGTAAGCCAACCTAGATTCTTGCATATCTTCTCAATCTCAAATTTTGAAAGAGCCATAAATTCATTCTGGAATAGAAGACGAGATCAGGCCCGCCAGCAGATCCATCGCCACCATCCGGAGGGCTCAGGGCACAGAAAACACTCCCATGGCCGTATGAAGTTGCTGATATCGAATTAGACGAGCCCGTGAGCCGTCAAATATTTCCATCTGGGGAGAGAGGAATGGGACAAGTTGAAGAGCTGCTTTGCGTTAGGTATTCGTGATTTTGCTAAGTTCCAGAGAGAAATGGAGAGGTGGTGGTTAGAGACAGGCGCAATGGATGAGTATGCTTTTTCATGTTTCCGATGTTATATAAGATGAGATATCTAATCAGAATGAGCATGCTGCACTGCTTGTTAAACACGTGGAAATTTGTATCCCCGCTATCTTGGTATACTGAAAATTTAATGCAGCTTTTGTGCACTATGATGTTAATGATAGGGCATAGTCGGAGTATGATACTGACCAATCGTCGATGACGAATAGTGGGACACGCTAGCGGCCGCTGTGGCTTTTCCTATGAGTTTTGATCCCCCAAAGAATTTTGGCAGTCGCGACCGAGAGCCTCGTCTCGTCAACCAGCTGCACCTTCCGCGTGGTCCTGCCCGCAACTTCAACTCCACTACCGCACGTTCACCTTCTTTGTAACGATTTCGTCATTTTCGGGCGTACTCAGGGTTCCTTCATCGGTTATTGGGTTGATTTCTTCCTCACGATCATCACAATCATCAGCGAGAGCTTCTGTAATCAACTTGGGAGCTCGACATTGAAGCCTTCTCCACGACCATCCCCCGACAAGCGCATCCTGCATCCAACGACGACCGTCCCCCTTTGTCTCGAATGAAGTTCTCTCCGTAGAGGCTTGCGCCATTGCGATTGTCGCAGCCATGTCCAATACTATTGAGCTGGTTGTCCAGCGGTTGAGCTCGCCCGACTCCGGTGCGACCCCCCTCCTCGATGTGCCATGCCAGCAGAATGGCTGCTAACTTTGTGCCCAGATGTGAAAGTCAAAGTCGAGGCAGCGACTCAGCTACGCGATAATCTGGAACATTACATTTCTGGCAGCATATACCATGGATTCTTGAAGAAGCTCATGCCGATATTCCTGACCTGCCTGAAAGGGCCTCCAGTATTCATCAGCACATCCGCAGAGCAGGTTGGTTCGCTGCACCGAGCACTGGCGATATGCTGACATTTCTCTAGAAACTGCGAAATTGTGTACTTGAAATCCTGCACCGGCTGCCTACAACCCCTCCCGAAGCCTTCGAACCATATGCGGAGGAAGTAGTCGATTTATTAATGCACCTGGTCAGGGTTGACAACGAGGAAAATGCATCGCTATGCGTCAAGACCGTCATGGATATCATGCGACATCAGACCAAGGTCCTCCAGGATAAGGTGCAGCCTTTTCTCAGCCTTATTCAAGAGCTCTTCGACCAGATGGAATCGGTGGTGCGGGACCAGCTCGACAACCCTGCCCCGGGAGTTCCATCAACACCGGGCAGCTCGCAGACATACCAGAACTCACCCAGGCCTGGTTCACCAGTTGCCTCGGTCACTGAACTCGGTGCGGATCCACAGCAACAGACTCGACCACTGCTCAAGGGAATGCAGTCCTTCAAGGTACTCTCAGAATGTCCTATTATTGTGGTGTCCATCTTCCAGGTGTATCGCAACACAGTGGCGGCGAATGTCAAGCTCTTCGTCCCCCTCATCAAGAGTGTGCTTCTCCTTCAAGCCAAACCCCAGGAACAAGCGCATATCGATGCTGCAGCGAAAGGAACGATATTTACTGGCGTCAGTCCAAACATTCGCAACCGAGCAGCATTCGGGGAGTTCATCACCGCGCAAGTCAAGACCATGAGTTTTTTGGCATATCTCCTCCGTGTCTACTCGCAACAACTTACGGACTTCTTGCCAACATTGCCAAATATCGTTGTTCGATTGTTAAAGGACTGCCCCCGAGAGAAGTCAGCAGCGAGGAAGGAGTTATTGGTCGCCATCCGACATATTATCAATTTTAATTTCCGAAAGATTTTCCTCACGAAGATTGACGAGCTTCTCGACGAGCGGACGTTGATCGGAGACGGCTTGACGGTTTATGATACCATGCGACCTCTTGCATACAGCATGCTCGCAGATCTCATCCACCACGTCCGCGATGCCCTCGAACCTCAGCAGATTCGAAAAACTGTCGAGGTCTACACCAAGAATCTGCAGGACAGCTTTCCTGGTACGAGTTTCCAGACGATGAGTGCCAAATTGCTGCTTAATATGGCGGAGTGCATCGCGAAGATGCCCAACAAGGCGGATGCCCGGCATTACCTCATCATGATTCTGAACGCCATTGGAGACAAGTTTGCAGCTATGAATCGACAATATCCCAATGCGGTAAAGTTGTCTAAGCTGTACGCACAGCAGTCAATTGATGCCTCACCTGATAATTACCTTGCCGACAAGGAGCATCCGCCAGATTGGGACGAGATTGATATCTTCACTGCCATGCCAATCAAGACATCCAATCCCCGAGATCGTGGCGCAGACCCCGTGGCGGACAACAAGTTCTTGTTCAGGAATCTGATGAATGGCTTGAAGAACACTTTCTATCAACTGAAGGCCTGCAACGTTGGCGCTTCGATCGATCCTGCGAATGCGCCACAGAATTGGCAAGAGGTATCCTATGGGTTCTCGGCGGAAGAAGTGCAGGTAATCATTAAGCTTTTCCGGGAGGGCGCATATGTCTTCCGATACTACGAGATCGAGAAGCCAGCTTCAGAGTCGGCATACTCATCACCAGTCGAGTTCATGGCCAATCATTACATGATCTCGAGCAGCAAGGAAGAGAAAGACCTTCTTGAGACCTTTGCCACTGTGTTCCATTGCATCGACCCTGCGACGTTTCACGAAGTCTTCCACGAAGAGATCCCAAAGCTCTATGACATGATCTTCGAGCACACAGCTCTTTTGCATGTACCACAATTTTTCCTTGCAAGCGAGGCAACCTCTCCAAGCTTCGCCGGGATGCTCCTTCGATTCCTCATGGACAGGATAGATCAGGTCGGAACTGCTGATGTGAAGAAGTCATCAATCCTCCTTCGACTATTCAAGCTTGCATTCATGGCTGTAACTCTTTTCTCCAACCAGAACGAGCAGGTCTTGTTGCCGCATGTACTTGACATCGTCACCAAGTCAATCGAATTGTCGACGACAGCTGAAGAACCCATGAACTACTTCCTGCTACTGAGATCGCTCTTCCGGAGTATTGGCGGAGGCAAGTTTGAGCATCTTTACAAGCAGATCCTGCCCCTTCTCGAGATGCTTCTCGAAGTACTCAACAATCTCCTCTTGGCTGCACGAAAGCCGGCCGACCGGGATCTGTACGTCGAATTGTGTTTGACAGTTCCTGCACGATTGAGCAATCTTCTGCCACATCTCAGTTACTTGATGCGGCCTCTTGTCGTAGCTCTTCGAGCTGGTTCCGATCTTGTAGGCCAAGGCCTGCGAACTTTGGAGCTTTGTGTCGACAATCTTACAGCGGATTATTTGGATCCGATCATGGCGCCCGTTATTGACGAATTGATGACTGCCCTCTTCGATCATCTTCGACCCACACCATACAGCCATTTCCATTCTCACACGACAATGAGAATTCTCGGAAAGCTTGGTGGCCGAAATCGAAAGTTCATGACCGGTGCGCCTGATCTTACGTTCCAGCAATTCTCGGACGATGTCACTAGCTTTGATCTGAAGCTCATCGGCTCGAAGAAGGACCGGGCGTTCCCTGCAGAGATCGGCATTGACCTCGCCATCGGAAAGTTGATGGAGGTCCCAAAGGGCGCTGCCGCGAAGAAGTCTGATACGTACTACAAAAAGCAGGCACTTCATATGATCAAGACACAGTTGAAGCTTCGTCTTGGAATTGACAGTCTTCCTGAGGATTTTGGTCGTCTAGTGCGGTTACAGGCTCAAGACCTCTTGGCACGGAAATGTGAGGTTGATCTTTCAGCACTCGAAGGTGCCGACCGAGAACGTTCAGTGCTGAAGAAGGATGGTCAGGACCAGATGCTGAAGAAGCTCATCAAAGCCATCATACTTGCTGTCTCGCTCCCTGAGTTTACGGCCGAGGCATCCGCGCTTTTGACCAATATTTGCCGACATATTACAATCCTGGAGGTCGGTAGAGCGCTGGCTGAGATGAAGCAGAAGACGATGCCTTTCAATGTCGAGACCGGAGAGGGACCACTCTTTATTGACAGTCGAGTCCTCGGTGAGGCTATCGTGGAGAGCTTGGCATCGGACATGATCACAGTCCGCGAGTCTGCTCAAAGTGCGATCGGGGAGATATACCATACAACTGCCATAATCTTTGGGTCAGATAAAGAAATCTACCGGTTGTCCTTCTTCACGCACTTGGCTGCGCTCTTCTGTCATAATTGTTACGAAGAAGAGTGGTTTTCAAAAGCGGGCGGTAGCCTTGGCATCAACTTTATGATCACGAAGATCAACATGGGTGACGCTTGGGTTCAAGATCGGCAATACGACTTTGCTCGAGCTCTCATGTATGTCATCAAGGACATGCCACCGGATCTTCCTGCAAAGACTCGAACAGTGGCGCAAGACACTCTCGGACTTCTCTTGCATCGCTGCACCAAAAATGCCTCAAAGGACGATTTGCAAGCACCACCGGCATCGCAGTCAGGTCAACCACAACAGCGGCCGACACGATTGTACCAGCTCTGTCTCATGTTCAGTGGCGAATTGAGCCATATGAATCGCCATGTACGAGAAGCATGCAAACGATCTCTTGAGATCATCGCCCAGGAGATCGGTGCTGAAGTATACGAATTGCTTGAGCCTACGAAGGAACGCGCTCTGCCGGTTATTTACGCCAAACCATTGAGAGCCCTGCCCTTCGGTGTGCAGATTGGGTTCATTGATGCCATCACATATTATATGAATCTCAAGTCCGACTTCGTTACTTTCGATGAGCAGCTGAACCGACTGCTTATGGAGTCTTTGGCACTTGCAGATGCTGCGGATGAGTCTCTCGCTGGCAAACCCGCTGAATATCGAACTCACGAATCGATCATTGCATTGCGAGTCGCGTGCATCAAGATGTTGACCACTGCCATGGGATTTGACGAATTTCAGAAAGGCCCAGCCAATCCTACTCGCACCAAAATTGTCTCGGTTTTCTTCAAGTGCTTGTACTCCGAGTCAAAGCAAACAATCGAAGCTGCCAACAACGCGTTGAAGGTTGTGCTTTCTCAGACAACCAAGCTTCCAAAGGACCTCCTGCAGAATGGTCTGCGTCCCGTTCTGGCAAACCTGCAAGACCCTCGAAGACTCAGCACCCACGGCCTCGATGGATTGGCAAGATTGTTACAGCTTTTGACGACTTACTTCAAGGTGGAGATTGGTGCCAGATTATTGGACCACATCAAAGTCTTGGCCGAGCCCAACATTCTGCAGCGGATCTCATTTACACTCGTTGAACAGAATGAGCAGATGAAGATCATCGCCGCGGTGTTCAACATCTTTCACCTCCTTCCTCCTGCCGCCGAACATTTCAAGGAGAGACTTGTCGATACCGTCTTGGACCTGGAGGAGAAGCTTCGCCGGACCAGATACAGCCCGTTTCGCGCCCCTCTTTACAAATATCTTAATCGATATCCCAAGGAAGTTTGGCTCCTGCTTCTTGGGAAAATTGAAGAGCAGAAATACGGGCGATTCCTTGCACAGGTTCTTGAACACCCTGACAGCGGTCCTCTACGACAAGTGGTGGTCAATGATGTTGAGTCGCTGATTAAGAACTGCGGAGATATGGGAGCTGAAAACAAAGAGACCCGATATGCAGCCATTATCAATGCAATCAACATCATGCATTCCGTCAGCAAATTCGAGAACGAGAAGACCAAGGAATGGATGGAGAAGAAGGAGAACCTCACTTGGTTCAAGTTGGTGGGCAAGAATCTGGAGCTGCACCTTCGCACCAACACTCTTCCTCCCAATCTTCGACTTCCTGCAGAGCAAGCTGGCGAGCAGCTCATGGTCATCTTCACCAAGTTCCTCGAATACCATCCCAAGGATCTTGACTCTTTATTCAGTCTCGTTGAGTCGGTGACCGCTGAAGACTTCAAGCCTAGTCAAGCTTTGTTCAACCACATTTACGATCACATCATTTGCTCCGACTCGATCGATTACTGGAAAACTGTGGTCATGCGAAGCTTGGAGGTTTACGCTGGCAAGACTGCCACGCAAAAGACCAAGACTTTCCTGCTGCATAACCTTGTCAACCCGATCATTGCTATGGATGTCATGCGTCTCGCGAAGAACCCGACTCCGTCGAGAAGTCCCCGCCTTATGGACAAGGCTGTCATCGAGTCCATTCATACCAAGATCTGGAAGGTCAGCCTTGGTGATTCGAACGATGACCTTACTCAGCCGGGCATTGACCATACTCGGATGGAAGTGCTGCAACTTACGGCCATGCTTGTCAAATACCACCATTCCATTTTGCAGGATGCGAGGAAGGACATAATCAAATTCGGTTGGACATACATCCGACTGGAGGATGTCATCAACAAGCATGCTGCATATGTTGTTATTGGCTATTTTATTGCCCATTACGAGACACCTGCAAAAATCGTCCAGCAAGTCTACTTCTCGCTGCTCAAGACCAACCAGAACGAGGGTCGAGCTCTTGTCACCCAAGCACTAGAGCTTATAGCCCCTGTTCTTCCCAAGCGGTGCAATGCTCAGCCGGGTGATCGAAATCCTGTATGGGCTGCGGCGCCTCGTCGAATACTGTCTGAAGAAGGACAAAATGTGCAGCAGATGACTAGCATCTTCCATTTCTTGGTCAAGCACGCAGACTTGTTCTACGAATCCCGAGACAAGTTCATCAACCTGATTATCGTCAACCTGCGAAAGATCGCTCAGCCCCCAAATCCCTCGAATGAAAGCAAGAAGCTAGTCCTGAACCTGATGACTCTTATTTGGCAATGGGAACAAAAGCGAGTCGAAGGAAAGAATGGTTCTCCTGTGCGAGCATTCTCGGAATCTCCAAACACCAAGAAGAGGAAGCTGGACAACTTGAGCGAGCCCCAGACTTCGTCACCATCGCCATCAAAACCTGGATCGTCGCAAGGGCAGGTAGAGAGACCAGAATATCTCATTCCTGGCATAGTTCAGCAGAAAATGATCAAATATCTGGTCGAGTTCATCGCCTCACTCACCGAAAGATACCCTGTTCCATCAGCAAAAGCTAAAGAGCTGGCAGGACCGCAGGCACCCACGCAACCCCAACCACAGGCAGAGATGTGCAAGAAGGCAATCTCTCTTCTCTATGGACTTCTTCAACCTCAATACTGGGGCGAATCTTTTATTGACCTGTTCCCCAATGTCACAGAAACTGTCCTTGCTAGCGAGAGAACTGTGGCTGCCCTCGCAAGCGAGCATTCAGATAAGGACAAGCCAGACGAGAAATTCATCACAAACATGGTCAACACTCTGCAGATTGTGCGAATCATTGTCAACATCAAACCTGATGCCTGGATTTTGCAGAACATGGCGAATATACAACGTATCCTTGAGAAGTCGCTCAAGTCCGACAACCCTGAACTTCAAGACTGCCTGCATGCTACAGATGAAGCAACTGATGAGGGTCGTAAGATGAAGCCTCTCCTCAAGCGTATCCTTGATGCAGTGCCAGACGATGTCCCGATGGAGGACGCTGATGCTGAGGGGGAAGCCGAGGCCTCTACTTCCGAAATCATCACGTTCCTGTCCACCGTTGCTACCGAAACTCTCTCCGCAAACAATTACGTCTCTGGTATCAACATTCTCTGGACGCTCGCACAGCGCAAACCCTCTGAGATGGATCAACATATCACTCAAGTCATGAAGGCTTTGCAGTCAAAGCTTGCTCGAGATCATGTTGCTCACTACAATGCGCTCATGGGTCAGTCTGGAATGATCCCACCCGTCCGACCAGGGGAAGCTGAGCCTGCAAATATCATGACTCCATACGACCTAGAAATCCAAACAGGTCTTATGCTCAAAGCAATCGACGTCATTTCCATGCGAATGGATGTTCTTGGCGACAACCGACGACCATTCTTGAGTGTCCTTGCCACTCTGGTGGAAAAGTCTCTTAGCAACCCACTGTGTCTCAAGATTTTGGATATGGTTGAGACTTGGGTTTTCAAATCCGAGGGTTCTTGGCCAACTCTGAAGGAGAAGACAGCCGTGCTGCACAAGATGCTGACTTTCGAGAATCGAAGTGATCAAACATTGTTGATGAAGTTCCTCGAGCTTGTTATTCGAATATATGAGGATCCGAAGATCACTCGAACAGAGCTTACTGTTCGTATGGAACATGCGTTCTTGATCGGGACCAGAGCACAGGATGTGGATATGCGCAACAGGTTCATGGCAATCTTCGACAAGAGCCAGTCCAAGACAGCCAGTGCGCGACTTTCATATGTCATCTCAGGACAGAACTGGGACACATTAGCCGATTCGTACTGGCTTGCACAGGCATCTCAGCTTCTTCTAGGTGCTGTCGATATGGGCAGCCAGATTCAACTCCACCACGAGGACTTCAGAGCCATGCCAGCTTCCGTCATCTTCCAAACATACTCCAACGACCCGCGAAGCCCTACATCGCCAGCCGATCCCAAATACGACAGCCTTTTGCTCTCGCATAAACGGTTCCTTGTGGAGCTGGGAGATGTCAAGGTGCGCGATATTATCGAACCACTCTCACAGCTTCAGCATTTGGATCCGAAAGTGGCACATGTGATATGGGTTGCCCTGTTCCCACTCTACTGGGCTGCCACGCCTAAGGACGAGAGAAGCGATCTTGAGAGAGGCATGGTACAGCTTATTACCAAGGACTACCATTCTCGCCAGGTCGACAAGAGACCAAATGTCATCCAGTCGCTCCTTGAAGGCGCTGCCAGAGCATGGCCAGAATGCAAGATCCCTCCCCATGTTCTCAAATTCGAGGCGAAGACCTAC
>Ga0302140_10010110_pt1 | contig 11683 bp, 10 predicted proteins | sample I_Bog_E1_1_FD_202095 | JGI IMG/M metagenome (GOLD analysis project Ga0302140, IMG submission 202095) | Peat permafrost microbial communities from Stordalen Mire near Abisko, Sweden - I_Bog_E1_1 | ecosystem: Environmental > Terrestrial > Soil > Wetlands > Peat | place: Sweden: Abisko, Stordalen...
ACGTCAGTTTAGGGATGGCGGGACAGCGTTTTCGGCGGTGGCGCACACTTCTGCGGTGACGCCGGAGACGTAAGCGTGGGGACACTGGTCCTGTTCGGATGGGAAGAGCGAAGGCAATCAGGCGATGGGCAATCCTCCCGCGCCGTCAGCAGGAACAGGAAGAGTGGAAGACCGCGAGTGTCTGGTGTCCGGCCGGACCGATTCGATCACCGGGTAGAGTTTATCGGTATGTTGACCTTGCCCGCTACGCAGTAGGCCACATCGGCTGTAAATCCCGCCTCGCCCCTCCCAAACTCTTCCCTTTGCGTTCCTTTGCGTCTCTGCGTCTTCGCGAGACAATTCTTAGTCTTTAGCTCTTCAGGGATTGGCCAAATCCCGTTCACAACTATTTTCATCTGAAAACAAAGCACTTACTCTTTTGCCTGCACAACCCGGTGCCATCATTGCTCCAGGAAAACATGGCCTCGCCCGCACTCACCCTTGCCGCCCAAACCAACGGACGCAAATCCCAGGGTCCCAATACTCCCGAAGGCAAACGCAAATCCGCCGCCAATAGCCGCAAACACGGCTTTTACGGAAAAACCATCCGCCATGACGCGGAATGCGAAGCCGATTACCAGCGCCTTCTCGCCTGCATTGTCCCCAAATACCAGGCAAATACGCCCGAAACCCGGACCCTCGCCGATACCCTTGCGCTCGCCCTCGCCCGCCAGTCATGGGCGCTCCGCACAATCGACGCCTTCCTCCTCCGCGCCATGGAAGACCTCTCCGTTCCCGGCGGTTCCTTCAAACCTGGCAGCCCCGGCCACCCCGGCGTCCACGCCATTCCGCTCCTCCATCGTCTTTTCGGCCGTTTCTGCCGTCAGGAAAACAGCGCCCGCCGCCAACTCATGGAATCGAGCAAAATGAAGGAACGAACCGAATTGCCCGAACACACACACGAAGACATGAGTCCTGACCTGGTGGAAAAATGCAGAAACGAACCGAATCCCATAACCGCCTGCCGCCCCGTGCCGCAGACTTTTCGCCTCAATGGCCGTAGAGCAGGTTTCCGACCTGCCCGGCGGGGATTCATGCAACCCGGAACTGTAACGAAAAAACGTAGGACAGGCGCTTTCGCCTGTCGAAAACGCGCGCGCGAAGCGCAGCCTGCCCGGGTTCCAGTTCAAAACATATGCGGTATTGGGCGGTGCGCGCGCAACGCAGCCCGGCGTGGCTCCGCGCTCCTCACTGTCCTCTGGCTCACCGCCGCCCTCGCCGCCATCGGCCTCGCCGTCGCCAACAACGTCCGCGGTGAAACCGAGCGCTCTGCCACCAACGTCGACGACGCCAAATCCTCCTTCGTCGCGCGCGGCGCAATCGAGCGCGCTCTGCTCCACATGTACTGGGGGACGGACTTCTACAAACCCGGCCAGCCCACCATGGACTTCACCTTCCCGGGCGCCGAGGCGCACGTCGAAATCGTCCCCGAGAGCGCAAAGCTCAGCGCCAACTACTCGCGGCCCGAAGAACTGGTGCGCCTGCTGATCGCGCTCGGGCAGCCCGAAGACAAGGCTATGGAAATCGCCATGGCCATCGTCGACTGGCGCACGCCGCAGCCGATCGTCGGCCAGGGCCCCCTCGATGCGTTTTATCTGTCGCAAACTCCGTCTTTCCTCCCCCGTCATGCGTCTTTTGTGGAGGATGAGGAATTGCTGCAGGTGAAGGGTGTCACGCCCGACCTTTATTTCGGAACGTCTCTCGACGGCAGCCGCGCCGGCCTGCGCGATTGCCTCTCCGCCTATGCGGCGGGCGGCCCGGTGGATATCAATACGGCTCGTGCGGAAAGCATGATCGGCGTCGGGCTCGCTCCCGAAGACGCGGCGGCAATCGTGCGCAACCGCGCCGGCCACGCCATCCTGGACTTTCAGGAACTGGCCTCGATCCAGCAATCCCTCGGGCCGGCCGGCCTGCATCTTCGGATCGGCGGCAACTCCATGTTCACGCTGCGTGCGACCGCCCGCCTGCGGCAGCCGGACGGGCGGCTTTCGGATATGAGACGGACAGTGGCCGCGCTGGTAAAGCGCTGGGATCCGGACAACAAATTGAACAAAGATTCGGGCTTCGAAATCGTGCGGTGGTATGACCGCACCTGAGACATTGGCAGCGCCCGTCGCCGCCCCCCCCGCCCCGGTCTCGCAGTGGGGGCGATGGCTCGTCTTCGGCACCGGCTTCGGCATCGCCATGGGTGCCCGCAACCTCGAAGCCGTGGTCGTGCGCTCGCGGCCTTCCGGCCCGACGGTCGTCGCCTCGGCAACGATTCCGGATTTCCGCAACCGTCCTGCCGCGGAATGGGGCGCGGAACTGGCCAAGTTTCTGGCGGCGGCGGGCGAAAGCCGTTTGGCCGCAACGGTTCTGCTGCCGCGCGAGGAAATCATCGTCCGCACCCTGCAACTCACGGGCGTGGCCGATAAGGACATCCCCGCCGCCATCGAACTGCAGGTGGAAACGCTGCATCCTTACGGGGATGAGGAAGTCGCCTGGGCGTGGGGCCGCGCCGGTCGCGACAGCGTCTTTGTGGGAGTGGTTCGCAAGGCGCTCCTCGATTCGTACGAAACTCTTTTCTCGGAAGCGGGTATTGGGCTGGCAGCCGTTACTTTCTCCTCGGCTGTCGTTCATGCGGCTTTGCGCGTCTGGAACGCCGCGCCCGCTTCCGTTCTTTGTTATTCGACCGACGACCGCGGCCGCACCGAGATCTACGGCGAGAGCGAAGCCCGCCCGGTCTATTCTGCCGAATTCGCCATCGCGCCGGAACGCGCGCTGGGTGTCGCCCGCGCGGAGTTGCGCCTGGCCAACGATTTTCCGGCGGTGCCGCTCGGGGAAATGTGGCGCTGGGCGGGCGACAAACCTCCGGCTTTGGCGTATACGGCCGCGCTCGCGGGGTCCGCGCCGCTGGTCGCGAAGATCGCGAATTTTCTGCCGCGCGAGCGGCGCGCTTCGAGTGCCCGCCGCAAGTACATTCTGCCGGCAATCCTCACGGTGCTTCTGGCAATCGGCGCGCTCGCGGTCTTCGTGGTGATCCCCGCCATTGAGCAGCGGAAATACCTCGCGGATCTGAACTCCGAGATTCATCGCCTCGAACCACCGGCGGCGCGCGCTCAGGCGCTCGAGAAGCGCATCGTCGCGGACCGGGTTCGCATCGGGTTTCTCGACGAACTGCGTCGCCGCGATCAGGCCGATCTCGACGTTCTGAACGAACTGACGCGTCTGCTCGCCCCGCCCACATGGACGAATTCCATCGAAATCAACCCGGACAGCGTGGTGATCTCGGGCGAGACCGATCACGCCCCGCCCCTTCTGAAGCTGCTCGATTCATCGCCGCTCTTCCAGAACTCCGAGTTCGCGCTCTCGGTAACGCGCAACGGAAACGGCCAGACTGAGACCTTCCGCATCAAGACCATGCGCCGCAATCGTGTCGGAAGGACCATGCCGTGACCATCACTCCGCGCGATAAGAAAGCACTGACAGGTCTGGCGGTGGTAGGACTGATTCTCCTGATCGTGAATTACACGGTGCCGAAAGACCCGGCTCTGGTGGCCGCGTCGTCGGGCAGTGCGGACAGCGTTGATCTCGCTCAGCAGCGTGCCGCCCGGCTGCGGCAGATCGGTGCGCTGGTCCCGGCGCGCGAAGCCGTCATGAAGCAGGTGTCGAGCGATCTGGCGGATCGCGAGAAGAGCCTGATTTCAGGCGACACCGCGGCGCAGGCGCAGGCCGCCGTGCAGGAAGTTGCGGTGCGGGTGGGAAAAGGCAACCAGATCGATATTCGCGGAGGAGATTTTCCCGCGCCTAAGACTTTTGACGACTATGGAATGGTCTATACAACAGTGACCTTCGAGTGCCACATCGAGCAGCTGGTGAATTTCCTGGCCGATCTTTCGCACCAGCCCGAGCTGGTGATTCCTTCGGAAGAGCGGATCACCGCCGGTCAGCAGAAGCAGAAGCTGGTGAATGTGCGCATGATTCTGGCGGGTGTGGTGCCGAAGAAGCTGATCCCGGAGAAGAAAGGTCTGGGCGCATTTTGAAACCCTGCTCTCCGGCGAGTATTGACGTGGGGTCAAAGCTTCTGCTTTGCCGCCGGGCTTCCGCCCGGCGCGTAGCGTGCATTCCTCCGGTATTGTCGGCCGCCCCCGGAGACACGTTATGAAAGCAAAACTCATTGCTCTCAATCTCCTGCTGGCGGCGGGCGTAGGCGCAGTCGTATGGCAGGCGAGGATACGCGTACAGGAAGCCGAACTGGTGCGCCGCGCGCATCTCGGAACGTCCGCCAAACCCGTGCCGCCTCCTCCGATCGCTCCCGCACCGAAGCCGGAACAGCCGTCCGCCATCAGGTACGAGGATGTGGCGAAGAAGAACCTCTTCTCGGCGGACCGCAACGACGACATCGTTGTCGAGGCTCCGAAGATCGTCCCGCCGAAGCCCATGCCTCCGCTGCCGCTGGCCTACGGAGTCATGACGCTGGCGAGCGGGAGCACGGCATCCATGGCGGTAAAGGCGGGTGAGCCACCCCGCATGGTTCATATCGGAGATTCCGTGGGCGAGTTCAGGATCGCGGCGCTCGACGCCCAGAATGTCACGTTCGACTGGGACGGAAAACAGATTCAGCGCAGGATTGAAGATCTGATGGACCGGTCGGGTCAGCCGATGGCGTCGAATGCGAGCGCCCCGCAAGGCGTCGCTGCGGGGGCAGGTCCGGCCGCTCCTCCGCCGCAGCCGGCGGGACCGGCAAAGCCCGGCGTTGTCCTGACCGAGACCACCCGCGCGTGCGTGCCGGGCGATACGACGCCCGCCGGCACGGTCGCGGACGGCTTTAAGAAAGTTGCGACACAAAGCATTTTCGGCGTGATTTGCCGCTGGGTAAAGCAGTGATTTCGAAGACGGATAAAACTATGAAACACATGATTGCAAGAACCTGCCCCGCCCTGGTAGGGTCAGGGCTTCGGCCCTGCCGCCAGGCTTCCGCCTGGCGCGGAGCGTCCATTGCTCTGGTGTTTTCCGGGGTTGCGCTGCTGAGCGCCGGTGTGGTTGGGGCACAGACCGGCGATACGGCCACCACGCCTTCGAAGCAGGCGACCAAAACTACGGCCGCCCCGAAGACCACAGTGGCAAAGAAAACTGTCTCGCCGACAGTGCAGCCCCTGACGATCCCGACCGATGCGGTGGCGAAGCCTGATGGCGGCTATTCCTACACGGACAAAGCGGGCAAAAAATGGATCTACACCAAATCCGCTTTCGGTGTTTCGAAGATTGAGGACAAGGGCGATGCCGCGGCGAACCCCTTCGCGTCGCCGTCGGCGAACCAGGTGATCCGGAGCACCGACAACGGCGATACCGTGAAGTTCCAGCGTCAGACGCCGTTCGGAGTGGCCGTTTGGGAAAAGAAGAAATCCGAAATGACCGACGAAGAGCGCCACGTATTCGAAAGCCAGCAGCCGAAACCCTACGTCGCACAACAGCCCGAATAGCGCCAGTCAATGAATAGCGCCAGTCAATAACGACACCAGTTCCGACTAAACGAAATGACTAACGTCCGCCGCTTCACAGCTTCGATCTGTATCTTTGCGCTTTCGGGCGCGTTTGGACAGGCGCCTCCCCCTGCTCCCGCAGCCCCTCAGGCAGCGCCGGCGGCTCCCGCGCCCATCCGTGCGGTCGTGAACTTCAACAATCAGCCACTGCTTGAAGCCATCAATTTCCTCGCGCAGCAACTGCACATCAACTACATCTTGGACGCCTCGATCCGGGGTGGTACTGTCACGCTGAATACCTATGGTGCGGGTCCGGGCGTGGAACTCCGGCCCCTGTTCGAGACGATTCTGCGCATGAACAATCTGGCGATGGTGCAGGCGGGCGACGTTTATCGCATCGTCCCGCTTGCGAGCATCTCGCGGCAGCCGATCGATCCGGTCACGCAGGCCGACCCCTCGAAGATCGTGGACGACGACCGGCTCGTGCTGAATCTCATTTTCCTGCGCTATGCGACATCGGCCGAAATGGTGAAGGTGCTCGCGCCGTTCATCGGCGATGGCGGACAACTTCAGAGCTACGATCCCGCCAACCTGCTGATCATGCTGGACAACAGCCGGAACATGAAGCGCACCCTCGAACTGGTGCAGTTGTTCGACAGCGACACCTTCGCGGGCCAGCGCGTGCGTCCTTACGAAGTGAAGAACGGACGGCCCACCGATATTGCCAAGGAGCTCGATCAGGTTTTCAAGGCTTATTCGCTGACGGAAAGTAAAGAGCATGGCTCGGTTCAGTTCATTCCGCTCGACCGGGTAAACACGATCATCGCGGTGGCTCCCAATCCGGGAGCGTTTACAGAAGTGGAAAAATGGATTGCCAAGCTGGATATTACGCCGAAATCCACGGCCGGCGCGACGCAGAATAACGTATACAAACTGAAGTACCAACGCGCGGAGATTCTGGGCTCAATGATTACGCAGCTCTATGGCGGATGCGCTCCGATCGGCGCGGGCTATGGGGCAGGCTATGGAATTCCCGGTAACTCCAGTTACCCGGCGCAAAGTTACGTAGGCAATACCGCCGGGTTTGGAGGCGGCATCGGCGGGGGCGGTGGAGCATACGGCGGTGGCGCGTATGGCGGAGGCGGCGGCTATGGCGGTTCCCCTTACGGGGGAGGCGGCGGAGCTTATGGATCGTCCTTCGGTGGCGGCGGTTACGGCGGTGGTGGATTTGGCGCTGGCAATTGCGCCGCCAGTGCGTTCACCGCCGCCGCAACTCAGGCACCGGGCATGGGGGCCTTCGCGGCTGCCGCGCCCGCCACTCCGGCTGCCGCGGGAGCCGCGCCGGCGGCGGGGACAAACCAGACGGGATCGTATCTGCAGCCCACCGGCGCGGGCGGAATCCCGGTCGGCATGGGCGTTCCACGCATCATCCCCAATCCCTTCGATAACACGCTGATCGTGCAAAGTACGCCCGACGTCTGGGAACAGATCAAAGGCCTGCTGGAGAAGATCGACGTGGCTCCCCGCCAGGTTCTGATCGACGCCAAGATCTATGAAATAGATCTGCAGGGCAGTCTTTCAGAAGGGATCGAGGCGTATCTGCAGCAGAAAGGCGCGGCAAATTCGGCCGTTCCGGGGACTCAGTTACTCGGCACCAGTAATGTGGTCGCGGCGGGCGGCGCGGCGTTGACTGCCGGCCTGATGGTGGGCCATAGCCGACAGCTTCTGGCGGCGCTGAATCTCACGGAAACAAGATCGCACACGAAGCTGCTCTCGGCCCCCAGCGTGATCGCAACCGACAGCATTCCGGCGTCGATTACGGTGGGAGATTCGGTGCCGACGCTGAGTTCGCAGGCCGTAAACCCAGGTATCACGACCAGCGGCAATTCGCTGTTTACCCAGACTATCTCGAATACCAGCACAGGCATCGGCATGAATATCCTGGCGCGGGTGAATGCCAGCGGAGTCGTCACTATGGTGATCGACCAGAATGTGACGGCTCCCGAGGCGAACCCCAGCGTCGGTACCAACATCAACTCGCCCGCGTTTTCGCAGCGCAACGTCAGCACGCAGGTCACGGTGCAGGACGGCGATACCATTGCGATCGGAGGCATCATCGATTCCTCCGCCACGGACTCGATTACCGGCATCCCTTACCTCGACCGGATGCCCTACGTCGGGTTCCTGTTTGGGACGAAGTCGGTCACGACGCAACGCAAAGAACTGATCATCTTTCTGACGCCGCGGGTCATCTACGACACCAACCAGATGGCGGATGCGACGCAGGAACTGAAGGACAAGATGAAGACGCTGCGGAAGACCATCCGCGACCAATAGTTATAATCCGGTTACAGGCCGAACTGTTTTGGCCTGTAACTGAATCGAATTGCCAACTAAACAACGGGAATCAACCACCCCCGAAAACTGGGTATTGATTCGCCGGGCGCGGCAACTGCTCACGTTGCACGGCGCCAGTGGACCCCGGCGCGGGTCCGCGATGCAGGAACTCCAGATAGTCAACGACGGCGCGCTGCTGATTCGCAACGGAATTATCGAGGAATCGGGACCGACACAGCGCATCGAAAATCTTCAAAAGGCAAAGGGCGCCCGCGAGATCGACGCTCTGGGCAAGATCGTGATGCCCGCGTTCGTCGATCCGGACGCAGTATTGGTGGCCCCTCCGAGCCAGATCTCGCGCACTTCGGGCGAAGCCCGAGTTCCTCCGCTGAAGGTGCTGTCCAAGCGGCGGCTGGAAGCGGTGGCGGTGGCGGCCGCGGCAGCCTGGGCACGGTGCGGCACCCTCGTGGTGGGCGCGCACAGCGGCTATGCGATCGACCTTCGCGAAACCTCTAAAGTGCTGCGGATTCATCAGGGTCTGCAGGGGCGTCCCTTGCGCATACGATCCATCTTTTCACCCCGAAATTCGCCCGGAGCAGAAGTATTAATCGACAAATGGCTTCCCACAATCCGTAAAAGAAACCTCGCGCCGTTGCTGGAACTGACCGCGGGCGCCGAGGGAGGTCTGACTCCGGAGGAACTGCGGGCGGTAGCGACGGCGGCCGCCGGACTGGGATATTCTCTGCGCATTCGGACGGCAACCCCGCAGGCGGACGAGGTCTGCACTCTCGCGATGGAAGGCGGTGCGGTCGCGATTGTCTCGGCGATGCCGCCGAACCCCGAATATGCGGCCCGGTTGACGGCGACCGGTTGCATCTACGTCATCTCGGCTATGACACCGGAAAGAGATGCCGGAAGAATGGTCCGTGCGGCGATCGACGAGGGCGCGGCGTTCGCACTGGCATCGAGCTATCAGACGGCGGGGGTGGGTTGCTTCAATCCGCAGCATCTGCTGTATCTGGCCAAGGAACAGTGCGGGATGACGGACGAACAGGCCATCGTAGCCTCGACCTGGAATGCGGCCTGCTCGCTGCGGATGTCGCACGTAACGGGGTCGCTGGAGCCGGGCAAGGCAGGCGATGTCCTCGTGATGGACGTTCCCGATTATCGCGATCTCTCGCGGCGGCCGGGGCACAGCGACGTGCAGATTGCGCTGCGGGGCGGCCAGGCGGTTTACCGGCGCGGCGGATTAATTCTCGATTAAGCGGGCAACGGGCGGCGCGGCGGAGGGCGTCATTCGACGTGAGGTAATTACCCATGCGCCGGATTATTCTTAACGCCCTTTTATTTACGCTGGCGATTGCGGCATTTGGCGCCGCGACGCAGGCCTGTGCTCAGCAATATTATGACCGCCCCTACGGAGACCGCGATTACGCGCGGCGGGACCGGTCTCTGTTCGACCATGTGCGCGCCGATCTGGACCACGCGGCGGCATATCCGTATTCGTCGCGGGCGGACCGAAAACGGTTCGACGAAGCGCGCCGGGATCTGTTCGATTTCGCGTCGCGGTTTGAGCAGGGGCGCTATGAGAAGCACGATCTGGATCATGCGATCGACAGGATTCAGAATGTCGTTAGCCACAATTCGCTGGAGTCACGGGACCGCGGAGCGCTGGACGAGGATCTGCGCCGGATGCGGGATTACCGGAGTTTCCGGGACCATAAGGGCTATCAGGATTACAACAACGGGTATCGGTAGGGTAGGGGAAAGAGGGCAGGTCGGAACCTGCCCCACGGTTTACGGGGCTTTGGGTGGCGTGGGGAGTTCGCCTGATTTTAGCTGCTCCTGAATGGCGGGGGCTAGGCCTTCGGTCTCCTGCTCCGGGTCATACGCCGGGTTCGGAACGGGCATCTCGGGCTTAAGGGCGTGCAGCCAGTCGTCGAGCAGTCCGTCCAGTCCTCGCGCTTTTGCGGCCTGGGTGTCCGCCAGATTCTTCTGCTCGCCGGGATCGGCCCGAAGGTTGTAAAGCTCGGTGGCGTTGTCCTCATACCAGCGAAGCAGCTTCCAGTCGCCGAGGCGGATGGCCGCTCCGGGACGGCCCCCCTGATTCGAGTAGTGGGGGTAATGCCAGAAGATGGCGTCGCGCGCGGGCGCGAAGTTGCGGCGGAGCGTGGGGACCAGTGAGACGCCGTCGCGGGGATCGCCCTTCAGCTTTGTAATGCCTGCCATCTGGGCGATGGTGCGATAGAAATCGGTGCTGATTACCGGGAATTCACTGACGCTGCCGGGAGCGGTTACGCCGGGCCAGACGACGAACATCGGCTCGCGAATGCCACCTTCGTACAGAAAGCCTTTGCCGGCTTTCAGGGGCGCGTTCGACGTGGCCGTCTGACCCTTGTATTCCGCCGACGCGAGACCGCCATTGTCCGACGTGAAGATGAAGACCGTGTTGCCGGTGAGCTTTTCATCCTCAATCGTCCTGGCGACGCGGCCCACGCTCTCATCGATGCTCTGGACCATGGCGGCGTAAACGGGGTTGTGCTGGGGATTCTTCGGGTCGGCCGTGCCCTGGTAATGCCGCGCCATTTCCGGCTTGGCTTCGATGGGAAGGTGGACGCCGTAGTGCGCGAGATAGAGGAAGAAGGGCGAGCCGGAGTTCTTGTGTATGAAATCCTGGGCGGCGTCCGTCAGGACATCGGCGAGATACGATCCTGGTTGCGCGGAGATGGGAGGATTGCCCGCCCATTGCGGATAGAAGTGGCTGGTGGGCGAGCCGCTGTCGGTGCCGCCTACGTTGAGGTCGAAGCCCTGGCGCTCGGGGTAATAGCGGGCTCCGCCGAGATGCCATTTGCCGATGGCGGCGGTGGCGTAGCCGAGGGTCTTGAGTTCCTCGGCAATGGTGACCTCTTCTAGCGGAAGGTATTGCTTTGAGACGGGCGGGACGAGCTTCGAAAAGGGCAGTTGATGGCGGCCGGGGAGGAAGTTGGTGAGGCCGAGGCGCGCGGGGTATTTGCCGGTCATGATGCTGGCGCGCGTGGGAGAGCAGACGGGACAGGCGGCGTAGGCGTTGGTGAAGCGCATGCCACGGGCGGCGAGGCGGTCGATGTTGGGAGTTTCGTAGAAGCGGCTGCCGTTGAAGCCGACGTCGCGCCAGCCGAGGTCGTCGATCAGGATGAAGACGAAGTTAAGGCGTCTGGTCGGGGCGGGCGCTGGGAGTTGGGGCGCAAAGGCGGAGGCGGCTGCTGTTTCGAGGAAGCGGCGTCGGTTCATGTAGGGGAAATAGTGGACAGGAGCGTGAGCTTAACACCACTTTACTAAGGGTAAGGACGTGGTTGGAGTGTCCGTGCTGACTTGCGTTGAGTTTTCGACGTTGTGACATCCCCGTTTTTCTCTACCACTCGTATTTTGGAAAACCCGGTTTTCATGGTGCGGATTGCGTTGCGGGAGGACTTGGCTTTTCCCGCTTCGGTTTTTGGGCCGGAGTGGCCTTTCGGAATGTTGACGGCGTCGTTGGCATCCATGGAGATAGATCTGTCTCCTTCAGCCGGGGAATACCACATGTTTTGCTAAAAACTATCTATGTAGTTGTTATGACGTGATGAAATCAGGTCAAATAGATGTCAAAGATTTCTGTGACGGCATTCACTGACTTCAGATTTATTCCTCATCGGTCTGTTCAACTCCCGAAGCAGTTGCGGGTTTTCTGGGCTTCAGGACCCGGCCCGTTTCGAAAAACGTAGTCAGAGCAATTTCGTATTTTTCCGGAAGAATCGGGTTTTCTCCGAGTTTCTCGGCGAATTTTCGCCCCGGATGCAGGACGTCCCACGCCGACCGATACTGATCCT
>Ga0302140_10010111_pt1 | contig 11683 bp, 14 predicted proteins | sample I_Bog_E1_1_FD_202095 | JGI IMG/M metagenome (GOLD analysis project Ga0302140, IMG submission 202095) | Peat permafrost microbial communities from Stordalen Mire near Abisko, Sweden - I_Bog_E1_1 | ecosystem: Environmental > Terrestrial > Soil > Wetlands > Peat | place: Sweden: Abisko, Stordalen...
GGGCTTTACACAGTAGTTCGATTAGGAAAACGACAGTTGAGGAGCATTGCTGTCGTTGTTCTCCTAGCCCCGCCATCATCTAGACACAGAAGTCCAAATGGCATTGATGTCGACTCAATTGTGGCAAAGTGTCTTTGCTAGATTCGAGTAAATGCTGGTTGGGCTACTCCGGTCGGGGAATGATCGTATGTGTTGCCTGCTCTGCTGGCTTCATCAATGTATGAGTGTATGGTGATACATCGGTCTCAACAGCTTGACTCGATGGGTCGCTCTGTCGATGTAGCTCGCCAGATCCCCGCTCGTGGGATTTCCCGTTCAACATCACCATCTGTCCTGCAGCTCCGACCTCTGTAATGCCGCTATTGGGAATCACGTACAGAACACCAATGAGAAGTGGCGCTAGGTAGGCGCGCAGCACGTTCCTATGCAGGTTGGGATCAAACTGGCACAAAATAGACAATGTCATGGATGGGCCTAGGCCTCCACAAAAACCTGCCGTCGTCAAAAGATCTGCATCTTTAAAATTCTTGAGTCTTCAATTCCAAATTTCATACATCGATATTTTGATTCAACAATTCCGAGCAACATATACGCATTGGTATAAGTTAGAATACTTCCTTCGAGGATATTCCGAGACCGTGATTGGATTCGTTGTTATGCCGTGTAAAGGAGGTTAGGAGGGGATTGGGTGGAGGGCCACCGTATTATCTGAAGAGCTTATCGGATCCTAACGTAGAATTTGACGGCAAGGTTGCAGGCTTTCGTAGGACCTGGCCACTCACAACATAATCTGGGTCGTACAGCGCTATGCAAGCCTGCATGCACATACGGTAACCCAGCGGCATGCTCCACCACTCCCAAACTTGATAATGGGCGAAGACCATTCCGAATGCTTCATGCAAGTAGCGTTCGATTTGACGGCAAAGTGGTCCGGTTACAAGCCGTGACGTCAAAACTCGTTGGCCCTCATCTCCAATACACATATATCAACCCCAATTATCCTCCCTTCCCGTCCATTCCTTAGGTTTTTCTGATAAGGAGAACTCTCAACCTTTTCCATTGCTTCGACATAACGGTCGTCAGCAACGACAATGCTTCTGAGAATAGAGGTGTTGGCATTGCGCATGCCTAGCGCATGGCATCGTCTTGATGACAGGTCGCAGCGGCTGACTTGCGATTATTGTTCCGAGCAACAAGTAAGTCTACTGGCATGCTCAGAGATATGCATAGGCTGACGTATTTAGTACTTGCATCAGTGAGAAGAGACCAAAGAATGGCGATGCTCAGGCCGGTGATTTTGTGAGCGAAGATCGACAGCCGCTGCCACACCAGTCCGCAGTAGGACCTGGCTCCATTTCCCAAGGTTTTGAGGATATTCATGATCCACTTGATCCAGGGCACGTTTCTTCTGTCTTGCCAAGGGCGGGGCCGCCATGCGCATCGAGTTTCTGGTGGTCGATCGAGTTTTCGAAAGCTCGACGCGACAGGAGGCATCTCCGGTGCTATGCAGGCCCGCATGAGCTTGATCAAGAATCTCGTGGAGAGGGGTCGATCAACACAGCACTTCCATACAGTGGGGTGCTGCTTGACGCACCCTAAGCTCGCTAGCCATAACTTCTGTGGCCACTGTCGGGGCAACGGCATTCAACACCTGTCAATGAGAATTGCGGTCCTTCGTCAACCGTATTGATTATCCCACCCGCTGCAGAGGCTCTTCCGCGAAGGAACGCCATCGCTCGTATCGAATTTCTCGTCATTCTTGACTTCTGTTTTCCGCACTTTCAGCATTAAATATGCAATCCTGCATTTTTTGGTTCTGCCATTGCTGGTTTTGCTACACGGAAGGAACACTCTGGAACGGGTTGAATTACCTCTATGAGGTGGAAGGTCGTGTGGGGTCAAATTGGTGGTTTTATCACTCTCAGAATGGGATCTTGGAACTGGGATGAGAATGAGAATGAATCAGAATACAACGACGCAGTCTGGCCATGCTCGAATGGAACAGTAGATCCATCGAATTTTCCATCTTTTCAGGTATTACCGACTAACCATGCCGTACCCACCTGGTCCCAAGAGTATGAGACCACTTTACGAGCTATTCAGAGACCTCTGCTCCCGATTGATGAATCAGGAGGCCATTCCGACACAACATGTCAGGACACTGTGGCGTGGGAATACTGGAATGCTTGGAGAGATGTTGGGAGCAAGGGGTGTGATGGACTGAATGGCACATCAGAAGCTCCTTATATTCGAGCGGATTCAATGGGGGGTATTTCTCCACTGGATTCGAGTATCTCGACTTCAACATCATACATCTCCCAACCCGACTCGTGCGAAAGCACTTCTGCGGTCCCTGGACGAGCGTACTTGAACGGTAAAAAGGCGACATCACCCACTCTGCGAGGTGCACCACCAGACCAATGGATCAGAGGTATGGCAGACGGGCGAGAATCCCTGTCTTCAGTGACCTCAAGCTACGCGGAGTCCTCGAATATTCCAGGTCTAGTAAACAGCCGAGAAATGAGTGCTTAACGGCAAGTCAAGAGCTAAGTACAATAAGCAGTTGGCAGATCACGAATGTATTCATCACACGGAAGTAGGGCACGAATCATCCAGAACTACGTCGACAGCATCATCTCATGCACAGTCAAATATCGAAAGGAGCAGTGCTTCAAAATCTAGGGCAGCTCAGCCCGGGAGCGAGAAGCGACGACGAAGTCATGGCCAGAGCGAGAAGAATTATAGGATGAAACTAGATGAACGGTTCTCAAACTTACTTCAGATCCTTCCGGGCGAGATGGTAGAAAGAGCTGGGCATTTTAGGGATAGGTGGACGGGCGAGGAGTCGACGAGTAAGGCAACAACTCTCGACCTTGCAGTGGACCACATACAAAATCTGGAGGCCGAGGGAAGGGAGCTTGTAAGTGAGGGTTCAATGTTGGGAAGACAGGTGGCAGTGTATCAGAGGTTGGTTTCTGGGAGAGGCGGTCACTTGCAGAAGTGGGCAGAACTTTGATATTATGAAAGCTTTCGTCCAGATCATTTGAGCTGAAAACGCGACCTTCAATGTTTCTTCCAGTTGAAATGGAGTACATTTACGGAGTACAACAATAGCAACAATTTCAGATAATTATGTGAAGCCTCCCGATGAACCGCTACCTTCTACGGTACTGTACGGTACGAAAGGAAGAACAAAGCTCGCAACGGCAGTTCCTCCCACTCTTTGATAGTGGATAGCTTCGTTGGCCTGATCACCAGGGGTTGTCGGAATTCGCGGCGCAGGGGTGAATCTCAATACACCATAATTCAAGGAACATTGGCAAAACCATGATCCAGTGCCTTTCAAATTGTTCCTTAGACCAGGAGATATTCGAGGAAGTAAAATGGCAGTCGAGTTCTGAATGTCCCTCAAGTCATAGTACAGTACATTGAAAGTCAACATTGCGTTATGAATTCTGACAGCTACTGGTGGATGAATCAGTGGATCACCTCTGCACAGAAGATTTGAGTTTAAGTCTCGCCAATTCCCAATCTTCCCACCGCACGAGATTATGAGTCAAAGGCCACGATTCAGGTCCTCTTTGTGGGAATAATTTCTATCGATGCCCACTTTGAAGCCACTTTCGGTTTCTATTGAGAAACAGATACTCTGGACACGTTTGTTATCTCAAATATTTACTCACACCCGGTTCGTGAACCTATCGATGTAAGCACTTGGTGAGTCAGAACGAAAGACCTTCCATTTTCTGTCTAGCGTTTTCGTAACTAGGTCCGGCTCCCACCAGCCACTCTAGGCTCCCACCCCCTTTTGGCCGGCTCCCGCTTAGCAAGCGAGGAGTCCCAACGACATATATACTTCGCATGCCAAGAACGTTCATCCCTCAGTTCAAATAACAGGTTATTCATAATCGCATCAAAAGGATTAATTCCACCTTATAACTTTTTCCTACGTCAGCTCCTCTGAAGAGACAAAATGTCCACCCTCTCCTCCTCTCACGAAGGCGAAGCTCCCTTCCCCTACCCCTCAGCGCCAAAACCGCTAAAAACATGGTACAAAACCTTCGGCGACGTTTCAATCTCCAAATCCAACCTTTCAATACGACCACTCATCCTCATCCACGGCGGTCCAGGATTGACACATCACTACCTAACACCGCACACCCACCTCACGGAAAAATACTCCATCCCCATAATTCTCTATGACCAAATTGGATGTGGCAGCTCAACCCATCTACCTGAGCTCGCGGGCGATACCTCATTCTGGATCATCGATCTCTTCATCGCCGAGCTGGAGAACCTCATCTCTCATCTAGGGCTCCAAGAATACGATATCCTGGGTTCCTCATGGGGTGGCATGCTGGCAGCGAAATTCGCAGCTGGGCAGCCAGCTGGCTTGAGACGGCTGATCCTGGCGAATTCACCGGCTGATATGAAGATCCGCTACGAGTCGACGGCAGAATATCGACGTGAACTCCCAGAAGAGATTCAGGCTATTATCGATAAGCACGAAGCAGCTCGCACTTATGACGACCCGGAGTACGAGGAAGCGTATAAGGTGTTCATCAAGCGGCATATCTGTAGCCTCGACATTCCTCCGGAGCCGTTGCTGAAATCTATCGTTGAGAGTGCGAAGGATGACACCGTTGCGAATGTGATGTGTGGTGGCAGCGCAGACCGGTTTCAAGATTTGGGGACGTTGGCTGGGTATAGCATAATTGGGGAGGCGAGGAAGATTAGGAATCGGACTTTATTGATCAACGGCAATAGGGAGATTGCGAGTGATGCTTCTGTCAGGCCATTCTGGAGGGAGATTGAGAGGTGTAAGTGGGTTACTATGATGGGCAGCACGCATGCTCCGCACCTGGAGGAGGAGGAGAAGTATATGGGTATTGTTTCGGAGTTTTTGGTTGAGGAATAGCCATCTAATATTAGCACAATGACAAATAAGAACTGTGGGAAGAGCTCGCGCCATTACTCTGCGTACAGAAAGTCCGCTCTGCCCTTCTAAAGACCTTTATTCACATGGTTCCAAAGGTTCTAGGTCAATACACCTGTCTTGAAAGGGAGGCTTTGAAGTTCTAATTGTCCCAGAGTTTTTGGAACATTCTCCGTATAACCATTTGTCTGCAGAAGGTATGTCGCCGTACGCAGAGTAATGGCGTGCGCTCTTACAATTGTCTTGGCAGATTTTGATTATTTTCTGAGGTATAAAAGATTTCTGTGAGGTAACAACGTGGGTTAGACATAGCGAGCTGGCGTTCAACATATACGATGTGTAGATCTCAATTCTTGCACTTCCTCCAACCGAATAGTAATTATCTCACGACTACCAGGGCCGCCTGTTCTCTGAAACGACGCCTTCAAATACTTTCCAGAACCTAGAGAAATCGCCAAGCCGCCTAATTCATGAGTGGTCGTAGTAATATCGTAAGCTGTGGGAGATGATCTCAAAACATCGAGAATAGCTGTATCCAAGCTTTCGTTTTCGAATGTACGCGCATCGAATAATATTCCAAAAACGGGTCCTCCATTTGAACCGCAACCAAGCTTGAGCACTATGATTCGTGTGCTCCTGGTTTCGGCTTGGGTTGTTTGCAGCACGATTCCTGCAGAACTGCCACAAAGCTTTAAATCTACACCATCGGATGTGTCCACTCCCCAGCGTCCAAGCTCGGGATTTAGAAGAACTCGTCCGACGACTTCCCACCCAGGAGTAGGGAGGCCAATTGTTGGTATACGAAAATAAGTGTAGGTGCGCACGCTTGAAGAAAGGGGTGGGGAATGTCGAATCCAGATCTTCTCGAATTGGCCATTGCCTACTTCCACTCTTGACGGGCTTGGAAAGGGCTTCGAAAAGGGCCCCTTGTCCAGCCAACTAGAAGGACCAAAGAATTTAATGTCTATTGAACGATTATAAACGGCACTGCTTGGGTCTCGCCTCAGAACGATACTCAGAGGGGTGGCCGTATTCCTAGCACGCGCACAGTTGAGTGCAGTACTCCGATAGTGCCCATCGAAAAACATTTTGTGCTTTTCTGTCTCGTCTTCTGTATGAGTACTTTCAAGGCGTACCCAGATCTCAATACCTTTATTTGTCATCATATATGGGGGCCTTTCTAGCCTCGGGAAGTCTACCGATATGATGTCGCCTGCGTATTGGAATGATCTCGGAGAACGAGCGAGTAGACCACCTTGTGACATGGATTCATTTCTCCACGCGAAGAGCGACTCATCGTTAGAAATTTTCAAGATCTCAAGCTGCAGTTGGAGGAACGCGCCTTCCCCTTCTCCGTACAATGGAGGCATGTTAATACCGAAGATGCCTAGTAGACAGTATGCTTGATCCTCGATTCGAGTTGTCACCCGTTGCGATGCCCAACTCATTTTCTGGGCCACACTGGCATCCTGGTAGTTGTAAAGGTGATGTATGCCAGTCACCTGCGAGATTGTCTCTCCCAGGCTCTCTTTGGTCCCTATTTCCTGCCACTGTCCGGTCTCACGTCAGCCAGCCTGATCAAGAAAAATCGGAACTCGGGTCGCACATACGTCTCTATTAAAAAACTTGATGTCATCTGGAGCGAGCAGCTCCTGTAATGTCCAACCTCTCGTGAACCACTTGCTGGAGCCCAATCTCCAAGCATGTTCTCCAATTAGCATCCCTTCTTGGCTCCATATGACGTCAGAGAGATACGTATAGCAGACGACTGAATCGCGATACCAGCGAAACATGCTATTAATTGCCTCGGAGAGTTCCGCGCTGCTGCTTTTGTCGATGCAACAGGAGTCAACCCAAGCCCACTCCAGCTTATCCTGCGAAGCTATGCGGCAGCATCCCTCAATCTTCTTCCATCCCTTCATATCTCTTCCTCTCCCATTCAAGAAGTCCTGGAACGTGACCTCTTCGTCCTCCCAGCGGTGGGAGAGGATGGCGTAGTGAGGGATATCGGCGCCGTTAAATTCGCACAGCTCAAACGTGTGGACATTGATCAGACGCATTACGGCGGCGATGATGAGGTCGCACAGTTACCTTGGAAAGGCGTACCTCGATATTTAAGGGTATGCCGATCAACGAGTATGTAAGGCTCTGAGTGTGATCTCGGGATGTTGCAATGTGAGGCTCTGGAGGCTCTGGAACAAAAGGAACTTCACCGTGCATAAGGCTAGCCGAGCGAGCTGCGGACGGTCATCAGCAAGGCACCGAATGATCCGTTCGGCTCATAGATTACATATGCAATAATGGTCAAGCAATAAGATAGTTTTGAAATGAGTCGGTTACTCATAGCTGTCTCAAACAATCAGAGGCGGATAAACTACGTACCATCTGCAAGTCACGTGGAAGGAGAACTCATCTGAGGCTTTGATTCTCCTACGTGGATGAGATGGCAAGCAAGTAGCCCTTCAATTTAATGAAGATTTGATGGCTGGCTGACTTACTGGACACTCTGGTGCCAACCTCAGTCTGTAGAGCCTTCCATTACTTCACGATACCTCAGGAGGCCATGAGATACCGACGCCAAAGTTCTTAACCTTATGCTCAGTCTTTCAAGGGCGGATTCTCATAAAACATAGGACTCACATTTTATATTTAGATTCACATTCAGATTCACATTCACTGAAGAGATTTTTTGCACTGTGATTTTTTTTTCATTCATTGCAGGCTAAGGGGTATCAATCCTATAATACAAGAACAGCACTGACATTATCGCCTGCGCATCCATCCGACTATGGGCAAAAATTGTAATGTGATATTCTGCTATGGTATCATCAAGGGAAAAATAGTGTGCAAACAACATTGCAGAAGAGAAGCTAAGCTTTTGTTTTGAGTGTGTCATGTGACGGGCACGTGATTGCCTTCCAAAATTTCAATTTATGAGCAACTACTGCTTTAGGGGAAGCAGGGTTGCGATCGTGATGGAAGATGCACCGATGTGTGTTTTTTGAGAGAGTATGTAGAGCGTGGAAAGAGTGTTGCGAAGAGAAGTTGTCGCTCGAGGTGAAGGAGGGTGAAGAATAGAATCGTCCCGTCGTATCCATCAAACCCAATTATTCAACCGGAACGCCTTGCTAAAGCCCAATAATTACCGCCAACATACCCCACAAGAGCGCCAGACTCGGAAGTCGAAGTAGCAAGCAATTAAAATAGCATTTATGGGCGGCCATCCTTGGTTTGCGGACGGCTGGTGCTGGTCGTTGGGCGACTTTGCTGAAGTTCCGTCATCGACTCGGTTTCTTGGTAGAAACCTTTACGTCCGTTTGGGACTCTGTTACCGGTGTACTCGCGGTCACCCTCTTGTGAGAAGGCTGCGATGACAGTGCGAAAGCCGCCACCGCTGAAGCGCTTGGTGTCTTTGAGGTTCGTCCACGTTTGTTTGCAGGCAGGCAAACTAGTAATTGCGTAGATGAGAGCGTTCCAGAAGCCCTGAAGAGGGAGGACGACGGAGGACGCATACTCCAGTGGTAGAGACACCTCGCCAGGGTGAACGACCGAGAAAACTCGGTTTGCGGATGAGGGAATCCAGGTGATCATCATGGCGAAGAAGAAGAGAACAGCAACCTTCGTGTACGACCAGATGGCAGAATTAGCTTCCATTGTAGCGTAGCGGCGGGTGGGGTACAGGTTGGAGTTGGGAGCATTAGGCTGGTAGGCATTGGCGGGAACTGAACCTTTGCGATCCGGCGATGGAAGTGGCTTTTCGCTGTACGACCATCGAGTCTGGAGGTTGCCTGGAACAGCAACTTGGTTACCTGGATGGCCAGGAGTGGTTGTGACGTTACAAATGTTTCCATAAGGCTGCGCCGTGGCATCGGGCTCTTGAGGGCCGTTGAGACGTTTGAGATCGATTTCATCCGAGGAGCTGACTGCCGATTCCGAAGTGATGAAGATCTCGGTGGTCTTGACGGAGCTGAAAGGATCACGCATAATTGGGATTGGGTCGGGTGGTGGTTGATTGAAATTGCGGAGCTGTTGTCTTTTCTTGAAGATGTCCTTGCCTGCACGAGCATAAATGGAAATTGTGGCCAGGATGACAACCCTATACAAGTATTAGCTTGGCACACGTCCGAGCAAGAGATCACATACCAGACAGGCCCGTAGAAGGTAGCAATGCGGAAAATATCCCACTCGCTAGAGATCCAGCACCAAAGAGTGGCATTCCCGTACATGTGCCCCTTTTTCTCTGTAGTGACAAAGAGGTAGACGAGAGCGGGGATGAAAGGTAGGCCATAGCAGCATAGGAAATAATACTTCTCCAGCCGTCGAAGCTGGTCTGCACCAAACTTGTAATAGAAGGTGAGGAACACGTTCAAGGCCATTGCAAAGGTCCAGTAAGCGTCAGCTGGCATGAACCTGAAATGGTCAGTAAATGGATCTGGTTGTTCACGCAATGGCCTGCTTACATCTGGATCAAGAAGCCTTGGAATTGGCACATGGCACCGTTGTAATGCTTTGTCTCGACTGCAGCTCTGGCGATTATGGTTGCAATATTGGTGAAGATGTTGCCCATGGAAGCGTAGAAGACGAGACGGTTAATTGGCTTGTGAAAGGCCTTGGAGGTTAAGAAGGTAATGGCAATGAAGGCACATCCTGATAGGGATAGAACTGAGGCAACTCGTTCGAGCGTGCTGAAGTTTGCCAGCTGCTGCGGGGTGATATCCTCGGCCAACATCGCGGCGGTTTTACAGATGACGAGGGAGTAGGAAAGCTACTCAACGAGGAGGCTTCTGGAATGAGCGTAGAAGAGGACTGGGAATGGTGGAGACGCCGGTGTCACAATAAAGTCGCAGTGCCGGCGTTAAGACGTTGTGTCGTCTTATAACGTGAAGTAGTGCAGTCTGCGGTGGAAGGCGAGCAGAGGATGATGTATCAGAAGTGAAGAGCAGATGGTGAGTAGAGATGATGTGTGAGGCGAGGCTGGCCTTGCACTAAGAAAGGAGTTCGCAGCAGTAGCGGGTTGACGCTTGTTGGGCCTTTTGCTCGAAACGAGGACGTCCAATCTTCAAATACTCTGCACCCTCTCTCCCCACAACACAACACGACTCCACACAGCTCCCAGCACAACGCCAGGAACAGAACAGCACAACTTCGGACGCGGTCTGAGAGCCAGCACAACAAGCACGCCGACAGGGAGTAGAGCTGCGATCTGCTCTCCAGGGCGGTCGCCAGATAGAGATGATGTGGTGATGAGCTCCCAGGGGAACGACGAGGACACGGAAATATTCTGCGTGAGATGTCATGCAGCCCCTGCAGGCGACGCAACTTTTGCACTGCTCCTCGAGGGTTCTTCCATGGGCATGCCGCCTTGGTGCGTGCGCGAGAGGATTGAAACGGGAGGGCGGCGGAGGGACTCTCGAGTCCTGACTCTTGGAGAAGCTAGCGCCATGCTGCTCGCTGGAAGGGGCCGAGAGGAGGAGCTCAGCATCAGCATCACTTGCCAGTTGCCACCTCACCTGGTCGTCGCTCTCGAGTCTGGTCGACTGTCGAGCATCCCCCTGCTCCCACATGCACCGTCCCGGACACGCGAGGCATGCCCCAGCAGCCATTCTGGGAGGGGGGCGAGGGATGGGCCGTGGGGATGGAAGACCAGGGCTTTGGCCAGTGAGGTCGTCCACAGGACACACACACGGAAAGCCACCACCAAGCTGCATCGCGGTGAGACAGCAGGCCAGAGAACGCCCGCCGAACCACCATCAAATCACCGGATACGCCAGGGAGAGGCCCCCAGCTTCTGCAGCGTGCAGCTGCTGCCATCGGTTCGTGGCCGAGGTGCGACGAGGAGCTTTCCAAGCACGGGCGAGATCCGAACATTGCCATTCAGTGCCGCCGCCCACCTACCGCGCGATTGAGAGCTGCTAACGGTGGTGCTCGAAAGCTTTGCCTCGCCTCTCGTCGAGGGGTCGGCAATCCGTAGCACAAAGCATGCACAGATGGTGAGCAGCAGACGATCGCGTGTTAGACCACAGGCTAGCCGTTTCTGTGTCACGACCCTCGCCGAGCGTTGGGCCTAGGCTTTGCGCTATCACCGGACATAGCCTACAGTTTGCGGTAAAGACTTTCAGGGGAGTATTCCAGCAGCGAGGTCGTGCTCAATGTCTCGACTCTTGATCGAGGGAATTACCCATCATTGGCCCATTCTGGGGTGACACAGGCTAGCATGGCAGATTGGAGCTATTGACCTTTTAGCTCTAGGGGTTCTCCGTACTGCACTGGCGTTGACAGTCTTCAGGGCGATGGCTTGATAGATCCGCTGTCAGCGCTCCACTCCTTCACAGATTGGCGTTCCACACCCCGCTGGCTGGACTGAAGCGTGGTGGATAAGGGCCTGCCAAGCTGTCAGCGTGAACTCCCCCGCCATCCTCGGGCCCGCCACCCCTTGAAACAACTACGATTCGCACGGACAATGATCTTCAGTGGGCCTGCCCTGACAGAATACCTTCCCCAAACCCGGGTTTTCCTGGCCATTAAATCACCAAAATCTTCGCCCCACGACGCCTAAAGAAATCATACCGGTACAACCCTCAGTATGCCAGCTCAAACCCATTGTCTAAGGTGGTTCTAGTCGGTGCCTTTCCCCAAATCCAGCTTCAGTTAATTTCGATGCAATTTCGACAGTCTAGATGGGGCCCCCCTCATGACCAAGATCGCCAAATTCATATCAACCATAAAGTGGAGTTTCGGTGCGACCAG
>Ga0302140_10010113_pt1 | contig 11680 bp, 10 predicted proteins | sample I_Bog_E1_1_FD_202095 | JGI IMG/M metagenome (GOLD analysis project Ga0302140, IMG submission 202095) | Peat permafrost microbial communities from Stordalen Mire near Abisko, Sweden - I_Bog_E1_1 | ecosystem: Environmental > Terrestrial > Soil > Wetlands > Peat | place: Sweden: Abisko, Stordalen...
CCTGGGCGGCGGCAACACCAAAAAGCTCGACTTTTTGCCGCCGAAGAATGTGGAAGTCGTGTCCAACGAAAGCGGACTTCTGGGCGGCGTGTACCTTTGGCGCGATCAGGCGTAGAGCTCGCGTACAAGCCTTCACAGACTGGAGCCCGAAGCATGCGGAGACCCCGTTGGTTCATCGGCGCCACCGCTATATTGTGCGCATTGCTCGGAACCGCAATCGCGCATGCGGCTGCGGATGGTGTCTCGGGCAAGGTACGCGTTGGGACACAGGAATTCGCACTAAACTCCGTCTACGCCGTGATGGAAGCAGATCTGTTGGCCGGCGGCGACAAGGAAAAACTGACAGTCCTGTTGACCGACTCGCCCGTCCCGCCTGAGCTTCGCAAGGCCTCAGGCGACTGGTTTTTCTGGGTCGAAAAACAGGCCCGTGCAGGCGCTGTGCATGGATTGATCATCACCATCGATCCAGCAACCGGCGTGTGGGATCGAGGGCAATTACTGACAACCGACGGGTTGATGTTTTACACCGAAAGCACAACCAATCCGCAGGATAAGAATCTGAATTTCGTTGCAGACGGCCCTATCGGCGAGCATGCTGGCGGCAAAGTGCGCATGAAAGCACCGATGCAGACCATGGAAAAAGATGAAAGCCGTTGGAAGGTGAATGCCGACTTCCATTGCGCCGTGATTCTACGTCCAACAGTCAGCGCAACGCTCGTTGGAGCTGCCGCGCTGAGCAGTCCGCAATACAAGGCAGTCCTCGCGTTTCTCGATGCCTGCCGCAAGGGGAACGTAGAAGCGATCAAAGCCGCAGTCGATCCCCATTCCCTAGAATCAATGGATGCGATGATTGCCGGCAACAAGCAGCAAGCGCTGAAAATGTTCGCCGGCATGGCTGCGGAAGCAACAGCGATGAAGCTGGGAAAGATTATTGTTCGCGGCGATTCGGCGGAGATTCAGTTGATCGACCCCAAAAAGCCAGGTGAAGTGCAGCAGAGTATGAATGTCGTGCTTGTGGACGGTGCATGGAAGATAGCGCAATAGTGCGAGAGCCCGGTCAATCTTTCTTGTCGTCTGTTCCCTGAGCCCTGTGGCTGCTTTTGAGTTGCTGTGCGATCATCCTCTCCCGCTTGCCGTCCTCGGGGCGATCCAGCAGAAAATAAGTGTTGGCGAGTTCCCAATGCGCATCCATCCATTCGGGCTCGGCTTTTACAAGCGCTTCCAATCCCGCGGCAGCCTCAGCATACTTGCCCGTAATTTCGTTAAGCTTCCCCAATTCAAGACGAGCAATCGGAGACGCTGGCTGAAGCTCCACTGCCAGTTCCAAAAGCGGCCGCGCATTCTCAAAATCACGCTCCTTCAATCGGATGGCTCCCAGGTCCAGATTGGCATTGAAGTCGCGCGGATCTGCTCGCAGCGCGGTTTGGAAATCAGCAGCCGCGGCCTTCATATCTCCAAGTGCATACTCGGCCTGGCCAATCAAAGTCGGAAGCCCTGGAATTGAGCCATCCAGATGCCGCGCCGCGTCCAGGTCGGTGCGAGCATCGGACATTTCCTGCCGAGCGACATGCGTGGCGCCCGCAATGAAATAAGCGTTGGCTGAGTGCGTTGCCTGAGCGACCTTCTCCATGCGCGGAACGCCATCCTTGTCCCTGCCCGACTGAATCAGGCTGAACGCAAGCGCGTATTCGAGATCGGTGTTGCTCTCGTTTCCAGCCTCAAGCGGCATCAACAGATCCACCGCTTCCGCTTCTCTTCCCATCTTGACGTAAACATAACTGAGCAGCACGGCGGGGGACACATCGCGGGGCGCGGCCGCATGAACCGTCTCCAATTGTTCCCGTGCATGGGCAAGATCGCCCTTCTTGTAATAGGCCATGCCAAGGTTCATCCGCACAGCATTTTTGTCGGCAGCGGCGGGCAATGCGTGCAGGTCTTCTTCAATGGCCGCATCAAATTTTCCTGTGTCCGCAAGAGCCACTCCTAGACCAACGCGGGCTTGCACCAATCCCGGCTCAATCGCGAGAGCCTTTTGGAAGTCTTCGATCGCGGATCGCACGTCGCCATGCTGCTCAGCGGCAATGCCGGCCCGCAGAAATTCGTCCGCATCTCCGCTGGAAGCCTGCTTTGCGGTCTGTCCCTGCGCAGCAACGAGTCCGAGCGTAAGCACCGATAGAAAAACGGACCGCATGGCTAAGCAGAATAACAGATCAGGTGTTTCGGCTCCGCGAATGGTCCCTCACTGTCCAGGGAAATCGCATTCGAACTCTCATGGCGAGCGAACGTCTCAGGCTGCCGCAAAGAGATCATCGAATTAGGCTCTGTAAAAGGGTACGACTTCAGTCGTGCCGCAAAAAACCTCAAAAAAGATGTCGGGCTTTAGCCTCTGCCACGTTTCGATCCACCTGCAGCTCCTCGTTCGACCTTCTCCGCGCCTCGTAAACGAAATTCAATCGTAAGCTATTTCAAATGCGATTGCCCTGCCTCACTGTCAACTCAATGATGGAATCCAGCGCCCTCCGGCGATGCTTTGAAACCGGGCTGTGTCGCGAACCAATCCAGATGCCGGCGAATGTCGCGGACCAGCATTCCTGCCAGATCATGCGTAAATCCATTCCGGATCACGGCGCGCTGCAGAATCAGATCTCCCCGATTCGCGGGCATCCTATACGAAGGCACCTGCCAGCCGCGGTCGCGCAGCCTGTCTGACAAATCGTAAAGCGACCAGTTGAAAGCTGAAGGCTCCTTCAACGTCCACGCGATGACAGGCAGATCGTGCCCAGTCGATAGCATCTCGAACGGACCCAATGCAGAAATCTCGCTCGCAAGTTCAATAGCCACCTCGCGGCACGCTTCGTGAATAGCCCGATACCCCGAACGGCCCAGCCGAATGAGGTTGTAATACTGAGCCACAATCTGGCTCGCCGGTCGCGAAAAATTGATAGCCAGCGTTGGCATGGCCCCGCCCAGATAATCCACGCTAAAAATCAGATCAGGGTCGAGATCCGATAACTCGCGCCACACAATCCAACCCACACCCGGATAAACCAGTCCATATTTGTGACCCGAAGTGTTGATGGACTTCACGCGCGGCAAGCGAAAATCCCAATGAAGCTCCGGCTGCAAGAACGGCGCGACAAAGCCCCCGCTGGCGCCATCCACGTGAATAGGAATATCCAGGCCGGTCTTCTCCTGAAGTTGATCAAGAACATTGCTGAGCCCCAGAACATCTTCATAATGCCCAGTAAAAGTACTGCCCAGCACAGAAACAACGCCGATGGTGTTCTCATCGCAAGCTGCTGCGGCGCGTTCCGGACTGGTGACAACCTCGTTCCCTTCCAGCGGAACTTCCCTCGCTTCAACATCCCAATAACGACAGAATTTGTGCCAGCAGACCTGCGTATTGCTTCCCATCACCAGGTTTGGTTTATCCGTAGATTTGCTCAGCTTGCGCATCTTCTGACGCCAGCGCCATTTCAGTGCCAGCCCGCCCAGCATGCACGCTTCGCTCGATCCAATCGTCGACGTGCCGATGGTAGTCTCGGGGCTCGGCGAGTTCCACAACTGGGCGAGCATGTGCACGCAGCGCATCTCAAGCTCTGCTGTCTGCGGATACTCATCCTTGTCGATCATGTTCTTGTCGAAGGTCTCAGCCATCAACTTGTGCGCCTCGGGCTCCATCCACGTGCTGCAAAAGGTGGCCAGATTGAAGCGCGAACTGCCGTCAAGGATCAACTCATCGTGGATCAAGTTGTAAGCCGTGGTGGGCGCCATGCCTTGTTCAGGGATGGCGTGGCGCGGGGCAGCGCCTAGCAGCGAGTGCCGCGCGTACATAGGGCGCACCTGGTCGGAGTTGTAGTGCTTGCGAATGGGCTTGAGAGGTGTAGCGCCTGCGCTCATGGGTCGGGATTCCTCCGGAGTCCTCATAGTAGCCGGGGAAACCCAATCCGTAAACGATCAGATTACGAACCGCAATTCTGAGGAGTCACCGCTGTGATGAAGGCTCAGTCAAAGACTATGTTTTGAAAGGGCATGGCTTCAGCCGTGCCGCAATCGCCCGAAATAGACCAAGGGCTTTAGCCCCTGAGGGGACTCTCTCTCAATCTGATCCACCTCTTTAAACCAGAGCCACTTGTCGAAGCCCTCCTGTGGTGAGATGATCTGGCCATGACTCCTGAACACGAAGCCAACAATGTCGCGTCATGGAAGTTAGTCCTTGGCTTCATCGACGAGTACCCTGAGAGTACTCATTGGTCGCCTTGGAAGAAACTTGCACGGCGTTTTGTCGACGAAAGCATAGAACTGGGACTGGACCGATACTTTCGAGCGGGACAGAGCATGTCCCACATGATCTTTTCAACTCTGGACCACCACGGCCTTCGAAACGAGCCCCGCGTTACAGTTGAACTTCACCCTGAGAACGAGCTTCGCATTGCTTACGGAACTACCTACCTCTCTCGCTTCCCTGCGGAACTCGAATACTCGCTTCCTTACGATGATGCATTCCCCACGTTTCGCCGTTTCCTAAATCAGCTTTGGATCGAAACTGTGCCAGAGGCACTCCCAGATGAGCTCCGGGGATTCTCCGCTCCTATCCTGACGAAAAGTGTTGGATAGACGTCGGTAGGTCAAGTCCAGCCCCATTTTTAAGCCTTTGCGGGTGGCTTCAGCCCCAGTTCCCGCATCGCGATTTGCAGATCAGCCCAGGCTTCTTTTTTCTGTCTTGGATCGCGCAGCAAATACGCAGGGTGATAGGTGACGATCAGTTGCATGCCGCGGAACGCATGTACCCGTCCGCGAAGCCCTGCAAGAGGCTGCCGCTGGCCCAATAAGTATGTTGCGGCCGTAGCCCCCAATGCCACCAACACCTGCGGCCTCACCACATCGATCTGCCGAAACAGAAACGGCGAGCATGTATTACCCTCGTCCGGCTCCGGCGTGCGATTTCCCGGCGGCCTGCACTTCACCACGTTGGCAATGTAGACTTCCTCACGTTTCAGCCCCATCGCTGTAATCATGTTGTTGAGCAACTGCCCGGCCTTGCCTACGAAAGGGATGCCCTGTGCGTCTTCATCGGCTCCTGGCCCCTCGCCGACAAACATCAGGCGAGCGGCGGGGTTGCCGTCACCAAAGACCAATTTGTTGCGGCCCTTGTGAAGCGCGCACCGGGTGCAGTCGCCGATGTCTTCGCGGATCATTTGCAGGGCCGCGGCGCGGTCGGATGTCGGTATTGTGGGCGGGATAGCTGGGGGTGCGAACAACGGCTTACGAGGCGGTATGGGCTGATCCTCCTGAGGCATTTCGAACTGCTGCGATGATGCTATTTGAGGGTCGTTGTCTCCCACCCCTTCCGCCGAAGGAAGCGAAGAGGGTGGGGCACCCACGTTCATCGGTAATTCCTGCCAGGCTTCGAGTTGCGCGCGAACCGTTTCATCCACCGGCCTGCGATAAAACTCCGTCAGCCCGAGCTCGCGGTAGAAGCGAACGCGGGCCACCAGAGCCTCGCGGGTTGCGGAGTCGAACGCTTGCGCCAACTTCTCTACTCCACTATCAGTTGCCGGCCGCTGCCTAGGGCTGGCGCGGCCTGTTTCATCACGTCGTCCTGCCGCGATTTCTCGTCCACATGCTCGTCGAATTCCAGAACCAGAGAGCGCGGCCGGCGAAGCGTGACAATCTCGTCGAGAATGCGGTCAGCAAGCGAGCGCTTGGGCATCTCCGGCAACTCGATAGATGTGTTGAGAGTAAGAAATGTAGCAGAGTTGGAATCCGCTTCAATCCCCACGCCATCACCACTCACGGTGTTCACCACGATTGCGTCCGCACCCTTGCGAAGCAGCTTGGCGCGGCCATTTTCCATCCGGTTTTCAGTCTCCGCCGCAAAGCCGACAATCAGCTGTCCAGGCCGCCGCCTTCGAACCACCTCTGCCAGAATGTCTTCCGTCGGAGCAAGTTCAAGAGTAAGCGGTCCAGTGCGTTTCAGCTTCTGATCCGAAACAATCACCGGACGATAATCAGCCACTGCAGCGGCCTTGATAACCAGCGTCGCTTCAATCATCCGCTCCATTACAGCCTGGCGCATCTGGTCGGCTGTAGTCACGTTCACCACATCGCAATGTGCCGGAGGATGCAGCGCCGACGGCCCGCTGATCAAAATCACTTTTGCCCCACGACTCTGCGCCGCGTCGGCCAGCGCGTAGCCCATCTTCCCGCTGGAACGGTTCCCGATGAACCGCACCGGATCGAGCGCCTCGCGCGTTCCACCAGCGGTTACCAGAACAACCTCGCCGGCCAGATCGTGTCGCCGTCCCAGCGCACCCAGCACCGCATCGGCAATCGCCTCAGGTTCCGCCATGCGCCCAGCGCCAACCATGCCACATGCCAATGATCCGGAGCCAGGCTCGACAACCCGCACGCCGCGCTGGCGAAGGATTTCGAGATTGGCCTGCGTCGCCGGATGCTCCCACATATTCACATTCATCGCTGGAGCAACAAGTACCGGCGCGCGCGTAGCCAGGTACATCGTGGTAAGAAAATCGTCGGCAATGCCGTGTGCGAACTTGGCCAGGATATTGGCGGTAGCAGGAGCAACAACGAGGGCCTCACTCCATTGCGCCTCGCCGATATGTTCGATCCCGTTTTGTTCAGCGGTAGCTTCGGCGGAATCCCACTCGTCCCAAAGGCTGCCAATCACTTTGTGGCCGGTGAGCGCGGCAAAAGTGAGCGGCTGGATGAATTTGCCCGCAGCCGCCGTCATGACAACGTGGACCTCAAGCGCCTGACGCTGCAGCGCTCGCACAAGTTCCGCCGCTTTGTAGGCGGCTATTCCACCGGAGACACCGACTGTGACTCTCATGGCTCGATTGTAGCTGGTTTCGAGCCTGAAAAGCGTCGAATACTAACTAAGCAAAATTGGGATGTTCGGTCCCTCGACAAGTGGCTTGTGCAGTTCGGTCGCTGTCTTCACATAAGCGATCTTGCCTGCCTTGATCTCGTCCTGCGCAATGCGGCAAACCTTGTTGGACTGGCTGGGGACAAGAGCGTGCGAGCCGTTCTGCAACTGCCGTGCGCGGCGCGCTGCCACCAGGACCTTGCGGTAGTTCGAGTCGAACTGAGTCTCAATCGTCATGGGTATCGTTGTCCTCTCCTGTGTCATCGTCAGTGGGGTCGTCGTCATTGAGATCGTCCCCAAATTCAAGTTGCCGCTGGTCGCCATGCGAGCCGAGAATCCCGAAGGCCTCCAGCACCGGTTTAAGCCGCTCCTGTGCGTTCATTTGCAAGCAAGCCGCAGCCACTTCCAACACCCTTCGCGAACGGTAGGCGATCGTCTCGCCATTGCGATAGAAGCGCTCGGCCAGCACAATAGCCTCCAACTGCGCCACCGCCCGATCAAGAATGTCATTGACCAGAATATAACCGTACTCGCGATAATTCTCAATCTCCTTGCTCGCTTCCGAGAGCCGGCGATAGAGTTCCGCCTCAACAACCACACCCTCGGCACGGCTGCGATTACGCAATCGTGTGCGCAAAACCTTTGGGTTCGGCGGAAGGACGAAGATGCTCACGGCTTCAGGCATTTTCGCCCGCACTTGTGCTGCGCCCTGCACGTCAATGTCGAGCAGCAAGTCGTGACCGGCAGCGCGAGCCTCGTCCAGCGACTGGCGCGCCGTGCCATAAAACTGGCCGAAGACCTCTGCATGTTCCAGAAAAGTGCCCGCTTCCAGCATGCGCAGGAATTCCGCGCGAGTGGTAAAGTTATATTCGCGCCCGTTCTCCTCAGAGCCGCGCGGGGCCCGTGTAGTCCATGAGATGGCGAAGTCGACACCGCTGACTTGCTTGCGCAGTTCGCTCACCAGCGTACTTTTGCCTGAGCCCGAAGGCGCCGAAATAATGAATAGAATTCCTGCCACGTTTTTCTTCCTTAGATCTCTTATTCCACGTTCTGAATCTGTTCGCGAGCCTTTTCAATCTCAGCCTTCATGGCAAGGCCCAGTTCGGTCATGCGGGTTCCCTTGCCTCCAACGCCGCCAGTCTTCGAAAGCATTGTGTTCGCTTCGCGGTTCATTTCCTGGAGCAGAAAATCCAGCTTCTTGCCGACTTCTCCGCCGGCCGCGAGCAACTCCCTGAAGTGGCCAATGTGCGTATGCATGCGTGCCAGTTCTTCAGCCACGTCACTCCGTTCCACAATCACCGCAACCTCTTCCAGCAGCCGCTGCCGGTTGAACTCAGGTCCGGTAGCAGCGAGCAAGCGCTGCGTAAGCCGATCCTGAAAGCGCTGCTCGATTTCCGGTCGCAATTCAGCCACACCATTCGTCGCTTCAGTGAGCCGGTCAAGCGTCGTATTGAGAATTTCCGCAAGCGACTCGCCCTCCCGGGCACGCATGATCTTCAACTCGTCGAGCAGCGAAGCGACCTGCTGGCGCACACTCTCAGCCAGCAGCCTCAAATCGTCATCGCCGCGATTGTCGCTTTGCAAAGCACCCGGCAGACGAAGGATTGCGTTCAAGTCGACTTCTCCGCTGAGGCCGAATTCGTCGCGGGCAGCAGTGTATGCGGCAACGTACCCGGCAACCAGTTCGCGATTATAGCCGGCCTTCTGCTGCGTGCTTCGATCGACGGACAATGTGAGATCGACATGACCGCGAACCAGCGAGTCCTTGAGTGCCTTCCGCAGCTCCACCTCCAAAGCGTCCAGGCCGTTGGGAAGGCGCAACTGCACGTCGAGAAACCGATGATTGACGCTCTTGACGCTGAGCGTGTAGCTCAGTTGATCCTGAACACGAACCTGCACGCGCGCAAACCCGGTCATCGAATAAATCGGCATTTCGTACTACTCCTGTATATCTATCCCTGCACAACATCGCTTAGAGCCGGGGTAAGCTCGGCAGTGTCCTCAACCAGAGCCACGATTCCCTGCGCCTCAGGCATATCTCTGAATTGCAATTGATAAAGACGTTGATACGTAGGTGAAGAAACCAGCAATTCCTCGTGAGTGCCGACTGCCGTAATGCGTCCGTCTTCAAGCACAGCAATGCGATTGGCGCGGCGAATCGTCGATAAACGATGTGCGATGACAAGCACGGTGCGGCCTTGCATCAGGTTGGCAAGTGCAGTCTGCACCAGCGATTCGCTCTCCGCATCAAGAGCCGATGTAGCCTCATCGAGAATCAAAATCGGCGCGTCCTTCAGGATCGCCCGCGCAATAGCCATCCGCTGGCGCTCGCCGCCCGAGAGACGAAAACCCTTTTCGCCGATCACCGTGTCGTAGCCCTGCGGCATGCGCAGAATGAAATCGTGAGCAAGCGCATTCTGAGCCGCGCGCTCCACCACCGACGCCTTCACGTCCGGCTGCCCGTAAGCAATGTTGTTGCGCACCGTGTCGTTGAACAGGATGGTCTCCTGTGTAACCTGCGCAACCTGGCGGCGCAGCGAAGACAGAGTCAGCGTCCGCAGGTCGTGTCCGTCGATCAGAATTGTGCCGGAAGTCACGTCAAAGAAGCGCGGAATCAGATTCACCAGAGTTGACTTGCCCGCACCGCTCGGCCCCACAAGCGCCAACACTTCACCCGCGTTCATCTCCAGGTCCACATTGTGCAGAATCTGGTGTTCGCCCTCCTCTGATGAGTAAGAAAACCCCACATCCGCAAAGCGAACCGACTCGCGAAACCGCTCCATGTTGATTGCGTGCGGCCGCTCCTTCACGTCATCTTCGGTGTCGAAAAAACCGAAGATGGAAGAAGAAGCGCCCATCGCCTGTTGAAAGCTGTTGTAGAAATAAGCAAACTTGCGCACCGGGTCGTAGAGCTTGAAGAGCAGGATGATGAACGAACCGAAGATGCCCATCGTCATGTGGCCGTGAAGAATTTCGTTGCGGCCGATAAACAGAAACATCGCAATCGCAATCGCGCCGACCGTATCCATCAATGGCGAACTGATGGACTGAATGCGAACGCTGCGCAAATTGGCGCGGAACAACCGGCTGGCCGCTTTCTTGAACCGCAAAACCTCCCACAACTCGGTGCTGAACGCCTTGACAATGCGATTGCCGGTGACTGTCTCATGCAGGATGTTTTGGATTTCAGCCAGCTTGTCCTGACCGCTGCGTGTGCGCGTACGAACTTCCCTGCCGATCTTGCGCGACGATGTAACCACGACCGGCACAAACAAAAGCAATGCCCAGCTCAGGTATCCGCCAAGCTTGATGACAAAAACGAGCCCCACAATGAACGTGAAAAACTGTTGCAGGAACTCACCGATGACGGAACTGACCGCGGTTTGCACCTTGTCCACATCGTTAATGAGTGTGGAAAGAATGGTGCCCGTCGCATGCTTGTGAAAAAAGCTGGCAGAGCGGCGCAGAGTGGCTTCATAAAGATGATTGCGCAAGTCGGTAATCATGCCGAAACCGGCATAGTTCACAAGGTAGGTGCCGAGGTAGTCGCAAATTCCCTTGAGAACCGTGGACGCAATCAGAGCAAAGGCAACCACGTGCCACGCATTATGCAGGTGCATGAAATGCGGAATAATGTTTCTCAGGTCGAATTGCCAGCGGCTGTTTCTAAGCCCTAGCAGGATGGGGCCCTCAGGCGCATCGGGCCGGAGCACCTGATCGAAGATGGGCTGGAAGAGGAGGGTACGAAAGGTGTCAAGCACACCGACCATAGCCAGAAGCAAAACGCCCGGCAGCCACTCCAGCGAGAACGGAAGCCCATAGCGCAGCAGACGCAGCAGATTCTTCATGCCGGACGCCCTGCCTCGCCGAAGGGTGACCCGAAGTCTTGCCGCCCGGAGTCACGCCGTGAGGATGGAGTGCAAAACCTCATCTTAGTATTGTATCTGGCGCACCGCTGATCGACGGCGGACACCGCGCCTATTTGGAGGCCCCTCTGTCGATCAGTCGCGTGGTGGAATAGCCTTCGACAATAGGCACGATCTTCACCTGCCCACCCCAGGAAAGCACCTCCTGCGCGCCGACCACCGTGTCCACCGCATAGTCGCCGCCCTTCACAATCACGTCGGGCCGCGTGGCGACAATAAGTTCCAGCGGAGTCGCCTCGCCAAACACCACCACTGCATCGACCGCCGCAAGTGCAGCCAATACGCGCGCCCGTTCGCGTTCGCCAACGATAGGCCTGGTCGGCCCCTTTAGCCCCCTGACCGATGCATTGCTGTTGATGGCCACAATCAGCTTGCCTCCAAAGCGATGCGCCTGTTCAAGCAAAGTAATGTGCCCCACATGCAGCAGGTCGAAGCAGCCGTTGGTAAATACAACTCGCTCCCCATTGACCTTCCAAAGCGCCACACGCGCAATCAGTTCCTCTCGTGTCACAACTTTGTCTTCGGCATGGAGAGCAAGCTCAGGCGACAATGCCGCGAGCAGTTCATGTTTCTCAACCGGCACCGTGCCAACTTTGCCCACCACGATTCCTGCGGCCACATTGGCCAGTTGCACCGCGGCCTCTGGATCAAGCCCCGATGCAAGGGAAAGCGCCAACACAGCAATCACCGTGTCTCCCGCGCCTGAGACGTCGAATACCTGGCGCGCCTCGGCCGGAGCAATTGAATGCCCGCCGGGACTTACCAGCGCAATGCCCTTGTCGCTGAGCGTCGCAGTGATGAATGCAAGATCAAGGGCGGGCAGCATAGCCTTAGCTGCTTCCAGCACAGCCCCCAAATCGCGCCC